>Ga0306925_10003719_pt1 | contig 13594 bp, 10 predicted proteins | sample flu12Cox44000176_FD_203755 | JGI IMG/M metagenome (GOLD analysis project Ga0306925, IMG submission 203755) | Lab enrichment of tropical soil microbial communities from Luquillo Experimental Forest, Puerto Rico - flux8day.12C.oxic.44.000.176 (v2)... | ecosystem: Environmental > Terrestrial >... | reverse complement strand
GCGACGGCCAACCGGCTGGCCAATTTCGACGACGCCAATCTGCGCCGCTCGGCGCGCGCCGCGGTCGCGGCGGCGGCCAGGGTGGAGCGCGCGCTGGAGATCCTCGGCGACAGCGTGCCCGACCACCTGGCCTCGGCGGGGAAGTTGCGCGTCGAGCACCGGCAGGCTTCCCTGGAGGAGCTCGGCCGCCTCGCCGACCCCCCGATGACGAAAGATGCTGTGGCCGGACGTATTCGGCGCTTGTTGTCGATGGCCGACCGCAAGGCGAAGGTCGAAGGCATCCCCGACACCGAGTCGGCGGTGACGCCCGACTTGCTGGAGGACGCGTAACTCGGCGGGACAGTTCGGTGATCCGTTCCAGCACGACCCGCAAGCCGCCCATGTCGGGTCTGGTCCAGATCATGTGCCCATCCTCATCGAGCCGCCGGGTGACCTCGATGCCGGGCAGGCCGACCGGTCGCAGCACGAATACCCCGTCCTCGTAGGAGGCGACGACATGGATCGGAGTCGTGAAGTCCCACACCGACACGTCGTGGACGCCGTTCTTCTCGGTTCCGTCGGCGCGGGCGTCGGCGATGGTCCCGCCACCGCAGTCGACGATTCGGTTACCGCATTGTTCGATCCGCTCGGTGTACCCGAGTATCGGATCCCCGTCCGGCACCGGCGCACCGCTACGGGTCGCCGAGACGACTCTCCATGTGCCCCTCAGGTCGGGCGCTCCGGCTACCAGGGGCTCGGTGCATCCGGCCAGTATCGGCGGCGGGAAGTCATCCCCATAGCCTCCGGGTGGGGTGTGGGCCACGGGGATGTCGTCGGCCTGGATATCGGACAGGGTTTGCTACCTCTCTGTTCTGACCACTGAATATCACACCTGAGCAGCCGTACACTGAGCCGACAGGCTAGGGTGCGGACGAATCGTGCGGATAGCTATTCGCGGCGTCCGGGGGAGGGCTACGGTCGGGAGATGAAGCGGCTTTCGAGTGTCGATGCGGCGTTTTGGTCCGCAGAAACCCCGGGCTGGCATATGCATGTGGGTGCGCTGGCGATCTGCGATCCCACCAAAGCGCCGGAGTACAGCTTTCAGCGACTCCGCGAACTGCTCATCGAGCGACTGCCGGAGATTCCGCAGTTGCGATGGCGGGTCACCGGTGCGCCCCTCGGGCTGGACCGGCCGTGGTTCGTCGAGGACGAGGAACTCGACATCGACTTCCACATCCGGCGTATCGGCGTTCCCGCTCCGGGCGGTCGCCGCGAGCTCGAAGAGCTGGTCGGCCGGCTGATGTCCTACAAGCTGGACCGCTCGCGACCGCTGTGGGAGCTGTGGGTGATCGAGGGGGTCGAGGGCGGCCGGATCGCGACGCTGACCAAGATGCACCACGCCATCGTCGACGGCGTCTCGGGAGCCGGGCTGGGGGAAATCCTGTTGGACGTCACGCCGGAACCTCGTCCGGCGCAACAGGAAACGGTCGGGTCGCTGGTGGGATTCCAGCTACCGGGGCTGGAGCGGCGCGCGCTGGGCGCACTGATCAACGTGGGCGTCATGACGCCCTTCCGCGTCGCCCGACTGGTGGAGCAGACGTTGCGCCAGCAGGTCGCCGCGTTGGGCGTCAGCACCAAGCCACCGCGATACTTCGAAGCCCCCAAGACCCGGTTCAACGCGTCCGTGTCGCCGCACCGGCGGGTCACCGGCTGCCGCGTCGAGTTGGCCCGGGCCAAGGCCGTCAAGGACGCCTTCGACGTCAAGCTCAACGACGTGGTGCTGGCCATGGTGGCCGGCGCCGCCCGCGACTACCTGGACAAGCGGGGTGAGCTGCCGGTCAAGCCACTCATCGCGCAGATCCCCGTCTCGACCCGCACGGAGCAGAACGTAACTGAAGTCGGGAACAAGATCAGCTCGATGACCGCATCCCTTGCCACCGACATCGAAGACCCCGCCGAGCGGCTGCGGGCGATCCACGACAGCACCACGAGCGCCAAACTGATGGCCAAGGCGTTGTCGGCGCATCAGATCATGGGGCTGACCGAGACCACGCCGCCGGGGCTGCTGCAGTTGGCCGCGCGGGCGTACACGGCCACCGGGTTGTCGCGAAATCTGGCCCCCATCAACCTTGTTGTGTCCAACGTTCCGGGTCCGCCGTGCCCGCTGTACATGGCCGGCGCCAGACTGGACTCGCTGGTGCCGCTGGGGCCGCCGGTCATGGATGTCGCGCTGAACGTCACCTGTTTCTCCTACCAGGACTACCTGGACTTCGGCTTTGTGACGACGCCCGAAGTGGCCAACGACATCGACGACATGGCCGATCGCATCGAGCCGGCGTTGGCAGAGCTCGAGCGCGCGGTGGCCGGCTAGTCGCCGTTGAGATAGCTGGTTGCGTAGACCCAGGACAAGAACCGGGCCACCGCCTCCGCGGATTGGTGCCCGCGCGGGGAACCGAAGATGTCGAAAGCGTGTTGGGCGTTGGGCAATTCGGCGTAGGCGACGGGCGACTTCGACACCGCGCGCAGTTCCTCGGCGAACTCCCGGGCTTCCCCGACCGGAATGAGGGAATCGTCGTGTCCGTGCAAGATGAAAAACGGTGGCGCGTCGGCGCGCAGCCGCCGGATCGGTGAGGCGTCGAGGTAGACGTTGCGGTGGGTGGCGAATTTCCGCTTCACCACGAACTTTTCGAGCAGCCCGACGAATTCGGAACGTCCCTCGCCCTCGGTGGAGAACCAGTCGTAACGCCCGTAGACCGGGACCGCGGCGGCCACCGACGTGTCGGCGTCTTCGAACCCCGGCTGGAATTTCGGGTCGTTGGGCGTCAGCGCCGCCAGCGCCGACAGGTGGCCGCCGGCGGACCCGCCGGTGATCGCGACGAAGTCGGGATCACCGCCATAGCGCGCGATGTTCTCCTTGACCCAGGCCAGCGCGCGTTTGACGTCGACGATGTGGTCGGGCCAGGTGTGGCGTGGGGATACTCGATAGCCGATTGACACGCACACCCAGCCGCGCGCGGCCAGGTGGCTCATCAGCGGGTAGGCCTGCGGACGCCGCATTCCGATCACCCAGGCGCCGCCGGGTATCTGCACCAGCACCGGGGCCTTGCCGTCGCGCGGCAGATCGCGACGCCGCCAGATGTCGGCCAGGTTGGCCCGGCCGTGCGGGCCGTAGGACACGATGTTGGATTTCTCGACATATTGCCTTCGGACCACCGTGGTACCCAGCGGCATGTTGCGCTGTCCGCGGCGCTTGGGCGCGGTCTGTGGCAGCTCGGCCAGCGCTTCGGCGTAGTCGGGTCCGAGCTGCTCGCGCAGCCCGGCTTCCAGCACCGGGCCCGGGGTGGTGACGCCGCGCCAGCGGATTACTCCCAGGATCGCCCAGGACGCGGCCGTCAAGGCGAGTGCCGTCTTTCCCCGGCGGCCGGCGAAGTCGCCGCGGCGACCGCGACGCAACGCGTCCAGTACCGACGCGGAGAAGTAAAGGCCCGGCACCTCCGACGTCGGCCAGCCGAACCAGAACACCAAGACGGTGCCGTAGCCGTCACGGGCCAGCGGGCGTAATCCGTTGGCGGCGTTGACCAATTCGACCGCGGCGCGCGCCAGGGGCCTGGGCTTGCTGGTCATCCGTCGAAGCCTCATCAGCCGCTAACCCTCGCTTGTAGTTCGGCCCGCAGGATTTTGCCGGTGCTGCCGCGCGGGAGTTCGTCGAGAATGGCTATCTCACGGGGCACCTTGTAGTTGGCCAGGTTTTCCCGGACGTGTTGTTTGAGCGTGTCGGTGTCGGCCGCGGCGTCGGGCGCCAGCACCACGAAGGCCGCCAGGCGCTGGCCGTATTGCTCGTCGTCGACACCGATCACCGCGGCCTCCGCCACCTCGGGATGTGCCGCCAGTGTCTTTTCCACCTCGATCGGGTAGACGTTCTCGCCGCCGGAGACGATCATCTCGTCGTCGCGGCCGACCACGAAAAGCCTTCCGTTGTCGTCGAGATAGCCGACGTCGCCCGACGACATGAAGCCGGCGTGGAAGTCCTTCCCTTTGCCGGTGGAGCCCTCGGTGTAGCCGTCGAACTGGGTGTCGTTGTGGACGTAGATGCTGCCCACCTCGCCGGTGGGCAGTTCGTTGAATTTCGGGTCCAGGATGCGGATTTCGGTTCCGCCCGCGGGCCGGCCCGCGGTGTCCGGTGCGGCGCGCAGGTCTTCCGGCGTGGCGGTGGCGATCATGCCGGCCTCGGTGGCGTTGTAGTTGTTGTAAATGACGTCGCCGAACTGGTCCATGAACGCGGTGACCACATCCGGGCGCATCCGCGAACCGGACGCGGCCGCGAATCGTAATGACTTGCAGCTGTATCGGTTTCGCACCTCATCCGGCAGATCCATGATGCGGTCGAACATCACCGGGACCACCGCGAGGCCGGTCGCCTGGTGCCGGTCGATGAGGTCCAGCGTGGCCTCCGGGTCGAACTTGCGCCGGGTGACCACGGTGCACGCCATCGACGCGGCGAAGATCAGCTGCGAAAAGCCCCACGCGTGGAACATCGGCGCCACGATCACTATGGGTTCCTCCGCCCGCCACGGCGTGCGATCCAGGATCGCCTTGAGCGTTCCGATTCCAGCGTTGCCGCCAGACTGGTTGGCGCCCTTGGGTGTTCCGGTGGTGCCGGAGGTGAGCAGGATCATCCGGCTCTTGCGGCCGGTGCGCTCGGGCCGCTGCCCGGTGTGGTCGGCGATGAGTTTCTCGACCGTCAGCTCCTGCTGTCCGTCGGTCCAGGCCAGGATGCGGGTGGCGTCCGGCCTGTCGGCCAGCGCGCGGTCCACCGTCGCGGTGAACTCCTCGTCGTAGATGACGGTGTCGACGCCATCGCGATTGACCACGTCGGCCAGCGCCGGCCCGGCGAACGACGTGTTGAGCAGCAGGACGTCGGAGCCGATCCGACTGGCGGCTACCACCGATTCGACGAAGCCCCGGTGGTTGCGGCACATGATCCCGACGACCTTCGGTGGGCCGGCCGGCAACCCCTGCAGCGCCGCGGCCAGCGCGTTGAACCGCTCGTCGAGCTCCCGCCACGTCAGCGTGCCGCGTTCGTCGATCAGGCCGGGACGGTCCGGGCAGCGCTGGGCCGCACCGGCGAAACCCATGGTCATGCCCATGCCTTCGCGGCGCATGGCGGCGGCCATCTTCAGGTAGCGGTCGGGCCGCATCGGCGCGATCATTCCGGCGCGCCTCAGGGTGGTGATGATGCCGAGGGTCTGATTGAGACGAGATGCCATGTCTCAGCCGAGAATCGGTAGGCGGCGCTCGGCGGCGAGCTTGGTGAGGGCTTCCTGCATCACCGACCGCACGTGCGCGTCGACCTCGTCGACGTCAGGGTCCTCGCCGAATTGCTTGGCGATGTCGATGGGTTCCAGCACCTGCGTCACAAGCTTGCTGGGCAGCGGCAGGTTGGGCGGGATCACTGCGCTGAACCCGAACGGGAAGCCGAACGAGACCGGCATGATCGCGCTGCGCAGCAAGCGCTTGATGCCCAGGCGTTCGGCCAGCCAGGTGCCGCGGGTCAGGTAGAGCTGGGTTTCCTGCCCGCCGATGGACGCCGCGGGCACGATGGGCACGCCGGCTTCGATCGCCGTCCTGACGTAGCCCTGACGGCCGTTGAAGTCGATGACGTTCTCCGAGCGCGTGGGGCGGTATGCGTCGTAGTCGCCGCCGGGAAAGACGACCACCACGCCGCCGGACCGCAGCGCCTCGGCGGCGTTCTCGCGGTTGGCCCGTATATAGCCGGCGCGCCGGAACAGCGCCGCGGTCGGGCCCATGAACAGCACGTCATGGCTGAGCGTGTAGACCGGCCGGTCGTAGCCGAACTTGTCGTAGAAGTCGACGCTGAAGGTCGGGACGTCCATCGGGAACATGCCGCCGGAGTGGTTGCCGACCACCAGCGCGCCGCCCGGAGGGAAGGAATCCAAGCCGTGCACCTCGGACCGGAAGTACGTCTTCAGGAACGGGCGCATCACACCCATCAGGCGCTGCGTCAGGCCAGGGTCGAATTTGCCGATGTCCCCGATGTCCGGGCTATCGCTGTCGCTCACGTTCCTCCCTTGAGGCTTCGGCGAGGCCACCTTTGCCGCGTCGAGTCCCTCGATGGTAGCTAGCGGGGCTAAGGCCGCTGTCTGGTGTTTCGCCATCGGCGTTCGAACATATGGCGTGGGCGTGATCGGGGGGTTATTGTTACGCATCCAATCGCCCGATCACAGCTGGAAGAGACCAGATGGCCTCCGCCGAATTGCCCGACGAGCGCGGTACACGCTCGGTCGCTGGGCACCGGCTTGGCGGCGGTCGCGACCAGCGCGGGCGCAAACCGCGCAGCAGCACCGTCCGCCCCGGACCGGTCGACGTAGGCCAAGGAGGGGCCATGCCTTCGCTGACTATCAACCGGCCCGCCGGCGACGTCGAGTCCCCGGCCACGGCGCACGAGACGGCGGATCAACTCCAAGCCGAGTACTTTCTGCGTCTGCTCGTCCAGAGCCGCCACCATGTCGACCACCGGATCGGCAAATACCAGAAGGCGATCGCCGCCGCGGAAGCCGCCGGCGACACCGAGAGCGTCAGCGGCTTGCGGCGCATGGCGTGCGCGGAAGAACAGGATCGGCAAACCCTCGACCGTCTCATTGAAAACCTGCGCATGCGATTCCCGGTTCGGGCGCCGGGCGAGCGGCTAGTGGTCCGTTAGCGCCCGTGATCCGCGCCAAAGTCCGGCGCGGGTGAATTGAGCCAAGCCTCAGCCGCTTCGGTGTCCGGCGATAGATTGTATTGGCCGACCGGTTTCACATCCGACAGGAACGAGGCCATCCATGGGATTCATGTCACCGGAGCTCCCGGACGTCGACCCTGAGACTTGGCGGACCCGGCCGCGGGCAACGCGACTGCAAATCGCGACCCGGCACTGGGCGGAACACGGCTTCGGCACGCCGTACGCGGTATATCTCCTCTACTCGATCAAGATTGCGCTTTACGTCGCCGCTCCCGCCGCGATCATCTCGCTGACCCCGGGCCTGGGCGGGCTGAGCCGCATCGGCGACTGGTGGGCGCAGCCGATCGTGTACCAGAAGGTCATCGTCTTCACGCTGCTGTTCGAGGTCCTGGGGTTCGGTTGCGGATCCGGCCCGCTGACCGGGCGGTTCATGCCGCCGATCGGCGGCTTTCTTTATTGGTTGCGGCCCAACACAATTCGACTTCCTGCGTGGCCGGGCAAGGTTCCGCTCACCAGTGGTGATACCCGAACCGTCGTCGATGTCGCGCTCTATGCCGTCGTCCTGGTCGGCGGGGTGTGGGTGCTGTTGTCACCGGGTCATGGCGGACCGGTCACCGCTTCCGGCGATGTCGGTCTGATCAACCCCGTCCTGGTGATCCCGACGATTGTCGCCCTGGCGCTGTTGGGTCTCCGGGACAAGACCATCTTCCTGGCCGCGCGTGGCGAACATTATTGGCTGAAGCTGTTCGTGTTCTTCTTCCCGTTCACCGATCAGATCGCGGCGTACAAGCTGATCATGCTGTGCCTTTGGTGGGGGGCGGCGACCTCCAAGCTCAACCATCACTTCCCGTATGTGGTGTCGGTGATGACGAGCAACAACGCGCTGCTGCGGCCCAAGCTGTTCAACCCGATAAAGCGCATGCTCTACCTGGACGCGGTTAACGACCTGCGCCCGTCCCGGTTGCCGAAGCTCATGGCGCACGTCGGTGGCACCACGGCGGAATTCGTGATTCCGACGGTGCTGGTCTTCTTCGCCGCCGATCACCCGTGGCGGTGGTTCCTGATTGGGTTCATGGTGATCTTCCACCTCAACATCATTTCCAACCTGCCGATGGGTGTCCCGTTGGAGTGGAACGTGTTCTTCATCTTCTCGCTGTTCTATTTGTTCGGGCACTACGGCGCGATCCAGGCCACCGATCTTCGGTCGCCCCTATTGCTGGCGCTCGTGATCGTCACCGTAGCCATCGTGATCGCGGGAAACATGTTCCCCGAGAAGATTTCGTTCCTGCCCGCGATGCGCTACTACGCCGGCAACTGGGCCACCAGCCTGTGGTGCTTCCGTGCCGGCGCCGAGGACAAGATAGAAGCCAACATCGTCAAAAGCTCCGCGCTCGTCGTCCATCAGCTGGCCAAGCTCTACGGCGCACCGACCGCCGAGGTCATGGCCGACAAAGTGGCGGCGTTCCGTGCGATGCACACCCATGGCCGGGCACTCAACGGGTTGTTGCCGCGTGCTTTGGGGGGCGAGGCCAACGAAGCCGACTACAGCGTGCGCGAGGGCGAAGTGGTTGCCGGACCGCTGGTCGGGTGGAACTTCGGCGAGGGCCACCTGCACAACGAACAGCTGCTCGAGGCGGTGCAGCGGCGCTGCGACTTCGAGGAGGGCGACGTCCGCGTCATCGTGCTCGAGGGCCAACCGATCCACATCCAAAAGCAGTGGTACCGCATCCTCGACGCCAAGACCGGCGTGATCGAGGCGGGCTACGTCGAGGTCGCGGACATGCTGACTCGCCAGCCGTGGCCAGAGCCCGGTGACGAATTCCCCGTCCACATCACCACTCAACACGCCACGCGATGACTGCAGATGTCTAAGGCGGTCGTCGTCGGCGCCGGCCCCAATGGCCTGGCAGCGGGGATTCACCTTGCCCGTCATGGCATCGACGTGCAGGTGCTGGAGGCGCGTGACTCGGTCGGCGGGGGAGCGCGCTCGGGTGAGCTGACGGTGCCAGGAGTCATCCACGACCACTGCTCGGCGTTTCACCCGTTGGGCGTGGGTTCGCCGTTCTGGAGGGAGATCGACCTCCAACGCTACGGGCTGATGTGGAAGTGGCCGGAGGTCGACTGCGCGCACCCGCTCGACGACGGCACCGCCGGCGTGCTGTATGAGTCGATCGACCAGACCGCCGCCCGCATGGAGCCCGACGGAACCCGGTGGCGGCGCGCCGTGGGTGACCTTGCGACGGGGTTCGATCAGTTGGCCCGGGATCTGCTCCGCCCGGTGGTCAACATCCCCCGTCACCCGATCCGCCTCGCCGCGTTCGGGCCGCGCGCGGTGCTGCCGGCCACGGTGATGGCGCGCTGGTTTCGCACCGAGCAGGCCCGCGCCCTGTTCGGCGGCGCGGCCGCGCACGTCTTCACCCGTCTGGACCGGCCGCTGACCGCATCACTCGGCTTGATGATTTTGGCCAGTGGCCACCGGTACGGCTGGCCCGTCGCCGAAGGGGGAACCGGCTCGATCACCGACGCGCTGGCCGCCGCGCTGAAGGCCCATGGCGGGACCGTGGTCACCGGGGTGACCGTCGCCGACCGCAGAGACATTCCGGATGCCGACGTCGTCATGCTCGACCTGAGCCCCGCGGCGGCCTACGCGATCTACGGCGATGTCATGCCCGGCCGGATCAAGCGGTCGTACCGGCGGTACCGCGAGGGATCGTCGGCGTTCAAGGTCGACTTCGCGATCGAAGGTCACATCCCGTGGACGAACCCCGACTGTGCCCGTGCGGGCACGGTCCATCTCGGCGGCACGTTCGCCGAGGTCGCGGACACCGAACGTCAACGCGCACAAGGCAAGATGGCGCAGCGGCCATTTGTCCTCGTCGGGCAGCAGTACCTGGCCGACCCGTCACGGTCGGCGGGCAATGTCAACCCGATATGGGCTTACGCGCACGTGCCGTTCGGTTACACCGGCGACGCCACCGCGGCCGTCGTCGACCAGATAGAGCGGTTCGCACCGGGATTCCGCGACACCATCACCGCGACCGTCAGCACGAGCACCGCCGGCCTAGAGGCGTACAACCCCAACTACATCGGCGGTGACATCATCGGCGGCGCCAACGACCGGCTCCAGGTCGTCCTTCGCCCGCGCGTTGCCGTCAATCCCTATGCGACCGGCGTAGCGGGCGTCTACTTGTGTTCGCAGTCCACGCCACCGGGAGCCGGCATCCACGGGCTCTGCGGCTACCACGCCGCCCAGTCGGCGCTGCGGTGGCTGCGCAAGCGCGGCGCGCGCTCGCTGTAGCCGAAACGTGACATAGGTGTGATCGAATTACCAACGCGCGCCTGCACTTCCGCGTTTCACGGCACAACTACCATGACAATTACAACGTTGTCATTCAGGGAATTGGAGCCATGCGGGCGGTTGTTCGGTGTGTCCTTGTGGTGGTCGGGATCGCCGCGAGTGTGGTTGCGCGGCCGGCCGGCGTAAGCCTGGCGGCGGCGAGCCAGTCGTATGGGTTCGCCATCGCGTCGGTGCTGCCGGCGCGGGGCGCGGTGGTGGGTGTGGCACACCCCGTGGTGGTGACGTTCGGTGCGCCCGTAACCAACTCAGCCAGCCGGCACGCGGCCGAGCGTGCCATTGCCGTCAGATCGGCGCCTGCGATGACCGGCAAGTTCGACTGGCTCGACGACAACGTTGTGCGATGGGTTCCCGACCGATTCTGGCCGGCGCACAGCACGGTGGCGCTTTCGGTGGGCGGCCTGTCCACGGACTTTCAAACGGGTCCTGCCGTCGTCGGTGTCGCTAACATCTCGGGTCACACGTTCACCGTGAGCATCGACGGAGTCGAAGAGGGACCGCCGCCTTCACTACCGGCGCCGCACCACCGACCCCACTGGGGGGAAGAAGGGGTGATGCCGGCCTCGATGGGCAGGCCCGAGTACCCGACCCCTGCCGGCTCCTACACCGTCCTGTCCAAGGAACGGTCGGTGATCATGGACTCGAGCAGCGTCGGCATCCCCGTCGACGATCCTGACGGGTACCGGATCCCGGTGGATTACGCCGTCCGTTTCACCAGCCGCGGCCTCTTCGTGCATTCAGCTCCGTGGGCCGTCAATGCAATGGGGTTGGAGAATGTCAGCCACGGCTGCATCAGCCTGAGCCCCGCGGACGCGGAGTGGTACTACAACACGGTCAACATCGGCGATCCGGTGATTGTGAAGGAATGAAATAGGCAATGAAAAAAGTGGCGACAGCCACTGGCTGTCACCACTTTTCGGCGTAGGTCGGACTCAGTGCCCGCCCGCGGTGGGACCGGCAGGAACCGGTTGACCGGGGACGGGCCCGCCAGCCGGCGCCGGACCAGTCGGCGCACCCTTACCGGTCCCGGCCATGTCAATGAGTGGAGCACCGGCCGGCACAGCATCCGCGGCACCACCGGCCAGGACCGGCCCAAGCGCAATCAGCGGAGTGCCAACCGGCACTACCGGCGCCGGCGCACCCACGGGCAATGGTGCGCCCACGGGCACTGGCGCGCCCACGGGCACTGGCGCGCCCACGGGCACTGGCGCGCCCACGGGCACTGGCGCACCGACGGGCAGCGGCGCACCGATGGGCAGCGGCGCACCCAGCGGTAGCGGAGCACCGACGGGCAGCGGCGCACCCAGCGGTAGCGGAGCACCGGCCGGCACCGGAGCACCTACCGGCACCGGCGCACCTACCGGGATCGGCGCAGCCGCTGGCACCGGCGGCCCAAGCGCAATCAGCGGCGCACCCGCCGGCACCACCGGAACCGGCCCGGGCGCAACCAACGGAACGCCGGCCATGTCGGTGATCGCAGCGCTGCACGCGTTCGTGGCCGCCGGTGCGCCTGGGGTCGCCGGTCCGCCGGCTGCCGGCGCTCCGCCGGGGGTCGCCGGTCCGCCGGCCGCCGGCGCTCCGCCTGCGGCTGGCCACCCGCCTGCGGCTGCCGGCCCGCCTCCGCTGGCCGGTCCGCCTGCGGCCGAGCTGTAGGCGCACCCGCATGCCATCGTTGCCGGTCCGCCCGCGGCCGCTGGTGTGCCTGCGGGCGCCGGTACGCCGGGCGCCGGTGCGCCGGGTAACGGTGCGCCGGCCGCCGGTCCGCCTGCGGCTGCTACGCCGCCTGCGGCTTCCGGTCCGCCGGCTTCCGGTCCGCCGGCTGCCGGCGCTGCGGCTTCGCCCGACATCCCCTGGATGCACGCATAGCCGCCGGTCTTTATCGGGGGGGAGGCTGCCGCGTTTGGGCTCAACGCTATAGCAGCTCCGCACAACCCAGCGCTGGCAACTACTTTGATGTTGAACCGATCGACGATCGCCATCAGCGTCAACTCTCCTTTATTACCGCTCAGAACCGCATAGCCGCGCCGAGGTCGCTCTTCGACACCGGGCTAATTGTCGGCAGCCCATGTAGACCACGAGCCGCGCCGCACCGCGCCGTTTCCAAATGGTGACGTCACGACGGTGTCACAACTCAGCGCAATCTCCGCGAACACTTACGGACCTGCACGGATGTCTGCGGAGGCCACCCCGGGACCGGGATTTTCGCAGCGGCGGGAGTCCCGCACTCTTCCCGGCGGGCGGCGGCGCGTGTCACTGATCTAGGCTGGCGGCGGGCAATCATCAGCTGACATCGCAAGACAGGGAGAGATCAAGTGACGGTCCGAGTAGGCATCAACGGCTTCGGTCGAATCGGGCGCAACTTCTACCGGGCATTACTGGTTCAACAGGAGCAGGGCACCGCAGACATCGAGGTGGTGGCCGTCAACGACATCACGGACAACGCGACGCTCGCGCACTTACTCAAATTCGACTCAATCCTGGGTCGGCTGCCCTACGACGTCAGCCTCGAAGGCGACGACACCATCGTGGTGGGCACCGCGAAAATCAAGGCGCTGGAGGTCAGGGAGGGCCCGGCGGCTTTGCCGTGGGGTGACCTCGGCGTCGACGTCGTGGTCGAATCCACGGGCCTGTTCACCAACGCGACCAAGGCCAAGGGCCACCTCGCGGCCGGCGCCAAGAAAGTGATCATCTCGGCACCGGCCACCGACGAGGACATCACGATCGTCCTCGGTGTCAACGACGACAAGTACGACGGCAGCCAGAACATCATCTCCAATGCGTCGTGCACCACGAATTGCCTTGCGCCGCTGGCCAAAGTGCTCGACGACGAGTTCGGCATCGTCAGGGGCCTGATGACCACCATCCACGCCTACACCCAGGACCAGAACCTGCAGGACGGACCGCACAAGGACCTGCGCCGCGCCCGCGCCGCCGCGCTGAACATCGTGCCCACCTCAACCGGCGCGGCCAAGGCCATCGGCCTCGTGATGCCGCAGCTCAAAGGCAAGCTCGACGGTTATGCGCTGCGGGTGCCGATCCCGACCGGCTCGGTCACCGACCTCACGGCCGACTTGTCCAAGTCCGCCGGTGTCGAGGAGATCAACGCAGCCTTCAAGGCCGCCGCGGAGGGCAGGCTGAAGGGAATCCTGAAGTACTACAACGCGCCGATCGTCTCCAGCGACATCGTCACCGACCCGCACAGCTCGATCTTCGACTCCGGCCTGACCAAGGTGATCGACAACCAGGCCAAGGTGGTGTCCTGGTACGACAACGAATGGGGCTACTCCAACCGCCTGGTCGATCTGGTCGCCCTGGTCGGCAAGTCAATTTAGACCGTGGCCTCGTCGTCCGTGTCCTCCGTTCACACGCTCGAAGACCTTCTGGCCGAAGGAGTTTCGGGTCGCGGCGTGCTGGTGCGCTCCGATCTGAACGTCCCGCTCGACGATGGCGGTGAAATCACCGACCCGGGCCGGATCACCGCGTCGGTGCCGACGTTGAAGGCGCTTCTCGAGGCGGGC
>Ga0306925_10003717_pt1 | contig 13596 bp, 14 predicted proteins | sample flu12Cox44000176_FD_203755 | JGI IMG/M metagenome (GOLD analysis project Ga0306925, IMG submission 203755) | Lab enrichment of tropical soil microbial communities from Luquillo Experimental Forest, Puerto Rico - flux8day.12C.oxic.44.000.176 (v2)... | ecosystem: Environmental > Terrestrial >... | reverse complement strand
ATGGGTGGCGGCGGCGTTCGGCGTCCAGGAAGGCCTGGTGCAGGTGCGGGCGCAGCAGCATCAGCAGCGCCCGGTCGCGTTCGGAGAAGTCGGGGCCGGGCCCGCGCCACAAGATCAGCCGCAGGGAGCGCCGGTGCCCGGCGGGCAGGCACAGCAGCATCTCGCGGTCAAACCCCTCGGGCCGGATATATTCGCTGTACATGCCGGTGCTGTGCCATTGCCGCACCGAGTAGAAGTCCGATAGCTTCGTCACGCTGCGCAGGTCGCCGCTGCGGTCGGGGTAGGAGCAAGGGATGGAATCCCAGTAGTGCTTCCAGTACGTCTGTACGTCGTCTAGATCGCCCTCGCTGTCGCCACTGTCGGCCGGGACGTCCTGGGCGAACCATACGATCTGCCGGCCGGAGTCCTGCCCGCCGAAATGAAGCGCATCGCAGCGGATCTGATCTATGAGCTCGGCCAGCAAGGATAGCGGCAGGCCGTCGGCCGGCAGGTCGCTGCGCTGGTCGCCCGCGATTCCCAGCAGGGTGCGCATGTCCCGTTCGCTGACGGTTACCGGGGATGTCATGCCGCTCCCCCCTCTCCCCGAGACCCCCACTGTACGCCCGCCGGGCTCTGCGGGGGGATACGGAGAACGCCGGATGGCGGCCGGGCACGGGCCCGGCACACACTGGCGGCACAACGATCACAACGCTTAACCGTAAGGGGACCATCATGAACCGCATTCACCGCGTCCGCCGTGCGCTCGGCGCCCTGGGCGCGCTCGTAGGCGTGCTGGTGCTCGCCCTCGCCGCATCGCCCGCGTACGCCAGGCCGGTGCCGCCTGACGGCGTGCGCGAGTTCGTCAGCACGCCCCCGCCGGTGACCTACACCGTGGTCACCGGCGGCATGCCCGGCTGGCAGATCACCCTGATCGCGGTCGGGGCCGCGCTGTTCGCAGCCGCCGCCGCGGTGCTGCTCGACCGGGCGCGGGCGGCGCGTCGGCACGCGGCCAGCGCGGCCGCCTGACCCCATGAGGCCGCCGGCCGCGAGGACTCCGATCCGCGTCGCGGTCGGCGGGCCCGAGATCACGATCCGCGGTGGCAATACCCAAGCGGTATACGGCGACCGCACCCAGTCAGACGAAGGCTTCAAGCCGGGACTCGCCAGCACGGTTAGTCGCTGCTGGGCGTTCGATATACGTCAGCTGACGGATGTCTCTCACTGCAACTTGCAACACCATTTGTCATGCAAGTGGCAGTTCAATATCCGATACGGAGGCACCGTGACCTACAACACCCCTTCCCTGACCAGCACCAGGTTCCTGACCGTCTTCGAGGTGGCGGCGATCATGCGGGTTTCGAAGCAGACCGTGTACCGCCTCGTGCAATCCGGTGACATGGAAGCGATCCGGGTCGGCGGGTCCTACCGCATTCCCGAGCACGTGGTCAGGCCCCACGCGCCCGCCCCTCGCCAGCCATAGCCCGCGGCTGACCGCCCGCACGGGCCCGGCGATCACTATCGTTCCGAACGGACCCGGCATTCTCTCCAGGTTTCGGGCTCTCCAGGTTTCGGGCCGCGGCGCGCGGGAAGCCGATGCTGAGAGCAGGAGAGACCAACAGTGCCCGATAGCGACCAAGCGCGAACGCCAGACGCCCCGGAGCGTGTGGATGAGGTGACCCGCGCCTTGTCCGACCTGTCGCGGCTGCTGGACGCGGAAGAAGAACTCGTCCGGGTCCTCCAGCGCGGCGTGGATCAGGCAACATGGGCCATACCCAGCGCCGACCTGGTGAGCGTGACGGTCGTCCGCGACGATCGTGCGGAAACCATCGTGGCCAATGACGAGCGGGTGCGGGAGATCGACGCGCAGCAGTACGCGGTCGGCGAAGGACCGTACCTGGAGGCGGCCCGCAGCGGCGAGACCGTGCGCGCGAACGTCGAGCGCGCCACGGCGCTCTGGCCCAGGTTCGCCCGCGTCGCCCGCGCCGCCGGGGTGGCGAGCTTCCTGTCGTCCCCGCTGATCATCGCCGACAAGTTCGCCGGGTCGCTGAACCTGTACAGCCGGGCGGATCGTGACGCAGGCCCGCCGCCACTCAGGGTAGCGGCATGACCTAATGTTTACACCACGTTGACGTTTACGTTATAATTACTCCTGCGCAGGCCCCCCTCCACAGCATGCCATAGCATGCCGCGGCCTGCGATCGTGACAGAGCGTGCGGGTCCGACAGCGCGGCCTCCGCTCACGCAAGCTCGTGAGAGGAACGCGTAGCTAAGTGCACAATCTCCCGCTTCCGGTGCGTCTTCACGACGGATGCGCCGTGGTCGTCATGCCCGAAGAGATCGACGCGGTTAACGCGGACATGGTCACCGACACCCTGCTGACCGTGCTCAACCGGACGGGTGCCAGCGTCATCGCGGACATGACCGGCACCACTTTCTGCGACGCGGCCGGCATCCGCGCCATCATCCGTGCCCATATCCGCGCCCGGTCACTGGACACCGGGCTGCGGGTCGTCCTCGCCAGCCCCGTCGTCCGCAGGATCTTCCAGCTCACCAGGGTGGATGAGCTAGTGCGCATCTATCCCGCGCTCGGCATGGCCCTCCCCAAGCCCCGGCGGCCCGGGAGCGGCGAACTCGCCGGTCTGGCTGTCCTGCGGCGCTGACAGCGGCATCGTCCGCCACATGTGTTTCAACGCCGGTTGCGGGGAACAACGAGTACTCGTTCTGAACACGCCAGGCCGGTCGGTTGGTCCCGGTCCCTGTGCCGAGACCGGCGCGCCCCGGCTCGGTGAGCCGGGGCGCGCGAAATCGGCTGACGGGAACCCCGCGGCCGTTTAGAAGAAGAGCTGGAGATTGTTGTCCATGCCGAAGTCGTCCACGAAGTAGACGGCGCGGGCGCCGGGCTTGACCGCTATGCCGAACAGGTTGCCCCCGCCGCCCATGTTATGGTCGATGGTCTTCACCGCTATCTGGCGCCCGCCAGGGGTGGTTTCCACCAGGTTCCCGTCGGCGCCGTTGGCGGTGAGTATGTGCCCGTTAGGCGCGATGGCCAGGCCAAGGGGGTCGTTCAGCGCGGCGCCCCTGGAAACGGTGAAACCGCGCCTGGCATCGCTGAGGCGGAACGTCGCGTTGCGGATGCCCGCGATCCTGTTGCTCAGCGAGTCGGCGACGTACAGGGTGCCGTCCAGGCCGAGCCCCACGCCGGTGGGGCCGATGACGAGCGCGGCGGGGTCGGTGCGCGCCGGGAAGCCCGATCCGATCCTGGTGCTCAGCAGCACTTGCGGGGTCTGGTGGGCTGCGCTGGTGATGATCAGCCGTACCACCGTGCCGCCGTTGGGGTTCTTCGGCCCGAGGATGCCGCCCAGCACGTTGGTCACGAACAGCTCGCTGACGTCGCCCAGGTCAACAGCGGTCATGTCCCACGGGCCGTCGATGCCGTGACCAGTGATCGTCTCCTGGACGTGGCCGAACTGGTCGAGGACGATGAGGCAGCCGGGCCCGGAGAGCATGCCCTTCTGGGTGGGCAGTGAGCCGACGATCACCCAGCCGTTACGCAGCACCACGAGAGCGGTGGTGAGGCCGACGCCCCCGGGGCAGTTGCTGTCGCTGATCCCGGCGAACAGCGACATTCCGCCGTGCGGGTTGACCTGGACGATGGTGGTCCCGGTGCCCTGCGTGTTGGTCTTGTCGTTGAAGTTGCTGACCAGGACATCGCCCTTGTGCAGGTTGCCGGTGCTGCGCCGGACGACGGCGACACCGTAGGGGTTGACGTCCCCGTTCTTCGGGACGGTCGAGGAAATGACCTTGGTGTGATGGAGCGGGCCGATGAACGCGTTCGACGCGTGCGACGCGTTCGACGTGTTCGCCGAAGCGATGCCGCCGCCGGCCAGCAGGCCGGCCGCGGCGGTGACGATTGCGGCGATAGTCGCCACCGACCGTCTGGTGAGATTCATGTTGTGCTGCTCCCTCCGGTTAGAGTTCTCCGAGAGGGATACGGGCGGAAGGCCGGAGGGGATTGGCCCCGCGCCCCGTGTGTAAGTTCACCCGGCCGACGCCGGCGAGGAACCAGAATTTCTCCGGGTGTTCGGGAACGTCTTCGAGCCGGTCGGGGCGCCACAGCGGCATCCAGACCAGCCCGGGGTCGATGATGGTGAATCCGTCGAAGAACCCGGTGATCTCCTCGCGGGTACGGGCCCGGCCCTGGGCCGCCACCCTGCTCCGGTATACGGTGGGGGAGCGCGTCGCGCAGCCGCGCGACGATCTGGTGCGGGTTGTCGGCGTCCGGCAGGAAGTGGAGCACCGCCACCAAGAGCAGCCCTACGGGCCCGCTCGCCCCGGCTTTCCCGCCGATGCTAGACCGCGGGCGGCCAGGTCGTTAGAGTTTCCCTGCCCGGCTTGCCGTTTTTCTCCTATTGGATCGCCGGGTCCTCGTGGCGGCATAACCGGAGCCGAGGGTGAGTGACCAGGACATGACGGCGAGCGGCGGCGACGGCCCGGCGGAATATCTGCTGCCCCCGCGGCTCAGCCTCCCGGACGCCACCCCCGACCCGGCTCGCCTGGCACGCCGGGTCCTGCACGCCGTGATTCCCGGTTTCGCCGACGCGGCGGGCATCTTCGTCCTGGAGGAACTGCTCAGCGGCAATCCGGCCGGGCGCACGGCCGCCTCCGCGTCGGCGGCGCTCGTGGTGCGCAGGCTCGCCGGCGGGTCGGCGCGAAGCGGTGAGCTTCCCGCCGAGGAAGCCTTCCCGCCCGGGCAAGTGCTCGCGCTGGCCGCCGACTCCCCGTTCGCCCGCTGCCTGAGTGACGGCGCCCCGGTGACCTTCGCCCAGCCAGACGGCGCGACGCTGCGGCGGCTCAACCCGAGGACCAAGACGGCCCTGGCGGGCTTCACGTCATTCCTGGCCGCGCCGATGATCATCCGGGGCACGACGGCCGGCTTCCTGGTTCTGGCGCGCGCCCCCGCCGCTCCGGCGTTCGGCGACGCCGACACGCACGCCGCCGCGGACCTCGCCCGCCGCGCCGGCGCCGGACTCGCCGGCTCGCTGGCGCTGATGCGCCGCCGATCGGTCGCGGAGGTCCTGGCGCCACCCCGCCGGGCCGTCAGCCGGGTGGCGCCCGGGCAGCTCGAGATCGCCGGGCGGTGCCTGCCGGCGGCGGGCACCGACGCCGGCGGCGACTGGTATGACATCATCCCGCTGCCCGGGGAACGGACCGGGCTGATCGTCGGCGACGTGATGGGCCACGGCCCCGAGGCCGCGACCGTCATGACCCGGCTCAGCGCGGCCGCCTACGCGCTCGCGGACCTGGACCTGCCGCCGGGGGAAGTCTTGCGGCAGCTGAACCGCACCGCCATCGCGCTTCCCCAGGCCACGCTCGTCACCTGCGCGTACGCCGTCGTCGACCCCGGCGGCCAGTCATGCGACATCGCGACCGCGGGCCACCTCCCGCCCGTTCTGGCCCTGCCCGACGGCAGCACGCGAGTCCCCGACCTGCCCGACGGCCAGTCGCTCGGCGTGACCAAGGCCAGCTACGGTCAGGCCCGCGTCAGGCTCCGGCCAGGCACGACCCTCGCCCTGTACACCGACGGCCTCGTGGAAACCCGTACCCGGCCCTTCGACCAGGGCATCCTCGCGCTGCGGTCGGCGCTGTCCGGCCAGCACCAGCACCTGGACGCCACCTGCGAGGAACTCATCTCCGCGCTCGGGGAAACCGGCGAGGACGACATCACTGTCGTCCTCGCCAGGATCCCGCTCGGATAAGGACACGCGAGCCGGCTGGCCGGGAAGGGCCTCCGCCTCGGGGGCGGGCTCGCGCGCCAGCCTGCTCGGCCACCAGACCCACCGGCCCAGGTCGAGGTTGAGCGCGGTCACCAGCACCGAGCGGACCACGATCGTGTCCAGCAGCACCCCGAACGCCACGGCGAAGCCGAGCTCGGTCAGGAACGTCACCGGCAGGGTGCCGAGCACGGCGAACGTGCCGGCCAGCACGAAGCCCGCGGAGGTGATCACGCCGCCGGTCGCCGCCAGACCCGCCAGCGCGCCGGTGCGCGGCCCGTGGTGCAGGGCTTCCTCGCGGACCCGGGTCATCAGGAAGATGTTGTAGTCGATGCCCAGGGCGACCAGGAACACGAAGACGAACAGCGGGAATGAGGTGTCGGCGCCGCCGAAGTTGAACACGTGATCGAAGAACAGCGCGCTCACGCCCAGGGCGGTCGCGAACGACAGCACGACGGTGGCGATGAGCATCACCGGCGCCACGAGGGCGCGCAGCAGCAGCGTGAGGATGACGAACACGACGAGCAGGATGATCGGGATGATCAGGTTCCGGTCATGCGCGGTCGCCCGCTGGACATCGAGGTTGACCGCGGTGTTGCCGCCGACTATCGCGTTCGCGCCCGGGACCGCGTGCACGGCTGCCCGCGCGCGGTCGACGGTGTCGTACGCGGCCTGGCTGTCCGGCGCGGAGGTGAGCGTGGCCTCGAGGTAAGCGTGGCCGGCGAGGCTAGATGGCGGTGTCACCGCGGTGAGGCCGGGGACCGGGCGCAGCGCGGCTGCCAGCTGCGGTCCGGATCCCGGGTTGCCGAACACCTCGACCGGCTGGCCGGCGCCGCCGGGGAAGTGCTGGTCGAGCACGGTCTGGCCGGCCACCGAGTCTGGGTGGCCGCGGAACGACTGAGCGTTGGTCAGCCCGTGGGCGTGCAGCCCGAACAGTCCGGTGGCGAGCGCGCCGAGCACGATGACGGTAGTGACCCAGACCACGCGGGGACGGGTGGCGATGCCGCGGCCGACGCGCGCCCAGAAGCCCCGGGTCGTCGGCTCGGCGGACCCGTACAGGGGCTTGTACGGCCAGAACACCCAGCGGCCGGTGATCACCAGCAGCGCCGGCAGCAGCGTCATCATGGCCGCCAGCGCGACCGCGACGCCGATGGCCAGCACCGGTCCCAGGCTCTTGGTGGAGTTCAGCTCGGCGAGAGACAGGGTCAGCAGGCTCAGGATCACCGTGCCGGCGCTGGCCACGACGGCCGGCCCGGCCCGGCGCAGCGCGACCGCCATCGCCTCGTGCCTGTCCTCATGACGGCGCAGCTCCTCCCGGTACCGAGCGGTGAGCAGCAGCGCGTAGTCCGTTCCCGCGCCGAACACCAGCACGTCCAGGATGCCCGCGCTCTGCGCGTTGACGGTCAGCCCGTGCTTGGCCAGCAGGTAGATGATGCCCTGGGCGGCGGCCAGCGAGACGGCCGCTGAGATGACCGGCAGCAGCCACAGCACCGGGCTGCGGTAGGTGATTAGCAATATCACGATGACGACCGCGAGCGCCGCGAACAGCAGCGTGCTGTCGATGCCCTTGAACGCGTTATTGGAGTCGGCGGCGGTGCCTAGCGGCCCGGCGATATGCACCGTCAGCCCGGCCGCGCCCGCTGTGGCGATGGCCCGCAGCGAGTCGGCGGCGGGTGACGCCGCGCTCCACCCCTTAGTGCCCAGGTTGACGAGCACGATCGTCTCGATCGCCTTGCCGTCGGAGGACGGGATCGGTCCCGTCACCTGGCCATGGATGACGCCGGACACCGTGGCGAACTTCGCGGCATCGGCGGCCGCCTTCGCCTTGTCCGCGGCGGTCAGGCCGGACGGCCGGACGTAGACCACGACCCCTGGGTACACATTCGGCGAGATGGCCTCCGACCGCAGGTTGAGCACCTGGGTGGACTCGGCCTTCGGCGGCAGCCAGGCCGACGCGTCGTTCTTCTCCGCGCCGGTCAGCTTCCCGGACAGCGGCCCGAGGACCGCCAGCAGCACGAGCCAGAACACCAGCACCAGCCATTTGGTCCGGCGGCCAGCCGGAAGGTACACCAGCGATCGCAAAGCGGCCATAACACGTCCTTCCCCGTCCGTTCTGTCAACGATAGGACGTCATCCCGCGCCGAATCTCATCGGCGTGCGGCCCCGATTTAAGGAACTTCCGCAACAAGCCCGCCAACGCCCTGTGTCTTCATCCTGCGGTGCGCCCGGTGCCGGGGACAAGTGAATTTACTATGAGCGAATCACTTAGTACGTCAAAACCAAATGATTACGGGAACTGCGGTGCCGCGGCCGAACTACACTGGGGATGACAGTGCGGAACTCCGGGATTTGGGGGCACCAGATGGCTGCCGGACATGGCTATCCCGCGCCCAGCGGCGGGCGCGGGATGATGCGGGCCGCCGACGCGGATCGCGACCGCGTGGTGGAATTCCTCCAGCGGGCCTACAGCGAAGGCCGGCTATCCAAGGACGAGTACGACGTCCGGATGGGCGGGGCCCTGGCCGCGCGCACCTACGCCGACCTGGACCAGCTCGTGGCCGACCTGCCCGCGGCGCGGCCGCCCATGGCAACCCCCGTAGCCAGGACCAACGGGTTCGCGATAGCGAGCCTCGCCTGCGGGGTCGGGCAGTTCATGTTCGGACCGCTGGCCACCATCCCGGCGATCGTCTTCGGCCACATGGCCCGGAGCCAGATCAGGCGTACCGGAGAACAAGGGGCCGGCCTGGCGCTCGCGGGCTTGATACTCGGCTGGGCCGCGGTGGTCCTGGGCGTCCTCATCATCGTCTTCGGGGTAGCCGTGTTCGCGGGAATGAGCAGCAGCGGAGCACCCACGCACTGAGCAGCCGATATGGACTCGATCACGGGTCACGACCTATCGTCGGTATATGGACGTGCGGGCACATCAGGACGTCGCCGCGGCGGCGGCCGTGCATAACGAACTGGGCCGTGAGTACGAGGGCGCCCTGGCCGAGGGGCTGGTCGAAAGGATCAGCTCGGAGATCGACAAGCAGGTAGACGCCCGGCTGGAGCAGCGCGGCGTCCAGCCGAGCCAGACGGTCTGGGCCAACGTGGCCATGGGCCTGGGCTCGGTCGGGCTCGGTATCGGCGCCACGGCGGTGACGCTGCATACCCTGTCAAGCACCCACACCGCCCCCAAGGCGGGAGTCGATCTGGGCCCGTTTCACGCGTACACGATGACAACCACCACCTCGGTCAGCACCGCCGGGGTGCTCCTTGTCGTGCTCATCTGGGTTGCCATCGCGGTCGTCAACATCGCCTACGCCCTCCGCCGTACAGGTCGTCTTTAGGCGCGCACCTGTTACCTATGGACCTGCGGTAACTTACCTGCGTGGATAAGTCAGCGTGGGGATATGCGACCGTCACGACCGAGCGGGACGGAACTCCGCTCAGCTTCTACTTCCCGGCTCCGCGGCTCGGAGCACCAGGCGCCGCCGATCGCGCGGATCCGGTCGCTCCGGAGGAGCGGGAAGATCCAGTTCGCGCGGTGCGAATCGCCCGCCAGCTGTGCGTGTCCGCTGACCTGGACCAGCCGCCAGCCGATAGCGCCGACGCCTATCTGCGGCTGCACCTGCTCTCCCACCGCCTGGCGCGCCCTAACTCGATGAACCTGGACGGGATCTTCAAAGTCCTGCCCAACGTGTGCTGGACCTCACTCGGGCCGGTCGCCGTCAGCGAGATCGGCGCCGTCCGGGAGCGGGCGCTCGCCCGCGGCATCCACCTCGATGTCCGCTCCGTCGACAAGTTCCCGCAGATGCTGGACTACGTCGTCCCCAGCGGCGTGCGGGTGGCGGACGGCGCCCGGGTCCGGCTGGGCGCTCACCTGGCGGAGGGGACCACCGTCATGCACGAGGGCTTCGTCAACTACAACGCCGGCACGCTCGGGCCCGCGATGGTGGAGGGCCGGATCAGCCAGGGCGTGGTCGTCGGCGCCGAAACCGACGTCGGCGGCGGAGCGTCCATCATGGGCACCTTGTCCGGCGGCGGCACCCAGGTCATCTCGGTAGGCCAGCGGTGCCTGCTCGGCGCGAACTCGGGCCTGGGGATCTCCCTCGGCGATGACTGCGTCGTCGAAGCCGGGCTCTACCTGACGGCCGGGACGATCGTCACGCTTCCCGATGGCCAGCGGGCCAAGGCACGGGACCTGAGCGGGCAATCCGGGCTGCTGTTCCGCCGCAACAGCGTCACCGGGTCCGTCGAGACCATCACCCGCCCGGGAAAGTGGGGCGGCCTCAGCACCGACCTCCACGCTGGCCAGTAGCGCCGGGTCAGGCCAAGAGCTCGAAGGGCGACGCCGCCCTGAGCAGGTAGGCCGTCACCGCCTCCGGCTCCCAGCCGCCGGTTGCGAAGACGCACCAGTCGAACAGGGCACTGGCCAGGCACACGATCGCGACGTCGACCGCCACCGGCCCCGCCCGACTCCCTCCAGGTCGACCACCGCCGCCACTTCGCCGCTCCGGAACAGCACGTTGTGGAGGCCGAAGTCCATGTGGACGAGGTCGGCGCCGGGCAGCTGGACGTCGCGGAACGGCGCCGCGCGGCGGGCGATGGCCTCGCCGGCCTCGAGTGCCTCCGGTGACTGGCGCCGGAGGGCTGCCCGCCACGCGGAGCCGTCGCCGAAGACCGCGCGCCGGGCATAGCCGGCCCAGTCGGCGCCGGCCGTGCCGGCCAGGCCCCGCTGCCGCTCCAGCACGGCCAGCAGGGCGTCCAGCGCGACGTCGTCCATGGCGTCGAGTACTTCGCCCGCCACGAGCTCGGCCAGGACGTACGGCCGCCGCCACCCATCCAGGCCCCAGGCGAGCCAGGCCGGCGTCGGCCAGCCGCGGGCACGGGCACGGGCCACGAGCGCCGCGGTGCCGTCCAGCTCCCAGCGGGTCGAAGCCTTTGGGTGCCACTTGAGGACGGCCCGGACGCCCTCGCGGTCCTCGACCACCCAGGCGCCCGTCTTGCGCCCGCCGCGCAAGCGGCAGACCAGGTGCCACGTTCCCTGGCCCGCACGGTTCAGCGAGTCCAGGACGCCGGCCGCCTCGAAGTCGTCGGCCACGCGGCCATGGTACGCAAGACCCTCGCCATTCGAAATCCTTCAGTAGTCGAAGTCGAGACCGTGCATGCTGGCTCCGGACAGCCACTCATGTCGCCGTTCGGCCAGGTCCATCGTGAGGTCGATGTGTCCCCCCAGTGTCCGGAACCCAGCGGCATGGAAACGGCGCACGGCGGCGACGTTGCGAGCCACGGGGCGGATGGCCAGGTACTGGTAGCCGCGGGTATGGGCCTCCTCGACAACCCGGCTGATGAGCATGCGGCCAATGCCCCGATTCCGAGCTGCCTCAGCGACCACGACCGGCTCGACTTCGCCACTCCTGCCCCGGGCAAACAGACCGGTCAGACCGATGACCCCGCCGCGGAACTCGGCCACCCAAGATCCCATCCGCCGAGGCTCGGCGAGGTAGTCATCAAATCCCGCTCCAGGATCGTCTCCACCGATCGAAGGGTCCCCATAGATGCTTCGGTGGTACTCCGTCAGCTCTGCCCACAGGGACCGGCAAGCGCCGTAGTCGCTTTCGGCGTAGTCGCGAACGACAATCTCCGACGTGGCTGGCGAGCCTGGCTGCCGTGGAACCGTCATGGCCTAATGCTGCCAGCAGTACCTGTTCGAGGGCCGGGGCCAGCTGCTGATCTACCACTTCATATTCGACCCGGACTGGGACGAGGGCTGCCCGACCCGCTCATTCCTGACCGACAACATCGGCCACCTGGCGCACCCGCACGCTCGCGACTACGACTTCCACGTCACCCTCGATCAGGACATCGCCCGCCCGCGGTCGGCAGGAAGACTGGGAACAGCCGCCCGGGCTCAGCGACGGCCCAGCGCTGGGCTGGCTCCGCCACCACGACAGATACGACACCTAACCAGCATCCGCTGGCCGCCCGCTTTCACCCGCCGGGCACTGCCTCTGGACCGACCTGCGCCTGGCTGACGGCGATGCGTATCCGGCACCGCTGTGGTGGTGCTGTCCGCGTAGTCGTGCCCTGATAGCCAGTGGCCAGCAGGGCACCGTGAGCAGTGTCAGCGTGTCAGCCGGTCAGCGGCCCGGCCGCGGTGAGCAGCTCGGTCTGCGCGTAAGGCACGCTGGCTGAGCACTTGCCCTTCACCTTCTTGACGATGGCGTATGCCACCAGGCTGTAGCTGCCGTGCCCGGTGACGTGACGGTACAAGCCGGTGCCGCCGGTGACCTTGTAGGTGCCGCTTGAGGTGAGCGTCGCGAGGCATGTGCTCGCATTCTCGCCTTGCGTGCCGTGCACCTGGTGATGCGACAACGTCAGCGTCCCGCCCGGCAGTGTGACGTGGCCGGTCTCGAAGTTGACGGTGCCGCCGACGGTGAGCGGCCCGCGGGCGATGAGCGTCGCGATGGCTGACACCGGGTTCGTGGATTCGGCGATCCAGTGCTCGGTACCTGACGGCGCCGGTGATGCGGCGGCTACCGTCGCTCCTGTCACAGCGGCTGCTGCGATCCCGGCAGCGGCGAGCAGCGCCGCGATGCGCTTGATGGTCATGGTTCCTCCTAGTGCTGTGTGCGTACATGTGTCCGGCGCCGCGGCGGTCGAGTTCCATATAGCCGAGCTCGTCGATGCACAGCAGGTCGACGTGACCGTAGCGGTTGATGGTCTTGGTGAGCTGCCTGTCGTCGGCGGACCCGACGAGCTTGTCGGCGAGCTTGGCGGTCAAGGTGTCGTTTGCGGTCTTCGCAGCTTGGTCAAGCTTCAGGTTCGCTACCGCTATGTCCTCGACGCGTCGGTCGTGGCCCCGTTGCGCGCTGCATTCACGTGGGCACCTGGCCAATCATGCTGTTGACATTCACTGATTGCATCGTCTTCAGCCTGGTTATCAGCAGTAGTTAAACCCTTCCATGAGGCTAATAGGTGGTCAAGTAGGAACGTCGACGTTGAAGACTTCCCCTATAAGGGGACCTGGATGCCGCTCGCCGATTTTGTTGTCAACGATTCATTGACAGTAACTATGCGTGACTAATTACCCGACCCTGTCGGAGGACCGGCCGTATTAAGGGACAAGACCACTGCATGCTTGAGACAGCCGACGGCAGCAGTTATACCACCGGCACCATAATCCGGGTGCGTGACCGGTGCGGTCTCCCGTATTGCCGCGAGCGCTGGCGGGTGACCGCATCCGGTACCGTCAGGCTCGAATTGCCAGCAAATTGCCACTAAGTGTCAACTCGATACAGCAGAACGTACAGCAACGAGGACGCGCAACTGCTCATGTGCACGACCGCAGACACGGCTGGCTACTCCAGCCTAGCCAGGCGCGCCGCGCCGTTTACCATGTCCGGCAAGCCGAAGAGCAGAAGCACAAGTACAGCTGGCGAGGATGACTAACGATCTTCAATGGTGGGGTTACTAGGTCGAGCCCGGTCTTGGCCAGGAAGCCGTCGAGGAGGCCGGGCCGGTACTGCATCCGCCGGAGCCGGGTCTTCACCAGTGCTGTCAGCTGATCGATGTTCTGCTTGGTGAGGTTGGCCAGCGACCGTTTCAGGTTCGACCAGACCGCTCGACCGGGTTCAGCTCGGATGCATATGGCGGGAGCTGGAAGACGGTCAGCCAGGAGCGGGCGCCGATCAGCTCTCGCATCGCGCGGCTGACGTGGCTGTTCAGGTTGTCCCAGACTAGGACGACGGGACCGTTCAGCTGCTGGTGCGCGGCGTCCAGGAACCGGGCGTAGTCCGTCTCGGTGAAGCCGTTGCGCCGGTCTTCCGGGAGTCCGCCCAGGTGCGTGCGGTAGATCGCGAAC
>Ga0306925_10003715_pt1 | contig 13598 bp, 15 predicted proteins | sample flu12Cox44000176_FD_203755 | JGI IMG/M metagenome (GOLD analysis project Ga0306925, IMG submission 203755) | Lab enrichment of tropical soil microbial communities from Luquillo Experimental Forest, Puerto Rico - flux8day.12C.oxic.44.000.176 (v2)... | ecosystem: Environmental > Terrestrial >... | reverse complement strand
GGATTTCGCATTTTGCCGGAGACCTGACCCAGTCCGACACCTATGCGCGGCTCCACGACACTCTGGAAAAGACCGCAGCGCAGCATCAAACGGGCGGCAATGCAGTCTTTTATCTGGCTGTCGCCGCGCAATTGTTTGGCGCGATCATCGAACAGCTCGGCGCTGCCGGCCTTGCCCGGGAGCAAAACGGCAGCTTCCGCCGGGTCATTATCGAAAAGCCGTTCGGCACGGATCTCGGCTCGGCCCGAGCACTGAACGCACGCATCCTCAAAGTGCTTGCAGAATCGCAGATTTATCGGATGGACCATTTCCTCGGAAAGGAAACGGTCCAGAACATCATGGTTCTGCGTTTCGCCAATGGCATCTTCGAGCCGATCTGGAACCGCGATCATATCGATCATGTGCAGATCACCGTCGCCGAAACCGTCGGCGTCGAGCTGCGCGCCCGATTTTATGAACAGACCGGTGCCTTGCGCGACATGGTGCCGAACCACGTCTTCCAGTTGCTCAGCATGACTGCGATGGAACCACCGAATTCCTTTGATGCCGATGCGGTGCGCACCGAGAAATACAAGGTGCTGGAGGCGGTGCATCCTCTCGATGACGCAGAGGTGCGCCGCAACACAGTGCGCGGACAGTACGGCGCGGGTGAAATCGGGGGAAAGCCGGTTCAAGCCTATCGGGAAGAGCCAGGTGTTGCCCGCGACAGCATGACTGAGACCTATGTCTCCATGCAGCTCGGTATCGATAATTGGCGCTGGGCGGGCGTACCGTTTTATCTGCGTACTGGAAAGCGAATGACCCGGCGCACCACCGAGATTGCTATTCAATTCAAGCAAGCGCCGTTTGCGCTGTTTCGCGACACTCCGGTCGACATTCTGACCCCGAATGTCCTTGCCCTGCAGATTCAGCCCGACGAAGGGGCATCGCTGCAATTCGGGGCAAAAATCCCTGGGCCGGAAATCGCCCTCGGCGGCGTGCGGATGAACTTCTCGTACAAGGACTATTTCGACACCGAACCGACGACGGGTTACGAAACCCTCGTCTACGACTGCATGATCGGCGATCAGATGCTTTTCAACCGAGCCGACGGTGTCGAAGCCGGGTGGGAGGTGGTCCAACCGATGCTCGACCTGTGGCAAAACGACAAGACCGTCCCGCTCGAAATGTATCCGGCGGGAAGCGCGGGTCCGGAGGCCGCCGACAATCTGCTGTGGCGCAGCGGCCGGCAGTGGCGACCGATCAGCTGAGCGCGGAATCGGGATTATGAGCCGTCCGATGATCGTTGCCCCGTCTATTCTGTCGGCCGATTTCGGCCGGCTCGCTGATGAGGTCCGCGCAGTGGACGCGGCAGGGGCTGACTGGATCCATGTCGATGTGATGGACGGTCGCTTCGTGCCGAACATCACGATCGGGCCGATCGTCGTCGAAGCAGTGAGGAGGGCGACGGCAAAGCCTGTCGATGTGCATCTGATGATCGTCGAGCCCGAGCATTACCTCGGCGATTTCGCCCAAGCCGGTGCCGATCATCTGCTCGTCCACTGCGAGCCGAGCTCGACGATCCATCTGCACCGGACCCTGGCTCACATACGTGACCTTGGAAAGACCCCCGGGGTGGTACTCAATCCCGCAACCCCACTTTCGTTCATTGAGTATGTGCTGGAACTCTGTGGGGTTGTCTTGATCATGACTGTCAATCCGGGCTTTGGCGGCCAAAATTTCCTGCCGGAGATGTTGTCGAAGATCCGCGCATTGCGCAGCCTGTGCGACGAGCGCGGCCTTAATCCCGTGATTGAGGTAGACGGTGGATTGAGCGGCGAAAATGCGTGGCAGGTGCGCGATGCCGGCGCGACCGCCATCGTCGCCGGCTCTCACATTTTCCACGCGCCGGATTACGCCCATGCAATTTCGGCCATTCGTAATTCGCACCGGCGGTCGCTTCCGTCGTGAGCGCCGACCGTGACCAGCTGAAGCGCGCGGCAGCCTTGCGGGCGATCGAGGAGATCGATGACGGCATGGTCGTCGGGCTCGGCACCGGTTCGACCGCCGCCTTTGTCGTCGAAGGGCTCGCCGCACGCGTTGCCGCCGGCCTCCGAGTGGTCGGCATCCCAACGTCCGAGCGTACGGCCACACAGGCGCGTCGGCTCGGCATCCCGATTGCGACATTCGCCGAGCACCAGAGCTTGGACCTGACGATCGATGGGGCCGATGAGGTTCAGCTCGGCACCCTCGACTTGATCAAGGGTTTGGGTGGCGCTCTGCTGCGCGAAAAGATTGTCGCCGCGGCCAGTAACCGGCTGGTCATCGTCGTCGATCAAGAGAAATTGGTCGAGCAGCTCGGCGAGCACACCCCGATACCGGTCGAGGTTGCTCAATTCGGCTGGCAGGCCACCGCGGTCGCACTAGCCAAGCTCGGCTGCGCGCCCGAGCGGCGTTACACGGTCAACGAACAGCCCTACGTCACCGATGGCGGCAACTTCATCCTCGATTGCCGCTTCGGACCGCTCACCGATCCCGCTACAACGGAGCGACAACTCGCGATGACGGTCGGTATAGTCGAGAGCGGGCTCTTCGTCGGGCGAACATCGGTCGTCGTCGTCGCCTCGATGACGGGCGTCGAGGTGTTGGTTCCGCCCGCGAGAAAATAGAGAGCCGCCCGCCGCGGGCGTCCGGTTCAGGTACCGGACGGCTTAGCGCCCGTATCCGCTCTGGTAGGCTCGCGGCGCGGTGTCGAGGAGCCGACCTGCCCCTCGCCCTGATTGAAGCTGGCGAGACAATCGGCATGGAGTTGTGCGTCGGTGATCGGACCGCACTCCTTGCGCATCCTCACCTGGCGAAAGGCGGGGCTGATTTCTAAGAGCCGGTCATAACGTTGGCTCTCGATTACATTCTGCCGCGCCGACGAGGGGGTCGAGACATCGCCTGGGCTGGTCTGCGGCCCATTGGTTATCAGCTGGGTCTCGCCGGCCATCTGTGCAGGCGCGGCTGGCAAGGCCGAAGCGGTCATCAGGCACGCGGCTGCGAAAGCCAAACTGATGGTCTTAATGATCATGACCGTGGTCTCCTCGCGATAATGGTCAGCGAAGGGAACACGAAAAAAGGAATTTCAGTTCCACGGGATGCGCCGAGGACCGTCAACGGAGTTATTCCCGTGCAAAAATTGTCGAGATTGTGGTGCCGCAATTTGACCGCCTCGAGCGTTAACCTGTGATAGAGTAAACGCGCAAAGCCCAATGGTAGCTGAATCGCTGTCCTGTGGAGGCTTGGATGGGACGATTGGTCATCGTATCAAACCGCGTCGGATCGTCCCTCAAGGGCAACGAAGGTGGGCTTGCCACCGCGATGCTGGCAGCGTTCGATCGGCGTGAGGTGATCTGGTTGGGTTGGAGCGGCGAGGTCACGGACGAGCCGTCGGGCCCGACGCGCGTTCACCGCGAAGGACGGCTCACCCGCATGCTTGTCGATCTGGAGCGCGGCGATTACGAGGGTTATTATCTCGAATTCGCCAATTCCGTGCTGTGGCCGGTCTTCCACTACCGTGTGAACCTCGCGGAGTACGGCCGGGAACGATGGGCGACCTATGGCCGGGTCAACGAGATCTTCGCCGAGCGTCTCGTCCCGGCCCTCGCGCCCGACGATATTCTCTGGGTGCACGATTATCACATGATACCGCTCGGCGCGGCGCTGCGTCGGCAGAGGGTCGATAACCCGATTGGCTTCTTCCTGCACATCCCATTCCCGGCGCCCGAGGTACTCGCGACACTGCCGGTGCACGAGGCGTTGGTGCGTGCGCTGTTTGCCTATGATCTCGTCGGCTTCCAGACGGAGAAGGACCTGCAGGCCTTCAGGGATTACCTCGAACGGGAAGCCGGCGGATGGATCGGCGGCGACGGGACGGTGCATGCGTACGGCACTAGTGTCCGCGCCGGGAGCTTTCCGATCAGCATCGATGCCCGGCTCGTCGCTGACCGCGCGGCGCGGGCGGCGAGCACTCGCCAGGCAGCGCGGTTGCGCGAAAGCCTGTCGGATCGGCGGCTCGTCATCGGCGTCGACCGCCTCGACTACACCAAGGGCCTAGTGCATCGCTTCGATGCGGTCGAGCGGCTCCTCGAGGGCAATCCGCAATATCGCCGCGCAATCGTGGTTTTGCAGATCGCGCCACCCTCACGCGAGGACGTGTCGGAATACCAGCGAATTCGCGCGGAGCTCGACGCCCGCATCGGGCGGATCAACGGCCGCTTCGGCGACCCCGACCATCTGCCGTTGCGTTACGTCAACCGCAGCTTTCGGCAAGAGACCCTGTTCGGTTTTTACCGAGCCAGCCGGGTGGCGCTGGTAACACCGCTGCGGGACGGCATGAACCTTGTAGCCAAGGAGTTCGTCGCCAGCCAAGACCCCGACGACCCGGGCGTTTTGGTGTTATCGCGCTTTGCCGGCGCAGCCCGTGAGCTGGATGCCGCGCTGATCGTCAACCCGTTCGATGTCGATCAGATTGCCGATGCGCTCGATCGGGCGCTTGCAATGCCGGTCGAGGAGCGCCGCGACCGCTACGGGGCGATGATGGCGCAACTCGAGGAGCACAATGTCCACGCCTGGCGTGATGCATTTCTCGACGCGCTGCAACATAAGGGTAGCGTCTTTGGGGCGAGCGCTCCCATAGCAGCCGAATGAACGATGCGCGACGGCGCCGCCACGCACCACCACCGTTGCATCGCGATCACGCGCTGTTTCTTGATTTCGACGGAACGCTTGTCGAGATCGCTCCAGCGCCAAATCTGGTGCGGGTGCCGGCTGAATTGCCGGCCCTTTTGGATGAGCTGGCTGACCGGCTCGGCGGCGCCATCGCGGTAGTGAGTGGCCGACCAGCCGACGAACTTGCTCGCATGCTCGCCCCATTCGCGGGCGGGATCGCCGGAGACCACGGGCTCGAACGACGCTATGGCGGAAAAAAAATAACGAGATGCCGCGGGCACCCCGCGCTCGACCGATTTCGCCCGCTGCTCGCTGGGTTCGCAGCGCGGCACCACGGCGTCGTTCTCGAGGACAAGGGCGGCAGCCTTGCCCTCCATTACCGCCAGAAGCCATCGCTCGGATCTATGTGCCGCGCATTCCTCCGACGCGCGGCGCAGGCGAGCAACGGAGCACTCGCGGCGATGGGGGGAAAAATGGTAATCGAGCTGGTGCCTCGATCAGCCGGCAAAGGCCGGGCGATCACGGATTTTCTCGCTGACGCGCCGTTCCGCGGGCGCCTGCCGGTGTTCATCGGCGACGACACCACCGACGAAGACGGTTTCGCCGTCGTCAATCGGCTGGGCGGAATTTCGGTTCACGTCGGCGGCGGCGCCACGATCGCACACTACAACCTTGCCGCGGTCCCGGATGTATTGACCTGGCTGGATCGGGGGCTCGCCAACTAGGCTTGCACCACAGGAGAGCCAACAACTGCGGATTGGGCTCAGAGGAACGGGTCCGGCAGACCGCGGCGGCGACAGGCGGCGAGCAGGGTGTTGTGCAACAGGCAAGCGATCGTCATCGGTCCGACCCCGCCGGGCACCGGCGTGATCGCTCCGGCGACGGTACGCGCGGAATCAAAATCGACGTCGCCGACGACGCGTGTTCGGCCGTCCGGGAGCCTGACCGGGTTGATGCCGACATCGATGACCGTGGCGCCGCGTTTGATCCATCCGGCCTTGACCAGCTGCGGCCGGCCGACCGCTGCCACCAGGATGTCCGCCCGGCGGCAGATCGCCGCCGCATCACGGCTCCTCGAATGGACCACCGTGACCGTACAATCCGCCGCCAGAAGGAGCGCCGCCATCGGCTTTCCGACGAGGTTCGAGCGTCCGAGCACGACCGCCTCGGCTCCGGAGAGATCGTCGTGCACCACGCGCAGCAGGATCAGACAGCCTTGCGGCGTGCAGGGCACGAGGCCGGGCAAGCGCGACCACAGCCGCCCGACATTGACCGGGTGAAAACCATCGACGTCCTTGGCAGGGTCGATGGCGGCAATGACCCGTTGGGCATCGATACGCCCGGGCAACGGCAATTGGACCAGCACCCCGTCCACTCTGTTGTCAGCGTTGAGTTTCTTCACCTCCGTCACGAGCGCCGCTTCCGAGATGTCTGCCGGGAAGCGACGCTCAAAGGAAGCGAGCCCGGCAGCAGAGCAGGCGCGACCCTTGCCCCGAACATAGACTTGGCTCGCCGGGTCGCTACCGACCAACACCGCGGCAAGGCCGGCGGTCACGTTCATCTCGTCATTAAGCCGCGCCGCGGAATTGGCGACACGGCTGCGCAGCCCGGCGGCGACTCCCTTACCGTCGATTATCTTGGCCTCAACCACTCGGCACTCCCTTCGATCTCCGCCCGACACTAGGATCAGCCGATTGGCCTTACGCCAATGGTACCCAATCGGCTGACCGCGGTCTTCGGGCTCGGGAGGAGCTTGGCGTGACGACAACGGCGATCGCGACTTATTGCTGCCCTGCCTGCGGGCGCACCTACCCAGCCGACCGGCCGCTGTGGCGGTGCGCTTGCGGGAGCCATCTCAATTTGGCGCCAGGGCCCGGTCTGGCGCGCGATCAGATCGCGGCTGGCGAAGCCTCGCTGTGGCGCTACGCCGCGGCGCTGTCACTGCGCGGTCCGCCACGCATCTCGCTCGGCGAGGGCTGGACCCCGCTCGCGTTGCGCGACTGGCAAGGAGTTCTGGTCCACTTCAAGCTCGAATCGCAAATGCCGACCGGCTCGTTCAAGGACCGCGGCACCGCGGTCATGATCAACCATCTGCTCGAGGTCGGCGTCGGTGCGATCCACGAGGATTCCTCCGGGAACGCGGGCGCATCGATCGCGACCTACGCCGCCGCTTCCGGCATCCCTTGTCGCATCTATGTTCCGGCCACCGCACCGCGCGGCAAACTGGTGCAGATCGCCGTCTCGGGAGCCGATGTCCGGGCGATCCCCGGCACCCGGCAGGATGTGACAGAGGCAGCGCTGGCATCAGCGGGGGAAAGCTTCTATGCCAGCCACAATTGGCAGCCCCACTTTATCGAAGGCACCAAGACCCTCGCCTTCGAGCTGTGGGAACAGCTCGGCTTCCGCGTGCCCGACAACATCCTCGTTCCGACCGGCTATGGCAGTAACATCCTCGGTCTCGAACGCGGCTTCGATGAGCTCGAGAGGGGCGGCGAGATCACCGGACGGCCGCGGCTCTTCGCCGTTCAAGCGGCAAATTGCGCGGCGTTCGCCGCTGTCTGGGCGGCGGGCGGAGACCGGTTTGTGCCGTTCGCGACAACCCCGACCGTCGCGGACGGGATCGCCACGCCGAAGCCGGTGCGGGTTGCCGAAGTGTTGCGGGGGTTGCGCCGCTCGAAGGGCGGTATCGTTGCGGTCGCCGAGGAAGAGATCGCGCCGGCGCTCGCCGCGCTCGGCCGGCTTGGGTTGTTCGTCGAGCCGACCGCCGCAACCGCTGGCGCGGCGCTGACACGGCTGTTGCGCGACGGCACGATCGGGCTGGGTCAAACAACGGTGGTGGTGCTGACCGGTTCCGGACTCAAGGCGGCGGAGCGAGTCGGTGAGCTGCTCGGCATCGGGGCCGGTCCGTGATCGAAGTCCGGTCGTGCACGCCTGAGGACGCTAGCGCAGCGCCGACCGTTAATCGTGCTTGTCGCCCTTCCCTCCTTGAGCCGGTGCGGGGCCGGCGCCCTTGGGGGCTTGCGGCGCCGCGGCGCCGCCTTTACCCGCCGGTGGCGCATGCGCCGCCTGTTGCGCTGGCTGAGGCGGAGGGTGAAATACCGGGGCCGGCGGATGGAACGCTTGAGCCGGCTGTGGTGCCTGCGCCGGCGGCTGTGGTGCCTGCGCCGGCGGGTGGGGTGCCTGGGCCGGCGGATGGAACGCCTGAGCCGGCGGTGGTGCTTGCGGTGGCGGGTGGGGTGCGGGGGCCGGTGGATGGAACGCCTGAGCCGGCGGTGGTGCTTGCGGTGGCGGGTGGGGTGCCGGGGCCGCCGGATGGAACGCCTGAGCCGGCTGTGGTGCCTGCGCCGGCGGCTGTGGTACCTGCGCCGGCGGGTGGGGTGCCAGGGCCGGCGGATGGAACGCCTGAGCCGGCTGTGGTGCTTGCGCCGCCGGGTGGACCGCTGGAGCCGGCGGGTGAAATGCCTGAGCCGGCTGTGGTGCCTGCGTCGGCGGGTGGACCGCCGGAGCCGGCGGGTGGATTGCCGGGGCCGGCGGGTGGAATGCCTGCGTCGCCTGAGGTGCCTGCGTCGGCGAGGCTGGTCCCGGGGGCGGTGGCGGCGCGGCGGTTTTGGGAGGAGCGGTCAACCCGATACCACCGGCGCGCTCGCTTTGCGTCCCCACGACGGGGCCTTGCTGCCCCCGAATTCCCGCTGCGACTGGCCCGGGGAGGCTGCGCGTTGGCGCTGGTGCGACCTGCGGCGGCCGCATCGTCACCGCCACATGCTCCAACGCTGCGGCAGCAGGGCGGGGTGTTGCCGCGCCAACAGTGCCGGCACTGGCGAAGACGTGCTGGGGAACGATGGTGGCGAACCGGCGGTTGGCGAACTGCGCGTCGGCGATCTGCGCGGGCAGCATGACGTTCCGCATCATCTGGATGTTATCGATGTTCCCGACGTTGGCTTGGTTGAGTCTACGAATGTAGCTCGGGTCAACGGTGTAGCCCGGCCAATAGGCCTCGCCTGGCGCGAGCGGGAACCAGCCCACCTGCGGTCCGACCGCCCCGGACGCAAACAGCCCGACACCCGGCCCGCCGAGAAACGCGACGAGCGCCGGCGCGTAAACCGGGGATGGCTCGAAGGCGCCCGGAACCCAGCCCCAGCTCTCGCCGACCATTGCCCAGCGTCCGTAATGGCAGGGCGCAAAGCCCCAGGGCTCGGCATCCACCCAGGTCCAGCCCCATGGCGCGACCCAGGCCCACCGGCCGTTGGTGTACGGTGCCCACCCTGCCGGGACGTTCGGATACCACACCTCACCGTAGCCGGGTGCGGTGTCCCAACGGCCGTATTCATCGAGCTCGACATAGCCCGTCATATTGGGCGAGACGTGGTAGGGCGCGGCGAGACGTTTCGCGTCATAGTCGCGCGACCGGCACCATTCGACAAAGGCATCGGCGACCGCCGGCTCAAGGGTCGCGGCGACCGGGCTAATCCCATTCAGCACCGCGGCATCGCCGGCCTTGACGACGATGTCGGCGCCGTTGCCGACGAACTGTGCGCTGCCCTCGAATACCGCGACGCGCGCCGGCTGATCCTGGGTCCCGGCATCGATGTCGTAATAACCCGCCTGCTGCAGTTGGACCGCACCGCGCGGGATGTCGATCTCAAAGCTCTGGCCCTGATCGAGGCGGCGCAGATGGAGGATGATGCGCCCTTGCGGAACGCTGAGCCGAGTGACCCGTTCGTCGAGCTCGACGACATCGAGTTCCGTGCCGCTCGCCATATCGATCGTGTCCGGCGCGATCCGGATCTCGGCACGGGCCTCGTCGTCGGTCCACAATGATGCCCCGGTGGCCACCGGGTAATTGACCCCGGCCGCCGACCATTCGGTCTGCCCGGCCGTGTGGAAGGCGAGATTGCCGGAGACGAAGCTCACGCGCCCAACGCGCGCCGGCGGAACCTGCTGCGCCAGCGACGGGGCCGCGATAAGTGCGGTCAGGGCCGCCAGGACGGCGAGAATGCGAGAACGATGCATGTGTGCACTCGAAAACCGGGCTTCGTTCACTCAGAGCGACAACGCTTCAATTAGGGCGAAATCATGAACCGACCAATAACGACACAAATTGTCCCTCTTTTGATATCGGGTGGCATCGATACAACCATTCCGAGCTGGCGTCTCGTCGGATTACCCGGGGGCATAAAATTGCCACATGTTGATGGTATATTTAGAAATTCGCAACTTACCGTCTATTACCAAGAGACAACGTTATGAACGCCGTTTGCACAGAAATCCGCCGGCTGACATCTGCTGATGCCACCGCTTACCGTGAGATCCGATTGACCGGCCTCAGGGATAGTCCCGAAGCCTTCGGCAGCACGTTCGTTAGGGAGAGCACCCAACCTTTGGCATGGTTTTGTGACAGACTCGCCAATTCCGCAGTATTTGGCGCATTTCAGCCGACGGTTTTATTGGGAGTAGCCGGGTTAGCAATCCGCGAAGGCGAAAAGGAGAGACATAAGGGCCTGCTGTGGGGGATGTACGTTAGGCCCGATGCCAGAAAAGCCGGAGTCGGAAAGCGGCTCGTGGAAGCCGTCATCGATCATGCCCGCGCGCATGTCGAAGTAATCCAACTCTCGGTCATCAGCGAAAACGAACCGGCGCGGCGGCTCTATGCCGGTCTCGGCTTCGTCGAATACGGGCTCGAAAAAGACTCGTTGAAACAGAACGGGCGCTATTATGACGAGATCCTGATGGCGCTCGACCTCAGGCTCGATCTGGATCAATACGCGATCCCCGCGGCACGCACCGGCGCCACCTCCTGCCAGGAGCTCACCGCGTCGAGCGCGGAATAGCCGATCTTGTGGCTCGCCGCTCCGCCCTCGCGTCCGGTCTTCGGGCAATTCGGCGACAACGCGTCATGTAATTTGCGCTTGGGCATCGCACCTCCTCAAGTATTGGAGAGGCCATCGAGGGTCGCCAGGTCGGCGGCGGCGCGGCGGCGGAAGGTCTCGGAGCCCTGTTCATCGGCTATCGCCACGGCGCGGGCCGAGCGCCTCGCGCACCGCGGCATCGCCGCCGCCTTCGGCGCGGATCAGCGCGGCGCGGATGCGATGCAATTCGGCGTCCCACCAGACCAGGCCCGTGCTCGCGATCATCGCGAGGGCGCGATCCACCTTCTCCCGCGTCTCCGCAACTCGGCCGAGACGCGACAACGCTTCTGCCTGGAAGCACAGAAATGTCGGATGATACAACGGCCACGGAATTGCATCGAGCTTGACGATTGCAGCGCCGATCAAAGCCGCTGCGCGGCCGGGATCGGAAATCACCAACGCTGCACCCTGCGACAGCTGGCCGGCAGTAGCCCAGATGCCGACGCCATGCTCGGTGGCCACGGCGACGGCTAGGTCGGCCAAGCCGCCGGCACGCTCGAAGTCGCGCTCGACCAGGCAGCGCAACGACGCCCATTAAAACGCCCAGCAGAGCACCCCGACTTGCGGCTGCTCCTCTGCCAAGCGCAGGATCTCGTTCATGTCTCGATCCGCCCCCGAGTGGTCGCCACTGAGCGACAGCGCGGTCATGCGCGCCATCGGAAGGTGGATGCCTAGATCCAAGCCGGAAAGCTCAAACGATCCATGATGCGAATCAGCTTGGTAGTGCCGCGCCGCTTCGGCGACAGACTGGGCCGATGCTGCAAATTTCCCTGTGTAGTTGTAGAGATTGGCAAAAATCATATGTGCCACGCAAAGCCCGGCCGGGTGTCGTTCTCGCGGAAGGCCTGCGCGTATTGCTCGAGCCCCAGGCCTTGCAACCAAACCGCGATGTCCATCGAAATCATCACGGCGGCATTTTGGATCCGGTCCGCAGCGCCATGGTAACACGCCCGCGACCATTAAGAGGCGCCACTCCTTGATCGGCCGAATAAAATCGCTGAACGGGCTATTTAATTCCCTGTTCGGTCGATTTACTTCCCTGTTCGACCGTCCAGGGAATCTTCGTGCCGCAGCGCAAGAATATCAAAGACTTGCCGCGGCGGATTTGGTCGTAAAACGGCCTGAAACCGCTCTCCTCCCAGTATCTTCCCGTTGATCAGGGAAGCGCCCCTTCGCGAGAGCCTATTGCGGTCCGGCCCGCATCGAGGCCGGATGGCCGGGCAATTTGATCCGCTGGCCGGTATCGGTCAGCGTGGTTCCGTCGACTTTGAGGACCGACATGTCCCCATCCATGAAGTTGCCGACATACAGGTAGCTGCCGTCAGGGCTGAACGCGACACCCTCCGGCAGTCCGCCGACGGTAACCTCGCCCATTCTGGTCACCTTCTTGCCGTCGATCTTGAGCGCGGTAACGGCGCCGCCCGGATGATAGATCGGCGAGGATTTGGGCATGTTGGAGCCGCGCAGCTCGATCGCCACCGCCAGATCCCCTTTCGGGCTGATCGCGAGGCCCTCGGGCGCGTCCCCGATCGTCACGTGATCGATGATCCGCGGCGGGCTCGCCTCGAGGTCGATCACGCTGACCGTATCGACATTGCCGTCGGAGCCGCCACCGGCACCATTGTCGGCGGTCAGCGCGAGCTTGCCGTCGGGGGTCACGGCGATGTTGTAGGGAAAGATCCCGGCCGGAAGGTCGGTTTTGTCATAGGTCACCTTTTGACCGTCGATCGACAGCAGGGCAACCTTGTTGGCAGCGGACTTGACGGCAAGCGCCCGCTTGCCGTCGGGGGTGATCGCGACAGCCGAGACGCTGTCCGTGCCGGTGCCGACCGTCATGGTGTCGACAACGAGGACGTCCTTGCCGCGGATCGACAGAACCGAAATCGTGCCGTCCGCGCGGTTGGCGACGAGCGCCAGATCGCCTTTCGGGCTGATCGCCATGCCGGAGGGCTGCTTGCCCACAGTGATGGTGCCGATCACCTTGGGTGGGGTCGCCTTCAGGTCGATCATGAAGACTTTGTTGTCGGGATCCAGCCGGTGCGCCCAGCCTTGCGTGACCGGCTCGAGCGAGTTGGCGACAAAGGCGAACTCGCCCGACGGGTGGATTGCCAGGTTGACCGGGGGGCCGACGACCGAGTTGATCAGCGGGATCGTCGCTGCCACGCGCGGCGCTTCGGGTTTGGCGATGTCGATGATTGATAGCGTGTCCTTGCCCGGCTCGTTGACGATCGGCTTGGCGTTTTCGTCAAAGCCCTGCTTCTCGTCGTTGCCGACGATCAGAATCTGACCCGACGCCGGGGTCAAGGCCCAACCGATCATGCCGCCGGCCAACACGACGACGGCCGCGGTTTCAAAGAAACCGGATAAGCGCATCCTCCCCTCCATCTGTCGCCCTAGGCTTTTCGTCTACGGCAGCGATGCTGCCGCGACGGCGGCTCTACGACAAGCGCGGACCGTCGAGCAGCGCTTTTTTCTTCGGACATGCTTCGTGTTCGCCACAGCGGCTGGACCGCGACCGCCGGTCGAGGCCCTCACTGAATTTTAGCAGATTAGCGCGCTGCGGCCGAGGCGACCCGGCACCAATCCTCTTTCCGATCGAACCGGACGGAAACCGCAAGACGCTGCCGCCAGTGCGCAGTGTAAGCAGCTGCGACGGCAGGCGAGGAGATCAGGTTCAGGTTCTCAGAGTTTGCCGCGGCGCCGCGCGTCCAGTTGTAGGAACCCGTCAGCGTAACGGAACCGTCGATGACCATGGTCTTGGCATGCGCGATCCGAGCTTGATCATCGATCCAGATCGGCACCCCTGCGGCCGCCAGCGGTCCCACGGCGCTGTTGCGCTCGCAAGGCGTGGTCTTGTCGGCGATCAGGCGAACGTCGATGCCCCGCTGCTTAGCGCGGATCAACGCCTCGACGATGATGGATCCGGTGGTCAGGCCATAGGCGCCGACCAGGATCTCGTGCTCGGCATTGCCGATCGCGCGGTCGGCAAAAGCCGCACAG
>Ga0306925_10003707_pt1 | contig 13605 bp, 10 predicted proteins | sample flu12Cox44000176_FD_203755 | JGI IMG/M metagenome (GOLD analysis project Ga0306925, IMG submission 203755) | Lab enrichment of tropical soil microbial communities from Luquillo Experimental Forest, Puerto Rico - flux8day.12C.oxic.44.000.176 (v2)... | ecosystem: Environmental > Terrestrial >... | reverse complement strand
GAAGGCCAGAAACAAGTTGACGAATCACCCAAACGGGGGGCATGAGCCAAGAGCGATTTACCTCCACGACCGGGCCGCTCACGGCCTCCCTGCTTCCTCCCCCGCGTGATGCACACTAGGCGGCCCGGACTTGGGCCGCCCGTTTTTTTGAATCCCGCGGCAGCCCGACTCGATCCTCACCCATGGCCGCTCCACTACTCGCGGCCGGGCAGCATTCGCGCTAGGGTGCCCCCACCTGGTCAGGACAGAAAGGAGGCCTCCCATGAACATGCGCGTCGGTATGCTCGATCATTACAATGTGTCGACCCGCAGGCTTGGCGAGACCGTGCGCTTCTATGAGGAGGTACTGGGCTTCAAGAACGGGCCGCGGCCTGCCTTCAACTTTCCCGGCGCGTGGTTGTACAGCGATGGCCACCCGGTCCTGCACCTCAACGACATCTCGCCCACCGACAAGCTGCAGCCACCGGATTCCGGCGTGATCGACCATGTTGCCTTCGGCAGCCGTGGGTTCGATGCGGTCAAACAGCATCTCACGGACAAAGGCGTGCCGTTCCGTGTCAATCAGGTGCCCAACAGCACTCGCTGGCAGATATTCCTCAACGATCCCAACAACGTCGTCATCGAGCTCAATTTCGACGTCGCGAGCGAGCGCGCGGGCGCTGCGGCCTAGCCGCCCGCTGCACGTGCTCGGCAATGAAGCGCGGCAGCGCGAAAGCGGCGACATGCACCTGCGGTGTCCAGTATCGGGTGGGAAAGCGGCCCGCCCGCGCGTAGCGGCTTGCGATGGTGGCAACCGGGGTAGCGCGCAGCTTGGCATTGTCCGACGCCCAGCCCATGGCCATGTGCCCGCCCACATAGGTCGGAATGGCGGCGACGTAGCAGTACCCGTCCGCAAACAGTCGACGGAACTTTCTGATGCCGGCGGCGAGCTCGTTTCGCTGCAGGATCGGCACGCCATTTTGCGTGACCATGACGCCGCCAGCAGTGAGGCAGCGCCGGCAGGCCCGGTAGAACCTCTCGCTGAAGAGGACCTTGCCGGGGCCCTGGGGATCGGTTGAATCGACGATGATCACGTCGAAGCGCCGCTCCGTCCTCGCCACGTAATTCATGCCGTCATCAATGATGAGATTGAAGCGCGGATTGCGGAGCACGGAGCGGGTGAACTCCGGGAAGTGCTGTTTTGCAAACTCGACCACCGAGGGATCGATCTCAACCTGGGTGAGGCGCTTGACGGACTTGTGCTTGAGCACCTCCTCAGCGATGCCGCAGTCGCCGCCGCCCACGATCAGTACCTCGCGCGCCTGACCGTGGGCGAGTATGGGCACATGCGTCATCATCTCGTGGTAGATGAACTCGTCCTTGCTGGTGACCTGGGTGGCACCATCGAGCATCAAGACCTTGCCGAAGAACTTGTGCTCGAACAGGACAAGGTGCTGGTGCTTGGTCCGCGCTTCGTGAAGCACCCGCCCTGCCGCATAGGTCATGCGGAAGTCGAGATCATCGAACAGGGTTTCGGGTATCCAGCGTTTCGCCGCCATCGGTGATTGGACGACTGAGGAAAGATGGCCTGCCGCGCGCCCCGCGGCTTGTTTTCCGCGCGCGTTATGCGTCGCGTCCGCGCAGGATCTCGTTCACCTCGACCCGACTTGCACTGAAGGCTTCACGCAGGACCGGGATGCAGGCGTCAGGGCTGGCCTTGCCGCACATGAACACGTCGAGCGCGGCGTAGCCGGCGTCAGGCCAGGTATGGATCGAGATGTGGCTCTCGGCGAGGACTGCAACGCCGGAGATGCCATTGGGCTTAAAATGATGGACATGGATGTGGAGAAGGGTAGCCCGCGCCGCACTGACACACCGGCGCAGCGTTGCCTCCACCAGATCGATGTCGTCGAGGCCCTTCGCCCCGTGCAGGTCGATGATGAGGTGGACGCCCGCGCACCGCACGCCGTTGCGCACGGCAAAGTGGTCATCCCGCTCGCTGGTCGGTGCGACGACCGTCATCGGCTTTCTGCGGCCGGCGCGTGGGACCCGCAGGCTATCGGATCGCAAGAGGGCGTTCTGGCGCATCGCCGTCCTCCCCAACCGAGTGATAGACCCCGAGTGCCAAACAGCGGCCCCCCGGCATGCGAATGCCGCCCGATCCACCCGAACATGGACAGATCACAGCGGCTCGTCCCCACATAAGGCTCACACCCCCGGAGTCAAGAACTTTCTGCATTAAACGTCTAAACGCGCGCGGAGCGATGTTGGTTGCGGCACGAGCAGCGTTGCGATCCTGGCAGCTCGTCCCACAAAGGGCACAAACCGGATGCCATCGATGCATTCCTCCGGAATGCGCTATGATGCCGCGCGCTGGCGGAAAGGAAGCGGCGCTTAGCAAACAGAGAGGAAAAGATGAGCGCCAATCCGGGAAGAGCAAGTCGTTTCCGCTTCGGCTGCTGGTGCGACACGCCGGATGCCCCTGGCCTCGACCGCAGAAATCTGTTGGCAGGCGGCGCCGCCGCGCTGGGGCTCGGCGCAATCGGCACGATGTGTGACAGCGAGAACGGACGCGCTCAGACTCCTGCCGGGCTGACGCGCATCGACGTCCATCACCACTTCATCCCTCCGTTCCACGTCGAGTCCATGATGGCGCGCGGGCGCCGCGCCGGCCCCGCGCCACCGCCGTGGTCGCCCGCGCTCTCGCTCGAGGAGATGGAGAGGAGCGGCATTGCTACTGCGGTCCTCTCCATCGTCCAGCCTGGCACCTGGTATGGCGACAATGTCGAGGAGTCGCGAAGCCTCAACCGCCGGCTCAATGAGTATGGCGCGCAGCTCGTGACGGACCATCCGGGGCGCTTCGGGCTGTTCGCCACCATTGCGCCGCCTGATGTAATAGGCAGCCTCGACGAGATCGAGTACGTCTTCGACGCGCTCAAGGTCGATGGAATAGGCCTTCTCACCAGCTACCAGGACAAGTACCTGGGGGATGCGAGCTTCGCGCCGGTCTACGAGGCGCTCAACGCGCGCAAGGCCGTGGTCTATGTCCATCCCACGACGCCCGCCTGCTGCCGAGGCCTGATCCCCGGCATCCCTCCTTCCTCCATCGAGTATGCCACCGACTCCACGCGTACCATCGCCCATCTCGTCTTCAGCGGCGCGGCGGCAAAATACCCCGATATTCGCTGGATATTCTCCCATAGCGGGGGCACGCTGCCGTTCCTGACCGGCCGCTTCATCCGCCTTGCCGAGGAGCGCAGGCCCGCCCACCTGCCCAACGGCCCGATGCCTGAGTTCCGAAGGTTTCATTACGAGCTGGCGCAGGGCAATACGCCCGGACAGATCGCAGCGCTGCTCAAGATGGTGCCGGTGTCGCAGGTCATGTACGGCACCGATTACCCGTTCCGCGCCGGGGCCGAGGTGAACAAGGGGATTACGGACTGGGGCTTCAGTGCGCCGGACCTGCACGCCGTCGAGCGGGAGAACGCGCTCAGGCTGTTACCACGGTTGAAGTGGACCGGGTGTTTGCGGCTGAAGAGGGGCGAGGCATGCCTCGCCCCTATCTAGATCGGATGGCGCAGTGTTTGTCGTTATGCGCGCGGGTTTGTACCCCCAAAAACGCTGTAGCGTTTTTGGTAACCCCCTTCCCGCCCCTGACCCTCAGCCCGCGACCGTGCTCCAGGACTTTGTCAGCTGCTCGGCACCGCGCAGCGAGAGGGCAAGGATGGTGTAGGTCGGATTGGAGGCGCCGGCCGTCGCAAAAATGCCCGGTCCTGCCACGTAGAGATTCGGCAGCTCGTGGGTCTGGCCATAGCTGTTGGTCACGGAGTTGCCTGCCTCGCTGCCCATGATGGTGCCGCCCATGAGGTGGATGGTGGGCATATTGCCGCGCGCCGACCACACTTCCTTGGCATCGGTCGCCTTGGCGATCTTGAGTCCCTCCTCAAAGTTCGCGTTCCACAGCGCCACGGCGTCCTGATCGAAGCTGTGAACGATCTTGGCAAGCGGCATGCCGAACTCGTCCTTCTCGCCCACGAGCTCGACCCTGTTCTCGATGTTGGGAAGCTCCTCGCCGAAAGCGCCGATGCGGGTCAATCCGCGCGCCGCGCGCTTCATGAACGCGGTGAGCTCGGGACCGAAGAGGTCGAGCCGCGCATTGGCGAAGCCGCCAAGGTCGCTGGTCTTCAGCGCAGAGCCCGCGACAATGAACGAGCTGCCGAACGCCCCTTTCTGGCTGGTCTTGCCGTAACGGTCATAGGACATCAGCTGCGCGCCGGTGGTGCCGAGGTGGTTCTGAACATCCTCGTCGAACAGCGCCCAGGTGCCGGAGCTGAAATGGGCCATCATGTATTTGCCGACAAGGCCGCTCGCGTTGCCGAGCCCCTTGGGGTGCCTGTCGGTTGCGGAGTTGAGCATGATGCGCGGATTCTGAGCCGACCAGGCGGCGAGCACGACCGCGCTCGCCTCCTGCACCTGTCGTTCCTTCCTGGCATCGTAGTACTCGACCGCCGTGGCCTTGCTGCCCTGCGGGTTGGTCAGCACGCGCGTGACGGTGGCGTGCGGGCGCACTTCGGCACCGGCTTTCTTCGCATCGCCGAGATACGTCACCAGCGGGTTGGCGAGCGCGCCGGTTGGGCAGCCGACATGGCACCAGCCATCATAGATGCAGGCCGGACGACCCTTGTACTCGGTCGAGTTCATGCCAACCGCCGCGGGCACCAGCCGGATGCCGACCGCCTCGCATCCCTTGCGCCATGCTTCGCCGCCGCGGAACGTTTTCATCGGCGGCATGGGATAGGGATCGCCCGCAGGACGCCAGATTTCCTCCGCCTTGGCGTCGCCCGACACGCCCACATCCTGCGCTACCTTGTCGTAATAGGGGGCCACATCCGAATAGGAGATCGGCCAGTCGAGCGCACGGCCATGCTCGCTCCTGATCTTGAAGTCGTTGGGCAAGAGCCGCGGAAAATTCGCGAAATAATGCAGCGCCGCACCGCCGACCCCCCAACCGGCCTGGTAGACGTAGCCGAACGGGTTCTTGCCCTCGAGCAGGAAGGGTCCGCCGGCGGGCTTGATGCGTCTCCCCCAGAAATCGGAGCTGATGAGATCGGTGAGCTGCCAGTCGGGCCCCTGCTCCAGCACCACCACCTTTTTGCCGGCTTTCGCCAGCACCGCCGCGAACACCGAGCCCGAGGCGCCTGCCCCGACAATGACGACATCGACTTTCTCGTTCGCCATGTCACCACCTCCTGGTCGGGGCAATGTGGGGCTGGTAGGGAATGCCGAGAGCGGCATAGCCGTCCATGGTGCCATAGACGACGTCGACCGCGTCGCTGCGCAGCAGCAGATAGACGAACGGTCCGGCCGGACCCTGCCAGCCTTCGATCTTGTTCTGCCGCATGCCGTCCACGAATGTGCGCTGGTCGGCTTCGCCAAGCTGCGCGAACTCGCGTCCACCATGGAGCGCCTGGCTGGAGCGATCCACGGCCCCAAGCGCGGCGCGATAGAAATTGGCGTAAGGCGGACGCACGTTGAGAATGCGCGCCTCGAGCAGCGCCTCCTCCGCCGGGATCGATATCTGCTGATCAACGAAGTGGGAAATGCCGGCTTGGCGGGCACCGGGCACCAGCGTCTCCCCAAGCGCATCGAGCGTTGCCGCCTGCGTGGCGCTTAGCGTCCGCAACACAACCCCCTGGGCGCGGGCTGCACGCGGGGTGAGCAGAACCTCGGCGCCCCCCACCGTGAACGCGAGCGCGCCGGCTGCCGCGCCTTTGAGCAAGGCGCGTCGTTCGATGTCGTGCATGGTTTCCTCCCTGGTGCCTTTGCGGCACCGCCCTTGCGTCAGGTTGAGCAGATTTGATGAATTGCGAACACCTGCCCCGAGATGCTTCCGGATTTCCTGAAATTCAACGCCGATTTACACACGGAATCAAGCGTACCGGCGCGCCGCAATCTCAGCCGGCCTTGTCGGGGAGGTTCAGCCGGATGTGCAGCTCGCGCAGCTGTCGCGCGGCAACTTCAGATGGTGCCCCCATCATCAAATCCTGCGCGCGCTGGTTCATCGGGAACAGTACGACCTCGCGCAGGTTCTCCTCCCCCGCGAGCAGCATCACGATGCGGTCGATGCCCGGCGCGATGCCCCCGTGCGGCGGCGCCCCCAGCGAGAGCGCGCGCAACATGCCGCCGAACTTCTGCTCCAGCACGCTCTCGTCGTAGCCCGCAATGGCGAACGCCTTGCGCATCACGTCGGGACGGTGATTGCGGATGGCGCCGGAGGAGAGCTCCACGCCGTTGCAAACGATATCGTACTGGATGGCACGGAGGGAAAGGATCTTCTCGCGCTCGCGCGCGTCAAGGGCGAGAAAGTCCTCGGCCGCCATGTGCGGCATGGAGAACGGGTTGTGCGAGAAGTCGATCCTCTTCTCCTCCTCGTTCCACTCGTACATTGGGAAATCAACAATCCAGCAGAGCTCGAAGCGGTCCCTGGCAAGGAGGCCGAGCTCGTCGGCGATGCGCGTTCGTGCTGCGCCGGCGGCCTTGAGAACCTCCGGTTGCTTGCCGGCGGAGAAGAACAGGACATCGCCTGAGCGCAGACCGGCTTTTTTCGCCATGCGAATCAACAGATCGGGACCCAGGAACTTGACGATCGGCCCGCCGGCCGTGACAGCCCGGATCTCGGCATGCTCGGCGCCGGCGCTCTCGACTTTTTCAAAGACGATGTATCCCAGCCCTGCCGTGCGCAGCTCGCTGCGGGCCCAATCGTTGAGCTTGTCGAACCATGAACGCGGCTGCACCGCTGCCCCTGGAGCGGGAATGGCCCGCACGATGCCGCCTGCCTTGACGATATTCTTGAAGGCATTGAAGGTCGCCGCAGGATCGCCGAACTCCTCCGAGACATCGGCGATAACCAACGGATTGCGCAGGTCCGGCTTGTCAGTGCCGTATTTGAGCAACGACTCTGCATACGGGATGCGAGGAAACTTCTCGGTGACCGGCTTACCGCCCGAGAACTCCTCGAACACGCCACGCATCACCGGCTCGACGGCCTCGAACACGTCCTCCTGGGTGACGAAGCTCATTTCGAGATCGAGCTGATAGAACTCGCCGGGCGAGCGGTCGGCGCGCGCGTCCTCGTCGCGAAAGCAGGGCGCGATCTGAAAATAGCGGTCGAAACCCGAGATCATGACAAGCTGCTTGAACTGCTGCGGCGCCTGCGGCAGGGCATAGAACTTGCCGGGATGCAGCCGGGACGGCACCAGATAGTCGCGCGCGCCCTCGGGCGAGGAGGCGGTCAGGATGGGCGTCTGAAACTCGAAGAAGCCCTGCCCCTTCATCCGCCGCCTGATCGAATCGATCACGGCGCCGCGCAGCATGATGTTGCGGTGCAGCCGCTCCCGCCGCAGATCGAGGAAGCGGTACTTCAGGCGAATTTCCTCGGAGGCTTCATATTCTCCGGCCACCTGCATGGGCAGCTCGCCGGCCGGGCCGAGCACCTCGATCTCGCGCACATAGACCTCGACTGCGCCGGTCGGCAGCTCGGGATTTTCGGTGCCGGCCGGACGCCTGCGGACCCTGCCGTCAATGCGCACCACCCATTCCGAGCGCAGTCTTTCGGCTTCCTTGAACGCCGCGGAGTCCGGGTCCGCGACCAGTTGCGTGATGCCGTAATGATCGCGCAGGTCGATGAACAGCAGGCCGCCATGATCGCGGATGCGGTGGCACCAGCCGGAGAGCCGCACCTCGGTTCCGATGTCGGCTTCTCGCAAGGCGCCGCAGGTGTGAGAGCGATAACGATGCATGAGAGCAATCCCGATCGGCCGCGAAAGGCACATGCAGGGCCGAAGTTGTCAAGCAGGCGACACCAGCCAACGCGCCCTCGACATGCTGCGCGCGATCTGCACACTGCCTGTGCATGCCCGCGACAAAACAGCCGAAGCGACCGCCTGCGCAGGCCGTTGCCCGCATGACAACGGCAGAACTCACGGTCGCGGCGCTTATCGCGCACGGCATAAAGACCGTCTATGCGCTGCCGGGTGTGCACAACGACGGCTTGTTTGATGCACTGTTCAAGGCCGGCGAGCGCATTGGCACCGTTCACACCCGCCATGAGCAGGGTGCCGCCTATATGGCGCTCGGCGCCGCGCTCGCGACCGGCCGGCCGCAGACCTATGCCGTGGTTCCAGGCCCGGGGTTGCTCAATTCGTCGGCGGCGCTGCTCACAGCGTACGGAATGAACGCGCCTGTGCTGGCGCTCATTGGCCAGATTCCGCAAGCCGCCATCGGCCGCGGGCTCGGCTATCTGCACGAGATACGCGATCAGGCGGGCATCATTTCCCGTCTGGTCGATTTTTCAGCCCGCATCCGGCAGCCGAACGAAGCTGCAAATCTCGTCGCGGCTGCCTTGCACGCCATGGCGAGCGGGCGGCCCGGGCCGGCCGTCCTGGAATGCGCCATGGATGTGTGGGGCAAAAGCGCGCCGGCGCGTGCCGCTGGGCCGACGCCTGCGCCGGCCATAGTGCCAGACCCGCCGCTGGATGAAAACGCCATCGAGGAAGCCGCGCGGCGTCTGGGCGCCTCCACGCGCCCGCTGATTGTCGTCGGGGGCGGGGCGCTGCATGCGGCCACCGAGGTGAGCGAACTCTCGCGTCTGCTGCAGGCACCCGTTCTCGCCTATCGGCGCGGCCGCGGTGTCCTCGACAGCCGCAATCCCCTGAGCGTCACGCTGCCGCTTGGCCATGAGCTGTGGGGGGAGGCTGACGTGGTGCTCGCGGTTGGGACGCGGCTTTTCTCGGCGTTCACCGAGTGGGGGATTGACCCGGAGCTTGCGATTATTCGTATCGATTGCGATCCCGAGGAGCCCCATCGTTTCGCCCGACCTGCGCTGGCGCTCGTGGGCGATGCCAAACCCATTCTTGGTCGCCTTGTCGAATCGCTTTCCGGGCAGGAGCGACCATCGCGGCAAGCAGAGTTCGAGAAGCGTCAGGCGGCCGTGCGGGCCCGCCTTGGCAAGCTTGCGCCGCAGGCCGCCTTCCTGGAGGCGATCCGTGCCGAGTTGCCTGAGGACGGCATTTTCGTCGACGAGGTGACGCAGGTTGGTTTTGCGGCTCGGCTCCTGTTCCCGGTCTATAAGCCACGCACATTCCTGTCGCCCGGCTATCAGGACAACCTGGGCTGGGGGTTTGCCACCGCGTTGGGGGCGGCACATGCGCGGCGCGATGTGCCGGTGGTGTCGATCACGGGCGACGGCGGCTTTCTCTTCACATCCAATGAGCTCGCGACCGCGATGCACCACCGCATCGCGCTCACCGTCGTGCTCTTCAACGACGGCGCCTTCGGCAATGTCCGACGCATCCAGGAGGAGCAATACGGCAACCGGGTGATCGCGAGCGATCTCACCAATCCCGATTTCGTGCGCTATGCGCAAAGCTTCGGCGCCGAAGCCGAGCGCGTGCGCAGCCCGCAGGAGTTGCGGCGCGCCCTGCAACACGCATTCCAGCGACACGACGTGCCAACGCTGATTGAGGTGCCGGTGGGGCCGATGCCCTCCCCCTGGGAATTTATCCAGATGGGCCGCATCAGAGGTCATGGATAACGAGGCAGGCGCCCTGACAAAGTCCCGGGCCTGCGCTATCTAGCGCGCATGCAGCCGATCACCAGCACTGCAAAGCTCGCGCAGGCATGCTCGCGCATGGCGCGGCACCCCTACGTAACGGTCGACACCGAGTTCCTGCGCGAGAGCACGTATTACCCGCAGCTCTGCGTTGCGCAAATGGCGAGCCCGGACGAGGCCGTCGTCATCGATGCACTCGCCGCGGGCATGGATCTCGCACCGTTCCTTGCCCTGATGGCGGACGAGAATGTGGTCAAGGTGTTCCATGCGGCGCGGCAGGATATCGAGATCTGCTGGCATGAAGCCGGAGTCATCCCGCGGCCGATTGTCGATACCCAGGTGGCGGCGATGGTGCTCGGCTACGGCGACGCCATCTCCTACGACCAGCTGGTGCAGCGCATCACCGGCGACAACCTCGACAAGTCGTATCGGTTCACCGACTGGACACGCCGGCCGCTGAGCGAGGCGCAGCTCGCCTACGCGATCTCCGACGTCACGCACCTGCGCGATGTGTATCTGAAGCTCAACGCCGATCTCCTCGCTCGCGGTCGCATCGACTGGATGCGCGAGGAGATGAAAATATTGACCTCTCCCGATACGTATCGGTTCGAGCCCGAGCATGCCTGGGAACGTTTGAAGGCGCGGGTGCGCAAACCGAGGGAGCTCGCCATCCTGATGGAGATCGCCGCCTGGCGCGAGCGGGAGGCGCAGGACCGCAACATCCCGCGGGGACGCGTGCTCAAGGACGACGCAATCGGGGACATCGCGGTGCAGGCCCCCACCACAATCGAGCGGCTGGGAAGCCTGCGCTCTCTGCCGCGCGGCTTCGAGCGCTCAAGATGGGGAGAGGCAATTGTAGCCGCCGTGCAACGCGGATTGGCCCGCGACCCAAAGGCGCTGCCGCGGCTCGAGCGGCCGAGACCGGCTCTCAACGGCCAGGCCACCGTGGAGCTGCTCAAGGTTCTGCTGCGCATGACTGCGGAGCGGCATGGGGTTGCCGCGAAGGTGATCGCCACGGTAGACGATCTCGAGCGCATCGCTGGCGATGATGATGCCGATGTGCCGGCCCTGCACGGCTGGCGGCGCGAGCTGTTCGGAGATAAGGCGCTCGCGCTCAAGCGCGGCCGGCTGTCTCTCGCCATCGATCAAGGCCGGGTGGTGGCGCTGGAGCGCGGCCGGTCCGCGCCATGAGCGTCACCGCGTCTCCATCGCCGGCTCGCGACCGATCAGGCGCGCAAGCTGGCGCAGCCGGGCAAAGACGCGCTCCCCCGCCAGCGTTTTGAGCTCGCCGTCGAAACGCAGCACCAGCCGGCTGTGCTCGACCACCATCGGCGTCCGTGGCAGCACGCCGATGGCCGAGGCTGAGACCAGGTAGGCGACCCGCAGCGCTGCCCCCAGCACCCGCGCCCGATCTAGCAAACGCGTGGAGGCGAGCTCGCGCAACCGTGGCGACAGCTCATCATCGACCAGACCGACATGGCGAAAGAAAACCGCGAGCGCGATGAAGGTGCGGCCCGGATGATCGACAGCTACGAAGGCAGCATTGGCGATGATGTTGACCGACTGCTCGCCTCGATAGTCCGGATGCGCGCGCCAGCCGATATCGGCCAGCAGGCACGCTGCGTGGCGCAACCGGCGCTCATCGCCGCTCTCGTCGAGCCCCGAGGAGGCGATGAAGCGGTCGGTCCACTCGATCAGCTCGTCGCCGTGCGCGGGCGAGCGCGAGCGCAGCAGGTTGAGCTCGCTGGCCGCGGCGATCAGCGGATCGGCCTCGCGCTCGTCGGAATCGAGCATGGAGTAGAGCAGCCCTTCGCGCACGCCGAGAGCCGAGACAACGACCTCCTTTGGGCGCGCGATCCGCACCACGTTCTCGAGCACAAGCGCGGCATAGGCCAGCAGCGGCCGGCGCGCATCGGCCACCACCTCGATTCGCGAGAGCGTCTCCGGATCGACCCGATGCACGAGGCTTGAGAAATCGAGCGCCTCCCTCGCCGGCATCACATAGCCATGCATGACGTGCAGCGGATAGCCGGTTTGCCACATGTGCAGCCTGGCCAGCGCCCGCCAGGTGCCGCCGATAGCGTAAAAGGTACGCCCTTTTCCGCCTTCCAGCACACGCGCGTCGTCGAGCGCAGACTTGACGATCTTTTCCGCCTTCTTGATCGACTTCGCGGAGATATCCTGCAGGGCAAGGCCGCCGAGCGGCAGCGTCACGCCCGGTTTCACGCGGTGACCGTGCACGTCGGTGAGCTCGAGCGAGCCCCCGCCGAGATCGCCCACGATCCCGTCCGGCTTGTGGAAGCCGGAGACCACGCCAAGGGCGGAGAGCTCGGCCTCGCGCTTGCCGGAAAGGACGTCCACGTTGGCACGGCAGATGCGCTCAGCTTCCGCAACGAATGCCTTGCCGTTCTTGGCATCGCGGCAGGCGGCGGTCGCGATCACCCAGAGCGAAGCGACGTCGAGCCGATCGCACAGCGCGCGGAAACGGCGCAGCGCGGCAAGCGCCTTCTCCACCGCATCCTCGGCCAGCAGGCCGGTGGTCTGCACTTCGCGTCCCAGCCCAGCCAGCACTTTCTCGTTGAAGATCGGGGTCGGGCTGCGCGTGAGACCCTCATAGGCCAAGAGCCGCACCGAGTTCGAACCGATGTCGATGACACCGAGCGGCGACCCGTAATCGAGGCGGCCTTGCGCGATCTTCATGGCGGGTCGATGCCGCCTAAGCGCGATCGAGGCGGCGTACAAGGCTGCGCGGTGAGGTTTCCTTCGACTTGCCACGGCCCGACAGGCTCGGATTGGTCATGAAGTACTTGTGGGCATTGAACGGCTCCTCCCCTTCCGCAGCTTTTATGCGATTCGAGGTGCCGTCCGGCAATAATTTCCAGCTCTGCTCGTTGTCCTTGAAATTCGCAACCATGATCTGATCGAGCACCTGCTCGTGCACGGTGGGATTGAGAATCGGGCACAGCACCTCCACGCGGCGGTCGAGGTTGCGCGGCATCATGTCGGCGGAGGAAATGTAGACGGCGGATTTGGGGTGCGGCAGGCCGTAGCCGGCTCCGAAGCAATAGATGCGGCTGTGCTCCAGAAAGCGGCCCACGATCGACTTGACCCGGATGTTGTCGGACAAGCCCGGCAGGCCCGGCCGCAGACAACAGATGCCGCGGATCACCAGGTCGACCGCCACATTCGCGCGCGAGGCCTTGTACAGCATGTCGATGATCTCGGGATCGACCAGCGCATTGTCCTTCATCCAGATGGCCGCCGGCCGTCCGGCGCCGGCGTGCGCGATCTCCTGCTCGATATGCCGGCAGATGCGCTCGCGCAGGGTGAGCGGCGAGACCGCGAGCCGCTCGAGTTCGGCCGGTTCGGCATAGCCGGTCACATAGTTGAAGATGCGCGCGACATCGCGCGCGATCACCGGGTCGGAGGTGAAGAAGGAGAGGTCGGTATAGATCCTCGCCGTCACCGGATGATAGTTGCCGGTGCCCACATGGACATAGGACGCCAGTGCCCCGCCTTCGCGGCGAATGACCATTGACAGCTTGGCATGGGTCTTGAGCTCGATGAACCCGTACACGACCTGTGCGCCGGCACGCTCGAGCGCCCGCGACCAGCGGATGTTGGCCTCCTCATCGAAGCGGGCCTTGAGCTCGATGAGCGCGGTGACCGATTTCCCTGCCTCGGCCGCCTCGATCAGAGCGCGCACGATCGGCGATTCCGCCGAGGTGCGGTAAAGCGTCTGCTTGATGGCCACCACATCGGGATCGCGCGCAGCCTGCTGCAGGAACTGCACCACCACGTCAAATGACTCGTAGGGATGGTGGATGATCATGTCCTTCTGACGAATGGCCGCGAAGCAGTCCCCGGCGTGATCGCGTACGCGCTCCGGGTAGCGCGGGTTATAGGGAACGAACTCCAGATCCGGCCGATCGAGCAATGGCGCGAGCTGCGAGAGCTCATTGAGGGCCAGCACCCCGTCGACGAGAAAAACCTCATCGTCCGAGCAGGCGAGCGCG
>Ga0306925_10003706_pt1 | contig 13606 bp, 8 predicted proteins | sample flu12Cox44000176_FD_203755 | JGI IMG/M metagenome (GOLD analysis project Ga0306925, IMG submission 203755) | Lab enrichment of tropical soil microbial communities from Luquillo Experimental Forest, Puerto Rico - flux8day.12C.oxic.44.000.176 (v2)... | ecosystem: Environmental > Terrestrial > Soil... | reverse complement strand
GTGCGAACTGCGAATTCCCGCGGTTGCTCATCGGGCTCTTAGTCGCGCGACGATTTACGACTTTATCTCCTTGGACTGCCGCCGCTGAGAACTTGGGGGCCGAGAGATTGATATTCTCCGTGCGTCCACAGCCTGCGGCCGAGGCGCGTTGACCTTGTTTACCTGCTCGGTCATATCCGACAGACGCAGTTTTCAAAGCCGCGGCGAAGGGCCACAATCCGATATTTCTTCCTCCCATTCCTGGCAATTCCGTGTTCATTAGGAATTCGAGCCCCGAAGTCCTGAAACCAGTTACCATACTGGAACATGGGCGACAGCTCGTCGTCCGGAGGTCCCGCCCTCGCGAAGCAATGATTCACCTGTTCCAATGGAATGAAAGCAGTGAGTGCCCTTGACCACAAAGCCGCTTCAAGTCGAGGGCTCGCTCTCCTTGTCCCCAACATGCATGGTCTTGGGGGGAGCAAGCAGCGGGGCCGGACATTTGGACGATGGGCGAATGCGCTGGCAGCCCTCAATTGAGCCATAGCAACACTGAGGATATCGGGATCGGGCGCGACCCGGCGGGAACTAGTTCGCTCAGGCCCAGCTCGCGCCATTCTGTACTGGCCGCAGCTCCTGCCGGATCGGCCGAGCGCAGAACACGGTTTCGGCGGCGAGAACAGAGGAGAGCGCTGCTGCATAGAGTTTAGTGGTTTGCTGAATCGGTAGTAAGCGGGCACATGAGTTCGATCAGCCGATGCTCTGAGTTGCGGAATTGACAATGACTAACGATACTTCGACAGCACTTATTACGGGAGGAACCAGCGGTATCGGTCGGGCGACAGCCCGTAAACTGGCCCAGCTTGGGATCCACGTTGTGCTCGTGGGCCGCAATGCGGAGCGCGGCCAGAAGGCGGTTGTTGAAATCCGCTCAGCAGGAGCAAAGCGGAGTTCATTTCCTCCAACCTTCGCGACGCAGCCAGCGCACGCGAGGTGGCGAGAAGAGCGGTTGAATTGGGCAACGGCCATATCGATATTCTGATCAACAATGCGGGGATATATCCGTTCGGGCCGACGCATGAAATGAGCGAAGAAGTGTTCGACAGCGTGTATTCACTCAACGTCAAGGCGCCATTTTTCTTCGTAGCGGAACTTGCGCCGCTGATGGCCAAGAGAGGGAAAGGGGCAATCGTCAACCTATCTACCATGGCTGCCGATTACGGGGCACCGGGAATGAGCCTCTATGGATCGAGCAAGGCAGCCACTAATCTGCTGACCAAAACTTGGGCAGCTGAATATGGACCGAGCGGTGTCCGCGTTAATGCGGTGAGCCCTGGACCTACCCGTACCGAAGGCACAGACGCAATGGGAGAGGGTCTGGAGCAACTGGCCGCCCAAGCGCCGGCCGGTCGCCCGGCTACAGCGGACGAGATTGCCGAAGCCATCGTCTTCTTGGCGACGGATCGTTCTAGTTTTATTTATGGTGCAAAACTCGCCGTAGATGGAGGGCGCACCGCCATTTGAGTATGGCTCGGCGCGGGACCCGGTTTGGGTCTGTCGTGGCTTGTATGTTGGCTGGCTCTCACCGGCTTCTTTACCTCTTACCTCGTAATCCCGGATCCGACCACTTCTCCGCGTATCCGCAGTTTGTTTGGGGAGCAAGCTCCCAGGGCGATTGTCCGCAACTGCGGGACCCCTGCCGGGTCCATTGGATCTGGCACGCCCCGCCGTGTAATTGGTCTCATGACCTGTTTTTCCTTATCTTTGCGCTCGCCTGATGTTTCTCTGCTTTTCTGGAGTCTATTCCGCCTGATGTGGCGTTGACGGTTTCCAGGAGCTGTGACGCAGTGGCGCTCTCGATGACTTGACCAACTCGTCGAGAGCAGCCGACGTTGTCATGAGGCTCTGGGCAGAAGGGGCACCCTCCGGACAGAGAAACCCGCCACTGAATCAGATTGTCAAGGCCTGCGACAGGTGTCACGTCGTCGCCGAATCCAACCTTTATCTTGTGGGAATAGATCTTTCGCCGTTTATGGGCGTGGCTTCAAGCACCAGCACTTCAAAGGGCTTGAGTGAGAATGCCTGGGGTCCGCCCACCGCGATGCGGCGGGGCCGCTGTTCGCGATCTTCTTTCCATGGACTGCGCAGCGCGTAACTTCTGGCTGAGCTTGGCGGCAATTCAAAAACCTTTGCCAAGTCGAGCGCTAGCGTCTGCGGCTTGTTGGAGGGGTTGCGCAGAGTCAGGATCGCTTTGTGGGGCGACCACGAGGCCCAGCCATAAACCTCCAAATTCGCCGGGTCGCCTCCGATCCAGTGTGTGTCCATCAGAACATCAGCGTTTGCCCGTGACCAGTCTGCCGCTTCGGCGAGACTGTCCCAGTCTGCAGTTGAGAGCAGTGAGGGCGTGATGTACATCTCCTGCAGCTGCGTGCCGTTGCCGAAGTAGTTTCGCACTTCATTCGTGAAGTCAGCCTGGGGATCGGAATTCAGGTTCTTCGCCAGCTGGGCGTAGATGATCCCGTGCAGCATCAGCGAATTCAGCGGGTACAGGGGTCCGCCGAGCACGACGTGCTCGTAGGTCTGGGCATCGCGGTAGGTGATCCACTGTTCGCGCTTCGGCCCTACGCCAAGGAATTCATGGTCTTCGCCACCCCTCCAAATGGAGTCGGCATATCGCAGCCAGAAGGGAGATGGATACGTGCCTGTCGTTAGATTGATGTAGAGGTCGGGCTTCAGCGCGCGCAACTCGCCAATCAGATGAATCGCCGCCGCGAAATCACTGTCAAAGTCACTGCCTGGAACGACGCGGTCGGCGTTTCCGGTTCCATCGAACTTGAACTGGTTGACACCATACTCACGCACAAAGGTGAAGCAGGTATCGCGAAAAGCCTTGTAATACTTCGGTCCCGAAAGCGCAAAGCCGTTATCGACGATTTCATACCCTGCCGTTCGCCCGGCCGCAACGCGCTGCTGTTTTGGCTTGCCGTATCCGCCCCACGGAGACATCCAAACTCCTGGCGCGCTGTCGTAAGAGGCCGCCGCCATACGCAACCTGGTGAAGCCATCCGGGAAACCGCTGTTGAACTGCCAAAGCGTGCCCGGGTCATCCCAGCCATCGTCGAAGAGAAAGGAGTTGATGGGCACGCCGCGCTTCCTGGTGAGCTCCCTGCCGAAGGCATTGATAACCTGCAGCGCTCGCGCTTCATCGTATTGGCTGAAGTAGCCCAGGTCGTACCAGGAGTTGTAGTGCAGGAAGGTGCGATAGGGATGGGCTCGTTCCCGCTCCAGGTAGTGCAGGAAACCCCGCCGAAGTTGTTCCCCTGCAGTGACGCCGATCACCGAGCTGTAGGTGACGTGCCGGCCAGCCTTGAGTGGCAACTCGCGCTCGATCCAGCAGCGAGCTCTTTCGGCTGCGACCGCACAGGAAGCCAGGGGATCCTCCAACCCGACGAACAGTGCTCCCGACACGATGGGCGATCCTTTTACAGTCCCGATTACGCGGGCATTGGGAAGCCGCCAATCAACCAGGCGAACCTCACGGAGGGAGACATCGGCGGCCTTGGCCGAAACGTCGAATTGCTGCCGAACATAGTTGGAGCCATCGCGCAATACGACCTGCCATGTCACGCTGAGCTTGGCTTCCGGATCCTCGAATTCGGCCAGCACGGCCTTTCCCGGCAGCCGTTCGGCAAGGCGCGAGGCCAAGGGCTCGACTGGCAGCTCGATAACCTTCGGCGGCACGGTCAGTTTCATCGCCGAGGCGGGAATCACGCTGCCATCTCCAAGGATTAGCGACCAGGGAAGCGATTGCGCCGGCAGAGTGTGGTGTTGGACAAGGTCCCTAAACTCGAGGCCCTCAACCTGGGTGCTGGTGAATTTCCAGCTCATGCCCAGAACGGCATTCCAAACGGAGAATCCGGAGGAATGGGCTTCAGCCCGGGCAGGGCCCGGGCTGGGAGCAAAATAAACGGGCGTATCCTGTGCCCCCAGGGCTGGAGCAGCCAAGAGAAGTGCCACGAGAAAGCACAGGAATGTTCTTCCAATGGGCGTGAGCATGAATCAGCCTACGAACTCAACTGTGTCGTAACCGTTGTGTCCCGAGCACCGCTACGTGGAGCCAGCAGCGAGCCCACGATCATGCCGAGGGCGGCGAGGCCGAAGGCTCCGGCGCCGGCATAGCTCGCCGGAGTCTTGAAGAAGAAGAAAGCGATCGTCGCAACGGCACCGCCGGCCATGGCTAAGTAGCCGCCAAGGACGGAGGCCCGCTCCCAGAATAGGCCGGCCACAACCGCCACCAGCGTTCCCGAGAGGTAGATCGTGGCGGTAATGTTCAGGTAGAAGTAGGTCGGTCCCGGTAGCGTGTACCACAAACCATAGATCATCACGAACAAGCTGACGAATAGGTTGGCGCCCCGGTTCAACACCACCTGTTGCCGCGAGGTCAGCGGCCGGCTACGAAGCGGCAGAATGATGTCTTGCGCGATGATGGCGCTCCAACCCAGCAGGTAAGAACTGTTCACCGACATGGTGGCCGCAAGCATCCCGGCGACCACCAGGCCGAGTACGCCGGAGGGAAGAATTGCAGCCAGCATACGCGGCATGGCTTCGAGCGAATTCTGGGCAGGTCCCATTATGGCCAGAGCGGCGATGCCCCACATCATGGGCATCATGCCGCGACCGAGGAAGATGAAACCCGCCCAGGAAAAGACACGCTTGCTGACTTCGGGACTGCGGGTCGAGAACGTGCGCATGGCCGTGGTTTGCCAGCAGGTGTGGACCGCCAGCCATATCAGGACCTGGAATGCGATGTAGGCCCAGCCATAGTCGGGATTGGTCAATGGATTGAAGCCGCCTGCGCCCATGGCGTGGTTGACGGCGTTATACATGCGCGAAATGCCGGCGGCATGTATCGACCAAATTGTCACCAGGATGGTTCCTATGCTGAGAGCGACGAACTGGATAAAGTCGGTGATGACGATGGACACCATCCCGCCCAGCACCGTATAAAGCAGCTCGAGCAGAAGGATGCCGGTCATGACAGCCTTGATGTGGGCCAGCGATATACCGGAGATGATGGCGAGGAACGTGCCTTCAACCTTGAGGAAGACTCCCATGTTGAGGATGCCGCCCGTGGCAACCAAAATCCCGGTAAAAACCCGCAAGTTGCGGCTGAATTTGACCTGGAAGAATTCGGGAACGGTCATGAGCCGCAGGGCGCGCAGTCGCTTGACAATGAAACCGGTACGGCCGAGGAACAGCATCACCATCCCCGCGATCAGCCCGTTCACGAATGACGCATAGCCGGTTTTGTACCCGAGCTCGGCGTAATACATGAAGGTGATAGTTCCGATTTCGGTTGCGGCCAGCGTCGCCACCGCCAGGAATGTACCCAGTTCGCGTCCGGCGACGAGAAAGTCGGCTATGCCGCCGACGAACCTGCGGCCATAGAGTCCGGTCGCCAGCGTGGCAGCGAGGTAGATGACGACGATGGTCCAGTCGAGAACCGAGAAGTGGGTGCCGATCATTGTGGCCGCTGCGCCTCGGCCCGCAGGCCAGCGAACATTTCACGCAGGTCGCGAAGTCCAAGGACCAAGACGATAAGTGTAATGACCGCGAACGCGGAGCCGGCCAACAGGAAGTTCGCCACCCAGAAGTAGTACCAGCCATTCATGGTCGCGGTGATTTTAATTCATGTGGCACTGCATACGGACACTTTGGCGCTGCATTTAGACTGTCTGATGCATTATGAAAACCGCTGTATCTATCGGCAAGTGTGTGATTCTCGCGCGCGGACTTGGCACGCGCATGCGCAGGGAGGATGCCGGGGCGCGCCTCAACGCGGCGCAGGCAGCGGCTGCCGGAGCCGGCCTGAAGGCCATGATTCCCGTAGGGCGCCCTTTTCTGGATTATGTCCTAAGTGCGCTGGCAGACGCCGGCTTCCAACAGGCATGTCTGGTGATTGGACCGGAACATGAAGCCGTTCGGGAGTACTACACCAGGACCGTGAATCCGAAGCGCATCGAGATCGGCTTTGCGATCCAGCCCCGGCCCCTGGGGACTGCCAACGCCGTGATCGCTGCAGAAGAGTTCGCCGGCGCCGACGAGTTCCTCGTCATCAACAGTGACAACTACTATCCTGCCGAGGCCCTGGCTGCGATCCAGAACCTTGGACGGCCCGGGACGATCCTGTTCGAAGCCGCAGCACTCATGCGGGAGGGCAATATTCCGGCGGAGCGCATCCCGGCATTCGCCTATTGCGTTGTCGACGGCGACGGGTTCTTAGCTGACATTGTGGAAAAACCAGTCCCCGTTGCGAGCCCTGGTTTTGAGAGTAAGAAACTGGTCAGCATGAACTGTTGGCGGTTCGGGCCTGACATTTTTGCGGCATGTCGTGAAGTTCGACGCTCGCCACGCGGGGAGTTGGAGCTACCCCTCGCCGTGAAGCTGGCAATTGGTAAAGGCATGAAGCTGAGAGCTGCGATCTGTCGGGCAGGAGTGCTGGACCTGTCGCGACGGTCGGACATCGCCGGGGTGACAGCCCGGCTGGGGAAGCTACAGGTGCAGCTATGAGGACAGGGATCGCTGAGGCCTTGGCAAGTGCCGGCATGAGTGAACGCGCAGCACAGGAAAAGGCGCGCATATTTAAGGCCGTCGATCGCGAGCTCAAAACAGGAGATAATCCGGAAGCCCTGCGCTGGTTTGTGCCGGGACGGATCGAGGTACTGGGTAAACATACCGACTACGCCGGCGGGCGCAGCCTGTTGTGTGCCGCAGAGCGGGGTTTCTGTGTGGTGGCGCGTCCGCGCACGGACTCACTGGTGCGGATCGATGATGATGTTCGCCGGCAGAGCTTCGAGTTCACCATTTTCCCCAATCTTGAGATAGCCAGTTCCCACTGGGGATTGTACCCGGCTGCAGTCGCGCGCCGTCTTGCGCGTAATTTTCCGGGTGCCCTACGCGGTGCCGACATCTCGCTTGCAAGCGATCTCCCGTCCGCCGCGGGCATGAGCAGTTCCAGTGCGCTGGTGATTGCAATTTACTCCGTGTTGAGCGCGGTCAACCGGCTCAGCGAGCGCACCGAATACCAGGCCGACATTCACACTGAAGAGGACCTGGCAGGCTACCTCGGCTGCGTCGAAAACGGCCAGAGCTACCGATCCCTTGTTGGCGACAGCGGTGTGGGGACGTTTGGCGGCAGCGAGGACCATACAGCCATTCTTGCCAGCAAGGCTGGACATTTGAAGCAATATTCATTCTGTCCGGTGAAACTGGAACGGACATTACAGCTGCCCGGGGAACTCGTCTTCGTAATTGGAGTCAGCGGCATCGCTGCCGATAAGACCGGTTCGGCCAAGTTGAGGTACAACCGAGCCTCGCAGGCAGTGAGGTCGATCCTCCAAGCGTGGCGCTCCGAGGAAGGGCCATTGGCGGCCACGCTGGCCGCCGCGGCAGCCAGTTCTTTCGACGCCCCCGATCGCATTCGCGCGATGATCCGGCGGACCGGAACCTTGGAAGACCCGGCATGGCTCCTGGATCGGTTCGAGCAGTTCTGGGCGGAGTCAGAGAAGATCATTCCCTTGGCTTCCAAAGCGCTCACCCGCCGGGACCTGCGCGCTTTCGGAGAATTAGTCGATGAGTCGCAAGCCGCGGCCGAATCGCTCCTGGGCAACCAGGTTCCGGAAACGGTGTGGCTCGCGCGACAAGCCCGCGCCCTCGGCGCCTGCGCGGCCTCGGCGTTTGGCGCGGGATTCGGAGGCAGCGTATGGGCGCTCGTTTCCCGGGAGGAAGCGGCGGGCTTCACTGGACGGTGGCGCGAGGCCTACGAACACAGCACCTTCAAGGCAGCCCGCACCTCGGAGTTCCTGGTCACCGCCGCCGGGCCACCTGCAATCCGGCTCTAGGCTTGGCCGGCGTCATGGTTTTGGAATTCCCCAGGTAAGGTTGGAATACTCCTTGAAAAACCCGGAGGCGATCGCCGGCCACGTGCCGGTTCGCTACTGTCAACCATAGGGATAGAAGATGAAAAAAAGCAGTGACAATGCCGTAAGCACCCAGAGTCCGGGCCGCAGTTGGTCGAACTTTCCCGCCACCAGCTTGCAGACGGGATACAAAACAAAGCCGGCAGCGATGCCGATCGCGATATTGAAGGTGAAGGCCATTAGGGCTACGACGGCAAAGGCGGGAATTGATTCGGAGTAGTCGCTGAAATCGATGCGCGTGACGGGCGACAACATGAACAGTCCCACCAGTATTAACGCCGGCCCAAAGGCCTGGGCCGGAATTGCGGCGACCAATGGCGAGAAAAACAAGGTCAGGAGAAAGCAGGTCCCGGTGACGAAAACCGTAAGTCCCGTGCGTCCTCCGGCCTCGATCCCGGTGGCAGATTCGACAAATGCTCCGGCCGTAGTAGTACCCAGAACCGGGGACAGGCTGGTGGCGATGGCGTCGACCAGCATGGGCCGTTCCATCTGCGGCAATTGCCCTTTCTGGTCGAGAAATCCGGCCCGCGCGGAGAGACCGATGAGGGTCCCCATGGTATCGACGAAGGCCATGATGAAGATCGTCAGAACTACTGGAAATGCGCGCCAGGTGAATGCCCCGTGGAAGTCAAGCTGCGCGAATACAGGCGCGACGGACGGTGGCATGCTGAGCAGCTGCTTGGGCGGAGTTGCTGTCCCCGCGAGGAATGCCAGCATTGCGGTCAGGAGGATCCCGATCAAAATCGCACCCGGGACCCTGCGTATCATCAGGATGGCAAGCAACAAGAATCCGAAGACGGCTACCAGCACGGCAGGCGATGTCAGGTGGCCCGCCTGCACGGGAGCTCCGGGCATTCCAAGAGTCACGATACCAGTCTCGTTCAACCCTATGAACGTGAGAAACAACCCGATTCCCACGGCGAAACTGTAACGAAGGCAGGCTGGTACCGCGTCCACGACCCATTGGCGCAGGCGAAGGATCGTCAGCAGGATAAAAATGACGCCGGCAAGGAAGATTGCTGCCAGTGCCGTCTGCCAGGCAAACCCCAACGTTTTGCACACGGTGAAGGCGATGAAGGCGTTTTCACCCATGTAGGGAGCGATGGCGAAGGGCCGGTTGGCGTAGAACGCCATCAGGTAGCATCCGGCGACGGCGACCAGAACAGTGGCCACGAAGGAAGGGCCTTCAGGAATACCTGCCGCCGCCAGGATTGCAGGATTAACGACCACAATGTATGACATTGTGGTAAAGGTGGTCAGCCCGGCAATGGTTTCGCGACTGACCGTGGTTTCATGGTGCTGCAATCCAAAGAGGGCGTTCAACCAATCCAAAGATTCACTCCACGGGGAAAATTGACTGGTGCACGCGAAGGTATGCTCGATTCGAGCGCCAAGTCAATCTCCTGTGCCCCGGCCGCGGCACATGCTATCTTTGCCGTCAGGCAGCCACCGTCACGTCTATTCGAGTCGCGCCTTGACCAAGCCCTCCCACCCGGAACTAGGGGACCTTCCGTCTAACGTCGAATTTCGCGATTCGCCTTCGGCGGCGCGAAGTCTGCGGCGGCTGGCATGTCGCCTTACGCCCGATTCATTGACAGCAGCGTGCCGACTGCTGGCCGAATCGCCGGACCCGGACTCTGTGCTGGTCTTTCTCGACCGGCTCCTGGAGGCGTCGCCGCACGAAATTCCTGCCATGTTTGCTGCGCAGCCAAGCCTGCTTCATTACGCCAGCCTGGTCTTCGGGCATAGCCAGTGGCTCGGCGAGGCACTGCTCCGCAACACCGACCTCTTTCGACGATTCGGGCGAGAGCGGGACCTGCAACGCTCCCGCTCGCGCGAAGAGTTTCGGGAAGAGTTTGCGCGCTGGTACGCAAGCTCGGGCAGCAGTGACCTGTCGTCGTCATTGGCGCACTTTCGCAAGCGGGAATATATCCGGATTCTGCTGCGTGATCTGCTCGCGATCGCCAAACTTGCGGAAACCACGGAAGAAATCTCGGCGCTTGCGGATTCGCTGGTGGAAATAGCCCTGTCAGAGGTTAGCGCACGGTGGCGTGAGCAGCATGGCGCGGCACGTTCGCTCGGCCCCGACGGCCGGCTGGACGATTGCCGGTTCGCCGTGGTTTCCCTGGGAAAACTGGGAGGCAACGAGTTGAACTACAACTCCGACATTGATCTGCTGTTCCTGTATGACGGAGGCGTGGCGCCTCCCGGTACGACAGTTTCGAACCGCCCGTACTTCACCTCGATGGCCCAGGAGATCATAGAAATGCTCTCCCGCCCCACCCGCGAAGGACAGGTGTTCCGTATCGACCTGCGACTGCGTCCCCAGGGGCATGAGGGCGAACTGGCGGTTGCACTCCCGCGGGCAGTTCAGTATTACTCGGAAATTGCGGAAGACTGGGAATTACAAGCAATGATCAAGGCGCGCCACTCGGCTGGTGACGTCGGCATTGCGCAGCAGTTCGTAAGCGCTATTGCGCCCTATGTATACCGCCCGAATGTAAACTTTTCCGCCGTTAAGACCGCCCTGCAAAGCAGGGAGAGGTTCGACAAGCGTGGCCGGAACCTCTCTCCAGCGCGGGCCGCGCACCGGGGCATCGACGTCAAGCTTGACCGGGGAGGCATTCGTGACATCGAGTTCCTGGTGCAATGTCTGCAACGGGTTTACGGCGGGGAAGAAAGATGGTTGAGGTCGCGCGGAACTCTATTCGCCCTGCAGAAGCTGCACGACAAGGAGCACATTGGAGGCAAGGACTTCCATCAGCTGACCAAGGCTTACGAATTTCTGCGCGAGCTGGAGCACCATCTGCAACTGCGCTACGGTCAGCAAAGCCATCAATTGCCCAAGAACCCGGCTGAGCTGAAAGTGCTCGCCAGGTGCATGAGCCGGAACGAATCGGTGCCGCTATCGCTGGAAGCATTCATGCTTAACCTGGAAGGCCGCATGGCAGCGGTGGCGGAGATTTACCGCCGCATCGTATACCAGGAACAGAGCCAGCAGTTCATTGACGCCGCCGGCAACCTGAAGCTGCAGCCCCCAGCCTTCCCATCGGCAGAAAACTCGTACAGCCGGATCATGCAGCGTTTGGCAGTGGATTCACCGCGGCTGCTGGCCACCATCACAAAGTCAGAGTTGTCGCCACATGGGCGCCGCCATCTGAACCGGTTCCTGAGTTCCGCGGCCACCAGTTCCGAGCGTTATGGTGCGGTGTTGCGCTCACCCGCAGCGGTCGTGCATGCGCTGCGGATCTTCGAAACCAGCGACTACCTTACCGACATTCTGGTTCGACATCCGGCCGACGTCGCCCTGCTGGGAGGGTTCGGCGAACAACCCCGCCCGGAGTTACCCCCGTTGTTCTCCTTCCTGGACACGCCGCAAACTCCCATTCCCGATCCGCTGCTTGCCTACCTTGCGAACAGCAACATGGAGCGACTGGAGGCCACGTCATTGTTTCGCCAGCAGTTTCGGCAAGCGATGTTCATGGCCAATGCCCGCGATTTATTTCACCCACGCGGTGTGTTTGAGATCCTTCGCGAAAACAGTGTAGCTGCGGAAAGGGCGATCGACTACGCGGTAGCCATGGCTGATGCTCCTTCCGGTTTTGCCGTGATGGCGCTGGGGAGGCTGGGAAGCGGCGAGTTCGACGTCCTGTCGGATGCCGACGTTCTTTTCCTTTCCGCCGATGCAACCGGGCGGGCCGACGCCCGCCGCGCTGCCGAGCGCATCGTGGAATTGCTGACCGCATACACGCGTGCGGGCAGCGTTTTCCCCGTGGACACCAGGCTGCGGCCCCGGGGAAGAGAAGGCGAACTGGTCACCTCGCCAGGCCATCTCGCCAACTATTTCGCCAGTGGAGTTCAGCCCTGGGAAGCAATTTCGTACTTGCGACTGCGATTTGTCGCCGGCGATCGAACGGTGGCCGAGGAGGCTCAGAAGGTGGTGCAAGACGGTATCGGTTGCGTCGCACGACGCTCCCGCTTCGACTTCGAGCTCGACCAGATGCGCCAGCGACTGGAAGAAAGCGATACGTCCCCCAACTTTAAGACCGGTCCGGGCGGGACCTACGACATCGACTTCCTTTGCGGAAAGCTCCAAGCCCGGCACGGGCTGGGGAATGACGGCAACCTGGTCGAAAGAATTGACTCTCTTCGTCAGCGTGGCCTGATTGCCGCTGCCGATGCCAGCACTATGGAGAAAAACGCCGAATTCCTGCGTTGGCTTGAACATTACGTGCGCTTGGTGACCGGCCGGGCCGCTAGGTGGCTGCCAACGGCAGAACATGCCCGGTTAAGCCTTGCCAAGCTGTATCGCGGAGTCACTTCGCAGGAGGAAGTACAATTCCTGGGTGAGGCATTGACCGCGGTAGTGGAAAGCACACGCGATATCTATCGCAAGTACCCTTTTTGATTGAATGACTTTCAAGCCGGTGTTAACGTAAAAGCTTCGGGAAGGGCCCAGCGATCGCCTCTAACTTGCTCGGAGTAGGTGCGCCATTCGCGTGTGCGATGGTCGAGACTTGAGTCCACGATGACCGAGCTTCAGCAGGATATTTCGGAAATCTGCGACTGTCCCGACAGTTTGTAGCCAATATTATTGGGGTCATCTCCGATCCCGTCCGTGAGGTGTTTCGTGTCGGCTTCCTATAACGGTATTCCGTTACCTGCCAATGGAACCAAGATCGGTTTCGACAACAGCAACTTCATTTTGCCCGACCAGCCCATCATCCCCTTCATCGAGGGAGACGGTACCGGCCGCGATATCTGGAAGGCTTCGGTGCGGGTGTTCGACTCAGCCATCGAAAAAGCATACGGCGGCAAGCGACGCGTGGCGTGGTACGAAGTTTTCGCCGGCGAGAAGGCCATGGGCCGCTTCAAAACCTGGCTGCCGGATGATACGGTCAGCGCTTTTCGCGACTTGCGCATCGGCATCAAGGGGCCGCTCACCACGCCGGTCGGCGGCGGAATTCGTTCCTTGAATGTAGCCCTGCGGCAAATTCTGGATTTGTATGCCTGTGTCCGGCCGGTTAAGTATTACCAGGGAATTCCTTCGCCGGTGAAGAACCCCGAACGCATGAACATCGTGTTGTTCCGGGAAAACACCGAAGACGTGTATGCCGGCATCGAGTGGAAGCAGGGAACGCCGCAGGTCCGAAAGCTCATCCATTTCCTGAACACGGAGATGCTGGCAGGTACCAGCAAGCGAGTGCGGGAGGATTCGGGTATCGGCATCAAGCCGATCTCGGTCACCGGTACCAAGCGGTTGGTACGCATGGCGATAAAGTATGCTCTCGCCAACGGCCGCAAGTCGGTAACCCTGGTGCACAAGGGCAACATCCAGAAGTTCACCGAGGGTGCCTTTCGCGAGTGGGGATACGAGTTGGCGACCCAGGAATTCCGCAACGAGGTCGTCACCGAGCGCGAGAGCTGGATCCTCGACAACAAGGACAAAAATCCCGGCCTCACCATCGAAGAAAATGCCCGGCTGGTTGAACCGGGCCTGGAGTTCGCGCCCCAGGATTTCCGGGATGCGCTCTACGCAGAAGTGAGGGGCGTGATCGCCGATATCTATTCATCTCACGGACATGGAGCATGGAAGAAGAAGCTGATGATCAACGATCGCATTGCCGACAGTATCTTCCAACAGATTG
>Ga0306925_10003705_pt1 | contig 13609 bp, 12 predicted proteins | sample flu12Cox44000176_FD_203755 | JGI IMG/M metagenome (GOLD analysis project Ga0306925, IMG submission 203755) | Lab enrichment of tropical soil microbial communities from Luquillo Experimental Forest, Puerto Rico - flux8day.12C.oxic.44.000.176 (v2)... | ecosystem: Environmental > Terrestrial >... | reverse complement strand
AAACCAGATGTGTCCCGCCGCATCCGCGGTGAGCCCGTGGGGCCCGGAGTCCGGGACGCTCGTCCGGTACTCGCGGATCGCGCCACTTTGCGGATCGATGCGCCCGAGAAGGCTCGCACGCTGACCGGTGTACCAGATCGCACCATCCGCGGTCGCGAGCGGATCGTGCGGGAATGCGCCCGGTGTCGCCACCGACCATTCGTGAAAAGTAACCAAGGTACGGCCGGTCACTACCTTGGCGTCAGCCGGCGGCTGTGGCGGAAAATTCTGTGCCAGGTAGCCGCTGAGGATCGACCGCTCGTCGGTCGAGAGCACGACGCCGAGCCGGGTCATGCGCTCGATGACGTCCTCCCAGCCCGTGCGGGCAAACCCTGGAGTTATGAGCCGGCTGGTATCGTGGCAACTGACGCAATGCGCCGCAGCGACCTCGCGGCCGCTGCCGGCTGGGAGTTGCGGGGCCGAAGGCGCCGTGCTCTCACCCCACGCCCAAAGCGCCGGCAGCAGCGTACCGACGACAGTGATCAGGGGCGTGCAGGCCATACAGGTTTGGGAAGCAAGAGCAAACAACAATCCTAGACAACTCTTCCCGGCCAACACAATTGGACGCTTTTCAGCGGCCGTCACCGCGGGCTGCGCGGTATAATCGACAGCGAGGGAGTTCGAGCGTCAGAAACGGAGCCCATCGCGTGACCATCCGCCTGGTGCTCGCCGACGACCACGTGCTCGTGCGGCAGGGACTGAGGAAGCTGCTGGAAGGCGCAGGATTCGTCGTGGCCGGAGAAGCCGCGGACGGGCGCGAAGCCGTACATCTCGTCCAGAGCGAAATTCCCGATGTGGCCGTCATGGACATCGGCATGCCGCTCTGCAATGGGCTCAATGCCGCCCTCGAGCTGACTCACAGCTGCCCGCAGGTGCGGCTCATCGTGCTGACGCAGCACGATAACGCGCAGTACGTCGCCGAGGCGCTCCGCTGCGGCGTGAAGGGTTACGTCCTCAAGAACCAGGCGGCGCGCGACCTGGTGCGGGCGATCGAAGGGGTGTGCCGCGGCGAGGTGTACCTGAGCCCCGGCGTCGCGAGCGCGGTGGCCGAGGCCTGCGCCGCGCCCGGCCGGGTCGACGGGCTCTCGGTGCGCGAGCGGCAGGTGCTGCAGCTCATCGCCGAGGGCACCTCCACCAAGGTCATCGCCGCGCAGCTGGGCATCAGTGCCAAGACCGTCGAGTCGCACCGCTCGAAGCTGATGCACAAGCTCGATATTCACGACACCGCGGGGCTCGTGCGCTACGCCATCCGGCGCGGCGTGACACAAGCGTAGCGCCGGTTGGCCCGGGCGCGGTGCCCCCGGCACCCGCGGCGCCTGTATCATGACCCCGCATGAGCCTCACTCCGTTTCACGTTGCGGTTCAGGTCAGGGACATCGCCGAAGCGCGGCGCTTCTACGGCGGGGTTCTCGGCTGCACCGAGGGGCGGAGCGCCCCGCAGTGGGTCGACTTCAATCTCTACGGTCACCAGTTCGTGTGCCACCTGAACCCGGCACTCGGCCCCGACGGACGACTCGGCTCGCATTTCAATCCCGTCGATGGACACGGCGTTCCCGTGCCTCACTGCGGCGTGGTGCTCGAGCCCGAGGCGTGGCGACAGCTCGTCGAGCGCCTGAGACAGCATCCGATCGAGTGGGTCATCGAGCCCACCACGCGCTTTCCCGGTACGCCGGGCGAGCAGTCGACACTGTTTATCCTCGATCCGACGGGCAACGCCCTCGAGTTCAAGTCCTTCCGGAACATCGACGCGCAGTTGTTTGCGACCTGATGGGCACGGGCTCGCCCGCCGCGCGCAGGCCGGCCCGATAGGTACTTGCCGCTTCCTAACCAATGGCTATAATGGCCATATGGAAAAGGCTACTGTCTCGAAGCTCAAGGACAACCTGAGCGCCTACCTGCGCAAGGTCCGCGCCGGGCACTCGGTCGTGATCTACGACCGCGATGTCCCGATCGCCTGCATCGAGCGCATCGAGTCGAGCGACCGCGGTGGCGACCGCCTCGCGCTGCTGCGCGCCCAAGGCCTGACCCGACCGCCCACGCGCTCACTTTCGGTGAAACGCCTGCGGGCCCTGCTGCCGAAGGGATTGCCGCGCAGTGCGCGCCTGGCTGAGGCGCTGCGCGAGGAGCGCGACGCCGGACGATGAGGTTTTGGGACTCTTCCGCGCTGCTGCCTCTCCTCGTAGACGAACCCGCACGTGAACGCCTGATGGCGCTGCTCGAGGAGGACGGCGAGGTGCTCGCCTGGTGGGGAACTCCAGTCGAGATTGCCGCTGCACTTGCGCGACGCGAGCGTGACGGGTTACTGACCCCTGATGACGTGGCGGCTGCGCTCGATGCCGCGCGGGCGCTCGCCGAGAGCTGGCATGAGATCGTGCCATCGGATGCGGTACGGCGGACAGCCGAGCGGCTGCTGCGCACACACCCGCTGCGTGCTGCCGACGCTCTGCAACTCGCAGCAGTGCTGATTGCGGCGGATCACGACCCGACTTCGCTGGAGCTGGTGTGTCTGGACGAACGCTTGAAAAGCGCTGCGCGCCGGGAAGGCTTTACTGTCCTCGGCGCTTGAGGGCGGTGCGCTGGCGAATGCCGTGCGCGCGGCTCATTTGCTGCCACTCAGCAGCGCCGTCGCCCGATCGATTCCGTCACAGTACGCGCCGAGCACCTCCGCCGTGATCGCGGCGTAGCGGTTGGCTTCGTCCCAGCGGTCCCCCTCGATCGCTTCGCGCACGCCCGGCAGCGTCTTCACGCCGTATCCGGTCAGGACGCCCGGCGCATAGATGAAGTGCCGGTACCAGTCGCGTCCGGGCAGGCCGCGCGCATCGGTGAGCCGCTGCTCCATGCCCTGCAGCAGCGCATTCAGCTGCGCGCGCTGGGCCGTGGTCAATGGGATCGTCCCCGAGGCGAGGCGCGTGTAGGCGCCGTCGTAGGCCGCGGCGCTCGACTGCAGCCGGGTGAGCACGGCGTCGAGCGTCGCGAGATTCACCTCCGGCACCGGGCCCTCGCGCGCCGGCGCAGCGACGGCGCGCGTCGGATCGGCGGCGAGCCCGAAGTCATTGTGATCGAGAAGCACGGTGAGCTCGGCGACCCGCGTACGCTTCTCCTCGACCAGCTTGTGCAGCTGGTCGACGTAATCGCGCATCGTGCTGGCAAAACCGCTGAACTGCAGCGGCAGCACCGGCGCGTCGGCCATGCGCAGCACGGTGTGACCGACCGTCTCGGCCTCGGCGATGCCGTATGCAAAGGTGGGATCGCCGAAGCGTACGTAGTGATCGAAGGAGTCGTAATTCGAGTGGTAGACCCCGTCCTGCTCCTCCTCGCCCTTGTACTCGATGCTCAGCGTGGTGAGGCCGAGGTGCTGCAGGAACGGGGTATAGTCCGAGCCCGAGCCGAGCGCGCTGATCGCGAGATCGCCGCCCTTCGCAGCGACGCGCGCCACACGCGCCGTCTCCTCGGCGACATCCTTGTCATCGGCGGGATCTTTCTCGTAGCCCTCAACCAGCATCCGCGCGCGCAGCCGCGCCTGGGAGCTGACTCCGGTCTCCGGGTCGTTCACGGTCCGGGCGACGTCGTTCAGCAGATGCTGCAGCGAGTGGCTCCCCTCGGGGTGCAGGAAGCCGCGCGCGTTGGTGTCGGAGTTGAGGTAGAGCACGGCCTTGCGCTGCAGCTCCGCGGCGTGCGTCTCGGCCCATTCCGTCGAGCCGAGGAGCCCCGGCTCCTCCCCGTCCCAGCTCGCGTAGACGAGCGTCCGCCGCGGCCTCCAGCCGCTTTTCAACAGCCGGCCGATCGCCTTGGCCTCCGCCAGCATCGCCACCTGCCCCGAGAGCGGATCCCATGCGCCGAACACCCAGCCGTCGCGATGGTTGCCGCGCACCACCCACTCATCCGGCGCCTCGGAGCCCGGGATCCTCGCGATCACGTCGTAGAGCGGCTTGAGACCCCAGTCGGATGCGATCGCGAGGTGCACGCGTGAGGGTCCCGGCCCCATGTGGTAGGTGATCGGCAGCGAGCCGCGCCACTCCCCCGGAGCAACCGGGCCGGCGAGCGCCGCAAGCAGCGGCTGCGCATCGGCGTAGGAGATCGGCATCACCGGGATCTTGAGGATCGTGCGCGCCTGCGAGACGGCGAGGCGCTTGGCGTCCCGGGTCGCGCCGACACCGGGTGTGAGCGGATCGCCGGGATAGGTCGCCATGTCGAGCACCGAGCCGCGCTGCACGGCCTCCGATGGACGCCAGCCGCCCTTCGGATAGGCATCACCCTTCGCGTAGCCGTCATCGTGCGGGTCGGAGTAGATGAGGCAGGCGATCGCGCCGTGCTCCTGCGCGAGCTTCGGCTTGAGTCCCCGCCAGCCCTTGCCGTAGCGCGTGATGACGACCTTGCCGCGCACGTCGATCCCGCGGCGCGCGAGCGCCCGGTAGTCCTCGGGCATGCCGTAGTTGAGGTACACGAGCTCACCCGTCACATCTCCGTCGGCGCCGTACTCGTTGTAGGAGGGAAGTCCATCGGTGCGCGTCGAGGTCGCATCACCCGTCACAGGCGGCTCGGTCAGGCTCGCCACGAAGTGCGTCGGCGATACCAGCTCCAGCGTGTGCTGCTTGAGCGTCGGATAGAGCACCTCGAATTCCTCGATCTGCGCATCCCAGCCCCACTGCCGGAACAGATCGCGCACGAGCTCGGCGTTCGCCTTGTCGTGTGGCGAGCCGACGTGATTGGGTTCGGCGGAGAGCGTCTTCAGCCAGCCGCGGAGGTCCGAAGGATCGAGCGCGCCATCGAAGCGCTGCTCGAGCGCGAGCTCGCGCGCACCGTCGGCTGCGCTGAAACCAAAGAGCCCGGAAGGCTCCGCGGTGCCCACGGCCGCCGCAACCCCGAGTCCAGCCACACATGCCGCGACGAAGAACGCGGCAGCACTCCGCCTCACACTCTGCATTTCAGACCCCCAAAGTTCTCAAAGTTGCGGCGCGGCCCCCCACGGACCGGCACTGTCCGCGGCCTCGTTCGTCTCACCAGGTTGATCGCCGCGCGCGCCGCCGCCTGCGGCGGGTTGGCGCGGGGCGCCATTCTAGAGGGCTGCCGCCGCGCACGTCACCACAGCCATGACGGGGGTTACCGACCCGTCCCCCGAGATCACCTCGCGCATGCCCGAGCTTGTGACCGGCACCCAAATGAGAAGTGCCGCACACATCGCATCAGCGCCCGCGCCGTGGGCCGCTTAGAGCAGTTCTCATAATCGGCGCAAGTGCAGGATTGTCCGCTCTTGTCCGCTCGGAAGTGCGACATATGCCCCGCGCGCGCCGGGGCTGAAACCTCAAGATTCCCGGCAATTGCGGCAAGGAACAGCTGCCGTCGGTTTGTCCTTCAACTTTGTTCGGGAGATTTATGCGTAACCTTCTCACGGCTATGCTGACCGCGGGGGCCCTGCTCGGCGCCGCAGGCAGCGCTTCGGCCGCCAACCCGGCGACCACCTCGTTCACGGTTACGGCGACCGTGCTCAAGAACTGCACGGTGTCTGCCGCCCCCATGGCGTTCAATTACACCCCGGGCGCAGGTAACGTGGCCCCGACTACCACTATCACGGTGAACTGTACCAAGGGAACGGGGTTCAACACCCAGCTCACGGCCGGCGGCAGCGGCAACATCGCGAATCGCCAGGCCAGCGACGGCGCCGGCGACGTACTGCTGTACAACCTCTACACCACCGCCGGCTTGACCACCATCTGGGGTACCACCAACGGCACCAACACGGTCGGCGGCAGCGGCGGCGGTATGGGCGCGGGGGCGGCCGTGACCCAGACGGTATACGGCTCGGTGGTCGACAGCGGTGCCAACCAGGCGATCCCCCCGGGTACATATACGGACACGATCACCGTCAACGTCGCGTACTGAGTGGATGAGGGCGAATGCGGCATTGCTGCTGGTGGTGCTTGCCGCGGCCGGAACGGCCGCGGCAAGCACTCTCAACGTGTCCCCGGTCCGCATCGAGTTGAGTCCGACGGTGAGCACCGCGGTGCTCACGCTGCGTAACCCCGAGGACGCTCCGGTCACCGTGCAGGCTACGCCTGCCGCGTGGTCACAGGCGGATCAACAGGACCAGCTCACCGACACGCACGACGTGCTGGTGACGCCGCCGGTCTTCACCATACCGCCCAAGGGGCACCAGATCGTTCGCGTCGCGCTGCTGCGCAAGCCGGATGCGTCGCGGGAGCTCGATTACCGGCTGGTGCTGGCGGAGATTCCGCCGCCGGGAACTCCGGAGAGCACCGGACTGCGCTTTGCCCTGAGGATCACGATGCCGGTGTTCGTTGCGGCGCCGGTGCCCACGGCGCCCGATCTCACCTGGCACCACAGCTGGCTCGCCGATGGCACCTTGCGGATCGAGGCCCACAACAACGGTACCGCCCACATCCAGGTCATCGATTTCGACGTGCAGACCGCGGATCAGGCCGCACGTATCGTTCATACGGACGCAGCGCGCTATCTGCTGCCGGGTAGCTCGGCCCACTGGGAGATACATCCCGACAGCGACTTCCCGCGCGCCAGCCGCATCGTGATCCGCGGTCACTCCGACGCTGCCGACTTCAAAGTCAGCAGCGATTCGGGGCCCTCCTGACCCGGCTGTGCCATGCAGCGTGCTCCAGGGACTGCAGGGGCAATCTGCGCGGCGCTGCTGACGTTATGTTGCGCCGCGCGCGTGTGGGCCGATGACGCCGGCGCCCTCGAGCCCAATTGGCACGAGGCAGTTCTGCAGCTGACGATCAACGGCACGGTCGCGGGGGATGATTTCATCGTGCTGCGCGACGCCGGCGATGCACTCTGGATCACGGCAGAGGACTTCCGGCGGCTGCGCCTGCCCGCCCCGCAAGTCGCGCCACGCATCGTCGACGGGCGTCGCTTTCTGCCGCTCGCCGCCATCGCCGGCACCCGCGTCACCTACGACGACGCGCACAGCGCGGCGAGCATCAGCGCACCGGGCGCAGCGTTCGACCGAACCAACGTCACCTTCACCGGTAACGGGCCCCGTCCGCCACTCTCCCGGAGCGGCACGGGCGCCTTCCTCAACTACGAGCTCTACGGACAGACCGGCCAGTACAGCGGCGCGGACCTCGCCAGTGCCTATGCCGAGCTCGGCATCTTCAGTCCGCTCGGGGTACTCACCAACACCGCTGTGGGGACTCACACGCAAGCCGATCACAGCTACGTGCGTCTCGAAACGACCTTCACGCACGATTTTCCCAACTCGCTCGAGACGCTGCGCCTCGGCGACGCGATCAGCGTCCCGGGTGCATGGGCCGAGGCGGTTCGCTTCGGGGGTCTCCAGTGGGGCTCCAACTACGGCATCCGCCCCGACCTGGTCACGACACCACTGCTCGCGGTCAGCGGCACGGCAGTCGTACCCTCGACAGTGGATGTGTTCGTGAACGGCAAGGCTGTCGGTTCGAGCCAGGTTCCGGCGGGCCCGTTCGTCGTGAATCAGGTACCTGCGCTCAACGGGGCGGGCGATGTGAACATCGTGGTAAGAAACGCGCTCGGCCAGCAACAGATCGTGAGCTTACCGTTCTACTCGGCGCCGGTAATGCTGCAGCCGGGACTGTCGCTGTGGGACATCGACGTTGGAGCCCTGCGCGAGAACTTCGGCCTGGAGAGTACCGACTACGGACCGGCGATGACGAGCGCAACCTGGCGACACGGTTTCAGCGCCAGCACCACCGCCGAGTTCCATGCGGAAGGCGTCCGCGATGGCCCCAGGGCCGCGGGGTTCGATGTCGCGCAGGCGATCGATCACTGGGCGGTGGTCACGCTCAACGTTGCCGTGGGCGGTGAGCCCGATCCCGTGGCCGCAATCGGCGTCCCGTCGCAGCCTTCGAGCTCTGGAACGTATGAGTCGCTCGGCATCCAGCATGTGGATGAGCACCTGAGTTTCATGCTGCAGGCTCAGCGCGCCAGCCCCGGCTTCCGGGACGTCGGCAACGTCGGCGGTGTACTGACCCCGGCCGAGCGCTATCTCGCACAGGCGGGCTTGAACCTTGCGCACTCCGGGAGCCTGCAGGCGGCATTCGTCGCGCAGCACAACGCCGACGATACCCGGCAGCAATCCATCGGCGTCAGCTACCAGGTGAATGTCGGGCGCGGCAGCCTCGGCGCAAATGTCAGCCACACGACCGGTGACACGCACGATACGAGCTGCTTTGTCTTCTATGCGCTGCCGCTCGGTAGCCGCCTCAACACCTCTACGACGCTGCGCTACGACAGCCAGCAGCCAGCCCCGAAGGGTGCGTTGGTTCAGACGCTGCAGAAGAACTTGCCGGTGGGTCCCGGTGACGGTTACCTGCTGTCGGCCGGCACCGACGGCAGCTACAACGCCGAGTATATCCGCCAGCTGGATGCGCTGACGGTCGATGTGGGCGCCGCGCGCTTTGCAGACCTCAGCGCGCAACGGCTCGGCGTAAATGGCGGCCTGATCTTCATGGACGGCGAAGTGCGCGCCATGCGTACGGTGACCGACAGCTTCGCGATGGTGGAGGTCGGCGGCATCCCCAACGTCACGGTCTACTTCGACAACCAGCCGGTTGGACGCACCGATGGCAACGGCGCGGCGCTGGTGCCAAACCTACGCTCCTTCGACGTCAACCGCCTGAGCATCGATCCGCTGCAACTGCCGCTCGATGCCACCGTGACCGACACCCAGGTGCAGATCGTCCCGCCATATCGCAGCGGCAACCTCGTGCGCTTCCCCGTGCAGCGCGTGCATTCGGGCGTCTTCCGTCTGCAGCGCGCAGATGGCAAGGCGGTGCCGGCGGGCGCGGTCGTGAAATTCCAGGGCGAGGAGTTCCCGGTGGGTCTCGATGGGCTCACCTACGTGACCGGCTACGATCACGGGACGACGGGCGAAGCACACTGGGGCGGCGGCCAGTGCAGGTTCCGTCTGCCCCCACCGCCTGCGGGTGAACCGCAGCCGGATGTGGGCATCATTGCCTGCCGGAGTGCTCCATGAGCTCGCACCCCAATCGTCCACCGGCGACGAGCGGCATGGTCCGGTTGGCAGCGCCCCTCCTGCTCCCGCTCCTCGCGCCACTCGCTGCGCCCCGCGCTCAGGCCGCGGTGCTCAACTGCACGGTCTCGGCGACCTCCGTCGCCTTTGGGTCCTACACGCCGCTCCAGCCCAGCGCGCTGATCGGCACCGGGACGATGACCGCGATCTGCACGGTGGACAGCCACAAGAACACCCTGACGGTTGACTTGAGCTCCGGGATGAGCGGCAGCTTCATCACCCGTACCCTGACGACGACCGTCGGCACGACTACCTACCCGCTGAACTACAACCTGTATCAGGATGCCGCAAACACCCTGATCTGGGGTGACGGCACCGGTGGATCACAGGCGGATACGGTGACGATCACGCGTCACGGCAACAACAATACGATCACCACCAACGTCACGGTGTACGGCGCCGTGGCGCCGGCGCAGGATCCGGCGCCCGGCATCTACACCGACAGCATCACCATTTCTGTCAACTTCTGATCGGCGGCTGCCATTCTGCGGAGCACCGCCGCAAGCGCGACGCCGATTCCTGGCGGTGCGGCTCGGGTTGCCGGCTGTTGTAATCTCACGGGCCCATGCCGTCCACCACACCCATCCGCGAGCGCGCACCCACCGCGTCGCACAGGTTCAGCCTGGGTGCGGTGTTCTCCTCGAGCTTCGGCGTCGGTCTCATTTTCGGCTTTCAGCCGCCCTTGATGGCACTGGTTCTCGAGCGCGGCGGAGCCTCGAGCTTCGAGATCGGCGCGGTCACGAGCATCAGTACCCTCGCGGTCATACTGTGCGGACCGTTTTATCCCCGCACCATTACGCGCCTCGGCCTGCGTGCGGCCATCATCCTCGGCGTAGGGATCTCGACGGCGATGATGCTCGTCATGCCGTGGCTGCCAGGCTTCCGGGGATGGCTCGTGCTGCGCTTCGTCACCGGCTGTGCGATCGGGCTCGAGTGGATTGCGAGCGAGATCTGGCTCAACCGCCTCAGCACCGACCAGTCGCGGGGCACGGTCATGGGCGCCTACGCCACGGTATTCGCCGCCGGCGTCACGGCCGGACCGCTCCTGCTGCAGCTCACCGGTACGAGCGGCTGGCGTCCGTTCGCCATCGGGGCGTTGTGCCTCGCGCTCACGGCGCTGCCGCTGTTCGCGGCGCGCGATCACACCGCCGCCGATTCCGCGCCAGGCGGGCGGCTGCAGTGGCTGCAGATTGCCCGCGCCGCGCCGATCGTGATGGTTGCCGCGCTGATCGCCGGCCTGGTCGAATCGGCATACGTGTCGCTGCTGCCGGTGTTCGCCCTGCTGCGTGGGCTCGATGAGCGCTCCTCGCTCGTGCTCGTGACGGTGTTCCTAGCGGGCAACGTCATCCTGCAGCTGCCGATCGGTCGCCTCGGCGATCGCCTCGGGCGGCTGCGCGTGCTGGCCCTGTGTGCAGCGGTCTGCGTGATCGGCCCGATGTTGCTGTCCGCCGTTCTCGGCACTGCGTGGCTCTCGTGGCCCCTGCTGCTGCTCTGGGGCGGAACGATGTACGGGTTCTACACCCAGGGCATTGCGCTCCTCGGCGAGTCATACCCGCACGCCGAGCTCGCCGATGCCAACACCGTGTTCGTGGTGGTGTATTGCGCCGGCGGCATCGTGGGTCCGAGCCTCGGCGGCCTGAGTATGGATTGGTGGAAGCCGAACGGGCTGCTGCTGTTCCTCAGCGGCGCGCCATTGTTGCTCGCCGCCCCCCTGCTGCGCCGGGTGCGCAAGCGGAGCGCCTGAGCCGGCGCAGTCAGGACTCCATCAACGCCGACTGGATGGCGATGCCGGCGCGCAACACGGCGGTGACCGGTGTATTGGCGGCAACCTCCAGCAGGACTTGCTTCTGCGCAGGGGTCAGCGTCCGGCCGAAAGACATGCGGCGCTCGATGTGCTCGCGCCCTTCCGCATCACGCGACCAGCGCACGCCGACCGTGATCTTGCCGACGCTCCAGTCGTTCTGCATCGCGTGCCTGCGCAGTGCCACCGCGGTGTCGGCGCCGAGGCTCGCCAGCAGCAGCTCGCGCGGCGCAAAGCCGGCATCGCTGCCGCCGGCGGCGACAGGCTCATCCGCCGTCAGGTGATGGTGCCCCGAGATGATCTGCTGTACGTGCTGGTGCTCATTGATCACCGTGACGTAGGCCATGTGCGCTCCCTCCCGTCGGCACCCGCGCCGCGCGTCCCCGCCACGGGGCCGCCAGCCGGGCGGGCGCGAGTCGCCCGAGCATACTGCGGGCGATGCTGCCGACGCTCGAGCCGGTCACATCGTCCAGGCGGTAGGGCTCGTTGCTGAGAATCGCGGCTGCCGCGCGCAGTCCGCTGCGGATGGCGGGGCCTATGCCCTCGCCGAGGTCACGCGAGGCGAGGCCCGCGGCGTCCCCCGTGACGAAAGCGTTGTCGCGCCGCACGATCTCGACGTTGCCGCGCAGGTAGTAGCTGAAACCGCCCGGATCGTACTGCGCACCCGGGGCGAGCCGCTGCCCGAGGGTGGCGACGAGGTGGGCCCAGTGAGTGCGGATATCCTGACCCCGTGCCTTCAAACGATCGGCGATGGCGCCCACCCCGACGTTCAGCCAGCCGCGCTCCTTCGGCACGTACCAGGAATAGCCCGGCAGCCCCTGCTCGAAGAACCACAGGTGACAGTCGCCATCCGCCCAGTCGTAGGGGATCTCGTGCTCGAGGGTGACGATCTGCAGCGCACTCTCGCGCGGATTGAGCTCGCGGAAGAGCTCGCGGTATACCGGGCAGCGCGTGCCGCCGGCACCGATCAGGTAGCGGCAACGGAACGCATCGTCGATGAGGTAGCCCTCGGCGTCCGCCTTGATGTGACGGACGTTGTGCTGCACGACTTCGGCACCGGAGCGCTCGAGCAGCCACGCATCGAACTCGAAGCGGCGGATCGAGTGCTGCACGCAGGGCACCGGCAGGTGCCATCGTCCCATGTGCACCCGCAGCCGCGGAAAAGTGAGGAGGCGATGCGGGTAGCTGCCGAGGTCCATGGAAAGATCGCGCACCACTTCCGGTGTGATCCAGCCGGCACAGAGCTTCAGCCGCGGGAAGCGCTCGCGATCGAGCACCAGCACATCCGCGCCCGCGCGGCGCAGCTGCCACGCGGCGGTGGAGCCCGCAGGGCCGCCACCGACGATGAGCACGTCACACCTGCGCATGAGCTGCTTCAGCGCGCGTAGAGGTGGGCGCGGGTCCAGGGAATGTCGTTGCTCTCACCCGGGGCGAACACGACCTGGAAGAGCTGCAGCGTTCCGGTGCTGAAACCCGCGACCGAGCCCGCCAGATACAGCCGCCACATGCGCACGAACTTGTCATCGAACATCGCTCGCACCCGCTCGGTCGCACCTTCGAAGAGCGCGAGCCAGTGCCGCAGGGTCTGCGCGTAGTGCAGCCGCAGGTTCTCCACATCGAGGACCGAGAGGTCCCAGGGCTCGAAGATGCGCGCCATCTCGGAAAGCGCCGGCGGATAGCCGCCGGGGAAGATGCGCTTCTCGATCCACGGTTGCAGCGACGCCGGGCGGTTGCGCCCGATCGAATGTATGAGTCCGCGCCCGCGGCCCCCGAGGCAGCGCTGCACCACGCCGCCGAGCGTCGCATAGTTCTTGATGCCGACGTGCTCCAGCATCCCGACCGACACGAAAGCGTCGTAGTGTCCGCTGATGTTGCGGTAGTCGTCTTCGACGTACTCGACGCGATCCGCGAGACCCTCGCGGGCCGCCCGCGCGCGTGCCCAGAGGATCTGCTCGTGCGAGATGTTGAAGGCACGCACCCGCACGCCGTAATGGCGCGCCATGTGCATCGCCAGCATTCCCCAGCCACACCCGGCCTCGACCACGCTCTCGCCTGGCTTGAGGTGAAGCTTACGGCACACGTGGTCCATCTTCGCCACTTGCGCCTCATCGAGCGTGGCGGTCGGCTCGGGGTAGTACGCGCAGGTGTACGCCATGGTCGAGCCGAGCCACAGCTCGTAGAACGCGTTGCCGATGTCGTAGTGGTGATGGATGTTGTCACGGGAGCCGCTGAGGGTGTTGACGTGCGAGCGCTGCAGCGCGTGCGCCGCGCGGCGCGCGAGCGAGTCGCGCTCGCCACCGGCGCGCCGGCCGGCGCAGTAGACCGCCTCGAGGAATGTCACCAGGTCTCCTTCGACCGTGACCCGGCCATCGCTGTAGGCATCGCCGAAGCGCAGCGGCACATCGGCGAGGATCCACAGCAGCGTCGAGCGGCTCTCGAAGGTGACCCGCGCGATCGGCATCCCCGCCGCCACCCGGGCGCCATCCCGGATGGCAAGCTCGATCGGTGGGGAGCCGAGCGATGAGAGCAGGCGCGCCAACAACCAGCGATCGGCACGGCTGCCCTCGCCAGCCGTGCGCTCGAGCACGTCCGGCGGCAGCTCTGCGGGCGAGGGGGCGACTCCCGGGACAGTGGCTTCCGGAGGGCGCTTCGGGGTGTTGGCCAGGCTCTGCTCGCAGGCGTTCACGGCTCTCACCTTCGGGGAAGTCGCGGGAACGGCTAATTTA
>Ga0306925_10003700_pt1 | contig 13613 bp, 11 predicted proteins | sample flu12Cox44000176_FD_203755 | JGI IMG/M metagenome (GOLD analysis project Ga0306925, IMG submission 203755) | Lab enrichment of tropical soil microbial communities from Luquillo Experimental Forest, Puerto Rico - flux8day.12C.oxic.44.000.176 (v2)... | ecosystem: Environmental > Terrestrial >... | reverse complement strand
CTGCATCACCAATCCGCTCGATGCCATGGTGTGGGCGCTGCAGAAATATTGCGGGCTGCCCAGGCACATGGTGGTCGGCATGGCCGGCGTGCTCGACTCCGCGCGGTTTCGCTATTTCCTGGCCGACGACTTCAATGTTTCGGTGGAAGACGTGACCGCCTTCGTGCTCGGCGGCCATGGCGACACCATGGTGCCTTTGGTGCGCTATTCCGCGGTGGCCGGCATTCCGATCCCGGATCTCATCCGAATGGGCTGGACCAGCCAGACCCGGATCGACGAGATCGTCGACCGCACCCGCAATGGGGGCGCCGAGATCGTCAACCTGCTCAAGACCGGTTCGGCCTTCTATGCCCCGGCCTCCTCGGCGATCGTGATGGCGGAAAGCTTCATGCGCGACAAGAAGCGGGTGGTGCCCTGCGCCGCCTATCTCAACGGCGAATACGGCGTGAAGGACCTCTATGTCGGCGTGCCCGTGGTGATCGGCGCCAAGGGCGTCGAGCGGGTGGTGGAGATCGAGCTCAACGGCGCCGAGCGGTCGATGTTCGAGAGATCGGTCGATTCGGTGCGCGGCTTGGTTGACGCCTGCGTGAAGATCGCGCCAAATCTCGGCTGATCGGACCGGCGCTCGCACTCGCGCCACAACTGGGGGAGTCCGGCGAGCCGTCTTGGGCCTCGCCGAAAATAATCTGTTGTCGGCAAAAATCAGCTCCGGGCAGGCGTCATGAACATTCACGAATACCAGGCCAAGGCGGTTTTGCGGGAATTCGACGTGCCGGTGCCCCGTGGCATTGCGGCCTTTTCGATCGAGGAGGCGGAGAAGGCCGCCCATCAGCTCGGCGGCCCGGTATGGGTCGTCAAGGCGCAGATCCATGCCGGCGGCCGCGGCAAGGCGGGCGGCGTCAAGGTCGTCAAATCGATCCAGGACGTGAGCCGCGAGGCGACCCGGATTCTCGGCGCGACGCTGGTCACCCACCAGACCGGCCCCAAGGGCAAGGTGGTCAACCGGCTCTACATCGAGGAAGGCTCGCCGATCGAGAAGGAATTCTACCTGTCGGCCCTGGTCGACCGCGCCACATCGCGGGTCGCCTTTGTCGTCTCCACCGAGGGCGGCATGGACATCGAGGAGGTCGCCCACAAGACGCCGGAGAAGATCGTCAGCTTCTCGGTCGATCCCGCGACCGGCATCATGCCCCATCACGGCCGGCTGACGGCAGAAGTGCTCGGGCTCACCGGCGATCTCGCCAAGCAGGCCGACGCCCTGTTGAGCAAGCTCTACAGCGCCTTCCTCGCCAAGGACATGAGCCTGTTGGAGATCAATCCGCTGGTGGTCACCACGACCGGCCAGCTCGTCTGCCTCGATGCCAAGATCGGCTTCGACGACAACGCGCTCTACCGACACGCCGACATCCTGGCGCTGCGCGACATCACCGAAGAGGACGAGAAGGAGATCGAGGCGTCGAAATCCGACCTCAACTACATCGCCCTGGACGGCACCATCGGCTGCATGGTCAACGGCGCCGGCCTCGCCATGGCGACCATGGACATCATCAAGCTCTACGGCGAATCGCCCGCGAACTTCCTCGATGTCGGCGGCGGCGCGACCAAGGAGAAGGTCGCTTCCGCGTTCAAGATCATCACCTCCGACGAGAACGTGAAGGGCATCCTGGTCAACATCTTCGGCGGCATCATGCGCTGCGACGTGATCGCGGAAGGCGTGGTGGCCGCGGTGAGAGACGTGGGCCTTCGGGTGCCGCTGGTGGTGCGGCTCGAAGGGACCAATGTCGACCTCGGCAAGAAGATCATCCGCGAGTCCAATCTCAACGTGGTGCCGGCGGACGATCTCGACGACGCCGCACAAAAGATCGTCAAAGCGGTGAGGGGAGCTGCGTGATGTCGGTGCTGATCGACAAGAACACCAAGGTCATCTGCCAGGGCTTCACCGGCAAGAACGGCACCTTTCATTCGGAAGCCGCCATTGCTTACGGCACCAAGATGGTCGGCGGCACCTCGCCGGGCAAAGGCGGCACCACCCATCTCGGCCTGCCGGTGTTCAACACCGTCGCCGAGACGCGTAGCAAGACTGGCTGCGACGCCAGCGTGATCTACGTGCCTCCCGCCGGCGCCGCCGACGCCATCGCGGAGGCGATCCAGGCGGAAATTCCCCTCATCGTCTGCATTACCGAGGGCATTCCGGTGCTCGACATGGTCAAGGTGAAGCGCGCGCTATCTGGCTCGAAATCGATGCTGATCGGGCCGAACTGCCCGGGCGTCATGACGGCCGGGGAATGCAAGATCGGCATCATGCCCGGCAATATCTTCAAGACCGGCTCGGTCGGCATCGTTTCCCGGTCCGGCACTTTGACCTACGAGGCGGTGTTCCAGACCACCCAGGAAGGCCTCGGCCAGACCTCGGCGGTGGGCATCGGCGGCGATCCCGTCAACGGCACCGACTTCATCGCCGTGCTCGAATTGTTTCTCGCCGACCCCGCGACCAAGTCGATCGTCATGATCGGCGAGATCGGCGGCTCGTCGGAGGAGGATGCCGCGCAGTTCCTCAAGGACGAGGCCAAGCGTGGGCGCAAGAAGCCCATGGTCGGCTTCATTGCCGGGCGCACCGCCCCGCCGGGCCGTCGCATGGGCCATGCCGGGGCGATCATTTCCGGCGGCAAGGGCGATGCCGAATCCAAGATCGCGGCGATGGAATCCGCCGGCATCAAGGTGTCGCCGTCGCCGGCACGCCTCGGCAAGACCCTGGTCGAGGTGCTCAAGGGCTGACGCGTTTCTGAGCCGTAGCCGTAGGGCGCAATCCCTTTATTGCGCCGTTTCGCCGGCAATCAACGACGCGCATTTGCCCATACTACGGGCCGGCGCAATAAAGGGATTGCGCCCTACGGCCTGATCACCTGGTGCGGCGGAATCGGCTGAACTGGAACCGTTGCGTTGCGCCCATCGGAGTTTGATGCGCGTGCCGCCGACTTTCCATCAGCTCGAACGCGCTGCCGAGGATTTCGCCGAGCGAGGCCGCATCGTGGCGCACGACCGGCAGGCCGCTGCAACGCTCGGGGCCATCCGGAGCAAACGTCCCGATTATCACGTGGCCGCCCGGGCGCACGGCCCACGCGACGCGTTCGGCATAGGCAGCGCGATCTTTCGGCTCGGTCAGGAAATGAACGGCCGCTCGGTCATGCCAGACCTGGTAGGTCTCGGACGGTTCCCAGGTCGTCACGTCCTCGACGATCCATCGCACCTTCGCGCCGCGCATGCCGAGCCTCGCTTGGGCGCGTGCGAGCGCCGTTTTCGACAAGTCGAGAACGGTGAGCGCTTCGAAGCCGTTGTCGATGAGCGCGTCGACCAGGCGCGACGCGCCGCCGCCGATATCGATGATCGGTGCGTCGAGACCGGCCCGCGTCGAGCGAATGAGATCGAGGGAGATCGTCGGGCTTTCCTCGAACCAACTGACCTCTTTCTCGGTCTTCGTCGTATAGACGTTGTCCCAGTGGGTCTGTCGATCCGGGCCGATCATCGCTCGCTCCCCTGTGCCCGACCGCCACACATCGTTTTCGCCATGAAGCGGATTTCGCTCAGCCGCCTGCTCCTCTTGCGATCATCCCGGATTGGTGGCGGTCACCTTCCATGAGCTGGAATCCATCATGACGCCATCAGGCTGCTGATAGCGGGCAAGTTCGGCCCGAAGCGCTTTTGCAATTTCATCGTGGCGTTGCTCCGCGAATGCGCCGGCTTCGCGGTAGACTTCGCCAGCCGGACCGATCGCGAGCTGGAACGCGACCGCATCGTCCAGGTCCTTGCCGACGAAGACTTGGGCGTCGATCTGCTCGAACCGGATGTCTTTGTAGCCCGCAATTTCGAGCTGCTTCGTCACCACGCCGGTGTCGGCCATCGAGAACGGCCCTGGACCGCAGGTCAGTGCGTTCTCCCCCGGAGGCGGCAAATATTGCAGCACGACCTCTTTCGCAAAGCCGAGCCACGGATTGTCGTTGATTCCCCGCCACACGATCATGGTCATGGTGCCACCGGGCTTGAGGCTCTTGCGCATGTTACGAAGGCCGGCGACCGGGTTCTCGAAGAACTGTGTTCCGAACCGCGAAAAGCAGAAGTCGTGGACCGGTGCGAACGGATAGGTTTGCACGTCCGCTTCGAGGAAGGTGATGTTGTCGATGCCGGCGGCTTTGGCGTCCCGACGGCCGTACTCGAGAAAACCATCGCAACAATCGACGGCGAGCACCGAGCCCTTCGGCCCGACCAGGCGCGCAAGCTGCATGGCTGTGTCGCCAAATCCGCAGCCGGCATCGACCACCGCATCGCCCGCTCGCACCGCGAGGGAGGGGAACACCTTCGCGCTGTGCAGCGTAAGCCCGCCGACAAGGATGTGGCGCCATCGAACGAATTTGGGGACGAGCACGCTGTTCCAGAAATCGACGTATTGGCTCCTGGGGGCGGTTGCGACTTCGGGGTTGCCCATGGAAGACCTCCTATCTTCAAGCGGAGCGGATGCCAGACAGCCGATTTCAAAAGCTGAGCGTCGCCGCCCCGGCTTTGATCAGCTCGTGCATCTTGCTCGCACCGGTGATCTCGACCCCGTCGACCAGGTCGCTCTGCTGGTAGCCACGCGCTTTGACGCACGGCGTGCAGGCCCACAACCGGCCGCCGCGCGCGACGAAGTCCTTCACGAGGGCGGCCAGCGGTTCCAGCGGGTGAACGACCAGCCCCTCGATGGCGCGCTTGCGCACGAGATCAACGGCCGAGCTGGTGAGGAAAATCGAAACCTGCAATCCGGCGGTGAGCCCGCCATTGGCGATGGTGAATGCGATCGACGACCGTTCATCGTCCATGCCGTGGGTGATGAGCACCACCAGCTCGCGGGTCGCTTCAGCCATATTTACTCTCCTTCTCAGCGTGTGCTGCGGAAAAACCAGCGTGGGGCGAGCCGTCGCTGCGGAATTGAGATCGCCGCACCGCAGCTGACCACTCCGGCAGCTCTCGGATCAGGCTACCTTGCTGGCACTGATCGAGGAAGGGCGGGGTTTTCCGAACCTTTCCGGCCCGCCCATGGGCCAAGATTCCTATCTCGCCAAACTGGTCCGTTTTCACGCGGCTGCGGTCGTCAAGCCACTGCGGGGGCGCAAGCTGCTAGGTCGATCTCCACGACGATGAAGCGGTCGACCCACGGCACGTCCTGAAGCGCCCGGATAGCCGAAACGGTCCGGATCGGGGTAAGATGGTATTGTGATGCGTCCAACCAACCAATTCTGCATCATCAATGATCATCAGGGGAGAGAATGTCATGAACACCACGCTGAAATTATCCTTGCTGGCCGCGGCCGCACTGCTTTCGCTCAGTGTCGGCGCGAGCGCCCAACAGATACCGCAAGCGCCGAACACGACCTTCTTCGTCACCAGCGCTGGGCCCGGCAAGGGCGCGGACCTCGGCGGCCTTGCAGGGGCGGATGCTCATTGCCAGCAACTGGCGGCAACCGTGGGTGCGGGCGGCAAGACCTGGCACGCCTATCTGAGCACCAATGCGCAGGGCGGAGCCGTCAATGCCCGCGACCGCATCGGCAAGGGACCGTGGCAGAACTCCAAGGGCGTCGTCATTGCCAAGGACGTCGACGATCTGCACAGCGCCAACAACAATCTCCACAAGGAAACGGCGCTCACCGAACGCGGCAACGCCATCGCCGGCGCCGGAATGACGCCGAACTGGCATGACGCCCTGACCGGCTCGCAGGCCGATGGCCGCGCCTGGCAGGCGAACCTCAACCTGACCTGCGGCAACTGGACGAGCAGCACCTTCGGCTCCGCCATGCTCGGGCATATCGACCGAAGCAACAACAGTTCCTGGAACGCCGCTCATATGTCCCGCAGCTGCAGCCAGCCGGACCTGATCGCCACCGGCGGCAATGGGTTGTTCTACTGCTTCGCCGTTCAATGATTTGAGCGGCTCGGATCGTCGCTGAGGTAATGCCGGCGCGGCGCATCGCGGTTCTGCGATGCGCCGTCGCCGTGGATGGGCCTCTAACGCGATCGCGACCGCCTCATATCGGCGAGGCCTTCGACGTCAAGAACGCCGTGTACTTCTGGTAGGGCTGCACGGAGTTCATGACGCGTCCGAGGTACAAGCCCACGACCAGAATTTTGCGGATCTGCCAGGTGCCCTTGTCGTTCGAAGCTTCCGCGACGATGCCTCCGACGAGAAACGCAATATTGAGGATTTCGCAAACGCGCGATTTGTTCTGCTCATTGATTTCCTCCACCGCGCTCTTGAAATCGGTACGGAGCGCGATGATTTGCTCCACTTGCTGAGGCGAATCACAGATCACGCCGACGCCATTCTCGATGTTTTGCGATCGCCCATCGAGCGTCATTGCGAGAAGGAACGATACGAACATTGCAGCGGTTGCCGGTATCGTGACAATTCGCTTTTTCATCCGGGCCTCCCGCGCCCCGCAATTCTATTTCTGGGTCTGCTTGAAATACCTCAAATCCGGTGGCGCCTGATCCTTCTTGGCAGGCATCAACAGTCCGTCTGCGCCCACCATATAGTCCTCGTTGCCGATGCGGATATGCGGGTTGCCCTCTGCGCAGTCCCACGCAATCCAGACCGGGCGCGTGCTGGGATCGCGGACGTATTTTTTGGCGACCGTCCAAGGACGGGTCAATGCATGGTCGATGACGGTAATGTCGTCATGCAGGACGTTGCGGTTGGTCTTGTCGAGGTAAATTCGCTCCTTGACGATGGTCTGGTTATCCTCGTGCAGCGGGATGCCCGTCTGATCGAAAGCACGCTGGCCCCTGAAATTTCGGGTCTCGACGACGAGCGTATCGAATTTTCCGTCGCCATCCTCGTCGATCCATCTGCCGATGGAATAACCGATTCGGCTGGGCTCTTCATCCGCCGGCCAGTCGCGTCCATCAGTGTAGATGCGGCGGTGCATGTACCCATCCGGCCCGGCAATGTGGGTCGTGTCTTCGGTAATGATGATTTCCAACGGCGTATAGGCCGTCATCCGCATCGGCATGCCCGAGGAGATGCACAGATAGTCCGGTCCGAAACCGCCGCCGCCGGCGGCCTGGTCGACGAGACTCGCCTCGAGAATCTTTTGATACTCGGGCGTCAACGGGGCCTGCTGCGCGAGGCCGGGGCGCTTGGTGGGGTCGAATGACGGGGCGATGCCCGGGACCTCCATGCGCGTCCATTGACCCTTCAGGTCGGGATAGTTTGCGTCATCGAATGCCCATGCGCTTGCGCAGGTCAGCATCAGCGCAACGCCCAACACGCCGCCAATTGAATTTCCGATCAGCATGCCGTCCTCCCACGTTTTGAATGCGATGGCGCGAGACTGTGCGCTTCGCGACGACCAGGCTCCGCGCGGCCCTTCCGGCAGAAGCAGGCGCAACCGCCCCTGTAATCGCTACAGCGCGTCCCTCTGGCAGCTGTCGGTCACGTTATATGATTTACCGACGCGCGAAAGAGCGGGCCATGATGACGTGTGGCTCACAGGCGAAAATTCCTACTGGCGCTAAGCCGGATCCGGTTTCTGGGTGCCACGTCGTCCAGTGACCGTGCGGAAGCGAGCCCTCATGATAAATTGAGTCAGCGTTCATTCTTTACCGAATTATTAATGCCAGTCGTCAAATTGCTATGCGCGAGCCAATGCATAAATGGTGTAGAGACTTTCCCGCGTCGGCCAGATTGGCACGATTCGTGCGATCTACCTGTCAACCAAGGGGCGTCCGGCCTGGGACGTCGCCGTTTCGATTCGGTCCAGGATAACGTTCATGTCACGCCAAGACGCGAATGCCGCGTTCGCCGGCACTTCCTTTCTCTACGGCGGCAATGCCGATTACATCGACCAGCTTTATGCCCGCTACGAGGCCGATCCCCAGGCGGTAGATGCCCAATGGCGCGCGTTCTTCGAAAGCCTCAAGGACGACGGCCAGGACGTCGCCAAAAACGCCCAGGGCGCCTCCTGGCAGCGGGCCGATTGGCCGCCGCTGCCCCGCGGCGATCTCGCCGCCGCGCTCGACGGCGATTGGGAGGAGGTCGGCAAGGGCGTCGGCGAAAAGCTGCAGGCGAAGGCGCAGGCCAAGGGCGTCGAGCTTTCGGACGGCCACGTCCAGCAGGCGACCCGGGACTCGGTGCGGGTGCTGATGCTGATCCGCGCCTACCGCATGCGCGGCCACCTGCATGCCAATCTCGATCCACTGGGTCTCGAGCCGCGCAAGGACCCCGAAGAGCTCGATCCCCGCAGCTACGGCTTCGCCGACGCCGATCTCGACCGGCCGATCTTCCTCGACCACGTGCTCGGATTAGAATTCGGAACCTTGCGGCAGATCCTGGCGATCCTCCAGCGCACTTACTGCCAGACGCTGGGGGTCGAGTTCATGCACATCTCCGACCCGCAGCAGAAAGGCTGGATCCAGGAACGCATCGAAGGCCTCGACAAGGAGATCAGCTTCACCCGCGAGGGCAAGCGAGCGATCCTCAACAAGCTGGTCGAGGCCGAAGGCTTCGAGAAGTTCTGCGACTTGAAGTTCACGGGAACCAAGCGGTTCGGCCTCGACGGCGGCGAATCGATGATCCCGGCACTGGAGCAGATCATCAAGCGCGGCGGCGCGCTGGGCGTGAAGGACATTGCGCTGGGCATGGCGCATCGCGGCCGCCTCAACGTGCTCGCCCAAGTGCTGGCGAAACCCCACCGCGCCATTTTCCACGAGTTCAAGGGCGGCTCGTCCTCGCCCGACGACGCCGATGGCTCCGGCGATGTCAAATACCATCTCGGCGCATCGTCGGACCGTGAGTTCGACGGCAACCGGGTCCATCTCTCGCTTACCGCCAACCCGTCGCATCTCGAGATCGTCAATCCCGTCGTGCTCGGTAAGACCCGCGCCAAGCAGGACCAACTCGGCGCGACGCCCGAGGACCGCACCTGCGCGATGCCGCTGCTGATTTCCGGCGACGCGGCCTTCGCCGGCCAGGGCGTCATCGCCGAATGCTTCGGCCTGTCGGGGCTGCGCGGCCACCGCACCGGCGGCTCGGTGCATTTCATCGTCAACAACCAGATCGGCTTCACCACCTATCCGCGCTACAGCCGCTCCTCGCCCTATCCTTCGGACGTCGCCAAGATGATCGAGGCGCCGATCTTCCACGCCAATGGCGACGACCCCGAGGCGGTGGTGTTCGCGGCGAAGATCGCCACCGAGTTCCGGCAGAAATTCCAGAAGCCGGTGGTGATCGACATGTTCTGCTACCGGCGGCACGGTCACAACGAGGGCGACGAGCCCATGTTCACCCAACCGCTGATGTACAGGGCGATCCGGGCCCACCCGACCACGCTCGAAATCTATTCGAAGAAGCTGATCGCCGAGGGTGTCGTCACCGCGGCCGAGGTGGAGAAGATGAAAAGCGACTGGCGGGCACGGCTCGATGTCGAGCTCGAAGCCAGCCAGAGCTACAAGTCGAACAAGGCCGACTGGCTCGATGGCCGTTGGGCCGGGTTCAAGGTCGCCGAGATGTCCGACGATCCGCGCCGCGGTAACACCGGCGCCGCGATCGAGACGCTCAAGGAGATCGGGTCAAAGATCACGGTGGTGCCGCAGGGCTTCCACGTCCACCGCACCATCCAGCGTTTCCTCGAAGCCCGCCGCAAGATGATCGAATCCGGCGAAGGCATAGACTGGTCGACGGCGGAGGCGTTGGCGTTCTGCTCGCTCCTCCTCGACGGCACGAGGGTCCGGCTGTCCGGCCAGGACAGCGAGCGCGGCACCTTCTCGCAGCGCCATTCGGTCCTGATCGACCAGGAGAACGAGAACCGTTACACGCCCTTCAACACCATCCGCCCCGGCCAGGCGCGCTACGAGGTCATCAATTCGATGCTCTCGGAGGAGGCGGTGCTGGGCTTTGAATACGGCTATTCGCTCGCCGAGCCGAACGCCCTCACCCTGTGGGAGGCGCAGTTCGGCGATTTCGCCAACGGCGCCCAGGTCATCTTCGACCAGTTCATTTCCTCCGGCGAGCGCAAATGGCTGCGCATGTCGGGCCTCGTCTGCCTGTTGCCCCACGGCTATGAAGGCCAGGGCCCCGAGCATTCCTCCGCGCGCCTGGAGCGCTTCCTGCAGATGTGCGGCGAGGACAATATGCAAGTCGCCAATTGCACCACGCCGGCGAACTATTTTCACATCCTGCGCCGTCAGCTCAAGCGCGAGATCCGCAAGCCGCTGATCCTGATGACGCCGAAGAGCCTCATCCGCCATAAGCGAGTGGTGTCGAAGCTCGACGAGATGGGACCCGGCAGCACGTTCCACCGCGTGTTGTGGGACGATGCGCAACAGCTCCCCGGCGAGAGGATCAAGCTGGTTCCAGACGGTGAAATCCGCCGCGTCGTTCTTTGCTCCGGCAAGGTCTATTTCGATCTCTACGAGGAGCGCGAGAAGCGCGGCATCGAGGATGTCTATCTCCTGCGGGTCGAGCAGCTCTACCCGTTCCCGATGAAGGCCCAGGTTCAGGAGCTCGGCCGCTTCAAGCAGGCGGAGGTGGTGTGGTGCCAGGAGGAGCCCCGCAACATGGGCGCCTGGCACTTCGTCGAGCCCTATCTCGAATGGGTGCTCAACCAGGTCGGCGGCGCGTCGCGCCGTCCGCGCTATGCCGGGCGTCCTGCGGCCGCGGCCACCGCGACCGGCCTCGCCTCCAAGCATCTCGCCCAGCTCAAGGCGTTTCTCGAAGACGCGCTCGCTTGATCATTGTCAGGATCGCACCTCATGACCGAAATCCGGGTACCTGCGCTTGGCGAGTCGGTGACCGAAGCGACCATCGGCAAGTGGTTCAAGAAGCCGGGCGAAGCGGTCGCTGTCGACGAGCCGCTGGTCGAACTCGAAACTGACAAGGTGACGATCGAGGTACCGGCTCCGGCCGCCGGTGTGCTGTTCGAGATTGCCGCGAAGAACGGGGAAACGGTCGCCGTCGGCGCATTGCTCGGCGCCATCGGCCCGGGTAGCGGCGCTGCCGCGCCGCCAGCCGAGCCGGCACAACCGCCGGCCCCTTCCCCGAACGCCGCCACCGGCCCTGCCGCCGCGACCGCCGCTCCTCCCGTCGCTGCGCCGCCCAAAACGGCTGCTGCGGACGCGCCGCTGGCGCCGTCGGTGCGCCGGCTCGCCGGCGAAACCGGGGTGGAACCCGCCTCCGTGCCCGGTACCGGCAAGGATGGCCGCGTCACCAAGGGCGACATGCTCGCCGCCATCGAACGCGCCGCCATGACGCCGATGCCGGTCGCGCAGCCCGCGGCGTCACTGCAGGTCCGAGCGCCGTCGCCCGCCGACGATGCAGCGCGCGAAGAGCGGGTGCGCATGACGAGGCTGCGCCAGACCATCGCACGCCGCCTCAAGGATGCCCAGAACACGGCCGCGATGCTGACGACCTTCAACGAGGTCGACATGGCCGCGGTGATGGCGCTGCGCGCCCACTACAAGGACCTGTTCGAGAAGAAGCACGGCGTGAAGCTCGGCTTCATGGGTTTTTTCGTGCGCGCCTGCGTCGGGGCGCTCAAGGACGTCCCGGCGGTCAATGCCGAGATCGACGGCTCCGACATCGTCTACAAGAACTACTGTCACATCGGCATCGCGGTCGGCACCGAGAAGGGCTTGGTGGTGCCGGTGGTGCGCGACTGCGACCGCAAATCGCTCGCCGAGATCGAGAAGGAGATCGCCGACTTCGGGCGGCGCGCCCGCGACGGGGCGCTCAAGATCGAGGAACTGCAGGGCGGCACCTTCACCATAACCAATGGCGGCGTCTACGGCTCGCTGATGTCGACGCCGATCCTAAACGCCCCGCAGTCCGGCATCCTCGGCATGCACAAGATAGAGGACCGGCCGGTGGCGATCGCCGGCAAGGTCGAGATAAGGCCGATGATGTATCTCGCTTTGTCCTATGACCACCGCATCGTCGACGGCCGCGAAGCGGTGACCTTCCTGGTGCGGGTCAAGGACCTGCTCGAGGACCCATCGCGACTGGTGCTGGATTTGTGAGGTTTTGCACGTGTCAATGGGAGAAGATCAATTCAATAGCGCGCCTCCGCCGATCCGGCAGTCCGAGGAGGCCGCGGAAAAGCCGCGATGGGATCAACGCGAAGCCGACCTCCTGATAGGAAAGTGCGTCTTGGCAGGTGTCACTTATCTGGCTTCGGACGGTGAGACGGTGCTTTCACAACTGCAGTACCACGGCAAGATAACTAAGGCCGAGCCTCGTGTGGGATTTACTATCGAATGCGAGGGTGCTTCCGCAGGTAAAACCATGGTTCTTCCGCCGGACTTGCGCGCATTTCAGGTTGCTGGCAAGGGCCAATACAGACTTCGTTCAACCGGCGAAGTCGTAAACGACCCGGATATGTTGACCACCTGGTCTGTCGTTCAACCCTCAAAATCGTGATGGATGGAAAGGGCGCCATGATGGCCGATCAACCGGACGTGCGGTCCCTTGTTGAACAGATCAAGCAGATGCGGGACGATTTGCGGGCCGTTAGGTCCGATGCGGCAGAGATTGGCGCTAGCAGCGCTAAGGTTAGAAGTGGTCTCGCCTCGATCAGGGCGGATCTCGCACGCGTGGAAATGAAACTGGAGGCGTTTCAGGAAGGGGTCGAGGATTGGTTCGATCGCCTGGATGATCTGGTAAAATCAACTCCCACGATCCCACCGCCGAGAGGTTTAGTGGCTCGAAGGACCTTCACAAGCTGATCGCGAGCTGACAAACCCCCGAGAGTCCGAAATGCCCACCTACGATCTCACCGTCATCGGCAGCGGCCCCGGCGGCTATGTCTGTGCCATTCGTGCGGCGCAGCTCGGCATGAAGGTGGCCGTGGTCGAGAAGGACAAGACCTTCGGGGGCACCTGCCTCAATATCGGGTGCATTCCCTCGAAAGCGCTGCTCCATGCCTCGGAGTTGTTCGAGGAGGCCGGTCACGCCTTCGCCAGGATGGGCATCGGCGTCGGCAAGCCGGTGCTCGATCTTGCCGCCATGCAGAAGTTCAAGGACGAAGGCGTCGACGGCAACGTCAAGGGCGTGGCGTTCCTGTTCAAGAAGAACAAGATCGATCCCCATATCGGGGTCGGCCGCATCCTCGCGCCCGGCAGGATCGAGGTCACGGCGGCCGACGGCCGCACCAGCACGATCGAGACCAAGGCGACGGTGATCGCCACCGGGTCCGATGTGGCGCGGCTCAAGGGGATTGCAATCGACGAGAAGCGCATCGTCTCTTCGACCGGTGCGCTGGTGTTCGAACAAGTACCGCAGCGGCTCCTGGTGGTCGGTGCCGGAGTCATCGGGCTCGAACTCGGCTCGGTGTGGCGGCGGCTCGGCGCCGAGGTCGAGGTCGTCGAGTTCCTCGACCGCATCCTGCCGGGGACTGACTACGAGGTCGCCCGGCAATTCCAGCGCATCCTGGAAAAGCAGGGCATGAGCTTTAAGCTCTCCTCCAAGGTCACGGCGATCGATTCATCCGGTTCTCGGCTCAAGGCGACCGTCGAGCCCGCCGGCGGCGGCGCCGCCCAGGAGATCGAGGCCGATGCCGCCCTGATTGCGATCGGGCGTGTGCCTTATACGGAAG
>Ga0306925_10003699_pt1 | contig 13613 bp, 14 predicted proteins | sample flu12Cox44000176_FD_203755 | JGI IMG/M metagenome (GOLD analysis project Ga0306925, IMG submission 203755) | Lab enrichment of tropical soil microbial communities from Luquillo Experimental Forest, Puerto Rico - flux8day.12C.oxic.44.000.176 (v2)... | ecosystem: Environmental > Terrestrial >... | reverse complement strand
GGGTTTGATGCTCTCATTTGCGGCGGCTTAGCGGATAAACCAGTTCACTGTATTCGTAGCATTGAGAACGAGTCGCAACCCGCGCCGACGACGCGCCCATAGAAGGATCTACCGCCGTCGCTAGAGGTCCCCTCGAGACCGACCATGACATATGGTTCCGGTTTCTGTATCCATTCGATAGGCCGTAGCGTCATTGTCCCGCGTGACAAGTCAACATGACCCACCATGCTGAACGATCCAGCGGTTACTGACGGATTCAGTTGCGAAGGGCCAAAGGAAAATTGGGCGCGGGTTTCGCTCGCGCTAGACGGAGTAAGGATGCGAAGCACAAGCGCGGTGAGTCCTCGAGCGCAAATATAACTGCCTCGGAACAAGGCAATAGAGCCCCGGCTTTCTCTCTCGGAGTCTGCACTGTTACTTAGAGCAGTGGATGGGCCAGAGTTCGGTCCATCAGCCAGAGCACTCCAGGATCCATTAATTACCAACAACTGTCGATTATTGTCGATGGCCCAAGAGCCAAGTCTGGCAAGGAAGCTTTGGCCAAGCAGCGGGCTGCTGCTCTTGGGGCCGACGGACGCGATCACGTTCCGAAGTTCCACGTTGCCAACCCGCAAGAATCTAATGCGGAATCGCGGGGTTTGCGTTGTACTTCCATCCGCCAACGAATACACCTGCGTATCAAGGTAGTCGGACTGCTGGATCGTCGCGGTGCGAACGAGCGTCGAGAAAACGTCTAATGGAATCGAAACGTCCGATGCACCGCTGTCTAGCGTGAAGTTCAGCCTGATCTGATTATTAATGACCACCGGCACCACGAAGGTCCCGTTCTCCCGCGTGAGGGGAACGGTTTCTGCCCGCATCGATTGGGCTGCTCCAGGTGTTAAATCGGTGGCACGCGCAGCGATCGAGACAACCAACAAGGTGCAGTAAAGCCCGAGCCTAAGTCTCTTCATACCTCCCTCAAAAAATTAGAGCTGTCGGTCCACTACTTTACTGCGGTGCGTTGCGCTGAGGCGTGCCTCTTAACGTCGGGGTCCCGCGAGCACGGCAATGTGAGTCATGTCCGCCCGCTCCTTCGCTAAACGGACAATCTCTTGTGTACGCCTGCGGAATGCGGCCAATCCGCGTCCGGCTGGTAAGGACGTCAGCTCGCTGAACGCGTACTCAGCTGGCGGCCTAAACGCGTGTGCCCCTTCAACGGGGCCTCCAGAGGAACACATCGGGCCACAAACGGCCGAAAGCTGCACGGCGCGCCACGCAACTTGTTGTAACTGCTCGCCATTCTTCGCGTCGTCGGACCTCCTAATGCCGGGGTCGAGGGTTCGAGTCCCTCCCTTTCCACCAGCAATCTCAGGCACTTGCGACAGTCCTGCCGACCGCACGATCGACAGTGCGGGAGATTTGCGGGAGGCGAAGCAACAGACCTTCTCCGAGGCTGCGAGCAGATTGTCGATGTCGGCCGCGGAGTAGTGCGTCGTGACGTGAGCCGCTTTGTAGCCGAGAAGGTTCTGGCGATCCTCGAACGACACGCCAGCCGCGCGCAGGCGATGGCCAAACGTGTGCTTGAGCCTTGACTCGTGCCAGCGGTGGTAGGGGCTCCACGCCCGCGGCCTACTTCCCTTGTGAATCTGTAATGCTCACGCGCCAGGTGCGCGGGAACGCCCTCGCGGCCACGCGAGCTTCCCACGCGTTAGGCCGAGCTTCCCAAAGTAGTAAGCACGTCCATAGGATCCAGCGGGAAGGCATCGTTAGTGCATGAGGTTCTCCAAATGAAGCAGATGCCTGCCGTGGTCGCGACGGCGATGCTCGCGACGTTACTGCTGTCGGCCAGTCAAGGCGCTCAACCGAAAGCGGCAGCCCGCGACGGCTCAGAGGCCGATCGAGCGGCCATCGAGCGACTGCATGAGAAAGATAGGGAAGCAACCCTGTCGGACAGTGCGGACCAATTGGCCCAACTATGGGACAAGGACGCCGTTCGATTCCCGGCCGGGAGTCCGGCGGAAATTGGCGCGGCGGTGATCTATGCGGACGACAAGCGCTGGGAGATGAGCAGCGGGAGAGAGCGCACACTTTGTTATGACATCGAAATTCAGGACGTCCAGATCGCTGGAGACTGGGCATTCGAGTGGGGATATCTCTCGGGCAAGAGTTCCAAGGGCGGCAAAGAGTCGATTTTTTACGGCAACGTGATGAGGGTAATGAAAAGGCAGTCCGACGGGACGTGGAGATTCTCACGAGTCATGGTCCTGCCGGCTCCATCGGCATCTGCTGTTGTGCTGACTCACCCTTGTCAATTGCGACCCACTGCTCGCTGATCCATCGGCCTGGAACCCACGCAAGCGAACCGCGTGCGGAGGCGCCACCAGCACTGAGACAGACTTGGGTATGAGCTTGAAGAACGGTAGGTCGAAGCATCGCGCACGCAGTCCGATTACATGGCGTCTCAGCTCGATCACGTCACTATCGACACACGGACGAAATTATTCGCGCAACGGTCGCAGCAGGTTGACTCCCGTTTGATTTTGCTGAATCAGTACTTCGAAGGTAGTTTTTCGAGGAGCGCGCCGCAGCGGCGCAGACCCTTCGCGATGAGATGCTGGGCGCGCGTGAGGCGGTGCGGCAGCATCCTGAACTCGCGGGAACCTATCTGAACCTGCGCGCTGCAGAGCTCGCATCAAAAGGCCTGCGAGACCCTGAGGAGAGCCGGCGATTTGTCGCGCAGGTCCGGAGGGTACCTGCGGACAATATCGAGCGCGGAGAACCGCTCCAGCCGGTTCGGCTGCGCGAGCGCGCAGCGAGGAAGAACCGCGGGCCCCTCAATCGCGAGTGACCGCCGAGGGTGGGTTGACGTGAATGACCGCGACCCTGACGATCGGCGACATTCGCTGCGCAAGGCATCCGGCTCATTTCCTCCACAACGGGTCCCTTGCCACAAGTACCAACTCTTCGCGATAGCCGACATTCGTTTCCTTGCGCCGGTATCTCGGCACGCTCAGTAATTGTCCGATGGCGACTAACCTGATTTGAGCCGCGCACCTCGGCACCGCCGCACTCGGTCCGGAGCAACTCGCCCGGTCTCGCCGGGAAATGTAAGGAGCTCGCGCAATCCGTACCTCCTTAGGGAATAAAAATGACCGATTGGCGGTCTTTGCTGACGAGACACGGCGACGCAGTGAACCGACGAAGGTGGCACTGCGCCGATATGTCCCAGTCATCGCTCTAGAGGAGTCGTAGAATGCGTGTTCTGTCAAGACGAACACTTGCCGCACTTGCGCTATTTTCTGTCCTGTGCGGCGCACTCGGCTACGCGATACCTAGTCGCGCAGCCGCGGACAACGCCAATCTCATCCAGGCACTGCGCGCCGGTGGATTTGTCATCGTGGTCCGTCACGGGGCCACCTTCCCGGATCAGGCGGACACCGATCCGCTCAACTTCGAGAACATCACAGCCCAGCGCAATCTAAACGATAAGGGAAAGGCGCTGGCAAAGGCTTTCGGCGACGCCATCCGTCAGGCCGGCGTTCCAGTCGGCCACGTCTATACCAGCAAGTACAACCGAGCGTACGAGACCGCGGTGATCGCCGGGTTCAACCATATCGAGAAGACCGCAGATATTACCGAGGGCGGGCTTGTGGTCTCGCCGAATGAGAATAACCGTCGCGCCAAGGCTTTTCGGGAGCTGCTGGCTACCGCACCGACCCCTGGCAACAACACGATCCTTATTACACACAAGCCGAACATCATCGATGCGCTCGGCAAGGATTGGTTCGACGTCAAAGAGGGCGAAGCCTCGATCTTCCGCCCCGAGGGCGGTAGCTACCGGTTCATCGCGCGAGTGCAGATGGAAGACTGGCCTGTCTTAGCAGCAGCGGCGAAGTGAGGACCGCGTCGCCCCGCCGGCGCCCGACCACAGCGGCGCACCTGAGAATAGCATGGCGTCCACCGTCTCACAGCCCTGGGAGGGTGTCAGGCTGTTGGGCCGTGGTACGTTGCAGTGAAGCCATTCGTTGAGAGGTTGCACCGAGTTCGCGGGATCGGGTGCAAGTCGCGCTATCACGCTAGCGCGTTCCTGCACGGGCGTACGAAAGCAGCTATTCAGACTATCCAGCAACTGCCACGCACGGCGATAACTCATCTTAAGTTCGCGTTCGGCTTGGCCTCGCTAAACATTGGAATAAGTGCACCGGTTGCGACGTCTTCTCCCAAGAACTAACTACGGAGATAGTCGTGTCGGACAGTGACCCGAAGGCACAGAACCCGATTCGCGCGCGACACCAGGCACTCACCATTGCTCTACATTGGATCACGGTGTTGCTGGTGCTTGCGCAGTTCGCCCTCGCAATTTTACATGAACATCTCAGCCACGCAGAGATTCGGCGGGGCGTTCTGACGGCGCACCGTTCGCTAGGAGTCGTCATTTGGTTCTTAGTGGTGGGTCGGCTGGCGTGGCGACTCCTCGGGATGCGGCTGCTGCCCTTCCCTGCGAGCATGGCGAGATGGCACCAGTGGGGGGCGCGTTTAAGCGAATGGGCGTTCTACGGGCTGCTGCTGGCGCAACCCCTCACTGGGTTGGCCGCGACCGTTCTTCGCGGCCAACCGTTCAATTTGTTCGGGATTCAAGTGCCGTCGCTGATGGCCCAAGATAAACCGTGGGCCGCCGCCGCCCACGGGACGCACTCCCTGGGCGCTTATGCGCTGGCGAGCCTGGTGCTAGTTCACGCCGGCGCGGCGATTCTTCACCGTGTCATTGCGAACGACGGTGTTCTCGACTCGATGTTGCCTACTTGGCGACAGCGACCCGGCACGCCAATTCAATGAGTCCCCGAATTATGCCCCTTGACGCTATCCGAGGTTGAACGTGTCAACGTATCTCCCGGCAGCTAACGTGGTCTGGGCCTTCTCTTGGTAATCCGTTGTGCTGCCCCTAATGCAAGCTGGGGCAATCTGTTTCGCAGCTCCTCGGGTGTTAGAAACCGTGCGCTTATGGCGCTCAGGCCCATGCGCTTCCCCCGTACGCCTGGAGTGACTGTGACTGTCTTGGGCTGCGGTCCAAGACCGATCGCAGATGCGGCTACCCTTCTCACCGAACCAAGTGCCGCCTTTGGAAGGGTCGGATTGGTCATAGATCTATAAGCACGTAGTGCGGGAGCGCCTCAAGAAGTTGCGTGTCTAATAGCAGCCGGCGCCAAGCGGACATTCAACCCGAAGCGGTGAAACGCTACTCAGTCATGGGATGAGACGAAACGCGTCGGCCCCGTGTTCTGCCAAAGCGCGCGCCGCTGCTTTTGCTGCGCGTCCAGCAGGAAACACCGCATGTACGTCCAAAGAACCCATCTGCCAATCAGGCAGAACGCGAACAAGTGAGCGATTCGCGAGCTCATTGCGCGACGCGATGATTGACGTGGTAGCGATCCCGAGCCCTGTGACAGCGGCTGCTACTGCGCTTTCGTTCGCCGAGACGACTACGCGACCCTCCAGTCGAAGCGAGATCCGGCGCCCGTCCTTCTCGAATGTCCAGCCATCCGTCCCGATCGGTCCCTCGATGATCGCGTGCGACTTGAGGTCGGCCGGAGCTTTGGGACGACCGGCGCGGCGCAGATAAGCCGGCGATCCAACCAGCACGCGTTCGATGCTGCCAAGTCGGCGCGCGGTAGCCGCCGAGTCGTCAAGCGATCCAAAGCGGAAGGCAACGTCCACGCCCTCGGTGACGAGTGCTTGGCGCTGATCGTTGACCAGCAGCACCATACGCAGCTTGGGATTACGCACGAGAAATTCATCGAGCCGTGGAATTAACGCACGCTCGGTGAAGCTCGAGGAGGCTGCGACGCGCAGGACGCCTCGCAATTCTCCGGTACCGCGCGCCGCCTGTTCTGCTTCGTCGAGGGCGGCGAGCGCCGTTTCCACGCGCCCGAGGTACTCGGCTCCTGCTTCGGTCAATGAAAGCGCGCGCGTGCTGCGTGTGAAGAGCGTCGCGCCGATCTCCCTCTCCAGTGCCGCGACGATGCGCGAGGCCGATGGCTGGGAAAGTTCGAGCTCGCGGGCAGCGCGCGAGAAACTCCCCGAGCGCGCGACCCACGGCGGTGGCGCCAACGTGCTCGATCCGAGGACCGGCAGGGTTCTGCAGCTGCCATTCGAGTCTGCGGTTCCTGGAGCGGTAAGTTCACGCAACGTCAGTGCATTCGCCGAAGAGCGGTCGGGAAACCTGTGGTTAGCAACCGATGGCGGCGGACTGGATCTCGCGAACTCCGCGGGACATGTCCTCAAGGTATTTCAGCACGTCGACCACGATGCGGCATCCCTACCGAGCAATTCGGTTTACGGCGTCAACATCGATGCCCGCGGGCAGGTGTGGGTGGCGACCGACCGAGGCCTTGCCCGCGTGCTGGGCTCCTCTGCTCACCCGGACAGCATCCGCTTTGAGACCTTCGGTCTGGCGGACGGACTCGCCGGAGATACGGTCTACGGAATTTTGGTCGATGAGTCGGGTCGCCTGTGGATGAGCGGGAACTCGGGGCTGACACGCTACGACCCGGAAGCCAGCGTGTTCCGTACGTATCATGTGCAGCACGGACTTCAAGGTGAGGAGTTCGACTTTGGAGCGTATCGGCGGCTGCGCGACGGCCGATTAGCCTTCGGTGGCCCCGGCGGCTTCAACGTATTCACGCCCGGATCGATCCAGGATTCGGGCGGCGCTCCGCCGGTTGCTTTGATGCGCGTCGATGTGCTGGGTGCCCCGCTGTCAAGCCCGAAGCCTTATTGGCTGTTGGATCGCATCGACGTCGATTCCGGCGCGCGCATCATGACTCTCGAGTTCGCAGCCCTGAATTTCACTTCGCCCGCGCACAATCGACTCTCCTACCGCCTGCCGAACTTGAGCGATCGCTGGATCGAGATCGGAACTGACCACAACGTGACGCTCACCAACCTGGGCGCCGGCGAACACCTCCTGGAAGTGAGGGCCGCCAGCACAGATTCGGGTTGGGGCAACGTTCCGCTTCACATAACCATACGAAAGAGTCCGCCGCTCTGGGCGTCGCACCCGGCGATCGCAGCTTACCTTGCCGTTGCGCTTGCACTCGGGGCGGTTGCCTGGCGGGCACGGCGGCGGCGGGTTGCACAGGCTGAACGCATCGAGCGGCTAGCCTACTACGATTCTCTGACCGGGCTGCCGAATCGCCAGCGATGTCTGGAAACCGCCGCCGAGTTGATCTCGCTTGCCGCCACGACCGACGAGGCAGTCTCATTCATCTATCTCGACCTCGATGGCTTCAAGCGAATCAACGACACCTTCGGTCATACCGTCGGCGACGAAGTGCTGCGCATCGTCGCGCAGAAGCTCAAGCAGGCAGTCTCCGTGTTTTGCACCTCGAAAGTTCCGATCGTCCTGTCGCGATTCGGCGGCGATGAATTCGTGGTCCTCGTTCGCCATCCGCGCTCGCAGGACGTAGGTGTGGAAATCGCCAGGGCGTGTCATGCGATATTGAGCAATCCCATCAGCCACGAACGACTCGAATTGCTTTCGATTCCGAGCGTCGGAGTTGCGGTTTTTCCTGATGACGGCCGAGACGCCGAGACGCCGAGACCGTCCTCAAGCATGCAGATACTGCCATGTATCAGGCTAAGTCCGCCGGCACTGCCGCGGTCGCCGTTTACTCCCCCGCAATGAGCTCGCGACTCCGCAAGTATGTCCAGCTCGAGTCACGCTTGAGGCGTGCCGTTCATGACCAAGCATTGAGCTTCGAGTTGCAGCCGAAGTTCCGGCTCACCGATCAGCGCCTCATCGGCGCAGAGGTGCTGGCACGTTGGAACGATGATGAGCTGGGGTGTGTGACTCCCTCGGAGTTCATTGCCGTAGCCGAGGAGAGCAGCCTGATCATCGAGCTCGGAGAGTGGGTGATGCGTGCTGCGTGTCACCAGCTGCGAGCATGGCGAGATGCAGACATCGGACTTCCCCTCGCGATCACTGTTTCCGGCAAAGAGCTATTACATGGAGATCCCGGCCGTATCCTCGAACATGAGGCACGAGCCGCCGGCATTCCAGCGTCGCTGATCGAGATTGAGATCACGGAGTCGCTCCTGATGCGTGAGTCTGCAGGCGTGCGCAACGCCCTGGACCGCCTGCGCGCTCTCGGTTGCATCATCGCTCTCGATGACTTCGGTACCGGCTATTCTTCCCTCGCGTACATCACACGTTTCCCGCCGGACAAGATCAAGATCGACAAGGCCTTCATACAAAATGTCGATCAATCCGTAGCCGACTCGGCCATTGCAGCGGCGATCCTGTCCCTGGGCAAGTCTCTACGGCTCAATGTGACGGCGGAAGGGATCGAGCGAAAGAGTCAGCTCGAATGGCTGCGCGACCATGGCTGTCACGAGGGCCAGGGATTCTACCTATCGCGCCCAATGTCGTCGTTGAGGCTTGTCGAACAATTCCTGAAGGGCGACGGACCACGGCTCGTGGCGGGGAATACCGCTAGCTGATTGCGAGATCATTCCGGGACTAATCGAGTAGTAGTCAGTGAAGAACCAGATCCGCATGTCGAGATCGAAGTAGCCACCGTCTTTGCGGACCCCAGGGTGAAGGGGCAACCGGCGCGGTTCTCGGGGGTCGCATCGGCCATGGAGGCGCTAATAGAACGGTGTCTGTCAGCACGCGGCCCGGCGGGCGCGTCCCGCCGGGCCTAACTGCCTGACGCATGTGTCAGGCGGTCACCAAAGGCACGGAGCAGGGCCGATTAGGCTTCAGACTTTGAGCGCCTCCAGCACCTTGACTGTGTCCGTGTGCATGTCGAATCGTGTCAGCTTGTCGCCTTGCACGGTCCAGACATGAGCGAAGGGCGCGGAAAATGAGCGGCCGGTCCTTTTGAACTTTCCCGAGTAGCTTCCGAGCGAAACGATGCGATTACCCTCGGCAATGAATTCGTGCGCCCTCGCAGAAAACTCGTCCCAATCACGAGCCAGTGGTTTCAGCAGATTCTCGAGGACCGCCTGAGGCCCGTGCCAGGTGCCGCTGTAGTACGGGAAACCCTCGGCCTCGGTCCAAGCGATGTTCTCATCAAGCAGCGAAAGGACTGCAGGCACATCGCCGCGTCCCAATGCCTCATAGAAATCGCGCACTATAGTGGCTGCTTTGGTCATGGTGGCTTCCCCAGATGATGACGTGCGGTTGGCAGCCGTGACCGGATCGACGACCAGAGGGCGCCGATCCAGTCCGGCTGTTCAGACAATGTTCGCGAGGTGAGCGAGCCCAAGAGACTCGAGCACGTGCGCTTGCACCGGTGCAGTCTGTGCGTTCACCGTGTCCGAGCCGAAAGCCGTGCCCACTACGGTACGCGCCGGCCGCGTACCCTTGGGTAGCGCGATGAGCTCTCGGATAGCTTCTGCGACATCATGAGGATCAGGCGCACTCGCGGACCGAAACACGCTCATGAAGTGCCCGAACATTGCTGTCGGGATGTCGGCAATCTCCCCGTAGCCTCCGGCGCGGGCGCTGTCGGCCGGCTGTAGGGCACTCCTATACATGGCGGTGGGATAAGCGCTCGGCTGCACCAGCGTGACATCGATGCCGAGCTGCGAGACTTCATAGCGCAGGCTCTCGGTCAGTGCTTCGACCGCGAACTTGCTCGCCCCGTAGATCCCGAAGAATGGGAAGGTTACCCGGCCGAGAATCGAGCCGATGTTGATGATCAATCCGTCGCGGTGTTTGCGCATCGCAGGCAGCACGGCGCGGCTGGTCCGCAGCACCCCGACCACGTTCGTGTTGAAGACGACCTTGGCCTGGTCCGGGGTGAACGCCTCAGTGATTCCAGCAGAGGCCACGCCCGCGTTGTTTACGAGCACATCGATCGTGCGGGCGTTCGCGAGGACCTCCTCGATGGCTTTCTCGACGGAGGCGTCGCTGCTGACGTCGAGTTCGACGACCTTGATGCCTTGCTTGTGAAGCTCATCCGCATGCTCGCGGTTTTTTGCCCTCGTATCACGCATCGAAGCAAAGACGGTGTGTCCGGCGCGAGCCAGAGTTTCGGCGGTGTCGCGGCCGAAGCCGGTGCTGGCGCCCGTGATCAGGATGGTTTTGGAGATGGACATTGGGAGTCTCCTTGTCGATGGTTCAGTTCAGCCGGCGCGCGCGGGAGCTGGCAGCTTGCGTGACAGGAAATCGAGGATGATTGCCGCGATCTCAGGTCCCTGGCTCTCGAGAGCGAAATGACCGGCATCCAGCAGGTGGATCTCGGCATCAGGATTGTCGCGTCCGAAGGCCTTAGCCCCCGCTGGCAGGAAGAATGGATCGTTCTTGCCCCATACCGCGAGCAAGGGCGGCCTGCGCGTGCGGATGTACTCCTGGAATTTCGGGTAGAGCGCAACATTGCTCTGGTAGTCGCCGAAAAGGTCCAGCTGGATCTCGTCATTACCGGGGCGGGCAAGCAGTGCGGAATCCAGAGTCCACGCATCCGGCGACAGTCGCTCTGGCGTTGGCACTCCGTGGGTGTACTGCCACTCGGTCGCTTCCGGCTTGAGGAAAGCGCGCAGCGCAGCGCGATTTTTCGCCGAAGGGTCTTTCCAGTACGCCTGAATCGGGTTCCAGCCCTCGCTCAGGCCCTCAAGATAGGCATTGCCATTTTGCGAAATGACTGCCGTGATGCGCTCCGGGTGGCGAAGCGCAAGGCGAAAGCCGACCGGCGCACCGTAGTCGAAGACGTAGATCGCATAACGACCGAGCTCGAGAACTTCCGTAAATCGGTCGATCACCTCAGCAAGGTGATCAAAGGTGTATCTGAATTCGCCTCGGTCCGGCGCGTCGCTGTAACCGAAGCCGGGCAGGTCGGGCGCCACCACGTGGTAACGCTCAGCCAGCGCGGGAATGAGTTCCCGGTACATGTGCGAGGAAGTGGGAAAGCCGTGCAGCAGCAGCACGGTAGACGCCTTCGCGTCACCGGCCTCCCGGTAAAACACCTTCAGGCCGCCGACGGCTGCGGTACGGTATGCGGAAACCATAGTCACTACTCCTTCTGGGCTGTGTGGTGCGGCGCCTCGAGCGTGAGAGTCCACTGAGCTCTCGCAGGCGCCTTGGCCGCAGAAGGCGCTTACGCGTCTGTGGGGCAGAGTCTCCGCAATCCAGCGCTGCGAGATAAGCGGGTACCATTGAGACCCACCTTCTCGGCCGATGGGATAATTGGATGGACCGCCTCGAATCGATGACAGCTTTCGTAGCGGTCGCCCGTGCGGGCGGATTCTCCGCAGCCTCGCGCGCGCTCGGGATACCGCTCGCGACAATCAGCCGACGCGTGGGAGAGCTCGAGAGTGCGCTTGGCGTGCGTCTGCTTCGGCGCTCAACCCGGCAGGTGGTGGTGACCGAAGCGGGCCAGAGGTTCTTTGCAGCGTGTCAGCGCGCACTCGAGGATCTGCGCGACGCTGAGGAAGCGGTAAGCAACGAAGACCGGACGCCCCGCGGGGAGCTCACGATTACGGCTCCCATTGCATTCGGCCGACTCCACCTGCAGCCCGTGGCACTGGAGTTCCTCGCGGCCCAGCCGCAGATCAATCTCCGACTGCAGCTCGTCGATCGGATTGTCAACATCGCGGATGAGCACATCGACGCTGCACTGCGCATCGCGCATTTGCCCGACAGCCGCCTCATCGCGCGCACGCTCGGCAGCATCCGCGTAGTGGTCTGTGCGAGCCCCGCGTATCTGAAGGCACGCGGCGCTCCGCAGCGTCCCGAGGATCTGATGCAACACGACTGCATCGCCTGGTCGATCCTGGGTCCGAGGGACACGTGGTGGTTTCAAGATTCCGGTCGCGAACAGCAGTACCCGATCCGCACGCGACTGGCGACAACACTCGCTGAGTCGGCGGTTGATGCGGCGACGGCGGGACTCGGTCTGGTGCAAACCACTTCCTACCAGGCAAGTCAGGCGATCGGCGACGGCCGTCTGGTTATCGTGCTTCGCAGGTTCGAGTGCGCGGTTACACCTGTCAGTCTGGTCTATGCGCGGGACCGGCTGCTGCCGCTCAGGTTGCGCGCCTTCGTCGATTTCGCAGCTCCCCGGATGAAGGCGCGGCTTCGCACGATCGCGACCGTGGTCGAGGCTGGCGTCAGCGGATGATGCAGCGTGCCGGAGAGCCTTAACGTTCCGTGCCGACCGCACTATCCCATAAAACGGGAATCTGCATCTCATGTGCCCCATCTAGTCTCTGCTAATGGGAGGGCATACAAAGCCACGATGCCACGGTTGTTATCTATAGAGCGACCAACGACCATGACCGACAACCCGGCCGCGCTGGTGTTTCCTCCCTCCGCACGCTCCGCACAGGAGCGGCTCGGCTCCCGGGCTCTTCAGGCGCGACGAGAGCGGCCAGGAGGATTTTCTCAGACCGTCGATGAGCGGCTGCGTGCATTTCTCACGCGGATCGACAGCTTCTTCATTGCAACGGCCACCAACGACGGACAACCCTACATTCAGCACCGCGGCGGACCTAAGGGCTTTCTCAAAGTACTGGACCCAGCCACGCTGGGATTCGCCGATTTTTCGGGGAACCGTCAGTACATCACCGTGGGGCGGCTGGCGGAAAACCCGGCGGTGTGTCTGTTTCTCATCGACTATGAGCACCGCGCTCGGGTCAAGGTGTGGGGCCGCGCGTCGGTCGTCGAAGGCGATTCCGGCCTCCTTGGTCGCCTGGCCGATCCTGCGTACGCCGCGCGCATCGAGCGGGCGATTGTCATCAAGATCGACGTATGGGACGTCAACTGCCGTCAGCATATTCCACGGAAGCTTCCGGCTGAAGATGTTGCAGTCGAGATCGAGCGGCTCCAGTCGCGCATTCGCGAACTGGAAAGCGAAAACGCTCTTTTGAAGCAGCAGACCGTTGCGGTACATGGGACGCGGTGATGAAAACCGCGACTCCCGACCCGCGATGGCCGGCTTGACGGGCACCGCTCCAGTTGCGATCAGGATCCGGTCGTAACCATAGCGGTTGAGCTGGCCTTCTCGTGACTGAGTGACGAGCTGCTTTTCCGCGTCGATCTCGACAGCTGTCTCTTCGAGGCGCAACTCAATGCCGTGAGCTTGGATTTGATCGCGCGTGCGATGCGCCAGGCTATGCCAATCAGGCACCTCTCCGCTGAGATAGAACGGCAGCCCACAAATGCTGAAATTCGGGAACGAATCCGCGACGATCACCCGCACCTGAGCAGTCCGATCGACTTCCCGGGCACGAATTGCTGCGCTGATCCCAGCATCGCTTCCGCCGATCACAACGAGGCGTACGGGATTTCCGAGCGCGTCGCGACTCAGCCCAGGCACTCGTCCACTCCCTGCGCTCGAAAAGCGATCCGAAATTCGGCTTCGCGATACTCAGCGCGACGAAGCCTCAGCCGACCGGTTTCTGCGCCCTGATAAAGGCGCTCATGAAGTTCCCATCGACCTTGGGCCCCAGGATTGCCGCGTCAAGCCCGCTCTTAGCCAGGAAGTCCTTGGCGTCTTCCACTCGATAGATCCGAGTCGGTTCGACATCTATCTTCGTGAATCCGGCATTTGCGAGCTTTTCGCGATACACGCCCTCATCGAGCGCGCCGGCCACGCAACCTACCCAGGCGAGCACACTTTGGCGAATTT
>Ga0306925_10003697_pt1 | contig 13619 bp, 10 predicted proteins | sample flu12Cox44000176_FD_203755 | JGI IMG/M metagenome (GOLD analysis project Ga0306925, IMG submission 203755) | Lab enrichment of tropical soil microbial communities from Luquillo Experimental Forest, Puerto Rico - flux8day.12C.oxic.44.000.176 (v2)... | ecosystem: Environmental > Terrestrial >... | reverse complement strand
CTGAATCGGCCCGGCAGCTTCACCTCGACCTCGGTGCCCTCGCCCAAGAGCAGAACGAATGCCACCTCGCCGTTCGCCCGTTCCGTGGACGTATGCTCAGCGCTTGGCTGCTCGAGCCGCCTTGCCACGCTTTCAATCGGGGAATCGGCGCGAATGAAAATACGCAAGGCCTTGGCCAGCCGCGCTGCAGCCTGATCGAGCGGCTCGGCGCTCTGGATGCGGGCGCGTACCTCGTCTCCCTGCACCTCCGCCGAGAGCATCAGGAGCACGATCGCGCCGGGCTCGAGGATATCGCGGAACTGTTGCAGCCCCTCCGCGAAGATCACCGCCTCGTAGTGGCCGGTTGGATCGGAAAGACCGATGATTCCCATCTTGCTGCCGCTGCGCGTGCGCCGCTCGGCGCGACTGACCACGCTGGCGGCAACGCGACCGACGCTCGCACCGGAGCGCACCGCACGTGCAAAATCGGCCCACCACTGCACCCGCATGTGCTTGAGCATAGAGGCGTAGTCGTCGAGCGGATGCCCGCTGAGAAAGAACCCCACTGCGTCGAACTCTCGCTGCAGTCGTTCCGCCGGAAGCCAGGGCTCCACCGTGGGAAGCGGGAAAGCTGCCCGCGCGCCCCCGCCGTCAAACGAAAACTCGAGGGCTCCCACCATGGTCGCGTGGTGCTCGCGTTGCGCCGCGGCCAACATGGCGTCAACCGCTGCGAACACGCGAGCGCGATTTGACTCAAATTGGTCGAAGGCGCCGGCGGCAGCGAGGCTTTCCAGGACGCGCTTGTTGACCGCTCGTGGATTGATGCGACCCACGAAATCGGAGAGATCGCGGAACGGGCGTCCGCCACGCGCCTCCACGATGGCCTCCACGGCCTGGCGGCCCACTCCCTTGAGCGCGGCCAGCGCGTAGCTGATGGTGCCGCTTTCCACGTCGAATTCAACACCCGAGCGATTGATCGCCGGCGCCTCGATTGCAATGGCAAGCCGACTCGCCTCATCGCGGAACTCAGAAAGCTTGTCGGTGTTGTCCATATCCAGCGTCATGGAGGCGGCAAGGAATTCGACCGGATAGTTCGCCTTCATATAGGCGGTCTGATAAGCGACAAGCGCATAGGCCGCCGCATGGCTCTTGTTGAAGCCGTAATCGGCAAAGCGCTCGAGCAACTCGAAGATCATCTCGGCTTGCGCCTGCTCGATGCCATGTTCGACGCATCCGGAGACGAACCGGGTACGCTGTTTTTGCATCTCGCTGCGGATTTTCTTTCCCATCGCGCGGCGCAGCAGGTCTGCTTCGCCCAACGAATATCCGGCGAGCAACTGCGCCGCCTGCATGACCTGCTCTTGATAGACGATGACGCCGAAGGTCTCGCGCAGCACTGGCTCAAGCTTTGGGTGAATGGTGTCCGGACTCTCGAGGCCGTGCTTACGCGCGCAGTAAGTGGGAATATTCGCCATCGGCCCCGGGCGGTAGAGGGCGACCAGCGCGATGATGTCCTCGAATCGATCCGGCCGCATGTCGAGCAAGGCGCGCCGCATGCCCTGACTCTCCAGCTGGAAGATGCCCACGGCCTCTGCACGCGCGAGCAGGCCATAGGTTTTCTCGTCGTCGAGCGGGATGGCCGAGAGATCAATTTCAATGCCGCGCCGGCGAAGCAGTGCGACCGCCGTCTGCAGGACGGTAAGCGTTTTCAGACCGAGGAAATCGAATTTCACCAGCCCCGCCTGCTCGGCCCATTTCATGTTGAACTGCGTCACCGGCATCAGCGACTTCGGATCACGGTAGAGCGGGACCATCTCGGTCAGCGGTCGCTCTCCGATCACGATGCCCGCGGCATGGGTCGATGCGTGGCGGTGCAAGCCTTCGAGCCTCTGCGCAATGTCGAAGGCTCGCCGCACAACCGGGTCGCCGTCGCGGGCAGCCTGCAGGCGCGGCTCGTCATCGATGGCGCGCCGCAGCGTGACCGGGTTGAGCGGGTTCTGCGGCACAAGCTTGCACAGTTTGTCGACCTGACCATATGGCATCTGCATGACACGGCCCACGTCGCGCAAAACACCTCGCGCCTGCAACGTGCCGAAGGTGATGATCTGGGCGACCCGATCGCGACCGTAGCGCTGCTGTACGTAGGCGATCACCTCATCGCGCCGGTCCTGGCAGAAATCGATGTCGAAGTCCGGCATCGAAACGCGCTCCGGATTTAGAAAGCGCTCGAACAGGAGCCCGAAGCGGATTGGATCGAGGTCGGTAATCGTCAACGCGTAGGATACCAGCGAGCCCGCGCCTGAACCGCGCCCAGGCCCTACGGGGATGCCCCGGGCCTTCGCCCATTGAATGAAATCGGAGACGATGAGGAAATATCCAGGATATTTCATGCCTGCGATGACTTCGAGCTCGAACGACAATCGCTCCTCGTACTCCGTGATGACGTGCCCGGGCGCGATCCCCTGAGCCTCGATCCGGCGTCGAAGACCGTCCTTCGCTCGCATGCGCAGCTCGGCAGCCTCATCGATGGCGCTCCCGCCCTCCCCGACCGAGAATCGGGGCAGGATTGGCGCCTGCACGCGAGGGCGGAAAGCACATCGCTGGGCGATCTCGATGGTCGAGGCGGTCGCCTCCGGAAGATCGGCAAACAGCGCCATCATTTCGCCCCGAGACTTGAACCGGTGCTCGGGCGTGAGCTGGCGGCGATCAGCATCGGAGAGAAAGCGACCCTCGGCGATGCAAATGAGCGCATCGTGCGCCTCGTAATCTTCACGCTGAGCGAAGAACGGCTCGTTGGTTGCCACCAACGGAATGCCATGGGCATAGGCAAGCTCGATGAGCGATGGCTCGGTACTGCGCTCGACCGCCATGCCGTGGCGCTGGATCTCGATGTAGAGGCGATTGTCGAACAGGCGCGCGAGCGCGGCGCAGCGCTCGCCGGCCAAGCCTGCTTGGCCGGCTGCAATTGCCAAATCGATGGGTCCGCCCGGGCCCCCACTGAGCGCAATGAGGTCCTCGGCGTCGCCTTGCAGCCAGTCGAGCTTCAGGTACGGCTGCTCGCCGGGGGGAGATTCGAGAAATGCTCGGGAGTTGAGCCGCAGCAGCCTGCGGTAGCCGGCTTCGCGCGACGCCAGAAGCACGATTCGGGGCCGCTTGGACGAATGAGCATGTCCATTGCGGCACGCAAGGTCCTGATCAGCAAAATCGACGGCAAGCGCGCAGCCTATAATCGGCTGGACACCAGCGGCTGAAAGCTTGTCGGAGAATTCAAGTGCCCCGAATAGATTATCCGTATCGGTCAACGCAAGCGCGGGCTGCCGATCCGCCTTTGCAAGCTCGGCAAGCCGCGCCACGGTCATGGCGCCTTCGAGCAGCGAATAGGATGAGTGCACATGCAGATGAACGAAGCCAGGCATTCGAGTCCTCGCGATTCGCAATCGGGTTGCGAATGTGCGGACGGCGGCGAACTCTGTCCATTGCGACAGGAAAGCTCGCGGCAACGGCTCGAGTTATCCCCAGGAGCTCACTGTGCCGGACCAGAAAAGAAGTGAAGAAAGGAAAAACAGCCGCAGCCTGGCCAATCAGAAGGAAGCAAAGACCTGAGCCCAGACTGTGATTGTCCCCACCACCAGGGCCAGTGAGGTCAGGAGTACGGCTTCTTCAACTACGGCTCGAAACATGGGACCCTCGCGAACGAAAAGAGAACATAATTCAGGTTATGTTCGCTGTCAAGTCCCCTGAGCGCCTGCTGTGACGCAAGCTATCTCACCCGAGGATAAGTGCTACCCCCTCGAGCGAAATGAAAGCTTCACATGGCCGACGACATTTCGCGTCTCTGCAGCAAGCAGCAGTAGAGGCGTGAGCAAGCTCACTGGCTGAGCCTCAAAGCACGCAAAAAAGGGCGCCCCCCGAACGGTAATTATTCCAGCTCAACCACCAGTCCGTCCCGAATGGTCACGCGCCGATGCATGCGCGCGGCAATATCCATGTTGTGGGTCGCGACTACGACCGCGAGACCGGAGGCCTCGACAAGCTGGGTGAGAGCCGAAAAGACGTGCTCGGAGGTTCGCGGGTCGAGGTTACCTGTCGGCTCATCGGCCAGCAGGATGCGCGGGGCGTTGGCGACGGCGCGGGCAATCGCGACCCGCTGCTGCTCCCCGCCCGAAAGCTCCGCAGGGCGATGCTTGAGGCGATCCTTTAGCCCGAGATAGGCCAAGAGATCGCTCGCCCGCTTGGTGGCTTCCTTGCGCGGCAGGCCGCGAACCATTTGCGGCATGATCACATTCTCGATCGCCGAGAACTCCATCAGCAGATGATGAAACTGGTAGACGAACCCGATATCGGTTCGGCGAATGCGCGTGCGCTCGGCGTCAGAAAGCGCCGAGGTCGCCACCTGATCCAGGAAGACATCGCCGGCGTCCGGATGTTCGAGCAGGCCGGCAATGTGCAGCAGCGTCGATTTTCCGGCGCCCGACGGCGCGACCAGCGCGACCGACTGCCCGGGCCACACCGCGAACTCGGCGGACTTCAGTATGTGAAGAGTAACGTTGCCCTGCCGGTAATGGCGATCGATGCCCTGCAGGAAGAGGATGGGCGGCGGCGAGGCGGCGCGCGCCGCACCCTCTGGCGGCCGCTTCTCGCTCACGCTCACCTCATTCATAACGCAGCGCCTCGACCGGATCGAGACGCGCTGCGCGCCACGCCGGGTAAAGGGTCGCCAAGAGCGATAACGCCAGCGCCATGACGACGACTGCCATGGTCTCGCCGGCATCGACATCGGCCGGCAGCTTGGACAGGAAATAGAGCTCGGGTGAGAACAGCTCGGTATTGGTCAGCCAGGAGACGAAGCGTCGTATCGATTCGATATTGAGACATACCACGAGCGCAAGCAGGAAGCCGACGAAAGTGCCGACCACGCCGACGGAAGCGCCCGTCATCATGAAAACTCGCATGATGGCGCCTTGGGTCACGCCCATGGTGCGCAAGATGCCGATATCGCGTCCCTTGTCCTTGACCAGCATGATGAGCCCGGACGTGATGTTGAACGCCGCAACGATCACGATGATGGTCAGGATCAAAAACATCACGTTGCGCTCGACCTGGAGGGCATTGAAGAAGGTGGCATTGCGCTGACGCCAATCGACCATGAAGATCGGCCGATTGGCGGCCTCGGCCACGAGCCTGCGGGTGCGATCGACCCGGTCCGGGTTGTCGGTATAGACCTCGATGGCGGTGACGTCTCCTGCGCGGTTGAAATAGGCCTGCGCCTCGGCCAACGGCATAAACACGAATGCTGCGTCATACTCCGACATGCCGATCTCGAACACGGCTGCGATCTTGTAGGACTTGATGCGTGGCGTCGTTCCCATTGGGGTTACCGCTCCGCGTGGGGCCACCAGCGTCACGCTGTCGCCGGCACGCAGGGTCAACTGGTCGGCAAGCCGCCGCCCAATGGCGACCCCCTGCCCTTCGTCGAAACCTTCGAGCGTGCCCTGGCGGATATTGTTGGCAATTGAAGGCAGCTTGGCGAGATCGGCAGCACGCACCCCGCGCAGGAGGACACCGGACGCCCCCAGCGGCGAGGAAGCGAGCGCCTGGCCCTCGACAATGGGTGCGGCAAGCTTGATTCCCTCCACTCTTCCAACCCGATCAGCAACCTCCTGCCAGTCGGTGAGCGGAGACTCCAGCGGCTGGATCAGCAGGTGTCCGTTGAGGCCAAGAATCTTTTCGAGCAGCTCCTGCCGAAATCCATTCATCACGGCCATGACGATGATGAGGGTGGCGACGCCGAGCATGATGCCAAGGAACGAAAACCCGGCGTTGACCGAGATGAATCCCTCCTGTCGTCGCGCTCGCAGATAGCGCAGCGACAGCATCCATTCGAAAGGAGCGAAAGGGTGGCCTTTGCCGCTCGGCTCGTTCATCAATGTCTTCCTTATGGCCGTTGCGGCGCAAGCGTGGCTGGAATTCGATACCGCACGATTCTGGCCGTTTCGCGCCGGCTCATGCCGTTACCCGCTCGACGGCTGCAGCGGGCGACATGAGGTCGCGGCTGCCATCCGCGCGTCGCTTGAGCTCGACCCTGCCCTCCAGGAGACCCCTCGGACCAACCAGGATCTGCCATGGAACGCCGATCAGATCGGCGGTGGCGAACTTTGCCCCCGGCCGCTGGTCGAGATCATCATAGAGCACTTCGACTCCCTTTTGGACGAGAGCACGATAGAGATCGTCGCAGGCGGCATCGGTCTCGGCGCTACCCTGCTTGAGATTGAGAACGGCAACCCTGAAGGGCGCCACTCGCTCCGGCCACTTGATCCCCGCCTCATCGTGGAAAGCCTCCACGATGGCGGCAACGAGACGGCTCGGGCCGATGCCGTAGGATCCCATATGGACGGGATGCTCCTTGCCATCGGGTCCCGCCAGCATTGCCTTCATTGGCTCGGAATATTTGGTGCCTAAATAGAAGATGTGCCCAACCTCAATTCCGCGCGCTGATACCTGCTTCTCCGCGGGCAGCGATGCAAATTGGGCCGCATCATGCTTTTCGGACGTGGCGGCGTAAAGCGAGGTCCATTGATCGACAATGCGTTGAAGCGCCTCTCGATCATCGAAATCGATATCATCGCCGGGCACCGCAAAATCGAGATAGTCACGGTGGCAATAGACCTCGCTCTCGCCGGTCGAGGCAAGAATGATAAACTCGTGCGACAGATTGCCGCCGATAGGGCCGCTTTCGGCCACCATCGGAATGGACCTGAGCCCAAGCCGTGCAAAGGTGCGCAAGTAGGCAACGAACATCTTGTTGTAGGCATGCCGGGCGGCTGCAAAATCAAGATCGAAGGAATACGCGTCCTTCATCAGGAATTCGCGCGCGCGCATCAGCCCGAATCGCGGCCGCAGCTCGTCGCGAAACTTCCATTGGATATGGTAGAGATTGAGCGGCAGGTCCTTGTACGAGCGCACATAGGCGCGAAAGATCTCGGTGATCATCTCCTCGTTGGTCGGGCCGTACAGCATGTCCCGCTCATGACGATCGGTGATGCGTAGCATCTCCTTGCCGTAGACATCGTAGCGTCCGCTCTCGCGCCAAAGGTCGGCTGACTGGATCGTCGGCATCAGCATCTCGAGCGCGCCCGCGCGGTCCTGTTCCTCCCGCACAATGCGGCAGACTTTTTGCAGAACACGAAGCCCTAGCGGCAGGAACGCATAGATACCAGCGGCCTGCTGCCGGATCATGCCGGCCCGCAGCATGAGGCGATGGGAAGCGATCTCCGCCTCCTTCGGGACCTCGCGCAGGATCGGCAGGAAATATCGGGATAGCCGCATGTGCTCCGAGATTCGTCAGCGTGGGCTCGCGCAAGGGGCCGGATGATCGGCACAGGGCCTTATACTGGGCACCGACCTCGATTGGAACGACGCGTTCATGGAAAATCGCAATGCCTATTGCGACCCCTGCGCATCACGTTGCCCTGTGCGCCATCGGGTCCAGACAGCGGCCCAATTTCGGGCCGCATGCTGCAAAGCGCGAATCTTCCCAAGGTCGAGGATTCGATTACCGCATCTCGCGTGACATGCCGAGCAAGGCAGCGAGATCCTCGATGGCTATCAACCGATAGACATAGACGAGGTAGAAGGCCACGAAGACGAGCGCGGCCACAATGCTGGTCCAGATCAGCTTGCGTCCAAGCCGCGCGACAATGGGTGCGCCGGGATCAGTGCCCGGGCTAATGCTGCCGCTCTCCTGCTGGCTGCGCACGCCCCACGGCAACACCGCGAACAAAACAATCCACCAGATGATGAAATAAATCGCGATTGCGGTCGCCAATGACATCGATTTGTTACCCTGCAAAGATCAATGCAGATGATTAAGGTAAAGACCAAATCGAATTCGCATATCAGTATCGAAATCTGCACATCGGTGTTATGGATAAGATCTGCCCGTTATGGAGAAAAACTGATGTCCCCTCGTGTGCTTAAATTCGGCCGCACCGCGGCTTTCCTGCTGTCTGGACTCTGCCTCGGCGTTGGCGTCGGCACTGCTCCTGCTGCGGCCGGGTGCGGCTATGGCTGCAGCGGCTATGCGCCCGTTGCGGTGGTCGTGCAGCCGTATTATCAGCCCTGCTCGTGCTGCGGCTGCGGCGGTTATGGCGGCTACGGCTATGCTTACCCCAGTCCCTACTATGGCGCCTATGCCGCGGGATACGGGTATGGCGACGTCGTGGTCGGTCCCCGCTACTGGGGCCCGCGCCATTACTGGGGCCCACGCCGCTGGTGGTAATCCGACCGCAGCGGCATCGAGCGTGAAAAGCGGCTTGCTGTTTTGCAGCAAGCCGTTGCTTTTTTGACCAGCCGCGCACAGCCGGTCCGAAGTACGCCTGCAGTTTCACTGCTACACTTCTTCAATCTCGATCAGGGTCCCGCAAAAGTCCTTGGGGTGAAGGAACAGGACCGGTTTGCCGTGGGCGCCCACCTTCGGCTCCCCATCACCCAGCACACGTACCCCTTCCGCCTTGAGCTTGTCGCGGGCAGCGCGGATGTTGTCGACCTCGTAACAGACGTGATGGATACCGCCATCGCGATTGCGATCGAGGAACCCGGCAATAGGCGAAGCGTCCCCGAACGGCTCGAGCAGCTCGATCTTGGTATTCGGCAACGTAATGAAGACTGTGATCACGCCATGATCGGGCTGAGCGACGGCCTCGGAGACCTGTGCACCCAGCGTTCGCCGATAGATCTCGGCGGCCTTCGCAATGTCCCGCACTGCAATAGCCACATGGTTGAGGCGTCCGATCATGTTCTGGTCTCCACAAAGGCCGCGCAAGGCGCCCCCATTTAAGCACGTGCGCGGCCACTTAGCGTCGCTCCTGAAAAGCTGAGGCGGCCGATAAGATTGACGCTCCTATCATCCCGCTACACTTCAAGGACATGCACGTGGCAGGTGGGTTTCTTGCTCCAGGTTGCGCTCAGCGCCGCTCGCACCGCACGCCGAATGGTCTCGCCCACAAGCTCGGGATCACGCCGGCGCGCCCGTGGCAACGCCGAGAGAGCCTCCGCCGCGGCGTCGCAGGCCACGTCCATGGTGTTGCGCCCTTGCGCGTCCATCGCAGGAATGCCGGTGAGCGTGAGCGCAAGCTCGCCGACGAGCTCGCCCCGCTCGCTCAGCGCGAGCGCAACCGAGACGACTCCCGAGAACCCGAGCCGACGGCGGTCTGCGACCGTGCGCTCCTCCGCGCTGACCAGTAGCGAGCCATCCTTGTAAACTCGCCCGGCAGGCACCTCGTCGATTTTCTCAGGTCCATCGGGCGCGAGTCGCACGAGCTCACCATCGCGGCACAACACCACCTTGTCTACGCCGGCACGGCGGGCAAGATCGGCATGCTCGGCCATGTGCAGCGGCTCGCCGTGCACCGGCAGAAGCATGCGCGGCCGGACCCACGCGATCATGTCCCTGAGCTCGGCCATGCGCGGATGGCCCGAGGCATGAACAAGATGGGTGCGGTCGGTGATCACTTCCACGCCCTGGCTGACGAGGCCGTTGATCACCCGCATCACCGCCTTCTCGTTGCCGGGAATGGCGCGCGAGGAAAAGATCACGCGGTCACCGCGCGCGAATGCCACGTCCGGATGCTCGTCCTGCGCAATGCGTGAAAGCGCGGCCCGCGGCTCGCCCTGACTGCCCGTGCAAAGCGCAAGCACCTTGTCGGGCGGCAAATGCCCGTAGTTGTCCACTGAACGAAACTCCTTGATGCCGTCGAGGTAGCCGGTCTCGCGCGCGACCTGTGCAATGCGATCCATGGCGCGGCCGACCACAACGACCTCGCGCCCGCACGTCGCGGCAGCCTGCGCCACGGAGCGCAAACGCGCCACATTGGAGGCAAAGGTCGTAACCGCAACCCGCCGGGGCGCAGTCCGGATCAGCTCCGCCAGGCACTTGGCCACATCGGCCTCACAGGGCGATCGGCCCTCGCGCACCGCATTCGTGGAGTCGCCGATAAGCGCGAGGCAGCCCTCATCGCCAAGCGCCCGTAATTTTATCTCGTTCGTCGCCGGACCAATCACGGGAGCCGTGTCAATCTTCCAATCGCCTGTGTGCAGGATGGCGCCAAGCGGCGTGCGGATGATGAGGCCGTTCGACTCCGGGATTGAATGAGCCATGCCAACCAGCTCGATGTCGAATGGCCCGAGACGAAAGCGCCCGCCGAGCGGAATAACATTCACCGGAATATCGGGGACGCCGGGCTCGCTTTGCTGCTTGGCCGCAAGTAGCGCGGCTGTGAACGGCGTTGCATGAACCGCAATCCCAAGCTGCGGCCATAAATGCAGGAGAGCCCCGAAATGATCTTCATGGGCGTGCGTCAGCACCAGACCGACAATATTGCGGCGTTCCTCGATCAGATAACGAATATCAGGAAGAATAAGCTCGATCCCGGGAAGATCATCGCCGGCAAACGCAACGCCGAGATCGACCGCAAGCCACCGCCGCTCCCGCTCGGGGCCAAAACCATAGAGCGTCAGATTCATGCCGATCTCGCCGACGCCGCCGAGCGGCGCGAAAACGAGCTCATCGGGGGCTGGCGGCATGCCCGTGTTTCGGTCTCAGCCGGAGCGTTTTCGGAGAAGCCCGCCGACGGCCGGGCCAGCGCGCCCTACCAATCCGCTCAGGCCACCTTGCAGCTGCTGCGCATGGTTTTCCACGGAAACTCGATCAACTCAAGGAGCTAGCCAGCAATCAGAACATCGGCCGCCGTGATTGTTTCGGCATGGCCGTCGGGCAAGCGGAGCACCAGGCCGCCTGACCCATCGAGGGTTTCCAAACATCCGCACAATTCCCGATCTTCCATCCGCAACCGGATCTCCTTGCCGATGGCAGCGGCGCGCGCCAACCAGTCCGCACGGATGATCGAGAATCCTTCACCGCCGTTCCATTGCGCAAGGCGCAGCATCATGTTGAGCGAAAGCGGGGGCACCAGCATGATGGGCGAAGCAAGGACTCCGGCGGCGGCCAGGTCGGTAGCAGGATAATTCGTGCCTGCAGGATGAGAGATGCAGTTGATACCGATGCCGATCGCAGCTGCGTGCTCGTCTGCAGCCTCGACAAGAATTCCGGCGAATTTCGCCCCATCGAGCAGTAGATCGTTGGGCCATTTTATGCCCATGCGCGGCGCGAGCCGGGGCGCGATCGCAAGGACCGCGTCATAAACTGCAAGCGCTGCAACCAGCGACAGCTGCGGCCGGCGTTCGGCGGGAGCAAAGATCGTGAGAAGAAGAGTGGCGAACAGGTTGCCGCGCTGCGACACCCAGGTGCGCCCGCGCCGGCCGCGTCCTGCCGTCTGCCGCTCGGCGACAATCCAGAGCGGTCCGCGTTCGCCCTGGCGCGCAAGCGCGAGGGCCTCGGCATTGGTCGAGCCCACCACATCGTGGATGGTCAGCCGCGCTCCTTCAGCGGTCGCGCGCGGGTCAAGCAAAAGCATTTCACCGAACCTTCAGAACAGCGACCGTGCTGCCGCATTGGCAGCCTCGACCAGCGGTGCGGGGTAGACGAAGAACAGCAAGTTGAACAGCCCGGTGACCGCGAGCACGGCGCCGAGCTCGTGCGGCATCGGGTCAAAGCGCCGCGCCGGATCGTCAAAATACATGATTTTGACGATCATAAGATAGTAATAGGCGCCCACGACGCTGGTGACCACACCGAGCACAGCAAGCGTGAAAAGCCCGGCCTTGATCGCCGCCAGAAACACGTAAAACTTTCCAAAGAATCCTGCGAGCGGCGGGATACCGGCAAGCGAGAACAGAAGCAGGGCGAGAAAAAACGCCATCGCTGGCTTGGTGCGCGCAAGGCCAGCCAGATCGCCGATATTCTCGACCATTTGCCCGTCGCGGCACATGGCCAGTATGCAGGCAAACGTTCCAACCGTCATGGTGACATAGATCGCCATGTAGACAAGCACCCCTTGCACCCCTTCCGGTGTGCCAGCGGCAAGCCCGATCAGCGCAAAACCCATATGGCCGATCGAGGAGTACGCCATCAGCCGCTTGAAGTTGTGCTGACCGATGGCTGCGAAAGAGCCAAGCGCCATCGAGGCGATGGCGACGAAGACCACGATCTGTTGCCACTGCGCCAGCACGCCCGGGAAAGCCACGATGGTGGTGCGCACGAACATGGCAATGCCGGCAACCTTCGGGGCGGCTGCGAAGAACGCGGTGATGGGAGTGGGCGCGCCTTCGTAGACGTCGGGCGTCCACATATGAAACGGCACGGCCGAGATCTTGAAGCAGAAGCCTGCAAACAGAAAGACCAAGCCGAACACCAGCCCGATGCTCGGCTCGCGCGCCGTTTTGGCAATGCCGGAAAACGAGACGGTGCCCGTGAAACCATAGACCAGGGACGCGCCGTAAAGCAGCATGCCCGAGGACAAGGCGCCAAGCACGAAGTATTTCAGCCCTGCCTCGGTCGAAGCGGTGGAGCGTCGATCAATCGCAGCCACCACATAGAGGGCAAGGCTCATCAACTCGAGCCCGAGATACAATGCGATGAGATCGGCGGCCGAGATCAGCAGCATCATTCCGGTAGTCGAAAGCAGGATCAGGACCGAATACTCGAAACCCTGCTGCCTGCTGCGCGAGAGATAATCAAATGACATCAGGATTGCCGCCGCCGATCCGGTCAGCGCGAGCAACTTGAGGAAACGCGCGAAGTCATCGACCACGAAGCTGCCGCCGAACGTCACCATCGTTCCGGCTGGCAGCAATGCGACGATCACTCCGCTAGCGATGAGCAGCAGAATGGCGCCCCACTCAATGCTTCGCGAGGACCTGCCGCTGCCGCCCACGCCGATCATCAGGAGGAGCATCGCTCCGCACGCAAGCACAAGCTCCGGTAACGCCGGCAATAAAGCAGGAAGCTCGATTGGGTCGGTCGACACGTGATCACCTTGCCGGCAAGGCGGCGTGCGCTGCGCCGGTCGCATGGTGGTAGGAATCGAGCAGCTGCGCGACCGAGGCCGATGATAGATCGAGCACCGGCTTGGGATAAAAGCCGAATGCGATTGTCAACGCCACTAGCGGTCCCAGCGTAATGATCTCCCGATAATCGAGATCCTTGATCGCGGCGAGGCTCGGCTTCGTCAGCGCGCCGAAAACGACCTTGCGATAGAGCCACAGCGCATAGGCCGCGGAGAGGATCGTGCCGACGGTTGCCAGCATGGCAACCCAGGTGTTGATCCTGAACGTGCCGATCAGGGCGAGGAACTCGCCGATAAAGCCCGAGGTTCCGGGCAAGCCGACGTTGGCGAGCGTGAACACCATGAAAGCCGCCGCGTAAAGCGGCATGCGGTTGATGAGTCCGCCATAGGCGGCAATCTCGCGAGTATGCATGCGATCGTAGACGACACCGACGCACAGGAACAAGGCCGCCGAGACAATGCCGTGCGAGATCATCTGGAAAATCCCACCGGCGACGCCCTGCGCAGTGGCCGCGAAGATCCCCATGGTGACGAAGCCCATATGCGCCACGGAGGAATAGGCAATGAGCTTTTTCATGTCCTCCTGCGCCAAGGCCACCAGCGAGGTGTAGATCACCGCTATCACCGAGAGCGCAAAGACGAGTGGGGCCAGATCGTGCGAAGCGGCCGGAAACATGG
>Ga0306925_10003695_pt1 | contig 13626 bp, 11 predicted proteins | sample flu12Cox44000176_FD_203755 | JGI IMG/M metagenome (GOLD analysis project Ga0306925, IMG submission 203755) | Lab enrichment of tropical soil microbial communities from Luquillo Experimental Forest, Puerto Rico - flux8day.12C.oxic.44.000.176 (v2)... | ecosystem: Environmental > Terrestrial >... | reverse complement strand
TTACGCGAGCAGCGCCACAGGCACCCTACCGCGAGCGGTTTAGTCCAATGGCACCACCCGGAAATGCCTCTGAGCTCGGATAATTTCCGGTTACCGAGGCATAGCGGACACCAAGCAGACCTCCCGCTGACTGCTCGCTGTCAATTCGATACGCTGCGATCCAGCATTGACTGGCAGGGATCGTAGGATCGTATGCAAATCGACCTATTAAGACGGCGCGCGTTCATCACGCTGCTTGGCGGCGCTGCTTGGCCGCTCGCGGCGCGAGGGCAGCAAGCGGGCAAGTTGCCGACAGTCGGCATACTCGGTAGCAGCCTTGCCGCATTTAGCTATTGGCTCCCCGCGCTTTTGCAGCGACTGCACGAACTCGGCTGGATCGAGAATCGCACCATGGCGATTGAGTATCGCTGGACCGAGGGGCGCAATGAGCGCTACGCGCAGCTTGCCGACGAACTGGTTCGCCTGAACGTCGATGTGATTGTGCCGCTGGGATCGCCGGCCATCGTCGCTGCAAAGCAAGCCACGGCCGTCATTCCCATCGTGTTTCCGCTCGCATCCGACCCGGTCGGTGATGGCCTCGTGGCTTCACTCGCGCGACCTGGCGGCAATATAACCGGGCTGTCGAACGAGCAGCCGGATCTTGCTGGCAAACGGCTCGAAATCCTTCGCGAGCTTGTTCCCAGTCTCAGCCGATTGGGCTACATCGCCAATGTCAACAATCCGACCGCCATGGGGAATGTACGCGAGGTCCAGGAAGCGGCTGCCAAGCTCGCCCTTCAAATCATGCCTCTCGATATCAAGCGCGCTGAGGACATCGCGCCGGCGATTGAGACGCTCAAGGGGCGCGCGCAAGCGCTTTACGTCGTCGGCGACCCGTTGATCGCTGACAACCAGATCCAGATCAACACGCTGGCGCTGGCTGCGCGCCTCCCGACGATGCACGGCAGCCGAAGCTACATCGCAAGCGGAGGCCTTATGTCCTATGGCCCGAACTACTCGGACCTGTTCCGCCGCGCCGGCGATTACGTCGACAAAATACTCAAAGGCACAAAGCCCGCCGATCTCCCGGTCGAGCTGCCGACAAGGATCGAGCTTATCGTCAACCTCAAAATCGCCAAGGCCATCGGCCTCACCATTCCCGAATCCTTTCTGCTGCGCGCCGACGAGGTGATCGAGTAAGGATGCCGCCCAAGCCGCCTTACATCCGCAGCCGATTTCGTTGCGCTGCTCGGCACTGCGGCAGCCGCGTGGCAAGCAATATCTTGGAAAAGCGCGGCGCTCAGTAATGGCCGGTATAGAGCCGCACGACCACAGGCAGCAGGATCACGACGAACAGGACCGGGAAAATGCAGACCATCATCGGGATGGCAAGCTTGGCGGGGAGGCTGTAGGCCTTTTCCTCCGCCCGCGAGAGCCGGCGGTGGCGCATGTCGTCGCTGTAGACGCGCAGCGCATCGGTGATGCTGGAGCCGAGCTCAGCCGACTGCTGGATAAGAGTGGAGAACGAGCGCGCCTCCTCAAGTCCCAGCCGATCGCCGAGGTGCTCGAGCGCATCGGTCATGGTGCGGCCTGCCCGGATCTCGAGGTTGGCCATGTGGATGTTGGCGCACAGCGACGGATAGGAATCGCCGATCTCGCGCCCCACGCGCTCGAGCGAGGCTTCCATGCTCAGCCCGGAATCGGCGCAGACCACCAGCAGATCCATAAAGTCGGGAAATCCGGCGCGGTGCTCGTTACGGCGCCTGGCGATGCGCCGGTCGATATACATGCTGGGGCCGACGTATCCGACCATGCCGCCCAGGATGACCGCGAGCCAGAACATCGAGGCGCCGAGATCAAGGACGAGGGGCAGCAAAAAGGACACCGCGCACGCCAGACCAATTGCCAGGGCGGTGCGCGCGGCGAAAAAATAGACCACCGCGCGCGGGTCGAGGATCCCGGCCTGGATCATCCGCCTCCGCAGCACCTTCATCTCGCCTTTGTCCTTGTCCGCGACCGAATAATGCCTGGTCGCGTAGTCGAGCACCCGCTGAATGGCCTTGAGGCTACTGCTGCGCAGCGAACGCGCCTCGCCGGTTCCCCCGGAGTATTCGGCAATTCCAGCCGCGCGCCGTTTGATCGCGCCGCGCGCGCGCACCGCAATCATGATGCCGAAGGCGAGCACCGCGGCCGACAGGAACACCAGCAGCGACAGCATCAGCGCTGAGCTGTCGTCGAGCATCCCGGTAATCACGTCGAGCATGCCTGCGCCTCGATCTCCAGACTCAAATCTTAAAGTTCACCAGCCGGTACATGATCAGGTTTCCGAGGCCCATCCAGCAGGCGGCCACCGCGAGCCCCGTCTTGGTCATGCTTTCATCCCACACCCCGGCGTAGAAGTCGGGTGCAACGACCTGAACGACCAGGAACAAGCCGATCGGCAGCGATGACAGGATGATGGCCGAGGCACGTCCCTCCGCCGCGAGCGCGCGAATCTTGCGTCGCATCTTGAAGCGCTGGCGAATCACGCCGGACAGGTTCTCCAGGATCTCACCGAGATTGCCGCCCGTCGTGCCCTGAATGGCAACCGCGGTGACGAACAGCGGCAGGTCATCCTGCCCGATCCTGAAATAGAGGCTGCGCAGAGCCGACTCGAGATCGGCGCCGTAGGTGATCTCGTCGACGACGATTCCGAACTCGGTGCCGATCGGATCACGCATCTCGCGCGCGACCATGGTGATCGCGATCGGAACCGGATGACCCGCGCGCAGGCTGCGCACGATCATGTCGAGCGCGTCCGGGAACTGAGCGCCGAACGCCTTCTGCCGGCGCGCGCGCAGGAAGCGCAGCACCAGCCAGGGGAGCGCCGTGCAGCAGAACAAGGCGATCAGCGTCGCCTCAACGAGGTCCCGGCGCGCCAGGAAGGCAAGTGCAAACGAGACCGCGCCGCCCACCGCGACGAACGACAGGAGCTTGCGCAGGCCCAAGGTCAGCCCGGATTGCAGCACCAGCCTGTTGAGCGCCTCGACGCCGAGCCGGTAATTGCCGGCGCCGGTGAGCCCGCGCTCTCTGCGCAACTGGAGCAGGATGTTCTCGCGGTTGGGCTCGTTGCGCAGGAGCCTGAGACGACGATTGACGTTCTGGCGATACGAGGCGCCGGAATAGACCAGGAGATAAGCTCCCTCGGCCAGCAGAGCGGCCGAGACGGCAACCAGCAGATAGACGAAATAAATAGAGTCGATCTCGATTGACATGACGCGATGCTCGCATCGTCAAAGCGGCTGCGAGGGGTCGAAATAGCTGCCGGGGACCTTGATGCCCATGGCGACGAGATCGCCCAGGAAACGGGGTCGCACGCCCGTCGCCTGGAAGTGACCGACCACCGAGTTGTCGGGGGCTGTGCCGGTGCGCACGAACTTGAATATCTCCTGCATCTGGATGATGTCACCCTCCAGCCCCGTAATCTCGGCAATGCTGGTCACCTTGCGCTTGCCGTCGGACAGGCGCTGGAGCTGCACAATGATACGGATAGCCGCCGCGATCTGGCCGCGGATCGAAGCGACCGTCATCGGCAGGCCGGCCATGCCGATCATCTGCTCGAGGCGCGAGATCGCATCGCGTGGGGTATTGGCATGGATGGTCGCCATCGAGCCTTCGTGACCCGTATTCATGGCTTGGAGCATGTCGAAGGCTTCCTCGCCGCGGCACTCGCCCAGGATGATCCGGTCCGGCCGCATGCGCAGCGCATTCTTGACCAGCTCGCGCTGCCTGATCTCGCCCTTGCCTTCGAGGTTGGGTGGCCGCGTCTCCATCCGCCCGACATGGGGCTGCTGCAATTGCAGCTCGGCGGCGTCCTCGATGGTGAGCAGGCGCTCTTTCTCGGAGATGAAGGCCGACAAGGCGTTCAGCATCGTCGTCTTCCCCGAGCCGGTCCCGCCCGAGATGATGGTTGTGATGCGGGCCTTGACGGCGGCTGCCAGCAGCTCCGCCATTTGCGGCCGCATCGCGCCGATCTCGACCAGCTTGCTCAGGTTGAACGGCTTTTTGGAGAACTTGCGGATCGACACCAGCGGGCCGTCGACGCCAATCGGACGCACCGCCACATTGACGCGGGAGCCGTCGAGCAGACGCGCATCGCACATCGGGTGCGATTCATCGACCCGCCGTCCGACCGCCGAGACGATTTTATTGACGATGCGAAGGAGGTGCGCCTCGTCCTTGAAGCGCACGCCACACGGCTCCAGCACGCCGCGGCGCTCGACGTAGACGTTCTCGTGACCGTTGATCAGGATGTCGCTGATGCCGGGATCTTTGAGCAGCGGCTCGAGCGGCCCCAATCCCGTCATCTCGTCGAGGATCTCGGAGACGAAGTCGTTGAGCTCCTGCGCGTTCAGCGCCAGCCGCTCCACCAGGATGTATTGCGTGACCAGCCCCTGGATATGCGCCCGGATCTGGTCCTCGGGCAGCCGCTCGAGCGCCTGCAGGTTGATCTCCTCGATCAGCCGGCGATGCAGGCGCACCTTGGCGTCGAGCAGCTTGTCGGTGAGCAGCGGATTGGACTGAATGCTGGGAACGGCCGGATCGGGGGCCGGATCGGGAAAGACGCTCCACGACATGCCCTCGAGGGCCGGCGAGCTCTCCTCTGCCGGAATGACCTCCGCGCCGGCAGCACGCTTTGCGGAAAATCGGCCGAGCATTGTTCTAGCCGCGGGCGAAGGCAAGCTTGAGCCTGTTACCGGGCCCGGAGGCTTCCGCCGTTGCCGCCTTCTGGCTCGGCGCGGGCAGGATAAGCTTGCGGATCTGCACGGTGATCTTGTTGCCGGGTTTGACCTCATCGAGCGGAACGCCGCGATCGATCGCCTCGCGCACCAGGGCATAATCGTTCGGAATGCAGGCTGAGAATGCATCCCCGAGCACCTGCTCGATGTCGCCCTTGCGCAGACCGGACGAGAACATCCGCTGCACGAATCGGTTGATCACCACCTGCGGCCGCGGTCCGTCCCCGAGACGCTCACGCACTGCCTCCACCAGCTGTTTGGCATGGCGCAGGCCCGGCACCGTCATCTCGCTGACGATGAAAAGCTTGTTCGAGCCGAGGAGCACGCTGTCGGTCCAGGAAAACCAGGTGCGCGGCATGTCGAACACGACGTAATCGAAATGCGAGGAGACCAGATCGAGCAGGCGGGTCACCATCTCCGGGTCGAAGGACCGCATCTCGGCTGGACGGCTTGGCGCAGCGATCACGGCCAGTCCCGACGGGTGCTGCGACAGCATCACCTCGAGCAGCTGGCGATCGAGCCGTTCAGGCCGCGGCTCGATCTCTCCCAGGTCGAGGCGTGGCTCAAGGTCGAGATAATCGGCACAGGCGCCGTGCTGAAAATCGAGGTCGACGAGACAGGTCGAAGCCTTGCCGCGCTGGCCACTGTTGAGCAGCATCATCGCGCTCTGCACCGCGAGAGTCGTCACGCCGGCGCCGCCTACCGCCGGCAGAAAGGTGAAGATCTCAGCCTCGGTCGTCGCCGAGGCGGTAGTGCCGCGGACGACCCGGGCGCAGGTTCGCACCAGCTCGACCGCCGGCACCGGCTTGATCAGGAAATCCGCAACCCGCATTTGCAGGAGCGTGCGGGCGAGCCCTTCATCGAAGGCCTGAGTGATCGCGACCACTGGCGGATGCGAGCCGACACGCGCCATCAACCGCTCGAGCGCGACCATCTCGTCGGACGCCCCGGCATCGAGGTCAATCACGGCAACGCTCGCCTGCGCGAGATCGAGATCGGCAACCGTCGCAAGCGTCCCCGAAACCACGCGCAGCACGATCCTGTCGCTGACACCGAAGGTCTGGCGGGCCTGCGTCTCGAAAGCCGCGTCATCGGTCAACACGAGCACCTCGGTCTTGCCGGCCGCCGTATCTGGTTTGCCGCTTCTCATGATGCCCGCTGTGAATCGACTGTCCGCTTGCGCGACGGTGGCTACTTGACCGCAGCCGCCGGGGCTGCGGCCGGCACCGCCGTCAACGGCGGACAGGTCGTTCCCGCCGCGCTCTGCTGCAGCTGCTGGACGGCGGCGGTGGTGTTGGGGTTGACCGGAACGATCACGCGCGGATTGCGCCGATAGCACTCGATCGCAGCCTGCATCCGCTCGCCGCTGAAGGTAAGATTCTTGTTCCCCACATAGACCGGCCAAGGATCAATCATCTGTGCGACCATATTGGAGGCGATGTGATCGTCGGCGCCGAGCGCAACGGTCTCCCGCCGGTCGTAATAGATGTCCGAGCACCCGCTCAGCAGCGTCGCCAACGCGACTGCGGCCGCGACCCGCCGGCGCTGGGCCGCAGCTCGGGCCTCAATTCTTGACCGCAACGACATCGACGCCCTCCCTACGCAGATCGAGGATGTGCCCCACAAACGGACGCTGGTGACCCACTGCAAGCCGCGCATCAGCGGGTGAGATCTCGTTCTTGCCCATGAGGAAAAAGTCGATGTCGTTCGCGGGCAGGGTGTTGTCGAGCGGCGTCTTGACGACATCGCCGGGCCGCGTCGGCCGCACCAGGCGCGGAGTGACGATGATCGCGAGATCCGTCTCGTTCTTCTGATATTGCGCGCTGCGAAAGAGCGCCCCGAGCACCGGCACGTCGCCGAGCCACGGCAACTGGTCCTGTGCGTTGGTGCTGAGATTCTGCAAGAGGCCACCGATCACGAAGCTCTGGCCATCGCGCAGCTCGATGGTGGTGCTGGCGCGCCGCACGATCAGGGGCGGAACCGAGATCCCCGCGATCTGCACGGAGTGGGCAAAGTCAAGCTGGCTCACCTCCGGCTTGATCATCAGGTTGATCACGCCGTCCTTGAGCACCGTCGGCGTGAAGGACAGTCCCACGCCATAGGTCTTGTAGTCGATGGTGACGGTTCCCAGCGAGCCCGGCACCGGGATCGGATACTCGCCGCCAGCGAGAAAGCTTGCCGTATCGCCGGACAGTGCGACCAAATTGGGCTCGGCCAGGCTGCGAATAAGGCCCTTCTGCTCGAGGGCGTTGATGGCGACATCGACCGAGAAATTCCCCCGGTTCATCGCTCCAAGCAGAAAACCGAAAGGGGCGACGCCCGAGAGCAGTCCCGCTGCGGTAATGGGCGAGATCGGAAGCTGATTTGCCAGGATATTGGGCCCGCCGAGCTGGGAGCCCGCAGGGGTGAAGGCAGGCTGCTGAAACGGCCCGCCAGGCGTGGTCACCGGCAGCTGGTTGGCGGGCACCCGGTTGCCGATATTGGTGAGCGTATTCTTGCCGAAGCTGTTCCACTGCACCCCGAGCTCGCGGCTCGCCTGCCGCGAGGCCTCGACGAAGCGCACCTCCAGCATCACCTGCTGCGGCTGGAGCACCCGGACCGCGTTGATGATATCGGGAGCGAATTGCCGCGCGATCACGACCGCCCGGTCAAGCGTCACCGCATCGGGCACCATCCCAGACAGCATGATGCGTCCGTTGACCGAGGACACGCGCAAGCCACCGCCGGTGATGTGGTTGAGCTCCAGCGCAAGTCGGCTGACGTCATAGGAGACCTCGACGTCGAAGATTCCGACGACCCGCCTGCCTTCGCCATACACGGATACGCGCGTCATCCCGATCTTCTTGCCGAGGATCGACAGCGTACGGTCGGTGAGAGGCGTGACGTCCGCCACGTCGGGATCGCCGACCATGACATCCGTGAACGGCGCATCGACACGGATGTCCTGTGTCTTGCCAGCAGTGATGGCTATGGTTCCGGTTCGCCTGCCATCGAACACTGCAAGGCGTTCCTGTGCTTGCCCCAGCCCTGGCAGGCAAAGCAGACCGGGCGCGGTCACCAGCGCGATTGCAGCAAGAGTTGCGAGGGGCCGGCGACCTCGGTTGATCCGCCCTGTGCCGCCCCCTCGCTGCCCGGCCCCCCTGCCCGGCTGCCGCGATCCCCCGATCACGGCCTTCTCTTTGTTATTGTCGTTCACGACCTTGCTCCCCGTCCACCGCCTCGATCCCCAATTGCTGAAGTTTGTGTTGTTTGTTGCTGCGCGCTGCCCGACTATCTTGCCCCGATAGTGGCGAGCCGGCCGCCTTCGTTCGGCACCGAATATTCGAATTTCTGGCCCCCGCGGACGACCGATATGGTGGTGAAATGATCATCGGTGGTGACATTCTTGGGCAGGTCGCTCACCGTGATGCGCCGCGTGTTGGAAGGCGTCGCCTCGCCCGCCTTGCGCAACGCCAGCGACAAGGTGCCGACCGTGGACGCCAGCGCCAGCTTCTGCGCCGCCGTTGCCTCGACTTCGAGCGTCACCGCCTTGGCAATCGAAGGTTTTTCAGCGCGCTCATCCGCAATCTGATCGACCGCCAGCACCCGCACGTTCTGCAGCACGATGTCGGCAGCAGCGATCGCCTTGTCCTGCTGGCGGGTGAGCACAACGTCCACGCGGTCTCCCGGCAACACGAAGCCCGCGACCCCTTCGACGTCATTGACGCGGATGGTGACCGCCTTCATTCCATCCGCGAGCACGGCTGACAGCGTTGCCCGCTGGCCTGATCCGGTAATCTTCGAAACCAGGATCGGCTCGTTCGTCTCGATCGCAGTGAGCACGACACGACGGCTTGACGTGAGCTCCGAGATCTTGCTGAACGCACCTGCCGGAAGGGCCGCCTTCGGCCAGGGAATCTCCCGCAGCGACATTGCGCCAAGCTCGTTGCCGAAGCGCAGCGGCTTCGCGGCGACGACGATGGTCTGTGTCTCCACGGGTTTCTTCTGTGCTTCCATACTCTTTGCCCGCATCTCGGCCTGGCTGTTCAACCATGACTGCGCCGCGAACACCGCAAGCAGTCCGAAAACAACGGCGAAGCCGATCATGACGATGGTGCTTGACCGCACGACAATTTTCCTTCGGCTGCCCGACCCCTCCGCCGCAGCGAATATAGCGTCATGGCTGGTATTGTTTTGGTGAAACGCCGTGCGCTTCTTTGCCTATGCTGAAGATTGCTTGAAAGCCTATGTTTGATGCTTTCTCTACAAGACTGTTAGAAACGAGTAACTCTCATCGACATCTGTTAAGGGAAGCTGCGCGGCAGATGCAGCGCGCAGAGCAGAAAGGACATCGTTCGTACCAATCGTAGATCGGCGCCGCCGTTGCGGTTTACGCCGTGTCGGACAACCGGCATGTGGTAAACGATCAGCAACCGGGTTGAACGCCTTGCCGGCTTGCGTCAACATGCAAGCTGACGCATATGATGAACAAAGGATTGGCAGGCGCCTTGCTTCGCCAAGCCGGTCCGCAGGGAGCCGCAATCGATGTCCAGACCGCACATCAGCTACGTCGACCCCGCCGGCATCGAGGACAAGGCAATGCTCGCCGAATTCGAGCGCTGCGCCCGCGAGGGCACGCCGCGCCCGGAAAGCCAGGCCATCCGCGCCCATGTACCGGCTGTATTCTGGTCGTTCGCCAACAGCTGGCGCGACGTATTCAAGAACGGGGTAGCCGATCACGCGATCAAGGAGCTTTGTCGCGTCTACGTGTCGCGCTCGGTGCTGTGCGAGTTCTGCGGCAACCAGCGCTCGATGAAGGCGGCGGCTCAAGGTATGGTCGAGGACGACTACCACGATCTCATCAATTTCGAGAGCTCGAGCCGCTATGACGAGCGGCAGAAGGCGGCGCTCTCCTACGCTGAGGCGATTACCTGGGACCAGCCAGTGAACGATGCGTTCTGGGCGCGCCTGCACCGGCATTTCAGCGAGCCGGAGCTGGTCGAGATCGGCTATTTCATCGCGCTCACCATGGGCCAGCAGCGCTGGCTGCGCACGCTGGGCATCGAGCATCATCAGGTGATGGCCGGCACGGACGCGTCCATGGCGCCTGGCTTCGAAACCGAGGAGGCGCTCAAGCGCTCGAAGCAGGCCGCCGACTACTGGGCGAGGACGCGGCCGGGAACACAGCCGCAGGCCGCAGAATAAGCATCCCGCGCCTTCCCGGAGGTTTCAATGGGCGATCGTTACCCGACGGTGAAGGTCGCCGCCGTCCAGGCCGCCTCCGTATTTCTCGATCGCGAGGCGTCAACGGAGAAGGCCTGCAGCCTTGTTCGCGAGGCCGGGCGCAACGGCGCACGCGTCATCGGATTTCCGGAAGGCTTCATCCCTGCGCACCCGGTCTGGTACCATCATCACTCCGCAACCGGCGCCGTATCCAATGCGCTTGCGGCCGAGCTGTTCAAGAATTCCGTCGAGATTCCGGGACCGCAAACGCGGGCGCTGGCGGCTGCTGCGCGGGATGCCAATGCCTACGTCGTGGTCGGCGTCTGCGAGAAGATTCCGAATACCATGGGCACGATGTTCAACACCCAGGTCTATCTCGGCCCGGACGGCACGATCATCGGCAAGCACCGCAAGATTTCGCCCACCGTGGGCGAGCGGCTCGTGCATATGGGCGGGTTCGGCGATACGTTAGGTACGTTTCCGACCGCGTTCGGGCCGCTGAGCGCTCTCATCTGCGGCGAGAATTCCAATCCGCTCGCAATTTTTGCGTTGACTGCAGAAGCAACGCGCATTCACGTCATGAGCTGGCCCAATCATTTCCCGACCAGCGGCGACCCGATGCGCCATCGCGTGTCGGTCGACTCGCAGGCATTTGCGCAAATGAGCAAGGCATTCGTGATTTCGGCGTGCGGGGTGGTCGACGAGCGCATGATCGAGCGGTTGACGCCAAGCGCGGAGGGAGAGCGTTTCCTGCGCGATGCCGATCGCAGCGGCGGCAGCGTCATCGTCGCTCCCAACAGCCGGATTATTGCCGGCCCCCTGGGTGGCGAGGAAAGCATCCTCTATGCCCAATGCGATCTCGAGCTTGGCATTCAGATGAAGCTCCGGCACGACTTTGCCGGCCACTACAATCGGCCGGACATATTCCACCTCGAGATCAATCGCGCTGCGCCGAAGCTCTATGCGGTCCATGACGGTCGGCAGGATGCCCTGCTCGCGCGGGTGGACGCCGATATCCCTGCGCTGTCGGGGCCGGCCGCCGCGCCCCTGGACGAGGATCGATAGCGCTGGTCCTCAAAATGCCGGCCACCCCTGCCTGCCCGGGGCTATGGTGATCCAATAAGGCGTCGGTAGCGCTCGGGGTGGTGCATTCGGGGCCGTTTCAGCGACCGCTGACTTGATATTTGCCAATCCGATATGCTGCGACAGACTTGCTGCCCAGGGGTTGCCAATGCAATTCGCTCATCTGAAACGTCGTGAGCTCGTCTCGCTGTTGGGCGGCGCGGCGGCATGGCCGATCGCAGCACGTGCGCAGCAAATGGGAAGGCTGCCGACGATCGGCTTCCTGGGATCAGATGTTTCAGCTTTTAGTCCGTGGACGGCTGCTTTTGTTGCACATCTGCGGGAATTGGGCTGGATCGAGAACCGCAACATCGTAATCGAGTATCGCTGGTCGGAGGGACGCACCGAGCGATACGCCGAAATTGCTGCTGAGTTTGTCCGCCTGAAGGTCGACGTTATTGTCACTGTTGGCAGCGCTGTCCCCACCGTGGCCGAGGTGGCAACGGCCATTCCGATTGTTTTTGCCGTGGCAATCGATCCAGTCGGCAATGGCCTGGTGGCAAGTCTGGCCAAACCGGGCGGCAACGTCACCGGGCTCTCCTTGCAGGCGGCCCATCTCGCCGGCAAGCGAATCGAGCTTCTACGCGAGGTGGTTCCCCAATTGCGCCGGCTGGCCATCATCTTCAATGTCGGCAATGCCCAGCCTGTTCTGGAGATGCGTGAGACCGAGGCGGCGGCCCGGTCGCTCGGCATCGATGTCGTGCCGCTGGAAATTCATCGGGTGGCGGATTTCAGCCCTGCCTTCCAGAAGCTCAGGGAGAAGGCGGACGCGCTTTATGTTGCGATCGATCAGCTCATGGTCGCCAACCTCGCGCGCATCCTTACGCTTGCCCTGGGCGCGCGGCTTCCAACCATCTTCAGCACTCGCGATTTTGTCCACAGTGGAGGCTTCATGTCCTACGGGCCAAGCTACACCGAACGATTTCGGCGCGCGGCAGATTACGTCGACAAGATTCTGCGGGGGGCCAAGCCCGGCGATATACCGGTCGAGCAGCCGACGAAGTTCGAGCTTGTGGTCAATTTGATTACCGCGCAAGCGCTCGATCTCCAAGTGCCACCGACGCTGCTCGCGCTCGCCGACGAGGTTATCGAGTGACCCCGGTTTGGGAACAGCGGATGTAATTCGATCGATTGCAGCGCCGCCGCGAGGCCGCGAAGCGCGAGGAATTCTTGTATCTGGCAGCTCGTCCCTGCCGGAGGGCTCAGCCGATGGCGCGCGTGCGCAACTCCGGCTCCGCCGTCGCCGCCGCGCGCTCGGCGACCAGCGTGGCGACCGCGACCATGTCGACCTTGCCGGAGCCGAGCAAGGGAAGCTTGTCGATCACCCAGACCTCGGCGGGAATCATCAGCTCGGAGGCGTGCTTCGCCCTGGCGAAGGCCAGAAACTCCCCGCGCGTTGCGCCCTTCTGCTGGGTCACGAGAATGAGGCGCTCGCCTTTGCGCGCATCGGGAACCGCTGCGACCGCGGAGACGGCATTCGGCCACAGCTCGGAGGCCAGCGCCTCGACCGCCGCGAGCGAGATCATCTCGCCTCCGATCTTGGCGAACCTGCGGGCGCGGCCCTTGATGGTCACGAAGCCCTGCTCGTCGATGCTGACGATATCGCCGGTGTCGTGCCAGCCCGCAGAGGGAGGCTCCAGCACGCCGGGGTGATCCACCTTGAGATAGCCGAGCATCACGTTCGGCCCGCGCACGAGCAGGCGGCCTCCGTCCTCGACCCCTTCGACCTTTTCGAGCTTCACCTCCATGCCCGGCAGGATGCGCCCGACAGTGCCGAATTTGTTGAACATCGGCGTGTTCAGCGCCAGCGCCGGCGCCGTCTCGGTGACACCGTAGCCTTCCAGGATGCGCAGTCCAAATTTTTCCATATAGGTGCGCCGGGTCGTGTCCTTCACCGGCTCCGCGCCGGCGAGAATGTAGCGCAGCGACCGGAAATCATAAGCATGCGCCACGCGCGCATAGCCGTTGAGGAAGGTATCGGTGCCGAACATGATGGTCGCGTTCACCGCATAGATGAGCTCGGCCACGGTGCGATAATGCAGCGGAGACGGATAAAGGTAGGTGCGCACGCCTGAGACCAGCGGCAATGCTACGCCCACCGTGAGGCCGAACGAGTGGAATATCGGTAGCACATTGAATACCTTGTCCTCCCTGCCGAAATCGATGCGCGCGGCGGCCTGTGCGGCGTTCGCGAGCATGTTGCGATGGGAGAGCACGACCCCCTTGGGCAACCCTTCCGATCCGGATGTGAACAGGATTGCCGCCCAGTCGTCAGGCTTGCGCTCGACCAGTGGCTTCTCGGCATGGCGCAGGCCGCGAAGCTTGTCGGCAAGGGTAACGCCCGCACGAACGTCCTCGAGATAGACGATCGCTACTTTTTCCTCGATCGCCGCAACCAGTTTTGAGAGCTTTCCCTTCTCGATGAAGGCGCGCGAGCTGATAATGGTGTCGATCTGCGCCGCCCGGCAGGCGCTAAGAATGTTGGCTGCGCCCGCGGTGAAATTGATCATGGCGGGAACGCGACCTGCCGACATCAGCCCAAGAA
>Ga0306925_10003694_pt1 | contig 13627 bp, 6 predicted proteins | sample flu12Cox44000176_FD_203755 | JGI IMG/M metagenome (GOLD analysis project Ga0306925, IMG submission 203755) | Lab enrichment of tropical soil microbial communities from Luquillo Experimental Forest, Puerto Rico - flux8day.12C.oxic.44.000.176 (v2)... | ecosystem: Environmental > Terrestrial > Soil... | reverse complement strand
CAACTCAAGCGAAGTTACTTTTGTCGCTCGTAAGCGGCGAGCGCCTTCTCTGTCCACTGCAAGGTGGCTTCGTACTGAAGGATTCGGCTTTCCAGTGCGAGTTTGCCCGAAAGCGAAACGTCTTCTCCCGTGGCATCGAGGTAAACGCGAAGCGATGGTACATAGGCAGCGAGCTCAGCAATCAGGGACTTGTGAAAACTGGCTGACGCCTCACGGCCGAGGACCTCGTCAATGAAGCCGAAGCGCAACATGACTTCCTTGAAATTACTGACTACGTCGTCTCGGGTCAGGCCAAGCCCTGCCCAGCGTTTAAGTGAAGATTGAGCAGCTGCATGGATCGCGGCCCACACGACCGGGCAAGCGCTAAGAGCCGCGGCAGTCTTGATTGGCATCGGATGATTCCTCCCCACCGAGTATGGTGCGAACCAAGGTGGGCCGCATCCCTTTGACGACGAAAGGCAATAATTGCCGATGACAGGCGGGCGGTCGCGGATTGGCGGCAGAGGTGGATCTGAGATCTTCCAAAACCACCTGCTCCAAAATCGTAGTTCCTAGAAATGCCGGGTCTTGGGCGTGAGGCCTTCGAAGGTACGCTCGAGATCGGGAAGGGAGCCAACCTGCTGGTGCAGGTGGCCCCTACTCTCGATCTCCGCAATACGGACACCATCAACTTATTTTCGTCAGCTATCCGTCCACTGCCGGCAGCTTCTCGAAGAGTCCCATTCCGCCGCATTCTGGACACACGCCGGAACCTGAGCACTTTGTGCAATTGGGTTCGTCTTGATCCAGGTGGACATTGACACCGCTCAGTCAGTTTTGTTGTTCGAGCAGGTTCCGGCATCGCGACGAAAAGCCAGTAAAAGCAGGCGAGAGTGAGCGATGTTGCAAACGCACTTATGCAGAAATACCACCTTGCAGCGGTCTTGCTGAACGGGAGCGTCCATAACGAATACACGGCTGCGAAAGAGCACAAAACTGCGGCCAACCAGGCGCGTTCGGACCCGCGACATAGGTAAACCCGGCGGACATTCGGCCGCTAAATGCTCTGAGCACCCGAGAAGAAACCATCGAACGGGTCCTGCCTGGTAATGACATCACCGGCTTCGGCTAACCGCCTTCAGGTTGAGCAAATTACTTTGCGAGTCGAGGGAAAAGTCGCATTATATCTCTGTCCTTCCCACTCCTTCGTTGATGAGGCTTGATCGTGCGCCTTTGGCTTTCCACCGTGAGTGAGGTTCCGATTTATCGCCAACTGGTCACCCAAGTGACGCTAGCAATCTTGAGCGGCGATCTTAAACCCGGCGATCGACTACCAAGCACCCGTGAATTGGCGCGCCGGTTCAGCATCCATCCGAATACTGTGAGCGCAGGTTACCGGCAACTGGCACGAGAAGGATGGGTTGAGTACCGGCATGGGAGCGGCGTGTTTATAAAGAACGATGCAACGCCGCCCGCGACCCCAGAGCAGATTCTTGACCAGCACATTGCGGCATTCTTCCGAGCGGTGCGCGAGTTGCGCCTTCCGGCAACGGCAATCAGGCAGCGGGTGGCCGAATGGATTGCGTCCCCCCCTCCCGATCACTTTCTGCTGGTTGACCCCGATCCGGATGCCCGGGAAATCTTGCTCACCGAGATTCGGCAATTGACCGATTGGCCAGTGTTGGCAACCTCGGTCGAGGACCTGGCGCAGCCGGACGCTCTGCTGGGGGCCGTTCCGCTCTGCCGGACGGGTGAGGACGACATTGTCCGGGCAGTTTTGCCCGCAGGTATCGAGCTCATCACACTGCAGATCCGATCGGCGAACCAGTGGCTCCATCCGGCGCTTCCCTCGCTCAAGGAAACGCTGGTAGGGGTCGTTTCACAATGGATTGATTTCCGGGAAACTGCCAAGACCATGCTGGCAGCGGCCGGAATCGACCCCGATCTGTTGCTAATGCGTAACCCGCGTCGGCCGCGTTGGTACAGTGGCCTCGATCAGACAGGCGCGATTATCTGCGATGTCCATACGGCAGCAACGCGCAAGTTACCAAAAGGGCCACGGTTATTTGTCTTTTCTGTGGTCGCCGACACTGCCCGAGCAGAATTGAGCCGATTCTCGCAAAGCTCATAATTTGTGACACTCGCGAAACTGTCTGGAAGGGCCTTTTTCCGGCGTTTGCCGAGGCTAATATAGGGCCGTCTTCGTTGCCGGGAGGAGTTCAAAATCGATGGATTCTCTTTCCAGTGATTCCGCAGTCTTAGCCCATGTCCCCATGACCACTGATGCGCCGCGAAGCCGGCTGGGTTTTTGGGCGCTTATCGCCACTCAGTTCCAGGGCGCCTTCAGCGACAACCTCCTTCGCAATCTGCTGCTCTCGATGATCGTTGGTATGAACCTGGCGAAGAGCGATCGCGAGAGCTTTGTTTCGATGGTTACCTTCCTCTTCTCGCTGCCCTTCCTGGCTCTCAGCATGCCCGGGGGCTGGTTGGCGGACCGCTTCAGCAAGCGGCAAGTAACGATCTGGACCAAAGTAATGGAGTTCGGATCGATGCTGCTGGCGACGGCAGGGCTGGCAACGCACACGTTGGGCCTCTCGCTGGCGGCACTCACCCTGGTTGCCAGTCAGGCGGCACTCTTCGGACCGTCGAAGTACGGTTTGCTGCCGGAGCTTCTGCCGGAGAAGAGCTTGTCGTGGGGCAACGGCGTAATCGAACTGGGAACGTTTCTTGCGATCATCCTCGGCACAGTTGCCGGCGCGTGGATGGGAGAGCACTTCAGCGCACACGAGGCGTACGCGGGATACGCGCTGTTGGGGCTCTCCGTGGTTGGCTTTGTTAGCAGTTTAGCGATCGATAAAGTTCCGGCTGCGGCACCGGAAAAGCCTTTCCGGCTGAACATTGTCCGCGACCTCTGGGTACAGATCGGGAAAATGCGCCGCGACCGGGCGCTCTTTCTCGCAGTGCTCGGCAATACCTATTTCTGGTTCCTGGGTTCTTTGCTCTTTTCGACAATCGTGGTTTACGGCCCCGATGTTCTGCACATCGGGCAAACCAAAACCGGCTACCTTAATGCAATGCTAGCGGTGGGAATCGGCATCGGCAGCATGGCTGCCGGCTATGTTAGCGACAACAAGATTGAGTACGGCCTCATTCCGCTGGGATCGATCGGCATGACATGTACGGGCCTGGCGCTCGGGCTCGCACCACACGGAGTAACTGGATCGGCAACGCTTCTTGGCATCCTGGGTCTCTGGGCTGGTTTCTTCGCCGTACCCGTGAACGCGCTGATCCAACACAGGCCGGCGGAAGAGGACAAGGGCGGAATCATCGCCGCGTCGAACCTGCTGTCGTTTGTAGGGATCGCGATTTCGTCAGCGGTATATTTCATCTTCACCAACTACATTCATCTCGATCCTCGCGGCGTCATCGTGGCAGCTTCGTGTATCACCGCGGTCGGAACAGCCTATGTTCTGTATCTGCTGCCCGAGTGGTTTGCGCGGCTGGTCCTGTTCTTCGCAACGCGAACCATGTATCGCGTTCGCGTCATCGGGCGCGACAACTTCCCCGAGAGGACCGGGGCGCTGCTGGTGTGCAACCACATGTCGTTTGTCGATGTGGCGCTGCTAGTGGCGGCGACCGACCGGCCGATACGTTTCCTGATGTACAAGGGCATTTATGAACATCCCGTAGTCAAGCCGCTGGCCAAAATAGTGAAGGCAATTCCAGTTTCCAGCGAACAGCATCCCCGCGAAATGCTGCACTCGTTGAAAGTAGCGAGTGAGGCGCTGCGTGACGATGAGATTGTGTGCATCTTTGCCGAAGGGCAGATCACGCGCACCGGACAACTGCTCCCCTTCCGCCACGGACTGGAACGCATCATGAAAGGGGTTAATGTTCCGATCGTTCCCGTGAACCTGGACGGCGTCTGGGGAAGTATTTTCAGTTTTGAACGCGGACGGTTTCTGTGGAAGTTGCCCAGGAGAATTCCGTATCGCGTCACGGTAAGCTTCGGCAAGCCCATGCCGCCGACATCAACAGCAGCCGAAGTGCGCGCCGAGGTACAGGAGTTGCAAGCCGCGGCGTTCGAGATGCGCAGGCCTCAAATGAAGACCTTGGACGAGGCATTCGTGCGCACGGCACGGCAACGGCCTTGGCAATTTTTCATGGCAGACGGGAAGACGCCGAGGGTTTCCTTCGGATCGGCCCTCCTCAAGGTCGTCTACATCGCGCGTAGACTGCGGCGGCAAATCGGGCAACAGCCGATGATTGGCTTGCTGCTTCCGCCGTCCGTAGGTGGAGCACTAACGAACTACGCGTTGACGCTGATGGGCCGCGTGCCAGTAAACCTGAACTACACGTCGTCCAACGAGATGATCGCGAGCTGCGCCAAGCAGTCCGGCGTCGAGGTCGTGATTACCTCGAAGGCATTCCTGGAGCGCTTCCCCAGCATGGCGATTCCGGGGCGCACAGTGCTGCTGGAGGATGCTCTGGCCCGGCCAGGCTTGACCGAAAAGCTAACTGCGTTTGCGCTGGTCTGGCTGATGCCCTGTGGGCTGCTGAAGCGAGCACTCGGCGCGTATCGAGTAGAGCCGGCCGCTCAAGCGGTGGCTGCGACGGATGGCAAAGCGTCTCCGATCGATGAATTGGCAACCGTGATCTTCTCCAGTGGTAGCACCGGCGACCCTAAGGGCGTGATGCTGACGCACTTCAACATGATGGCCAACATTAGCCAGGTGAGCCAGGTGTTCGCGCTCGACGCCCGCGACAAGGTTCTGGGCATACTACCGTTCTTTCACTCCTTTGGTTTCACGGCTGGCCTATGGTTGCCCGCGGTGCAGGGAGTGGGCGTAGTGTTCCACGCCAACCCGCTGGACGCGCAGGTAGTCGGCGAGCTGGTTGGCAGATACAAGGTGACATTTCTCATCGCGACACCAACGTTCTTGCAAGGCTACATGCGGCGCTGCACGCCCGGGAGTTTTGGCTCGTTGCAATATGTGCTGGTGGGAGCCGAGAAACTGCTGGAGCGAGTGGCATTAGCATTTGAGGATCAGTTTGGCATTCGGCCGCTCGAAGGCTACGGCTGTACGGAATGCTCGCCCGTGGTGACTGTCAATGGCAAGGACTTTCGCGCGCCGGGTTTCCGGCAGGTCGCTGCCAAGCGCGGAAGGATCGGGCATCCGCTGCCAGGGGTCGCGGTGAAGGTGGTTGACATCGAGAGCGGTCAGCCGGTTGCGCCAGGAAACCCGGGGATGCTTCTGGTGAAAGGCCCGAACGTGATGCGGGGCTATCTGGGAAAACCGGAGAAAACCGCCGAAGTTCTGCACGAGGGCTGGTACACGACCGGCGACATCGCAACCATGGAGGAGGATGGGTTTCTCACCATAACGGATCGGCTGTCGCGATTCAGCAAGATTGGCGGCGAAATGGTGCCGCATATTCGCATTGAGGAGAAGTTGCATGAGCTGGCCGATACAAATGAGCAGGTATTTGCCGTAACCGCGCAGCCCGACCAAAAAAAAGGTGAGCGGATCGTTGTGTTGCACACCCTGCCCGAAGCCAAGCTGGCAGAAGTATTAGAAAAGCTCGCAGCCTGCGACTTGCCCGCGTTGTGGAAGCCGAAAGGCAACCAATTTGTTCACGTAAATGCAATTCCGATCCTGGGAACGGGAAAAATGGATTTGCGAGGCATTAAGGCCCTGGCAGCTTCACTGGCTACTGAGGTTGAAACGGCTGCGGCAACACATCCGAACTGACGTAAAGCGACAGCCGCAACAAGTAGCGGTTGTCATGCGAACCAGCAGAACTGTCGTGACGGAGCGATGGCACTCCAGCCGCCGGACGGCGCGTCAGTTTTGCATGGTCCACGGCTCTGCAGTCGCTCAATCCTGTGGCGCACGAGGTTGCAATGGAAGTTTTTCCTTACCTGTTCATCGCAGCAGTGGTGGTGTTCGGGCCGTGGGTCTTGCTGTTCTCGACTCGCCGGCGCATGCGACAGGAGCGCGAAGCCAACGCGGCTCGTTTGGCGGATCTCACCAGCCGAGTGCACCACCTGGAACAATCGCGCGAGCAGGTTCAGGCTCCACAATCTTCGCCTGCCGAGCGAATACAGCAGCTTCATGTCCAAGAGGTTGTATATCAACAGCAGCAACCGGTTGTGCGACCGGAGTCCATCCAGACCTACGTTGAGCCGGCTGCAACGGCCGTGCCCACAGGGGCGGTAGCAATGGAAGCTGAGCGACCGAGCGAGTTAGTGTCCGGCGCACAGGCTCAAGCTCAGACATCCGTTATCACCGGCCGGCCGCCTTTCAGTGCGCCGCCTGTGCCATCTCCTCCACTCGTTTTTCCTCCGATCGCGGCACGCCAGCAAGAACCTTTACTTTCATCTACGCAGCCCGCCGCCTCGGATTGGTTCGACAGGTTAAAGGGAGGATTCAATCTTGAAGAAGCGCTGGGCGCGAACTGGCTAAACAAGATCGGCATCGTCATTCTGGTGTTTGGCGTCGCCTTCTTCCTCGCGTACCAATTGCGACAGGTGGGGCCCGCGGGAAAGGTGCTGGTGGGCGCTCTGGTCAGTGTCGCATTACTCGGCGGCGGCATCTTCTTAGCGCGCAAACCGGGTTACACGATCGTTGGCCGCGCAGGCATCGGCGGCGGATGGGCGCTCGCCTTTTTCGTCGCCTACGCCACGTACCACGTTCCGGCAGCGCGCATCTTCAACTCACAGAGTTCGTCCCTGCTGCTCATGCTGGCGATCGCAGCAGGAATGGTGCTGCACACCTTGCGCTACCGCTCGCAGGTAATTACCGGGCTCGCGTTTCTGCTGGCATTCTCGACGCTCACCATCAGCCAGGTCACTGTCTACTCGCTCGTGGCCGGCGTGATCCTCGCACTTGGGCTGGTCGCCATCATCGGGCACATGCAATGGTTTGAGCTCGAGATTTTCGGCATTGCCGCGGCGTATCTGAATCACTGGTGGTGGTTGCGCCGGATCATGGAGCCGATGGGCCCGCACAAGCACAAGTTCCCGGAATTTTTTGCCAGCGCGGGGATCCTGCTGCTCTACTGGGCCATCTTCCGGGCGTCCTACATCCTGCGACGCTGCAATGAACGCCAGGAAAGAGTCTCGACGATCGCGGCGCTGTTGAACTCTGTCGGCCTGCTCGCCTTGCTTAGATATCAGTCTGTGCATCCGGAGTGGGCCTTCTGGGCGCTGCTGGCGATCGGAACGATCGAGCTCGTGCTTGGCATGTTGCCGGTGACGCGCCGCAGGCGCATGGCATTCCTCATCCTCACGACCACCGGCGTCACGCTGTTGGTCGCGGCTATGCCGTCCCACTTTACCGGCGGGCGGCTCGACACGCTGTGGCTGCTGGAATCTGAGGCCCTGCTGCTGGCCGGAGTATTCGTCCGCGAGATACATTTTCGGCGGCTGGGCATGATCACGGCTGTGCTGGTGCCCATCTACCTGCTCTCCGGTGATGCTGGTTGGCTGCTCGGGCTTCGCCATTACGGATTGGCCGCCACACGCGATGTCCACCTCGCGATTCTCTGCCTGGTGGCCGCCTGCGTGTTCTTCGCCGACTCTCACGTTGTGGTATGCCGCTGGCCGGCGCTGTTCGAGCATGTCTTCGACCGGACGGTAATGCGCCGGTTCTCGTTCGTCGGAGCTTTCCTGTTGTTTGTGGGAGCCTGGGCGGCGTTCCCGTTGCAGCTCACAGCGGTTGCCTGGAGTGTCGTAGGACTGGTGCTTTTGTGCCTCGGGCGGCTTCTGAAATTCAAGCAGCTTCCTTTCGAAGCCCATTTGTTTTTTGCCTGCGCGCTGCTCTCAGCGGTGTTCACGAACCTGCCAAGCAGTGCCTATTGGGGAAACGTCAGCGAGCGTTTGGTGACCGTCAGTCTCATAGCGGCGCTGTTCTATGTGGCTTCTTTTTGGGGGGGGACCGGCACCGAGGCGTGGCCGCACATCTCTGAGGCGTTGCCGGCTGCCTATCGATGGGCTGCATCAATGCTGTTGCTGCTGCTCGCCTACTATGCATTGCGTCCGGTGAACGTCGCGCCGGCCTGGGTCGTGCTCGGGCTGGTGCTGGCGGAAATCGGATTTACGCGGCAGTTGCCCGACCTTCGGGCGCAGGGCTACCTCTCGTTAGCTTGTGCGTTTGTCGCGATCTTCTTCGTCAACCTTAATGCTGATGCCCAAGTCGTCGGCATCAGCACCCGCCTGGTGACCGTAGTGCCCGTGGCGCTCGCGCTGTACTACGAATATTTTCGTCTCCAATCGGTGTCGGTCGATTATCGGCTGGAGAAGCGTCTTCACCTCGCGACCAATGCAGCCTGGTGCGGAACCGTCTCCATCGCTGCGCTGCTGCGCTTCGAACTCAGTCCTGATTGGGTTGCAGCCGGTTGGGCACTGCTCTCGTTTCTGTTAATCGCCGTGGCATGGCGCAGTGGCCGCGAGCTCTTCCTCCCGCAAGCTCTCGCGCTGGCGCTGGCCGCGACCTTTAGGGGAGTGCTGCACAACCTGTACGAGCGCAGTTATCTTCCCGGGCCGTTCTGGCAAAGCCGCACTGTGTGCACGAGTGTAACCGCCGCGCTGCTCTTCGCGGCCTTATGCTTCGCTTTCCCGTTGCGGCGCCGCATGGAAGCCACCGACGCAATCCGCGGTACGCGTCGACTCACAGTGCTGCTACATCATCCTGAGCAGATGCTCTTCTACCTGCCGCTCGGGCTGGTGGCCGCTTTGTTGGCGGTCACTCTGCGGCGCGGCCTCGTCACCGTAGGCTGGAGTGCGCTGGGCGTGCTCGTTTTCCTGTTTGCTCTGTGGATACGGCAGCGCAGTTTCCGGCTCGCGGGACTTGGGTTGCTTCTGCTCGGGGTCGCGAAAATGGTTGTTGTCGATGTGTGGGAGCTCAGTCCGGGCGATCGCTACCTGACCTTCATCACCCTTGGCTCCGCGCTGCTGCTAGTCTCGTTCCTCTATTCGCGCTACCGGGAGGCCATCTGGCGATATCTATGAAACGCTATACCGCACTCGCCGCCATCATCGCGCTCGCGGTTGCCGCACTTGTGCTGTCGGAGCGCCGCTGTCTCGAGGCGGAAGTCTCGCCCGCGCCCATCCTGTATTTCGTCGCCGACACCGAGCGTGAGCTGACGCGCATTCCGGTTTCGCTCACGCGCATCTCTGACCAGCAGGAAATTGAGACTGGCGACAAGATGGTGCGGGGCTATTTCGAGTTAAACAAGGCGCAGGAAACGCCGGAGAACCGCGAGATCGCGGCCTACATCAGCGAAGTAGGGGCACGCATGGCTGAGCACGCGCATCGCAGGCTACCCTACAAATTCCACTACATTCCGCAGAATTATTTTGTAAATGCTTTTGCGCTGCCTGGAGGACATGTGTTCATCGGCAAGGGTCTGCTAAATCTAATGGAAACAGAAGACGAGCTAGCCAATATCCTTGGACACGAGATCGAGCATGTAGACCTGGGGCACTGCGCCGAACGCGTGCAGATCGAGGGCGCGGTCCGCAAGTTGCCGCTGGGCAGCATCGTGCAATTCCCCGTCGAGATGTTCGAAGCAGGCTACCGCAAGGAGCAGGAGCTTGAGGCCGATCGCGAAGGCGCGAAGCTGGCCGAGGCGGCCGGATACTCCGCTGAAGGCGCCAACAGCATGTTTCGAAAGTACCGAAAGCTGGAAGAGGAAGTGCATCAGTACCGCGCGCATGGCCCGCAGCGGCGCACCGTGCTCACGCTTCCGATTGAACTTGGCAATGTCGTGGTGCTGCAAACGCTCGAGGGCTACTTCCGTACCCATCCGCCTGAGTCGGAACGCATCGCGCAGATTGCGCGGCTCATGGCCGATGAGCACTGGCCAAGAGACCAACGGCAGAAGACGCTTGCAGTCGCCTATCTGCTGATGACCGATCGCACAGCGATACTTACGATGCCGAGGGTCGGCCGATAACGTCGATGGTGTGCAAACGAAATTCGACGCGTTGGAGCGAGCGGTAGAGCAGAATCCCAACCGGAGCGTACACAGAGATCGTTTAGGCGAAAAGTTCGCCTTCATGAGTGGGCAGGCAGTGCGGCAATATTTGCTGCCGTTCGTCGCAGGAACAGGAGCTGTGTACAACGGCACCGGGTTGCATCGGTTTTGGACTTCCGATTGGCAGGGCAGTCAGCTCATTAGTTCTGATCTTCTGAGGAGTCATGACAGCAAGTCCCAGCAGGTGAGCGCTGGTGGCGCGCGGCCGACCAGTTCTGAGTAATAGCCCCACTCTTATCGCATCTGTTGGGGGCGACACAGGGGCGCTGACTGGTGCCCGATTCGGCAGCTCGATGATTCCACCGCCCGCAGTAGGCGGCGTCAGCTTTCTCGCTCGCACCTTCGCGCAATTCAAGGCCTTTGTGAAGTACTCTATCGACAGATCAGTCTCGCCCGGTCGTTTGTAAATAATGGCGAGTGTGAGTATGCCATCGCAGAATTTGGATCCAACTGAATGGTATGCCGAAAGCAGGCCGCAGCCGATTCTCAATTTACGGTTAGCCCGTCATCCGACAGGAACAGAGCTTTGCGTGAGCCGCCGTGGTGATTTCGGTTTGTCGATCCCAACAACAGGAACGAGGGCCGCCCAAATTGACGACTCCCGTTCCTGCCGGGCTTAGGCAAGCTCGAAGCGATCGTGGTTCATCACCTTGGTCCATGCCGCCGCGAAGTCTTTCACAAACTTTTCCTCAGAGTCCGCGCATGCATAGACCTCCGCCAGTGCACGCAGTTGCGAGTTCGAACCGAAGCTCAGGTCCACACGGCTGGCAGTCCATTTGACCTGGTTCGTCTTCCGGTCCCGCCCATCATACACGGCTCCAGAACCATTGGATTCAGTGGACGGCTGCCATTGCGTGCTCATGTCAAGCAGGTTGACGAAGAAGTCATTGGTCAGCGTCTCCGGCCGCTTGGTGAAGACACCGTGCGTCGCCTTCCCGACATTTGCTCCCAGGACGCGCAGGCCGCCGACAAGAACCGTCATCTCAGGCGCCGTCAGCCTCAGCAATTGCGCCTTATCCACCAACATCTCCTCCGGCGAGAGACGCTGCTTGCCGCGTACATAGTTGCGGAAGCCATCAGCCCTCGGTTCGAGCGGTTCGAAGGATTCGACGTCAGTTTGTTCTTGAGACGCGTCCATACGCCCCGGCGTGAAGGGGACTTTTACCTCGTGACCGCCGTCCTTCGCGGCTTTCTCGATCGCCGCACAGCCGCCAAGAACGATCAGGTCAGCGAGGGAGACCTTCTTCCCGCCGGACTGCGAAGCGTTGAACTCCTTTTGGATTGCTTCGAGCTTCTGCAACACCTTCGCCAGTTCAGCCGGCTGGTTGACTTCCCAGTCCTTTTGCGGCGCGAGGCGAATGCGCGCGCCGTTTGCTCCACCGCGCTTATCAGAGCCACGGAAGGTCGACGCCGACGCCCAAGCTGTCGAGACCAACTGGGAAACGGTCAGTCCGGAGGCGAGGATTTTCGCCTTCAGCGCAGCAATGTCCTGCTCCTCGATCAGCTGATGATTCACAACCGGGATCGGGTCTTGCCAGGACAGATGCTCCTTCGGAACGAGCGGGCCGAGATAACGCACGATCGGGCCCATGTCCCGGTGCGTCAGCTTGAACCAAGCCCGGGCGAACGCGTCTGCGAGCTGCTCCGGATGCTCGTAGAAGCGCCGTGAAATCTTTTCGTAGGCAGGGTCAAACCGCAACGAGAGGTCCGTGGTCAGCATGGCTGGCGCGTGACGTTTTGAGGTGTCATGCGCATCCGGGACCGTACCGTTGCCTCCGCCATTCTTCGGTGTCCACTGATGCGCGCCGGCCGGGCTCTTGGTCAGTTCCCAGTCGTATTTGAACAGGTTCTCGAAGTAGTTGTTGCTCCACTTCGTCGGCGTAGTGCTCCAAGTGACTTCCAGGCCGCTACCGATCGTGTCATCCCCTTTGCCGGTGCCAAACTTGCTCTTCCAGCCGAGACCTTGCTCCTCGATGGGGGCGGCTTCCGGCTCCGGGCCCACCAATGTCGCATCGCCAGCGCCGTGGGTTTTGCCAAAAGTGTGACCGCCGGCAATCAGCGCGACCGTTTCTTCGTCGTTCATTGCCATACGGCGGAAGGTTTCGCGAATATCCTTGGCCGCCGCGACGGGATCCGGCTTGCCGTTCGGCCCTTCGGGATTCACATAGATCAGGCCCATTTGCACGGCGCCGAGCGGATTCTGGAGATCACGGTCGCCGCTGTAGCGCTCGTCCGCCAGCCACTTGCCTTCGGGCCCCCAGTAGACGTCCTCTTCGGGCTCCCAGACATCCTCGCGACCGCCGCCAAAACCGAAGGTCTTGAAGCCCATTGACTCGAGGGCGACGTTGCCCGCGAGAATCATAAGGTCGGCCCACGAGATCTTCCGGCCGTATTTCTGCTTGATCGGCCACAGCAATCGGCGCGCCTTGTCGAGGTTCACGTTGTCGGGCCAGCTATTGATCGGCGCGAAGCGCTGCTGGCCGGCCCCGGCACCGCCGCGGCCGTCGCCGATGCGGTAGGTGCCGGCGCTGTGCCATGCCATCCGAATAAACAGCGGACCGTAATGGCCAAAGTCGGCCGGCCACCAATCCTGCGAGTCCGTCATCAAGGCATGAAGGTCCTTGATCACGGCATTCAGATCGAGACTCTTGAATTCCTTGGCGTAGTCGAACTCCTCGCCCATCGGATTGGACAGGGAGGAGTGCTGATGGAGAATCTGAAGGTTCAACTGGCACGGCCACCAGTCACGGTTCGTGCGTACGGGGGTTGCGCCCGTGAATGGGCACTTGGCTTCGGTTGACACGTTTTGCTCGTTGACAAGTTCTGTTCCCATAAGTTCATGCTCCTTGTCCATTAACCCAGAAAGACTACGATGAAATACGCCGCCATCCTAGTCGCGGAATCACCCGCCGCCCCTGCCGAAGCGCGGGATCTCGACACCCGCGACGCTTAACGGGAAGCACGGCGCGGAGCGCACTTGGTGCAGAGACCCCGGAAAATGAGTTCACATTCGCGAACAATCCGCTTACCGAGAGAGCTCCGGCCAGGTGGGGGCACGTCGTACCACTCCATGTCCTCAACATTGCCGCAGCGGTCGCAGATGAAGTGGTGGTGCGGCATGCCTTTCGCCTCGAATCGCGCGGCCCGCCCCTCGACCGCCACTTCGCGCACCAAACCCGCCTGCACCAGGTCCCGCAGATTGTTATAAGTCGTGGCCCTGGAAGAGCGCGGATCCGCCCGATTCACGGCTTCAAAAATCTCCGTAGCCGTGGGATGTCGGTTGCATTCCATCAAGAATGACATCACGGCGTAGCGCTGCGGAGTGCACCGCAAGCCGCTGCCTGCCAGGGATCGTTTAATCGCCGTAGCGTTCACGAATTTAGAATATATCTAATATGACACTCCATCAAGGCTTATACTTTTGTTTGCTGCTACCGGCAGAAAAATCGCGGACGCGGTATTGGGTATCCCTCCGCCCTCGGAACGACTACCCGCCGCCCCTGGCATTGTGCAGGGCTGGGCGGCACTCGGAAACTGGGGAATGGCGTTTAGCTGACGAAGAATCGCCTACCTACTCAGTAAACCTCAGTTATCCGCCTGTTTTCGC
>Ga0306925_10003693_pt1 | contig 13629 bp, 14 predicted proteins | sample flu12Cox44000176_FD_203755 | JGI IMG/M metagenome (GOLD analysis project Ga0306925, IMG submission 203755) | Lab enrichment of tropical soil microbial communities from Luquillo Experimental Forest, Puerto Rico - flux8day.12C.oxic.44.000.176 (v2)... | ecosystem: Environmental > Terrestrial >... | reverse complement strand
CCCGAGTTCGGGCATCCTAAGGTGGCCGAAGTCGGATAAATCCGACTTCGGCTGAGAGGGTGGGGTGAGGGGCCTCGACAAGCCGTGTCGTATTATCTTGACCTGGCCTTCAACGGGGTGGTCTTCGGCTGCATGTATGCGCTGATGGCCGTGGGGTTGACCCTGGTCTACGGGCTGCTGCGCATCCTGCACATCGCCCATGCCGCGGTCTACGCGTTCGGCGCCTACGTCGCCGTCATTGTGGCGAACGGCTCCGGCAGCCTCGCGCTCGGCCTTGCGGCGTCGCTCGCCGCGGCTGCGCTGCTCGGAATGGCGATCTATCGCGTGCTGTATCAGCCGCTGCTCGCATACCCGCCGTACGTCGCCATGATCGCCTCCATCGGCCTCCTCGTGCTGATGGAGGATGGATTCCGCATCGCCTTCGGCGAGCAGGGGCTCACCTTTGCCCGCAATCCCTATCCGACGCAGCTGCACGAGTTTGCGGGGCTCACCGTCAACACCGTGCAGATCGCCATCATCGGCGCCTCCACCTTATGCCTCATCCTGCTCGCCCTGTTCACGTCGAGGACGCGCATCGGGATCGGCTGGCGCGCGACCGTCTCCGACCCCGCCATGGCGGCAAGCTTCGGCGTGAACGCGATCAAGGTGCGCTACCTCAACTTTGCGATCGGCTCGGCGCTCGCGGCGCTTGCCGGCGCGCTGATCGCGCTGCTCGACAATTTCGTCGAGCCGACCATGGGCTTCGTGGTCAGCTACAAGGCGCTCGCCGTCATCGTGCTCGGCGGCCTCGGCAGCCTGCAGGGAACCCTGGTCGCGAGTCTTGCGCTCGGCCTCATCGAATCCTACGGCACCATCTTCGTGGGCCGCTTCATGGATCGCGATGCCATTGCCTTCCTGTTTCTCATCGCCGTGCTCATCGTTCGCCCGCAGGGGCTAGCTTGGAAGGCCGCATGAGCGCCTACGCCTACAGCGTTCTCGCCATCATCGGCATCAACGTCATGCTGGCGGTGAGCCTCAACATGATCACCGGCTTCTGCGGGCAGTTCAGCCTGGGCCACGCCGCGTTTTACGGTGCCGGCGCCTACGCGGCGGCATCGCTTGCGGCCTCGGGCTTGCCCGTCGTGCCGGCGTTGCTTGCGGGCATTGTGGTGGCGGCGCTGCTCGGGGCGGTGGTGGGATTTGCTTCGCTGCGGCTGCGCCACGACTTTCTGGCGGTGACCACCATCGGCGTGAGCTTTCTGTTCGTCGGCTTTGTGCGCAAGCAGGCATGGCTGGGCGCCGAGATGGGGATCAGCCGCATCCCGCCCTCCGGCCTCGGCAGCGAAGGCAACGCGCTGCTCATCCTCGGCTGCGCGCTCGCCACCATCGGCCTGAGCCTCTACGTCAACCGCAGCTGGATGGGGTTTTCGTTCCGGGCGGTGGGCGATGACGAGGATGCCGCGCGCACGGTGGGCATCTCGGTGACCGCCTACAAGCTTGCGGCGTTCACCCTCGGCACGGCGATCGCCGGCCTCGCCGGAGGGCTTTATGCGTATTTCACGCAGTTCATCGTGCCCGACTCGTTCGGCTTCCTCGTTTCGGTGATGCTGATGGCGATGGTGGTGATCGGCGGCACCGGCTCGACCCTGGGCGTGGCGGCGGCAGCCGTGATCCTCACGCTCCTGCCGGAGTTCTTCCGCTTCATGAACGATTACCGGCTGCTGGTTTTCGGCGCTCTCCTGGTTCTGGTGGTGCGCTTCGCGCCGGGCGGGCTTGCCGGCATCGGCCGCGCCGCCATTGCCAGGGCGCGCGGGCGAGGCGCTGCACCGCAATGACGCCGGCGCTCGAAGCCAAGGCGCTCGCCATCCGCTTCGGCGGCGTCAACGCCGTCGCCGGGGTGAGCTTCGCGGTGGCGCCCGGTGAGCTCGTCGGCCTGATCGGGCCGAACGGCGCCGGCAAGACCACGCTCATGCGCATCATCGCCGGCGTGCTTGCCGCGGATGCCGGAGAGGTCGCGATCTCGGGGCGCGATGTCACGCGCCTGCCGACGCAGGCGCGGGTGCGCCACGGCCTCGCGATCACGCACCAGATCGTGCGTCCGTTCCGCTCCATGACCGCGCTGGAGAACGTCGCGCTTGCTGCCGGCCACCGCCTGACCGCCAACCCGTTGCGCGCCCTGCTGCGTTACGAGCGCGTGAACGAGGAGAAGCGGGCGCGCACCGTCCTCGCCCAGGTCGGTCTCGCGGGCGAGGAGGAGAAGCCGGTCACCGCGCTGCCGCTCGGCCATCTCAAGCGCCTGGAAGTCGCCCGCGCGCTCGCGGTCGACCCCATCCTCATTCTCCTCGATGAGCCCTTGGCCGGGCTCAATCACCGCGAGGCGGCGAGCCTCGCCGACGTCATTGCCGCCATCAATGGTGCCGGCATCACCATCGTGCTGGTCGAGCACAACCTCGGCGAGGTGATGCGCGTGTGCCGCCGTCTGCTCGTGCTCGACCAGGGACGCATCATCGACGACGGCGCGCCCGGCAAGGTCATGGCGAATCCCGCCGTGCGCGCCGCCTATCTCGGCACCGGGCAGGCGCATGCTGCGGCTTGAGCACCTGAGCGCCGGCTACGGTGCGGTCCGCGCGGTCGAGGACCTCAGTCTCGACGTGCCGGAGGGCTCGGTGCTGGCGCTGCTCGGTCCCAACGGCGCCGGCAAGACCTCGACCATCATGGCGGTCATGGGCCACATCACCATCCATTCCGGACGCATCCTGTTCGAGGATCGCGACATCACCCACGAGGCGGCGGTGATGCGCCCGCGCCGGGGCATTGCGCTTGTTCCGGAGGGAAGGAGGCTGTTTTCCGATCTCACGGTCGAGGACAACCTTACCGTCGGCGGCTACAGCCGGCGCGCGGCGCGCGAGCGGATCAATCGTGCGCGGGTCTACGACCTGTTCCCGCTGCTGTGGGAGCGCCGCCGGCAGGTGGCCGGCTCAATGTCGGGCGGCGAGCAGCAGATGCTGGCGATGGGGCGCGCGCTGATGGCCGAGCCGCGCCTCCTCCTCGTCGACGAGCTCTCGCTCGGCCTGATGCCCAAGATGGTGGACCTGTGCTTTGCCGTGCTCGAGCGGTTGCGCCAGGGCGGGCTGACCATTGTGCTGGTCGAGCAGAGCACGGCGCGCGCGCTCGAGATCGCGCACAGCGTCTGCGTGCTCGCGTCGGGCTCGGTGGCGTTTTCAGGCCGCGCCGCTTCCGCGCGGGAAAACCCCGCGCTGTTTGAAAGCTTTCTCGGGCCGCAGCGCAAAGGTGATGGAATGAGCACATGAGACGCATTCTGGTCGCGCGTGACGTCGAGGCGGCGGTGAAAGGCGGCGCGGTGTTCGCCGCCGGGGGAGGGGGCTTCGCGGAGCATGGACGCATGCTCGGCGCCGCGGCCGTCAACGCGGGGACGCCGGAGCTCGTGAGCATGGACGAGGTGCCGGACGATGCGTTCATCGCGACCGCGGCCGCCATCGGCGCGCCCGCCGGCACCACCCGCTGGCAGATGCTCGGCGTCGATTACGTCAAGGCAGTGGAGCTCGCCCAGCGTGAGCTGGGCGCCCCGATCTACGGCTTGATGATCGGTCAGAACGGCAAGTCGAGCACGCTCAACGGCTGGCTGCCGTCGGCCGTTCTCGGCGCCAAGGTGGTCGACGCGGTGGGCGACCTGCGCGCCCATCCGACCGGCGACATGGGCTCGATCGGGCTTGCCTCCTCGCCGGCACCGATGATCCAGTCGGCGGTCGGCGGCAACCGAGCAGAGAACGCCTATATCGAGCTCATCGTGCGCGGGGCTACCGCCAAAATCTCCCCGATCCTGCGGCGGGCGGCCGACATGTCGGGCGGCTTCATCGCCTCGTGCCGCAACCCGGTTCCGGCAGCCTACGTGAAGCAGCATGCGGCGCTGGGCGGCATCTCGATCGCGCTCGCGCTTGGCGAGGCAATCCTCGCCGCCGAGCCCAAGGGCGGAACGGCCGTGATCGACGCGATCTGCCGGCAGATGAAGGGCGACATCATTGGGGAGGGCGCGGTTGCGCGCAAAGCCGTGCGCTATAGCAGCGATGCCTTCGACATCGGCACCATTCGGATCGGGGAGGGCGGCGATGCGCTGGTGCTGCACGTCATGAACGAGTACATGGCGGTCGAGGATGCCGGCGGCAAACGCCTCGCGAGCTACCCCGATGTCATCGCTACCCTCGACCGAGCCGGCGTGCCCGTGAGCGTGGGCGAGATCAGCGAGGGAATGGAGCTGCTCGTGCTGCGCATTCGCAAGGACGTGATCCCGCTCTCCTCGAGCGTCACCGATCCGTCGGTCTATCCCGTGTGCGAGCAGGCGCTCGGCATCAATCTCACCGACTATGCGCTGGGGAAGGGCGCGCACGATGGCTGAGCCAACCGTATCGCCGTCATCGCATTTGAAGCCGGTGCCCCCCTCACCCAGCGCCTACGGCGCCGACCTCTCCCCACCCGAACTCGGGCAAGCCCGAGTTCGGGTGGGGAGAGGTCGCGAGCGAAGCGAGCGGGTGAGAGGGGCCCAGCGGCATGCCATTGCCTTGCGTTGTGCAATGCCGGGACGAGCACGGTCATGACGGCGAGGTCGTTCTCCGTCACTTCGGGCACCGCGCTGCGCTGCAAGGGCTGGCGCCAGGAAGGCCTGCTGCGTCTATTGGAGAACGTGCTCGCGGTGGGCGAGGACCCGGACAACCTCGTCGTCTATGCCGCGCTCGGGCGCGCTGCGCGCGACTGGCCCTCACATGACCGCATTGTCGCGGCGCTCAAGAGCATGGAGGACGGCGAGACGCTGCTGGTGCAGTCGGGCAAGCCGATCGGCGTGATCAGGACGCACCCCAAGGCGCCGGTCGTCCTGATGGCGAATTGCAACATCGTCGGCCAATGGGCAAAGGCCGAGACGTTCTACGAGCTGGAGCGCAAGAATCTCATCTGCTGGGGCGGTCTCACGGCGGGCGACTGGCAGTACATCGGCTCGCAGGGCGTCATTCAGGGCACCTACGAGATCTTCATGCGCATTGCGGAGCGCCATTTCGGGGGCGATCTCGCCGGCCGTTTCGTGCTCACCGCCGGGCTTGGCGGCATGGGCGGCGCGCAGCCGCTCGCCGGCACCATGGCCAAGGCCGCCATCCTCTGCGTAGAGGTCGATCCGGCGCGCATAGAGAAGCGCATCGAGACCGGCTATCTCGACACGCTTGCGCCATCGCTCGATGCGGCGCTCGCCATGGTGGAGGCGGCGCGCGGCGAGCGCCGCGCCCTCTCGGTCGGCCTGTGCGGCAACGCCGCCGATGTCTACCCCGAGATTGCGGCGCGCGGCCTTGTGCCGGACATCGTCACCGACCAGACCTCGGCGCACGATCTCGTGTACGGCTATGTGCCGGCGGGGCTTTCGCTCGATGAGGTGCGTGCGTTGCGCAAGGCGGATGCGGCGCGCCTGATGGAGCAATCGCGGCGCTCGATCGTGCGGCATGTTACGGCCATGCTGGCCTTCCGGAAGGCGGGCGCCGTCGTGTTCGACAACGGCAACCTCATCCGCACGCAGGCGAAGGAGGCCGGCCTCGCCGAGGCCTTCGACATTCCCATTTTCAGCGAGGCGTTCCTGCGTCCGCTGTTCGCGCGCGCCATCGGCCCGTTCCGCTGGATTGCCCTGTCGAACGATGCGCGCGACATCGCCCGGATCGACGACCTTTTGCTCACCCGCTTCAGCAACAATCACATCATCAGCAACTGGGTGAAGCTTGCGCGCGAGCGCGTCCCGTTCCAGGGGCTCCCCGCGCGCATCGCCTGGCTCGGTCACGGCGAGCGCGCCGAGCTCGGCCTTACGGTCAACCGCATGGTGCGCGACAAGGCGCTGTCCGGGCCGATCGCATTCACGCGCGACCACCTCGACGCCGGCGCCATGGCGCATCCCAACATCATGACCGAGAACATGCGCGACGGATCGGACGCGATCGCCGACTGGCCGCTGCTCAACGCGCTCGCCAATTGCGCTTCGCAGGCCGACCTGGTGGCCATCCATTCCGGCGGCGGCGGCTATGCCGGCTACATGACCAGCGCCGGCGTCACCCTCATTGCCGACGGCTCGGAGGCGGCGGACGAGCGGCTTCGCCTCTCGCTCACCAACGACACCAGCATCGGCGTAATGCGTTATGCCGACGCCGGCTACGAGGAAGCCCGCGACGAGATCGCCCGCAAGCACATCACTCATTTCCGCTTGCCGGCATCGTGAAGCATTGGAAGGCAGCATTATCGCACATGGCCAGCCACGGAGCCCGTGATACCTCCCTCTGCAAGGGGACAACGATCCCATCTGACTTGCATAGGGTCCCCCTCACCCGCTCGCTTCGCTCGCGACCTCTCCCCACTGGGGAGAGATCAACGGTGTGTGCGGCGCGATTTGGGGATGCTCTCCGCGAGCTGAGAGATTCGCTGCACGGGCCGCGCACTCTATCACCTCTCCCCGTTGGGGAGAGGTCGGCGCCGAAGGCGCCGGGTGAGGGGGCCAGCGGCATCGCGTCCGCATTACCCCCATGAGCGATCAGAGCATGCGCGGCCATCTCGCCGCGCTCGAAAGCTGCGGCGAGCTGCAAAGGGTGCGCCGACCGGTCGATCCGCGCTTCGAGATTGCCGCGGTGCTTTCGCTGCGCGACCGCGGGCCCGCGCAGCTGCTCGAGCGGGTAGCCAATCATTCGATGCCGCTGGTCGCCAACCTGTTGAATTCGCGCGAGCGCATTGCGCGCGCGCTCGGCATTGCGCGCGCCGAGCTGCACGAGCTCTGCCTCTGCGCGCTGCGCAACCCGGTCGCGCCGGTGATGGCGCACAAGGGCGCCGTGCAGGAGGTGGAGCACCGCTCAAACATCGCTGTGGGCGAGCTTCTGCCGGTGCCCACCTGGTTCGAGCGCGAGCGCGGCCCCTACATCACCGCCGGCGTAATCGTCGCCAAGGATCCGCAGAGCGGACGCCGCAACCTCTCGATCGCGCGGCTGCGCCTCGAAGGCGGCGCGCGGCTGATGGCGGGCATCGCGCACAATCATCATCTTTACCGCCTGGCGGAGAAGGCGCGGGCGCTCGGACGGGAGCTTGAGATTGCGGTCGCCGTCGGCAACCATGCCGCCGTGCTGCTTGCCTCGCAGATGTATGTCGATCTCGGTGAGGACGAGCTTGCCATTGCGGGGGCGCTGCTGCGCGAGCCGCTGCGTCTCGTCAAGTGCAGAAGCGTCGATCTCGAAGTGCCGGCGGAAGCGGAGATCGTGCTCGAAGGCGCGCTGCGGCCGGAGGAGCCGATCGAGGAGGGACCGGTATCGGAGTTTCCCGGCTTCTACGTGTCCTACGGGCCGGGCATTGGCGTCGACATCACCTGCGTCACCCATCGTGCCGATGCCATCTACCAGGCGATCCTTCCGGGCTTTGCCGCCGAGCATTGTCTGCTCGGTGCGGTCGCCATCGAGGCGGTCGTCTCGCAGGCGCTGCAGCGTGCGATCCCGGCGGTGCGGCGCGTGCTGGTGACCGACGGCGGCATGGGACGCCTGCATGGCGTCATCGTCATGCATCGTCCGCGGCTGGGAGAGGGCAAGCGCGCCGTGCTGCTTGCCATGGGGCAGGTCAACCTGCTCAAGCTCGTCATTGCGGTCGAGGACGACGTCGATCCCGAGGACTGGCGGGCGATCGAATGGTCGCTGGCGGCTCGCTTTCGCGGGCACGAGGATCTGATCGTGCTGCCGGGCGTCAAAGCCGACCGCTGCGATCCACTGCATGAGCAGGAGACCGTCACCAAGATCGGCATGGTGGCAACGACGCGGCCCGGCGATGGAGCGCCCGGCGGCCGCTCCGAGCGCGCGCAGCCCCCGTCCGACGTGCTTGCGCGCGTGCGCAGCGAGCTCGACCAATACTGATTTAGAGTCCTTTCGGGTTTCCCTTCACGATCTCATAGCGCGTGCCGCTGCCCTTCTGATCGGTGAAGGTCGCGGTATTTCCCGCGACTTCCAGCCGATAGCATTCCATTTCCTTGTCGTCGGGGTACTGGAAGCAGATGGTTTCGCCGACGAGCGCCCATTTGCCGGTTGAAATCTCGTTTTCGAGCATGGATTTCGCCGTTCCATCGGGCGCGTAGTACTCGACCAGGGTCTTGCCGTCTTCCTTTCCGGTGATGGAGTTGCCGACGAGCTCATTCCAGGCCGCAACCCCAACGAGCTTCGCCGCAGCCGGGGTCTCGGTGGTCTGGGCTGCCTGGGCGAGCCGATGGACGCCCTGCGCGGCCGCGGCTAACGAGCTCACGGACAAGATCAGCGCGGCGGTCATTGCGATAGAACGAACGGGCATTGGCTTCTCCTTCAGCCGTAGGGCGGCGGTTCACAGGCGCGTCCAGTCGCGGATGATGCCACAATGGAAGAGGCCGCGCGGCGGGCGCGGCCTCCCGTGTTCATAAGGCAGTGCGCGCTACTGCGGCAATCCTTCGATCGCGAATGAGCGGAAAAAATGCTATTCTCGCGCGTTCCTGCTGTCCGCCGCCCGTGCTGATCCGAGCCCGCAGCGGCGCGGTCCGCACTGGCGACTGGCGCAGGAAGGCTGTCAGAAGCAGTAAGAGGAGAACGCAATGCTTCGGTTTGCCCGGCGCGCGGCCTTTGTCGGCTTCCAGATGGCAGTCTTCGGCTTGGCGATGGCGAGATTTGCCATCGGGACGGCCTACCAGATGGCGAGCGAACGCCCGGATGCTTCCGAGCCCGACGACTCGGATTAGTTCAGGCCGCCCCGCTGCGCCCCCTCGGGCAGATCAGGCACCCGCCTTTGGCGGAGGCGCTTCGTGCCTGCGTCCCCATTCGCGCCCGTGCACGAAGACGGAAATGAGGGCGGCGATCAAGAATATCAACGCGAGCCCGAGCGCCGTATATTTGTCGGCGATCATCAGCAGTCCCCGCCATATCCACACGCGCACGGCGAACAGGATGCTGATCCCGAGCATCATCGCGGCGAAGAGTGCCCGAAGCTCCTCCGTTGTCGCTACCGCAAGCGCAAGGCAGAGAATCGACAACGGCACGACGAACATCAGGCACGCTGCACATAATTCCGGGCTCATTTGATCGCCTCCCTTCGACTGTTCCGGCTTGCGACCGAACTCCCTGCCGGCGACGGCGCAATGTCCGCAACCGGCGAAAGCTGATGCGCGCGACAGTAGCTCGGCGGCCCCGCGTGCACGATCGCTCGCTGTTTGGTTATTCACCGTAATTTTCGATATCCAACCATTTACCAAGGCTGTTGTGCTAATCAAGGGCGCCGTAGGCGACTCACCGCTTGAAGCGCGACCATGAAACGCTGTGCCCACTGCTTAAAGCCGATCGGACTGGTGGAATATAAGCGGTGGAAAAATCTGTATTTCTGCTCCAGGAATCATCTGCACGAATATTTCAAGGAGCGCCAGCAGGAAGAGCGAATCGGAAGCTTCCTTGCGTGGCTCTCCCGGTCCGATCAAGGCAAAACCGCGCTCCGGTGAACGGGATCAAGATCACGGTACACGGAATTGGCGCCCGATCGGTTGCAATGTTCCGGTCGGGTTGATTCGAAGCTCGCAAAGGACCTCGTGCCCACTGGGCAGAAGCCGGAGGAGCCATTCCAATGAGCGCTTGGTCCTTCGCGATTGCTCCGCCGCAGACCCCCGGACAATAGGCAGGCGCGGGGGCCGAACTGTCACGGGTTCAGAAGTCAGTTCAGCCAGGGACCCCCTTTCCCCTTCCCCGCGCTGCATTCGAATTCTAATCAATTACGTCGCAGGCAAGCGGTAGTGCGCTGCCCGCCGGCATGTTTTGGTCGATCGTGTCTTCGATGCCACACAAGCAGCCGCGGCATTCGAGACATCGCAGGCCGCTCAATAAAAGAGCGTCGGCCTTGCAAGGAGCCGCTTCAAGGCCGACGCTTCCTGACCCTGGTGAAGCGGGGATGCTGACTGGGTCGGACGGCTCTTATCACGATCTGGCATTCCGGCATCCATTCCGCGTTACCGCAGACCAACAATTGATGGTGGGTTGGTTAGCAAATTTTCAGCAAGGAGCGTCGCCCTTATTGCTACGGTATCATATCGCCTATTCATCCTTGCGATCCGTGCTCCAGTACCGCCGACAGTCGTCGGTCTTAACCATCGAGCTAAAAGTTCCATTGCTGAAATCTGTCACGTCGCTCTGAAACACCTCAAATATTTTCAGGGGCGGGTGAGACAGGGCGATGAAATCTTTAGTCATTAAACGCTCGCTCGTCATTGATCGTCACAAGACGAGCGTCACCCTCGAGGATGTTTTCTGGAACGCTCTGAAACACATTGCGCACGAGCGGGGCGAGACCATATCCCGCCTGGTAGGCAGCATTGACGTCAATCGACAGTCGGCCAATCTGTCATCCGCCATTCGCGTATACGTTCTTTGGTACTACATGGATCAATCTGCCCGGCGGCGGGCAATGTTTGAGCGGCGAAAAAGACTGCCTCGCAGGCTAAGCGTCTGAAAGCAGCGGCGCCGGCCTCGGGGGAGCACATCTGCCCAAGGGCCGGCGCCCAACCCTTGACCCTCTGAGGGTTCAGCGCAGGGGGCCAGAGGGGTCGAAGGCTATCCTAGCTCGGGCTTTCGGGCTGCGCCACGTCCGCGTGCTCGATCAGCTCGCGTTCGATCGCTTGACCGCTGCCTCCACGGCTGGCAACAGAACTAGATTCCATATTGATAGGAAGCGTACGACATGCTCAAGGTTGTTTCTGCGGTTGTCTTCCTGCTTCTCATAGTGATCCAAACCTCGGCTTACGCCGCCGGCTGCGATGGCCAGAAAGGCCGGGTCATCTTCGAAGACGATTTCAGCGATGACAGTGGAGGGTGGGCACACGGATCCGGCGCCGGCTGGAGCGCCAGCTTCGGCAAATCCGGATTGACGCTCCGGATGCACGATCCGATCACCAGTGTACGTTTCCTGAACATTACATTTGCGGCCGGGGAGGGGGATTTCTGCGTTGAAGCGATAATGCCTGGGTCGGCAGAAATTATTGCCAGGATGGGCCTTATGTTCCTGGCCAGCGACAGCGCGAATTTTTATGCCCTTATGGTGGGCGGCGATGTACCCGCTCCTTCCAATGACGACCGTGGCGCGATCAGCCTCTGGAGAGTGGATGGAGGAAACTGGGGTTTGCTCGGTACGTGGTCCGAGTCCAAGATCAAGCTGGACCCGGGATCGGTCGTGGTCCTGCGAGCCGAAGTGAAAGCAAAGCTGATTACCGCTTCCGTGGACGGGGTAGAGCTGAAGAAGGTGCGGATACCCGGTGACGGGGATAATCTTAAATTTGGAGTCTACGCCGAGACCAGCGAGGCGGCTCCTGCTCCGGGCATGAGTTTCCAGTTCAAGCGATACAAGGTCACCGCCGGCGAGTAGTGCCGGGGTGCGAATGGAGCTCTGGCGGGTCACAATGTATCGGCCGGGATCGGCGCAAGGTTCAGTAGCATTTCAGTGGCATTCCCCCCTTCGACGGACTATCTCAAATCGAATTCCCTGCTGCTGCGGGGTGGCCGAGCGGTTTAAGGCAGCTGTCTTGAAAAACGTTTATGGCCGTCCCGCCTATTATCGGCTAGTCATAATTAGTGCGGGTTTCTCGGCAATTCCTCGCCGCTCCGTACCGCCCAGTTATGGCCGGTTCTACCCAGTTGGGTAGCAAAAGCGGTAGCAGCCGTCAGACGCTTGTTATCGCCATTCGCACGTTAGAGAATGCCGGTGCAAGGTGCATCGTTTTCGGGAGACGAGCCATGGGAGTGGGTTGGATCGCGGGTATCATCATCGGCGGCATCGCAGGATGGCTAGCAGGGCAGTTCATGAAGAGTAGCATGGGGCTGCTGATGAATATTGTGCTTGGCATGGTCGGGGCTGCCATTGCCGACGCCATTTTGAGCGCCGTTGGGATCGCTCTAGGAGGATGGGTGGGCTACCTAATTGCTGGCTTTATCGGCGCATGCCTGCTGATCTGGATCGGACGGCTAGTATTGGGGACACGGTCAGCTTGAGGAACGGACTCCGTGCGTTCGCGTAAACCGTCCAATGCAAACCCGCGCGCCCCAGCGTCTCGGTCCTGGCGCGCGTCGCTGATCTGCAGGAAGGGACAGGTGCGCGGTGACGTGGACGCGCCAAGCCGGGAGTCCGCCGAGGCTGAAGCGGTGCGGACATTCAATCTGAGCCCCGAGCAGCGCAGTCGGCTGGTGGTGCAGGAGCGGGCGTAGATAATGCCCCGACCCGCCAGACGGAACACAACGGGCCGGGGCTGCCACCGTCACCATGGTTGGCACACCCGGTGCCGATGACCGCGCGACATAGCGGTAGCCGACCGCGCATTCAGCGCGGCTAACGGACGCAGTTCTTGCATGCAAAAGACAAAGTGCCCCAGCCGGGTGACGTGTGCGGCATTCGTCGCCCCACTTAGCCGACCGGGGCCGACCACCGCCCTACCAAGCGGAGGTCGCTGCGGTGGTCATCGAGCAGTGTGCTCCTGATGCCGGGTTCCGTCGCTAGGGCAATTTGTCTCGACCACCATGCTTTGCAGTGGGGCCATGCCCGCTCACCCCATGGTTTCCGTTGCCGACTTTGGGCGAGACCATCAACGGCAGTATTTTCCTTGACAGTCGGCGCGGCCGGCCCGGACGGAGGCGTGCAGCGGCAGCAAAACGTTTAATCTCCATGTGAACTGCTTCACACAGATGTCCTGCCTCTAGCTGATACGCTTTTGCAATGGAGACGACGGCCCTGATCGACACCCTAATCGACCCGCATTCGCTGGCATTGGTCGTCAGTGCGGCAATTCTTGCCTTAGGAGTACTCGGCTTCATTGTCCGCCCCGTTTGGCAGTCATGGCACGAGTGAAAGTCGAGACCGCCCGCTCACCCCGTGGTTCCCGTTGCCGGCTCCGGGCGATTTCGTAAGGCCAACGTCTGCAAAGCAACGGTTGGCCAACCGGCCCAGCCAGAGCGGCGCACTCGTAAGGTTGTGGATGTCGGGGAGCCTCAGAGCACAAACCTTGCGCAGAGCAGAGAGATTTCTTCAACTGCCTGTTAATGGCGTAACGCTATTACCCGAAGACTTGGGCGCAAGGCGTCGGGAGGCTGTCAATGTTTCAAGTGGACCCATGGGAGAAGGCGGCGGACTGTGAAAGGGCACTCAGGCTGACCCTTGATCCAGTGCATCGCGAGAACTTGGCCAATATCCGTGAGTTCTGGATTTCATTGGCTAATGCGCGGCCGTTTCTAGGGCAGGATGACTTCATCAAGCAGGCGGAAGCGATCGGACGCTTTCACGCCAATCTGTGACGGCAAAACCCGAATCCATTCTTTCGGCCATTATGTCAGCTCTGACCAGCTGCGGACATAACGCCGTAAATGCTTACCGCCGCTTAGTGCCAAGACCGGTCGTGAGCAGGTGCAGCAATAAACTGGTAGAGGCGGACGGCGCGGTAGGGATGCGAGTTGCCTCGCACCCCCCGCACAGACCCGTACGTGCAGCTTTCCCGCATACGGTTCCCACCTCGGGTATCCACGGCGAATAATGTGCGCCGTATGCAGGCAGCGCCTGGAGCACGCGTACCCGGTACTGTGCCCGGTGCGTGTGGTGCTG
>Ga0306925_10003684_pt1 | contig 13648 bp, 10 predicted proteins | sample flu12Cox44000176_FD_203755 | JGI IMG/M metagenome (GOLD analysis project Ga0306925, IMG submission 203755) | Lab enrichment of tropical soil microbial communities from Luquillo Experimental Forest, Puerto Rico - flux8day.12C.oxic.44.000.176 (v2)... | ecosystem: Environmental > Terrestrial >... | reverse complement strand
CGCCGAAAACCTCTCGCGGATCGGTTCGATATCGATCACCACCACAATATATGGTATGGAAAGATGGTTGTAAACCCATATCTAACTCTATCAAAAGTCGATCCGATAATTTGCGGACGAGCACTAAGAAAGCCGTGAAACCGCCCAAAGAGGCACTCGCGATAAACGATTTCGTTCTTCTGTGCCCAGCTGGGGCGTCGGGGCAAGATCTTGGAACCGTCGCTACTCGGGAGTTCACTGTTGTCTTTAGCTGGACCAGCAAAAGCAGCCCTACAGAGACGCTTGCAGCGCCTCTCGTCGAGATAGCCTGGCCAAGCGTAGGCCGTTTCGATGAGCCCGTTAAAGGCAATCACCGAGCCCTGACTGTGGGCCAGGATGTACCAGCGGTCGTATTTGTTAGCTGCGACATCGGCGATAGCGCGGATAATGCGCCGGCGTATCGAGACGCGGGGCGGCTCACCGATAGAATCGAGGAACTCTTCACGGTGCCATAGGAATCCAACGCCAAAGCGGCGACGCTGGGTGTAGAGTTTGACCGCCGAGACGTAGTTGGCGAGGACGCGCAGAAGTCTCGGCGTCTGCCAATTGAACAGCCGATTTGGCGAGGAAGGTGAGAGTTCCAATTGAGTAACCGACCAGCACAAAAAGGTACCGACGAAAAAGAGCCGTGCACGTTCCCACAGTGATGTCGTTCGTTCGATCTGAAGCGGCCGGACACGCGATGGGCAGTCGGCAACGTGCTCTGCTGCTAACCCGGATGCAACCATACAGAGACCCCCCAGAGCCAGAAGCGGAACTGCTTGGCGAGCGAATAAGGCTCGTTCACATCAGCCCACCAGACTTCGTGGACCAGAAGCCTCGTTTCCCGCAGCATGCCATGTACGCAGTGGCGAACCACGATGTCTACGCTGGCTCGGGGCCCGGCGGTCCAGCTATCCTGCTCGGCATGAAAAGCCGCAGCGCCGCTGCTCGATATATCCACACTGACCTGAGTGACGAGGTGCTGCTTCTCGAGCCCATCCAGCGCTCGAATCAGATCGCGCAGCTGCCAGTCCAAATGCTGGAACCGACGCCGCTCGCCGATCCCATGGACGAGGATGACGCCGACGCGCTCAACAGCGGGATCAGGCATTACTGGACTCCCAGGGCTTTCAGGGTAGCAGTATCGAGGTCGCCCGAAGGTGTTAGTTTATTGTTCGACTGAAATTCCTTGACGCACGCCGCAATGAGCGAACCCAACTTGCCGTCGGCCTTAAGATTGATCACAATGCAGCCAGCTTTGTCTGTGCTGCCTTAATTTGTTCAGTCGTAAGCTTCTATGCAGAAGCTGTTGCGGCTTTTGCGGGCTGCTTGTTCTGCGCGGCTGGCGTAGTCACTGCTGCCGGATTTACCGGGGGCGCGAGAAGCTGGTATCTAACAAGATCTTTAGCCCCGCTCGCAAGCATGGCGAATGATGGGATATTCATGTTATCGCAAATGTCTTTTAACCATGGGTTCTTAGGCGAATTGGAGCCCGCACGCGTCGGATCGTATTCGTTAATACACGATACCGTCAGGAGATGAGCCAAATTGTAGTCGAGGTTCATATAATCCTCGTTCATCCGAGTCAGCGCCACAGCTGAATTATCCGTGCTCGACGCGGTCTGGGTCCCAGGCAACTGTTGTGTCGCAGGGGGTGGGCTCTGCGCGCCAGCGGTGACAGCGCTTGCGCCCGACGGATTGATGGTCACGCTCACTGGTGGGCTTTGTACGGATCCCCCAGCCGCGGTTCCGGCGGCGCCCGTGACATCTTGGCCAAGGAACAGCGTCGTCATCAGCTGCCCATATCGGCTGAGGACAAGCGCATAAGCGTCGGCGCCGATGGCGCCATTCGCATAGGCCTCGCAGGCACGGTAGAGCCCGTCGCGCAGACCGAGAAGCGCGGTCGAGCGCCCCGCCAACGCCAACACCGCTTCTGCCGAAGCTCCCCCGGCCCCGAAGCTGCCGGTGGTGCCGGCGTTCCCGCCCTGCGCGGTCGCGGCGGCGGCGGCGGATAACGCCCTGGCAACGTCCGGGCTCGGTTCGGTGCAGATGATCGGGCCGGGCGAACCTTGACGGTTGCGCTGGGTGATCACGTGGACATCGGCGGTGGTAAAGGTCGCAGGTGTCAGCGACCGCTCTGCGCATACCCTCGTGCGACAGTATCCTCCAGGATGCTGCAGCCGGTTACTAAGGATGAGACCGCTAGCATCCATACGAGATGTCTCATCAAAGGTGCCTCCGCGGAGACAGTGGTTGAACTCAAGGTTAGCATATTCTACCCTTATTAGAGATCGTAGCAAGGAATTTTGGCGTCGGTGTTTGCCTTCGCGGGCGCGGGCCGATCAGTACCAGTGATGCTAGTAATGGCCCAGGGGCTAGTGGGCCCATTGACAGCCGGATCGGCTGAAACCCGTCGCTACCGAAAGTTCCGGCTGGTGATGACGATGTCGCGGGGATCGTAGCCCGGCACCCGTTCGGGGAAGGCCAAGGGCGGTTTGCGCCTTGGCTGGGGTTCGGTCTCGCCGGTGCGGTCGCGCAATGTATTGAGCCGCAGGGTCAGGTCGTCGAGCCGGTCGGCGACGACATGAATGACGCTCTCTTCGCGTTGCAATTTGCCGGTACAGCGCAGCAAGGTGGCGCCGAGTGCCGCGCGGCGGAAGCGCTCGAGAATTTGCGGCCAGACGATCAGGTTGGCGATCCCGGTCTCGTCCTCGATGGTGATGAAGACCACGCCGTTGGCGCTCCCCGGGCGCTGGCGGATCAGCACGACCCCAGCGATCGAGAGCCGGCGATCGACCGGCAGATGGGCGAGCTCGGCGGCGGTGACCAGACCCTCGCGTGCGAGCTCCTGTCGCAAAAAGGCGAGCGGGTGGCGCTTCAGGGTCAGGCTGAGGCTTGCATAATCCTCGACGACATGCTCGCCCAGCGGCATCTCGGGCAACAGCGCCATGGCGTACGCTTCCCGCGAACCTGTCGGGGCGTCTTCCGCGGCGGCGAAGAGCGGCAGCGGCGGCTCACCAAGCGCCTTCAAGGCCCACAGCGCGCGGCGGCGATCGAGCCCGGTCGAGCGAAAGGCGTCGGCTTCGGCCAGGCGCTCGAGTGCGCCGCGGCCGAGCCCACTGCGCCGCCACAGGGCCTGTGGATCCGGGTATCCTCCCACTCCCCGGGCGACAACTAGCCGTTCGGCATCGGCTTCGGCGAAGCCTTTTATCTGCCGCAAGCCGAGGCGCAGAGCGTATCGCGGTCCGCCATCGTCATTCCCGCTTTCGCGCAGGACTATCTGGGAAAAATTTTGCGGCAACGAAGGGAAGGAAATCACCTCCCCAATTTCGTCTTGGCCGGGCTTGGCCCGTAGGCCTTCAGCCCGCGGACGAGTTCCGTGGGCATCCACGCCTTGGGGCGGTCGAAATAAAGACGTGGATGCGTGGACCAAGTCAGCGCAAGACGCCTCTGGTTTGGTTCGATACCTCGATCGCAGGGGTCTAGGGGCCGTGGGGGTGACGGCTAACAGCTCCAAGGTGCAGTCCCAGATGCTGTGATTGACATCGACGGTGCGCACCTCGACCCCGTGCTCGCACGCATCGCGGACGATCTGCGCCGGGGCGTAGAACCCCATCGGCTGGCTGTTGAGCAAGGCGCAGGCAAAAACCTCAGGGTAGAAGCATTTGATCCAGGACGAGACGTAGACGAGCAATGCAAAGCTGGCCGCGTGGCTCTCCGGAAAGCCATAGGTCCCGAACCCTTCGATCTGACTGAAGCAGCGGGTCGCGAAGTCGCGCTCATAGCCGTTCTCGACCATGCCAGCGATGAACTTGTCGCGGAACAGATGAATGTCGCCATTGCGTTTGAAAGTCGCCATCGCGCGACGCAACCGGTCGGCCTCCTCCGGAGCGAAGCCGGCGCCGACAATGGCGATCTTCATCGCCTGCTCCTGAAAGAGCGGCACCCCCATAGTCTTCCCGAGAACTTGACGCAGCGCCTCGGAGGGATAGTCGACCGGCTCGCGCCCAGAACGGCGCCGCAGATAGGGGTGCACCATGTCGCCCTGGATCGGGCCCGGCCGCACGATCGCGACCTCGATCACGAGATCGTAAAACTGCCGCGGCTTGAGCCGCGGCAGCATCGTCATCTGGGCGCGGCTCTCGACCTGAAAGACACCGAGCGAATCGGCTCGGCTCAGCATCTCGTACACCGCAGGGTCTTCGGCTGGGACCGTGGCGAGCTCAAAGTGGTGACCGTAGTGCTGCTCGATCAACGCAAAGGCCTTGCGGATGCAGGTCAGCATGCCGAGCGCCAGAACGTCGATCTTCAGAACGCCGAGCCGATCGAGGTCGTCCTTGTCCCATTCGATGACGGTGCGATCTTCCATCGCCGCATTCTCGATCGGCACCAGCTCGGACAGGGGGCCGCGAGTGATGACAAAACCGCCGACATGCTGCGACAGGTGGCGCGGAAAGCCGACCAGCTGAGCGGCGAGATCGAGCACCAGGCGCAAGGTGCGGTCGGTCGGGTCGAGCCCGGCCTCGCGCACCCTCAAATCGGCGATCGGATCGTTGCTCCAGCCCCAGACGATGCCGGCGAGGGCCGCCACAACATCGACGCTGAGCCCTAAGGCTTTGCCGACCTCGCGGATCGCCGAACGCGAGCGGTAGCAGATCACGGTGGCGGCAAGACCGGCCCGGTCGCGGCCGTATTTGTCGTAGACGTACTGGATCACCTCTTCGCGCCGCTCATGTTCGAAATCGACATCGATGTCGGGCGGCTCGTTGCGGGCGGCACTGATAAAGCGTTCGAACAGCACGTCGATGCGTGCCGGATCGACCGCGGTGATGCCGAGACAGTAGCAGACGACCGAATTGGCGGCCGAGCCGCGCCCCTGGCACAGAATCCGGCGCGACCTTGCAAAGCGCACGATGTCGTGGACAGTCAGAAAATAGCGGGCGTAGTCGAGCCGCTCGATCAATTGCAGCTCGTGCCTGATCAGGCCCTGGACCTTGTCCGGGACCCTCTCGGAAAACCGTTCCGCGGCACCCTTCCAGGTGAGTTCGGCCAGGCGCTGCTGTGCCGTCTGCCCTTCGGGAATTGGCTCCTCGGGATATTCGTAACGCAATTCGTCGAGACTGAACCGACAGCGCTCGACGATCTCGAGGCTGCGCTCGACCGCATCTTCCCGGCCGCGAAACAGCCGCGCCATCTCCTGCGGCGGTTTCAGATGGCGTTCGGCATTGGCCGCCAGGCGATAGCCGGCCTCGCTGATCACACAACCCTCGCGGATGCAGGTCAGCATATCCTGCAAGGGGCGCCGCTGGGGCACGTGATAAAGAACGTCATTGGTCGCGACGAGCGGCAACCCGATAGCGTCTCCGAGAGCCGTGAGGCGAGCAAGCCGCCGCATATCGTCGCCGCGATAGAGGTGGTGCGCGGCGAGGTAGGCGCGGCCTCTGAAATCTGCCGCGGCGCGGGCGGCGAAATCGGTTACATCTGCCGCATCGTTCGGCAAGACCACGACGATCTGACCCGCGCCGTGTGCCACCACATCGGTGTAGTCGAGATGGCATTCGCCCTTGGGCGCGCGGCGCTTGCCTAAGGTCAACAGGCGCGTGAGGCGGCCATAGGCGGCGCGATCATCAGGGAAAACGAGAAGGCTCGTACCGTCGCGCAGATCGAGACGGCAGCCGACGACGAGACGGAGCCCGACCTCTTTTGTCGCGTGGTGGGCGCGGACGATACCGGCGAGGCTGTTGCGGTCGGTGATCGCGATCGCCCGATGGCCGAGAGCGGCTGCGGTCACCACCAGCTCGTCGGGATGCGCCGCACCGCGCAGAAACGAGAAATTGGTGGTGACCTGCAATTCCGCGTACGTCATGCCGGGGCCGGCTCAGGAAAAGACGCCATGGACAAACCAGCGCGGCGGCTGGTTCCCACCATGGAAACCCGACCGGAACAACCAGAAGCGCCGCCCTTCCTCGTCCTCGACCCGGTAGTAGTCGCGGATCGCGTCTACAGTGCCGCAGCCCTCCGGGCGCCACCATTCGTCGGCGATCCGCTCCGGCCCGTCGGCCCGCGTCACCCGATGCCGGCGTCGCCGCCAGGTGAAACGAAACGGCGGATCGTCGGGCAACAGCCAGAACGCTTCGACCGCCTCCTGCGGCTCGAACAGCCGGATCGGCCGTGGGGGTTTGTCCGGGGCTTGCGCAACGGGAGTGCGGGAGTGGGCGCTGCCGACCGGCACCAGGACCGAGGCGCGCTCCGGGATATGGCTTGCGCGCGGCTCGAGCCGAGACAACGCGGCAAGCCCCAGCCGGTTGCCGAGCCGGTCGAGAAGTGGCGCGATGCCGCTCGTCTCACAGCTGGTGGGATGGCCGGGAAAGCCGATCTGCTCGGCCGATAAAGGCTCGACCGCAAAGACGGCGAGGATCACGTCTTCTATGCCGAGACCGGGATCGACGGTGTCGAGCCGCTCTTTGAAGAGAGCCGCGAGGTGGCGCGGATCACGACTCGGACGAGCGGTGCCCAGGCGGATCTGCTCGACCCGGCCGTCGATACGGTGGAAGGCTAGATCGAGCCGCCGCGCTCCAATCCCCTCCCGCGCCAGACGGGGAACGAGATCCTCGACGAGCCTCTCGGTGGCGCGCATCAGATCGGCGGGATCGGCAATCGGCTCGGCGAAGCTCAACCGCACGCGCCGAGTCGGCGCTTCGCCCAATGGCGACAGCGGCTCCGGTAGATCGCCCTGCGCCTGATCGAGCCGCCGCGCCACCATTTCGCCAAACCGGCGGGTGAGCGCGTCGCGCGGCATCGCAGCGAGATCGCCGACCCGCTTCAAGCCGACCCGGCGTAGTCCTTGGGCAGTAGCCGGATCAAGGCGGAGCGCCTCGACCGGCAACGGGGAAAGGGCAGCGCGGCAATCCCCCGACGGCAGGATGACGAGGCTCTTGCCTTCCGCGAAGCGGGCCATCGCCCAGGCGGCGCCGACCGTGTCGGCGATCGCGATACGGCTGGCGAGATGCCGGCGATCGAGCCGGGCCGCGAGATCGGCGGCGAGTGCGGTCTCCCCGCCCCACAGATGGGCCGAGCCGGTGATCTCGACGCGCACCCCGTCTGTCCCGTCGGGAGCGGTCCACGGGCTGTAGCGGCGGCACCATTCCGCCAGCCTTCGGAGTGCGGCGGCATCCTCCGTGGGCTCGGCCGCGGCGGTGGCGAGAGCCGGATGAAAAGAAAGCGCATCCGCCAGCGGCATCCCCGGTGCCAGGCCGGATCCAGCCGCGGCCGGGTTGACCGCGGCGAGAAGCCGCCGCCCGGCGGCATCGGCGACCGTGGCGAACGGGACCTCCTCAGCCGGCGCGCCGGAATCCTTCCGCCGAGACAGGCGCCGCCGGTCGATCGGCCAGCGCGGCAGCCAGAGATACATGACCCGTCGCATCGGCTTCCTCCACCTCCCAGCATGCCGGCTCACCGCCGCGGCAGCGCAGCAACTCGACCCGCCAACGCGGTCGCCCCACTCCGGTCCCCCACCCATTCCCTCCCCCGCTTGCGGGGGAGGGAATGGGTGGGGGCTGCGACGGCAACGCAGCGATCCGCCATCGGGTCACCGCCGCATTCGGCAGATTGCGTTCGCGCATTGCCTGCCCGCCGTCGCGCCAGCGCCGCAGCAGAAAGGCGGTAATGCCGGAGCGCTCCGCGGCGAGTTGCAGCCGGCGGCTCGCGACCGCCGTGAGCGCTCCGACTTCGCCGACCACCGCGGCGATGCCGGTAGCGCGCAACCCCTCCTCCATCGCCCACAGGATCTCGCTATCGCGCGGTGCCCGAACCAGCACGAGGCGCGCGGGATCGAGCCCATGGGCGGCGAGGCCGGGCCCGTAGAGATCCGGGCGCGAAAGACACCACAGAACCGTGCCCTCCCCCGTTCCCGCCAGTCGCCCGAGAATGCCGGCGGCAAAGGCGGCAGCGAGCGCGCCGTCCTCCTCGTCGCCCCCTACCCCGAGGATCTCGTGCAAGGCCCCCTGCGTGAGCCCGCCACCCGGCAATACCCGGTCGATCTCATCTACGCCGAACGGCAAGACCCCATGGACCGCCAGCGTCGGTCGCTCGATCCGCCTGATGCGCTCGCGCAGCTCAGGAAGGCAGGCTCTCTCCTCGACCATGTTCTATTTTCGTTCTCATTCTTGTTGTTGTCAACGGCAAGCCGCGCTTATCGGGTCATACCGCCATGCCGAGGCTGCATTTGACTTGTTTCCGCGGGCCAGCCCACGCTTCCGTCGTCAACATTGCACGAGGTTGCACCGCCACCTTTGGGAGAACGCCATGAGCGGCAACGGTCATCTGACCCCTGAACAGGTCCACGCCAAGGTCAAGCATCCGATCGTCGACGGCGACGGACATTGGGTCGAGTTTCCGCCGGTCTTCGCCGAGAAGATGCGCAAGGTTGGCGGCGACAAGGCGGCCGACGGCTTTCTTGCGCCGCGGGGCGCCGGCGAGGGGCTGAAGATGACCCCCACTGAGCGGACCGAGCGGCGTATTGCGCAGCCCAATTTCTGGAACCGCCAGGGCGAAAACACGCTCGACCGCGCCACCGCGATGATGCCGAAGCTGCTCTACGAGCGCCTCGACGAGATCGGCAGCGACTTCGCCGTCATCTATCCGACGGCCGGGCTCGGGCTGCCCCGCATCAAGGACGACGAGACGCGGCGCGCCGTGATCCGCGCCTACAACATCGTCTCAGCCGATTATTTCCGCGATTTGAGCGACCGCATGACCCCGGCGGCGATCATCCCGATGCATACCCCCGAGGAGGCGATCGCCGAGCTCGAATTCGTCACCAAACAACTCGGCTCGAAGGTCGGGATGTTCGGCAGCAACCTGCCGCGGCCGGTCCCCTCCGCTGCGGCAGAGGATGCCGAGTCGTGCCGCTTCACGGTGTGGTACGACGTGCTCGGCATCGACAGCCTCTATGACTACGACCCGGTCTGGGCGAAATGCGTCGAGCGCGGCATTGCGCCGACCTTCCACAGCGGCAGCAGCAGCCAGGGTTTGCGCCTGTCGCCGACCAACTTTGTCTACAACCACATCGGCCATTTCGCCGCCGCGGGGCACGCCGTCGCCAAGGCGATTTTCCTCGGCGGCGTGACCCGCCGCTTCCCGCAGCTCAATTTCGCCTTTCTCGAAGGCGGCGCCGGCTGGGGTGCCCAGCTATTTGGCGATCTGATCGAGCATTGGGAGCGGCGAAACGCCAAGGCGCTCGAACGCATGGACCCGGCAAAGCTCGACCGCAAGCTGTTGATGGACCTCGTCATCAAGCATGGCTATGCCGACATGGCCGAGGCTCTCCGAGCGCGCGACGGCTATCCCAATCCCGAGGCGCATTTGACCGGCGGGCGCGACGAGCTCGACGATTTCGCTGCGTGCAAGATCACCCGCAAGGAGGATTGGCTCGATCTCTACGCCAAGCCCTATTACTTCGGCTGCGAGGCCGACGACCGGATGAACACCTGCGCCTTCAGCCGCGCCAATCCGTTCGGAGCCCAGCTCAACGCGATCTACAGCTCGGACATCGGGCATTTCGATGTGATCGACATGCGCGACCCATTGCCCGAGGCCTGGGAGCTGGTCGAAGACGGGCTGATCACCGAGGACAATTTCCGGGACTTCACCTTCACCAATGCCGTACGGTTGTGGGGCACGCAGAACCCGCGGTTCTTCGAAGGCACCGTCGTCGCAAAGGAAGCGGCCGCGGTGCTCGCCGAGCCGACGCTCCGGGCCGCCGCCGAATCACAAAGTCCCCCTACGCGGTCTGCCTCTGCCCGGTTTCCGAGGCCCGCATGATCATGTCGAGCAGGCGGTGGCGGGTGACCGCCGCGTCGAAGCCGGGGCTCATCGGCTTGCCGTCACGGATCGCCTCACCGAGCTTCGCGTAGAGCTGAGCGACATTGTAGGGGTCTTCCGCCGGCACCCCTTCCGGGACCCGGCGGTATTTGCCGGGAACCGGCAGGTCGCCGAGGGCGGCACCGGCGCCGCGCGCCCCCTTCAGCACGAGTGTCTGGCGCTGCATCGAGTTGCGGGTGGTCGGAGCCAGCACGAGGTCGCCTTCATCGCCATGGATCTCGAACAGGAAGTGGGTCCCGCGCGCCACGCCGCCGCGCACCTGAAACGAGACGACGGCGCCATTGCCGGCAATGCCGCTGACCGAGACCTGGTCGGGCACGGTCTTGGCCACCATCTCGCCGGTTCCGGCGAGCGGGATCTGGTCGCGCTGGCTGACCGCAAAGGCGGACAGTTCGCGGAATTCGCCGAGGCAATGGCACAGCGCATCGATCGTGTGGCCGCCGGTGATCGTCAACAAATTGGCGCCATTGGCCCGGGCGGCCTGATAGGCGCGGTCGATCGTGGCACCCCAGTTTGGCGCGCAGCCGATCATCGTCGCCGACAGGACCCGGCCGACATAACCCTCGGCGATCAGGTCCTTGAGGTAGTTGATCGGCGGCGACATCTGGCCTTGCAGCCCGACCGCGTGGCGGATCCCTCTGGCGTTGGCCGCATCGCGCATCCGGATGGCCTCGGCGGTATCGCGGCCGAGCGGCCATTCGCAATAGACATGCTTGCCGGCCTCGATCGCCGCCATCACCGGCCGGTAATGGTCGGGCACCTTGACGCTGACCGTGACCAGGTCGACATCGGGATGCTGGGCGAGCTTTTCGCAATCGGAAAAGGCCAGTCGCGCCCCTAGATGCCGAGCCGCCGCCTCGGCGGATTCCTGGCGGGTCGTGCAAACGGCGGTGATCTCGAAATCCGGCAGCGCCTGCAACGCCGGGATATGGGCGACGGAGGCAAATCCGCGCTGTGGATTGGCCCCGACGATGCCGACGCGGATTTTGTCGCTGCTTGTGGCCATGGTTCTATCCCTCGGTCCAATCTCTGATTCCCGAATGCGCCCACCCCTAACCCTCCCCCGCTCGCGGGGGAGGGTTAGGGAGGGGGCCTCTGCGCGACGGCACTGCGCGGGTTGAGGCTCTGGATGTGCCCGCTCTCGGTGCCGGCCGTCGGGTCAATCGCGGCATTGATCAGCGCCGGCTTGCCTGAGGCGAGCGCCTCGGTCAGCGCCTTGGTCAGGCTCGGCGTGTCGGTCGCGTGATACCCGGCCCCGCCAAACGCCTCGATGATCTTCTCGTAGCGGGCGTCGCGCAGCAGCCCGGTCGGCGTGTAGGCGGTGCCGGCGGGATCGCCGCGGTAGACGCCATTGTTGTTGAAGATGACCGTCGTGACCGGCAGCTCGTAGCGGCAGATCGTCTCGATCTCCATGCCGCTAAAGCCAAAGGCGCTGTCGCCCTCGATCGCGACGACGGGCTTGCCGGTCACCGCGGCGGCACCGATCGCATAGCCCATGCCGATGCCCATGACTCCCCAGGTGCCGCTGTCGAGCCGGTGGCGCGGCTTGTCCATGTCGATGATGTTGCGGCCAAAGTCGAGCGTGTTGGCGCCTTCGTTGACGACATAGACATCGGGCTGGGTGGCGAGCGCATAGCGCACGGCGCGCAAGGCGCTCGAGAAGTTCATCGGGTTCGGGTCGGCATTGAGCCGCGCCGCCATGCGCTCGACGTTCTGCTGCTTGCGCTTGCCGATCTCGTCGAGCCAGGCGGCCTGACGCTCGATCTGGCCTGGCTTGAGCAGGGCATTGAACATTCCCAGAGCGGATTTAATGTCGCCGACGACTGGTGCCGCGATCGCCCGGTTGCTGTCGATCTCGGTTGGCGAGATGTCGACCTGGACAAACCGCGTGCCTTCGGACCACAGCGGCGGGCGGCCGTGAGACAGCAGCCAGTTGAGGCGTGCTCCGGCCACCAATACGACGTCGGCGTTGCCGATCGCATAGGAACGGGCGGCGGCGGCCGACAGCGAATGATCGTCGGGCAGCAGGCCCTTGGCCATCGACATCGGCAGGAACGGAATGCCGGTCGTCTCGATGAATGACCGGATCTCCTCGTCCGCCCGCGCATAGGCCGCACCCTTGCCGAGGATTGCGAGCGGGCGTTTCGCCGACGCCAGTAGGTCGATAGCGCGCGCGACCGATGCGGCCGACGGATACTGCAGGGGTGCCGGATCGACAACCTTGACCAGCGACTTCTTCGCCGTCTCGATGTCGAGCGCCGAGCCGAGAACCTCGGCCGTCAAGTCGAGATAAACGCCACCCGGGCGTCCCGAGGAGGCAGCGCGGATCGCCCGCGCAATGCCGATGCCGATGTCCTGCGGGCGGTTGATGCGGTAGGCCGCCTTGGCATAGGGCCTGGCGGCATTCAGCTGGTCGAGCTCCTCGTAATCGCCCTGCTCGAGATCGACGATCGCGCGGTCGCTCGACCCGCTGATCAGGATCATCGGGAAGCAATTGGTCGTGGCGTTGGCCAAGGCGACCATCCCGTTCAGAAAGCCGGGCGCCGAGACTGTCATGCAGATGCCGGGCTTTTGCGTCAGATAGCCGGCAATCGCCGCCGCATTACCGGCCGACTGTTCGTGGCGAAAGCCGAGGTAGCGGATGCCTTCGGCCTGCGCCAAGCGCAAGAGATCGGTGATCGGGATGCCGGCCACCCCATAGATCGTGTCGACCCCATTCAGCTTGAGCGCCTCCACGACCAGGTGAAAGCCGTCCGTCATGTTCCCAGGCATGTCCTCTGCGTTCATCTCGTCCACCGTTCTTGAGGTTAGTCAGGGTCTAGCGAGAGCTGCCATTCGTGTCCAGATTCCGTGGAGACCATGATGTCTCGTGCATAGCATCAAGACATGCGGGCGACATTGACCCTAGACGACGACGTAGCGGCCAAGCTCAAGACGGAAGCGCAACGCGCCGGCCGGCCTTTCCGCGAGACCGTCAACGAGATGCTGCGCCGCGGGTTGGAAAACCGGCGGGCCACCGCCCAGCAGCGGGCCTTCAAGGTGAGGGCCCGGGATCTCGGTAATCTCAAACCGGGGCTTTCCCTGGACAACATCTCCGAGCTCATCGAGCATGTGGAGGGCTCGCTTCACCGGTGATCCTCGTCGATGAGGCGTCGCGTCTGCGTGGTGTGCTCGGTAGCGGCACACAAGACGCGGGATGCGCCGCGAGCGGCGAGCTGGCCGGAAGCTCCTTACGTGACAGCCGGCGCTCCAAGCGCGCGTGCCGCCGGATCGCGCGTAACCGGGTTCGCACGCGCCGTGCGAGGCGCACGCCCTCGGCAGGCGTGATCTTGCCGCGTGCAATAGCCGCCAGCACGGTGGGCAGCAGTTGCCGGAAATCCTCGACCGTGCGTAACGACGACAAGTCGATCCCGAGCCGCTTGGCTGGATCGACTGGGGTCAGTGGCCGCGGCAATAGCTGCACGGCGAGCGGCCGCACCAAATGAGGCTTACGATCGAGCAGATTTGACAGCGCCTGCGCGCTCAATGGCCGCGCCACGAGGTCAGGCACCCGCCGCCTGGGATTGCGGATGCCGCGCGGCCGACCGCTTGGGTTGCCGGAGCTTCCCTTGGCGAAGCGCCCGCGCGCGTCGCGCGCGCGAGACGAAAAGGGATCAGGACCAAGTGATTGAGATTCCTGGACTCCACTTTCGGAAAGCAGCAGAGAGCAGGACGGGTCAGGCGAATCGGCAACGATTTCCGGCAT
>Ga0306925_10003682_pt1 | contig 13651 bp, 9 predicted proteins | sample flu12Cox44000176_FD_203755 | JGI IMG/M metagenome (GOLD analysis project Ga0306925, IMG submission 203755) | Lab enrichment of tropical soil microbial communities from Luquillo Experimental Forest, Puerto Rico - flux8day.12C.oxic.44.000.176 (v2)... | ecosystem: Environmental > Terrestrial > Soil... | reverse complement strand
CGGTCTATATTCGTTCCGAGGGATAAGATGAACTTCCATCGGAAGATTGTTGACATTGGTTACAAACGTTTGTCGTTCTTGATCAAAGGCACCGCTGCTCCAATTCATGCCGCCAAGATTGCCGGGAAAGGCGATCGTTCCCTGTTCGCTCGGCGGCGTGAAAATTCCATCGGTCCTCAGCTTCACCAGGCGCGCGCGGCAGGCTTCGCGCTCTTCGGCGTTGACGCCCCACGCGTCATTCGCAGTCAGCTGCTGAGCCGCAAGCGGGGGCGGCGATAGCGGAAACGGCTGTGTCGGCGATGCCTCCTCGCTATCGCTTTTTGGAACAGCTCGTTCCTCGACGCCGAAGACCGGTTTACCGGTCTCGCGATCCAAAACAAAAAGATGACCGGTCTTGTTACCTTGAATCACCACAGGCGTTTGGACGCCATCGCGGTTGAGCACACCGAGCACCGGTTGGGACGCGGTATCGTAGTCCCAGAGATCGTGGTGGACGAGTTGAAATCCCCATTTCAATTCGCCGGACTTTGCCGATAGCGCTACAACCGAGTTTGCCCATTTGTCATCGCCAGGCCGCCTGGAGCCCTGATAGTCCGGACTTGCGCTGCCGGTCGGCAGAAAGACGAGACCGCGCTTCTCGTCTACTGAAATGGTCGACCAGACGTTACCTGCGCCGGTAGGAGCAAGGTTTGCCTCCAGGGGGTGCCACCTCCATCGCAGTGCCCCGCTTTTTGCGTCAAAAGCTCGAACGATGCCATCGGGACTGTCGACCCGATCGTTATCTGCAATCGAGGAGCCGACGATAACCAAATCGTCGACGATCGCCGGCGCCGAAGTCTCCTCATACTCGCCCGGCCGTTTGATATTTGCGATGCCTTCCTTGAGGTCGATCTGACCGGCAGAACCAAAGTCAGCACAGGCACGGCCGGTTGCGGCATCGAGAGCAAACAATCGCGCGTCGATTGTTGCGATAAAGATACGTTGCCGGCAGGGGACCCCCTCGGAGGCCGTAACATCAGACCAAAATGCCACGCCGCGATTGACCAATCCCTCGGAGTAGCGCTGATGGAGGTCGATGTTCGGGTCGAACTTCCATCTCTCTTTTCCTGTTTCAGGATCGAGCGCGAGGACACGATTGAAGGGAGTGCTGACAAACATCGTCCCGGCAACCACAATCGGCGTGGCTTCGAATTCGCTCTTCGGCCGACCATCATTGCCGTCGGAAACATCGCCAAGATGGAGTTCCCAGGCCGGCCTGAGCTGCGCAACGTTCGTCTTGTTGACCTGATCCAGGGGAGAATAACGGCTTCCCCCGGCGTCTGCTCCATAGAACTCCCAATCTCCTGCAATCCCCGACATATCGGCTGCCAAAACGGAGGACGTCGCTGTCATCAGATAAATGGCGGTTGTCATCACTACGCGCATCCGGAGTTTCTCCCGTGGTCGGTGATCTTCAGCGCAGCTCAGCCTCATCCTCCCCGGTCGCGGTAGGGATTGTTGTTGCCGGTATCGGCGCCGATCGCCGCCCGCGCGGCATTGGCAAGATGATCCTTCAGCCTCGCGAGTGCATCGTCGGACCAGTGGCGGATGCCGGTCACGGCAACCCAGGCATCGACATAATGCTCCGGCGCGTAGACATGGCCAAAGCCCATCGGAGTGCCGTTCGCGACGGCCATGTCGACAGCAAGCTGCAGCATCGTGACGACGGGATACCACCGGAGCTCCGGAGAAACGTCTGGACCGCGCGGAGCCCTCATCCAGGCTGGGCGCTGGTATGCATCCCGGTAGTCGAAAAGCACGATCGGATCGCTCGCATATTGAAGATAGACGACGCGCATCGGTCCCCATGGCGCATCACGGGGCACCGTCGGTCCGTTCTGGTTCATGAATCGCACGAAGCGGCCGTCGCGAAATTCCGGCAGCCAGGCTGGAGACCCCTCATTGCGGTTCTCGGTGATCGAGCGCCAGATGCGGCTCGCAAACGGCGGTCCGCTCCACAGCGCTCCGGCGATTGGATCACCAATCGTCTCGAATAGTTCCGCCGATCGCTCCGAGTTCATGGCTCCGAGACTCAGGCCGTGCAGATATAGTCTGGGGCGAGTGTCCCTTGGCAGGGTGGTCCAATATCCGTAGATCGCCGCGAATAAGGCTCGCGCTGCTTCTGCGCCATATTCGGGCTGAAACAGCAGCGACAGTGGGCTGTTGAGATAGGAATACTGCACAGCGACGCTGGCAACGTCGCCGTCAAGCAGATATTCGACCGAATCCATTGCCGCGGGGTCGATCCAGCCGGTGCCTGTCGGCGTAATCACGATGAGGGTCGAGCGGTCAAAGCCGCCCTGGCGCTTGAGCTCCTCCAGCGCCAGCTTCGCGCGGGCGCGCGGCGTGTCGGCACCGCGCAGACCCACATACACGCGAACGGGATCGCGCGCGGGACGACCGGTGAATGCGCTGATCTGCGCAAGCGTCGGCCCCGACGCCACGAATGCGCGACCGGTCCGACCGAGTTCATCCCACCTCACCAGGGATGCCATGCTTCCCGTTTTTCCAGCGGCGGTTGGCTGCGCCCGCTCGGGTTCAAGCAGAGCATCCCACTCGCGGAAGGAGGAATCGAGCGCGCGAAAGGCCGTGCCGATCAGGAGATTGTTGGCGATCGACCAGAACAGCAGAGTTGCGACAAGCAGGCCGACCACATTTGCAATCTTTCGCGGAATGTAGCGCCGCATGTGCGCCGACAGGAAATGGATCACATGCTTGAACAGTCGCGCCAATACCAGGAGCGCGAAAAACGTGATCAAGGCGATCGCACAGGTCTTGAAGGGGCGAGCAGTTTCGACCGGCTCCATCTTCATGATAGCTCGGATGGAATTCTGCCATTCCGCCGCCCGCCATAGATACACAATGACGACCAGGAGGCAGACGGCTGCGACGAGCGCGTTGGCGATGGATCGAATTCGCGATGAGGGCTCGGGCAGCTCGAGGTACCGCCATAGCCAGCGCCAGAGGATGCCAGTGGCGTAGCCGATGGCAAAGCAGGCGCCAGCGAGCGCACCTTGAGTGAGATAGCTTCGCGGGACCAGCGTCGGGGTGAGCGCGGCCGCGAAAAACAGTGCTCCCAGGACAATGCCGACGCCGGACAGCGACTGCATCTGCCACCTGAAGATCCCGACCGAATATCTCGCGACGGTCACTGCGCGACTTTCCCTCACGAGACACTCGGCCAACGAAAAGCGGCCGGCCGCAGTGTCCTGTTTGCAGACGTGATCCAGCCTTTAATGCACGAGCTTAGCATCGATGGTTTTCCATCGACATTGCTATTCCCGGTGCAATCGAATTTTAGGGTTGCAGATGTCCCTTCCGACAAGAGCCGCATCCCGATCAGCTGCTCCTGGAAGCAGACAACCGAGCAAGCGAGCTCAAAAGCTGAGTGAGTTGATGCCCGGAAAGTGTAGCTCTATTCGATCACCTCGTCCGCGCCGCCAAGCAGCTCGGGGGGCATGGCGAGGCCAAGTTCCCTGGCCGTCTTGAGGTTGATGGCCAGTTCGAATTTGGTCGGCTGCTCGACCGGGATATCCGCCGGATTGGCATGACGCAATATCTTGTCGACCTGATCGGCAGCACGTCGAAACAGGTCGGCGATACTCGGACCATAAGAAATCAGGCCTCCCGCACTGATGTTCTCCCGCTCGCCGAACATGGTCGGCAGCCGCGCGGCCAAAGCGAGGCTGGTGATCAGGGATCGGTTGGTGTTGACCAGCGGGTCCGAGCAGACATAGAGGGCCTGGCAGCGCTCTCCGAGCGCCGCGAAGCCAGGCGCGATATCCTCTGCTTTTCGGATAGAGAATGGCAAAACCTCGATCCCGAGAACAGTAGCGGATGCCTGAACCTCCCGCAGTTCAAGGGTGGCGCCCGAGGAGTCGGGATTGCTCATGACAGCTACCCGAGAAAGACGAGGGGCCACCTGCCGCAGCAATTCGAGCCGCTTGGCGGCGAGGTCGGGTCCCTCGAACGACAGTCCGGTGACGTTGCCTCCCGGTCGCGCCAGGCTCGCCACCAGGCCTGAACCGACAGGATCTGAAGCTACGCCAAACACGATCGGGATGGTTGATGTCAGCCGCTTTGCCGCCATCACTGCTCCGGCACCTCCGGTGACGATGACGTCGACGTTCAGCCGGATAAACTCGGCCACGATTCCGGAATAGCGCTCGTTGCGGCCTTCGGCCCACCGATACTCAATCAAGACATTGCGGCCCTCGACCCAACTAAGCTCCCGCAGTCGATGCAGGAAGGCCTCGGTTCGATCCTTGCTGGTTGAAAGCGTTCCGGCGCCGAGGAATCCGATCGTCGGGAGGCGGTCGCGCGCGGCGAGCGACGAAGAGGCCGCCATGGCGCCAACCAGAGCAATGAATTCCCGACGTCTCATGTGGCCTCCCGAACCGCGTATTGTGGGAATTTGAGCGTAACACTTGTTGCAGAGGCCACACGCTATCGTTGAAGCCGGGTAGCATCATTTTTCTGCGAGATGGCAGGGCGGAATTGCGTCTCTTGGAGCCGTCCGGTTTGAGGCAGATCAAGCGGCAACGAGCCGCGGCGTGGGATCGTTCGCGAACGCTGGCATTCTTTCGATGTTTGCCGAAGCCTCGGAGTACGAAGGAGTAAAGCCATGAACATTCTCAAATCGACAGTCGTGCATGCGCTGGCGGCAAGCCTGATAGCGGGCCAGATTGGTGCTGCCGCCGCGGCTCCCTTACCGACCAATATTGCAACCATGAAATCCATGGCCGCCGACAGCCCGATTCCCGTGTACTGGCGCGGAGGCTGGGGGTGGGGCTGGGGCTTGGGCGCAGGCGCGCTCGCCGGTTTGATTATCGGTGGAGCGATCGCAAGCAGCGCGTATGGTCCTTACGGTCCGTATGGATATCCTTACGGGTATAGCGGCTACTATCCGGGCGCCTATTACGGCGGTTATGCACGCCCCTATGGCTATCCGTCTTACGGCTACGCGCGGCCCTACGGCTACCCGAATTACGGCTATGTGCGGCCCTACGGGGCATACCCCCGCTATCATTACGGGTGGCAGCGCCCATATTATGGCTACTGAGCGCGCCGACGAATCCTTCCCGGATCGGGGCTAAGGGGCGCAGCGGGGCGGCGATCAACCCGCATTCGCCTTGAGGCCTGCAGCCTCGATCCCGGCGATCGCGCAAATCTCGTCGTTGTCCGAGGTGTCGCCGCTGACGCCGATGGCACCCAGCAGTGTGGCGCCGTCCTGGATCAGCACACCGCCCGGCACCGGCACCAGCCGCCCCTGCGCCAGCGCGTTGACCGCATCGATGAAATAAGCCTGCTCCTTCGCGCGCAGGAACAGTGCCCGCGATCCCATACCCATGGCGAGCACACCATAAGCCTTGCCGTGCGCGATCTCGGCCCGCATCAGGCTGGTGCCGTCCTGCGCGGCCGTGACTTTGACCGCGCCGCGCGCGTCGAGAATGGTGATGACGAGCGGCTTGAATTTTTGTTCGACGGCCTTGGCGAGCGCGGCATCGAGAATCTTGCGGGCGACATCGAGGGTCAGTTCGGCCATGGAGCTTGTCCTTATGTGGGGGAAGCTGGGATGGATGCGGATTTCGCGCGATCAAGGCTCATCGCCAGGAGGCGCGCGGCATGAAGCGCAGAGCGTTGCGTGCTGTCCTTGATCTGATGCCGGCACGAGGTGCCGTCGGCCACGACAAAAGTCGAGGGATCGGCGCGGCGAACGGCGGGAAGCAGCGACAGTTCCGCCATTTCGATCGAGGCGTCATAGGTGTCGGCGCAATAGCCGAAGGCGCCGGCCATGCCGCAGCAGCTTGATTCCACGATCTCGACATCGAGGTCGGGAATCAGCCGCAACACCTGTTCGACCGGCTTGAACGCGCCGAAGGATTTCTGGTGGCAATGGCCATGCACCAGAACCTTGCCCGCAATCGCGCCAAGCGGCAAAATGAGGCGGCCGGCTTGAGCCTCGCGCACCAGAAATTCCTCGAACAAGAGCGCGTGCGCGCTCACTGATTTCGCCGCCTGATCCGATCGCAGCGACAGCAATTCGTCGCGGAGCGTCAACAGGCAGCTCGGCTCCAGCCCGATGATCGCCACACCGCGCGCCGCAAACGGCGCACAGGCCTCCACGATCCGGTCGAGCTCCTTGCGCGCCTCCTCGACCAGGCCGGCCGACAGAAACGTCCGCCCGCAACACAGTGGCCGTCCGCCGCCCGCGGGCTTTGGGATATGCACGCGGTAGCCGCCCTCGACCAGCACGCGCAGGCACGCATCGAGATTTTCGCGCTCGTAGATGCGGTTGAAAGTATCCGCAAACAGCACGACCTCTCTTCCCTCGGCCGGGCCGATCGCCTCAGCCGCGGCGCGGAAGGTGTCGCGCCGGAACGCCGGCAGCGCGCGCCTGGCGCTGAGGCCGGCGAACCTTTCCAACAACGCGCGCAGCAGCGAGCTATGATTGCGCAGATTTGCCAACGGCGCCAAGCGCGAGGCGAGATCGGCGTAGCGGGGCAGGTAGCCGATCAGTCGGTCACGCAGCGAAATCCCATGCTTTGTGACGCTCGCGGCCAGCACCTCGATCTTCATCTTTGCCATGTCGACGCCGACGGGACACTCATGACGGCAAGCCTTGCAGGATACGCAAAGCTTGAGCGTCTCCATCATCGCCTCGGAGGTGAGTGCGTCGGGCCCGAGCTGGCCGGAAATCGCCAGCCGCAAGGTGTTCGCACGTCCCCGCGTGACGTCCTTCTCGTTACGGGTGGCGCGAAAGGACGGGCACATCACGCCGCCCTCGAGCTTTCGGCAGGCGCCGTTGTTGTTGCACATCTCGACCGCGCCCTGAAAGCCGCCGCCGGCGCCGGGATAGGCCGACCAGTCGAGCACCGTCTTCAACTCGCCAACGCGATAATCCGGCGGGTATCGGAACAGGGTGCGGTCGTCCATCTTGGGAGCATCGACGATCTTGCCGGGGTTGAGAACGCTAGCGGGATCGAAGCGGTGCTTGACCTCTTTGAAGTCGGCGGCAAGACGCGGACCGAACATCGCCTCGTGGAATTCCGAGCGCACGATGCCGTCGCCATGTTCGCCGGAATGCGAGCCCTTGTACTCTCGCACCATCGCGAAGGTTTCCTCGGCAATCGCGCGCATGGCTTTGACATCTTTCTCCAGCCGCAGGTTCAGGATGGGCCGCACATGCAGGCAGCCCTCGGAGGCGTGCGCGTAAAAGGTGCCGCTCGTGCCGTGACGCGCGAAGATCGCGTTGAGGCGTTCGGTATAGTCGGCAAGGTGCGGCAGCGGCACGGCGCAATCCTCGACGAAGGAGACGGGCTTGCCCGCTTCCTTCATCGACATCATGACATTGAGACCGGCGACGCGGAAATCGGCGATCGCACCCTGCAAGGCAGGCTCCGTCACCTCGACCACGCCGCCCCATTTGCGTTGCGGATTTCTCCAGCCAAAGCCGAGCTCGGCCATTAATTCAGCGAGCTGTTTCAACCGGCGCAGGTTCTCGTCCTGGTCCTCTTCGGCAAACTCGACGACCAGAACCGCGTCCGGATCACCGCGAACGGCGGCCGCAATGATCGGCTTGAACATCTCGATCTCGCGGCCGAGCCCGATCATGGTGCGATCGATCAGTTCAACCGCAATAGGGCGCAGCCTGACCAGATGCTGAGCCGCATCCATCGCCTCATGGAAATTGCCGAAATGGCAGACGCCCAGCACCTTGTTGCGGATGACTGGCCACAGCTTCAGCTCGACCTTGGTGGTGAAGGCGAGCGTGCCCTCGGAACCGACGAGCAGATGGGCTATGTTATTGGGCGCGTTGCGCGGCACGAGGCAATCGAGATTGTAACCGCCGACCCTGCGCTGGACCTTCGGAAATCTTTCCGCAATTTCGTCCGCCTCGCGCGCGCCAAGGTCGAGCATGTCGCGAAACAGCGACCGCCCGGCATCGGGTACATCGGCTTGCGCAAGATCGCGCGGCACCTCGCCGAAATGCAGCATCGTGCCATCCGCCAAAACCGCATCCATCGAGCGCGTGTTGTCGCGCATGGTGCCGTAGCGCAGCGAGCGTCCGCCGCAGGAATTGTTGCCGGCCATGCCGCCGATGGTGGCGCGCGAGGCAGTGGAGACGTCGACAGGGAACCACAGGCCATGCTTTCTGAGCTGGCGGTTGAGGTCGTCGAGCACGATCCCAGGCTCGACCACGCAGGTGCCGTTCTCGGTATCGAGAGAAAGGATGCGGTTCAGGTGCCTGGAAACGTCGATAACCAGTCCGTCATTGATGGTCTGGCCGCATTGCGAGGTGCCGCCGCCGCGCGGCGTCACCACCCATCCGTCGTTGCGGGCTATCGCAAGCGCCCGCAGCGCCTCGTCCATGCTGCGGGGCACAACCACGCCGGCCGGCATGATCTGATAGTGCGAGGCATCGGTGGCGTAACGGCCGCGGCTGAAGGGATCGAACAGGACATCGCCTGTGATCTCGCGCGACAGGCGCGCCGCCAGCGCGGTGGAGTCAGCCGAATCTGTTGATCTTCGGGCCTGCACCGCGGCCATCGCTTCCGTCTCGTGGTTGAGCCCCCTTGCTGTCTTGCCCGCCGCGCTCAGGCTTGGCAAGGCGCGGCCCTGCTTCTTTGGCATTGACCTCATCTGTTACCGGAGGGACAAGGCCGGCGAATAGTGATATTCGACCCATGCAAGACCGGGAAGGACGCCTCATGACCCTGCACACTGGACGGCATTTTCTGCAGATTCCGGGACCGACCAATATCCCCGACCGGGTGCTGCGGGCGATGGACAGGCCGGGTCTCGATCATCGCGGTCCGGAATTCGCCGAGCTTGGCTTTGCCGTGATGGCCGGCATGCAACGCATGTTTCGCACCAAACAGCCGGTGATCATCTTTCCCTCGTCCGGAACCGGCGCCTGGGAGGCGGCGATCGTCAACACGCTGCAGCCCGGCGACAAGGTCTTGATGTGCGAAACCGGCCACTTCGCGATTCTGTGGCACGGCATCGCCGACAAGTTCAAGCTCGATGTGGACTTCATTCCGGGGGACTGGCGCCACGGCGCCGACCTCGTCGAGATCGAGGCGCGCCTTTCGGCCGACACCGCGCACAAAATCAGGGCGGTCATGGTCGTGCACAACGAGACCTCGACCGGCTGCGTCACCCCTCCCGTCGAGGTCCGCAAGATCATGGACCGCCTCAGCCACCCCGCTTTGTTGATGGTCGATACCATCTCCGGTCTCGGCGCGCTGGAATATGAGCACGACGCCTGGGGCATCGATCTCTCGGTCGGTGGCTCGCAAAAGGGGCTGATGTTGCCGCCGGGGCTCGGCTTCAATGCCATCTCCGAGAAGGCGCTTGCGGTGGCCAAGGCCAATCCCGCGATGCGCTCCTACTGGGATTGGAGCGACATGCTCACCTTCAACAAGATTGGCACCTTCCCCTATACGCCCGCGATCAACCTGCTGATGGGGTTGCGCGAAGCGATCAAGATGCTCGAGGAGGAGGGGATGGAAAACGTGTTCGCCCGACACAGGCGTCAGAGTGCCGCGACGCGCGCGGCCATGAAGGTCTGGGGCCTGGAAACCCAATGCCAGGACCCGCTGGCGCATTCGCCGGCGCTGACCGGCGTCGTGATGCCCGAGGGCCACGACGCCGATCATCTGCGCAAGGTGGTTCTGGAGAAATTCGACATGTCGCTGGGTACCGGCCTCAACAAGGTCAAGGGCAGGATGTTCCGCATCGCGCATCTCGGGCATTTCAACGAACTGATGTTGATGGGGACGCTTGCCGGCGTCGAGATGGGGCTCGACCTTGCCAAGGTGCCGCATCGCTCGGGCGGCGTGCTTGCCGCCATGGAGGTCCTCAAGGGCCGCGATGTCGTGCAGATGCCGAAGGCGGCCGTAGCCTGAGCCAGACAAACGTGAAGGAACAGCGCGCGATGAACGCCCCGACAGCCTCCAACGAAGACCTGCTTTATTCCGTCGAGGACGGCATCGCCCGGCTGACCTTCAACCGCCCGCAGGCGCGCAACGCGCTGACCTTTGCGATGTACGAACGTATGGCCGCGATCTGCAAGGGCATCAACACCGATCGCTCGATCAAGGTGCTGATCCTGACCGGCGCAGGCGACAAGGCGTTCGCCTCTGGCACCGACATTTCGCAATTCCGCGCCTTCAAGACGGCACAGGATGCGCTCGATTACGAGGCGCGGATCGATCGTGTGCTCGGCACGCTGGAACAATGCCGGGTGCCGACAATCGCGGCGATTGCCGGCGCCTGCACCGGAGGCGGGGCGGGGATTGCCGCCTGTTGCGATATTCGCATCGGCACGGAGGCGACACGGATCGGTTTTCCGATCGCGCGTACGCTGGGCAACTGCCTGTCGATGTCCAATATCTCCCGCCTCGTTTCGCTGGTAGGGCCGGCGCGGACCAAGGACCTGATCTTCAAAGCCCGTCTGGTGGAGGCGCCGGAAGCGCTGGCACTCGGCTTGCTGAACGAGGTGGTGGCGGATGTTGCCACTCTGCAGCGCCGCGCTGAGGAGACCGCAAGGCTGGTTGCCTCGCACGCGCCGATCACGCTTGAAGTCACCAAGGAGGCGGTGCGGCGGATCCGCCGGACGCTATCGCGCGACGAAGGCGCGGACCTGATCCTCAAAGCCTACATGAGCGAGGATTTTCGCGAGGGTATGGATGCCTTTCTGAACAAGCGAACGCCGAACTTCAAAGGCAAATAGCGTCGCTAAGTATCTGTGTCCTCTTGCGAAAGTATTAGGCGCTGCGGCTCGCGGCCTGCTTGAACGGTTGGAGTCAAATTCGCAAACGACTGTCATTGCGAGGAGGCCAGATGGATCCTAGGGCTGGCGCGCCCCAAAAATCACGTTCCAAACGTCGTACCGACTTCGTCCAAGCGACCAAAAATCGCTCCGGCAAGCTGGTCGGCGTCCCTGTCGGTAAGGGTGTCGGTAGGCGGCCAGATCAGGAGCGAGTGGCGCGGAGGCCAGATTTGGCTCAGGCGGGAATCGACCCGTTGGGCGATTGCCTGCGAATTCAGAATTTCAGGAAACGGGCACGAATAGACAATGATGTAAAGCCGACCGACGACGAACATCGTGGTTTGGGTATTAGGTCGGGGAGTGCCGTCTGGGTGGATGGCCCAACCTTGCATGCCCTCATGTTCGGTGAGTGAAATTCGCAGAGACAGATGGCCCCAATGGGGCTTCCACTCTTTCCTGTCGAAGTCACCAATCCAGATTCGAAAGGTGTTTGGAGCCGCGTGCGTCTTGAAAAACCATCGCCTATCGGTCACCGAAACGGAGGCGGTCTTTGGATAAAAATATTCGGCACACATCGTTGTCATCGCACACCACGCAGCCAAACTTTCTTGGCGAGGCGGCGTAAGGTTGATGGCTTTTCCTGTAATCAGGGGAATGAGAACTGGTTTGGCCGCCGTCTGCAAATCGCTCATCCAATGGTTATTGCAGGGACGACAGACGATTTGTAGTTGGCGGCTACGCGGATCACCGCCCCATAACTTTTCTTTTTTCTCGATGGTTCTGTCAGGATTGAGCAACGATTGAGAGGCTGTGTAATTCACCAGCGTCTTGGGAATAAATTTGGCCAGCCAGTCAGCCCAAATATGTTCCCTCGTTGTCGGGGAATCGCCGCAGTAGATGCAATATTTCGAGGCGCGAGCCATGTTTAAACCTCAAGAGCGTCCAACTAGCAAAAAGGTCTCGCCCGCTATGATCGATGCGGGCGAGAGCGCTATTTTTTCTTTCGGTGTTGAGCCTTTGCTTTCGACGGCCGGTCGGGCCGCCTCTCTGGCAGAGACGGTCTACGTGCCCATGGAAGAGGCGGGTTCCACCAGACACACTCAACCGCGACCACATAGTCGCGGAGAATGAGAATTCGATCTCTTGCGTATCGATATTCGACAAGCAAATCGCGCTGGCTTTTTGAAAGGCGAAGCGCCATCGGATTGCTAAATCCAGCCTGCGGCACCACAATTTGCTGTTGTAGCTCTAACAAGTTGCGTACCGTAAGGATGTCGCCAAAATCTAGAATGCTGTTGCCAACAAAGCGATAGGTGAGTGGGGTGTGCGCAGAGTCGTCCCGGAATCCTTCTAGTTTGTCCACGGCGTCCAGTATCCAGCTGATCTCCCTGATCGCGTGAGCCCGCGCCGCGACATCAAGTTCAAGTTCACCTTGAAGATTGGCCAATGCCGTTCGGAGCAGACGCCTTTTGCCACCGTCGTTCCGCGTCGCATGCCAGATCGCAAATGAACGAGCCCAATGCGGCTTTCCCATCACTGCGGCGAACACGCTGGCTAGATGCTCATGGAGGTCATTCCACGCGAGTAACAGGCTGCCAATTAGTTTTACGTGTTTTTCGAAATGAGACTCGGTAAAACGGTGAAGCTGGAGGCCATGAAGGCCATTCCTCTCAAACCAGGTTGATAGCTTCTTGGGCTTGGGCTTTTTCATGTGCAGGGCGATATGCGACCGCTCCATCACGGTGGGCTTAGGCCCCCAGCGCGCATTGACTCACACCACCTTGCGCTTTCTCAACTCGGCGATCTCATCGGCCGAGAAGCCGAACTCGGCCAGCACTTCCTCGGTCTGCTCACCGAACTCCGGCGGCCGCGCCGCCATCCGGCTCGGCGTCCGCGACAGTGTTACGCCCTGTCCAACCAGGCGGATGTGCCGATTGTCCTCGTTGGGCACATCCTGCGCGATGCCGAGATGCTTGACCTGGGCGTCCTCGAACACCTCGTCGATGGAATAGATCGGACCGCACGGCACGCCGGCGGCGTTGAACTCCCTGACCCAGGTCTCGCTCGATTTTGTCTCGGTGAGCTTGTTGATCTCGGCATTAAGCGCCTTGCGGTTTTTCGAGCGGTCGGGCGCAGTGGCGTATTCCGCGCGGCTTGGCAAATCGGGTGCCCCTAACGTCTCGGCAAAGCGGTGCCATATCCTGCCGCCCGTCGTGGCGATGTTGATGTAGCCGTCGGAGGTTTTGAAAACGCCGGTAGGGATGCTGGTCGGATGGTCGTTGCCGGCCTGCGGGGGGATGTCCTTCTCCATCAGCCAGCGCGCGGCCTGGAAATCCAGCATGAAAATCTGTGCCTGCAACAACGAGGTCTTGACCCATTGGCCTTCGCCTGAAACCTCGCGCTCCAGGAGTGCGACGAGAATTCCCATCGCGCACAGCAATCCGGCCGAGAGGTCTGCCACGGGAATGCCGACCCGCATCGGGCCGCCGCCCGGGGCGCCCGTGATCGACATCAACCCACCCATGCCTTGGGCGATCTGATCGAAACCGGGACGCTTGTGATAGGGGCCGTCCTGGCCGAATCCGGAAATGCTGCCATAGATGATGCGCGGATTGATCTTGCGCACGCTCTCGTGGTCGACGCCGAGCTTTGCTTTGACATCGGGCCGGAAATTCTCCACCACGACGTCGGCCTTGGCCACGAGCCGATTGAACACTTCGAGGCCCTTCGGGTCTTTCAGATTGAGCGACATCGCCCGCTTGTTGCGGTGCAGGTTCTGAAAATCGGCGCCGTGGCGCGGCCCGCCGAGCTGTTCCCCGCCGGCGTCCTCGAGCA
>Ga0306925_10003680_pt1 | contig 13660 bp, 10 predicted proteins | sample flu12Cox44000176_FD_203755 | JGI IMG/M metagenome (GOLD analysis project Ga0306925, IMG submission 203755) | Lab enrichment of tropical soil microbial communities from Luquillo Experimental Forest, Puerto Rico - flux8day.12C.oxic.44.000.176 (v2)... | ecosystem: Environmental > Terrestrial >... | reverse complement strand
CTGCCGCAACAGCTGCAGCAGCAGGCGGCCGAGGGTCGATTTGCCACAGCCGCTCTCGCCGACCAGCCCCAGGACCTCACCGGGCGAGATCGAGAACGAGACGTCATTCACTGCCGGAGCGTGTTCCGGCGGTCGGTACAGGCGCGGTCGGCCGCCAGCGACCGACAGCCGCCAACTGGTCGGACCCCTGCTCGCGTTGAAGGTCTTGCTGAGTTGCGTCGCCTTCACCAGCGCATCGCCGCGGCGGAATGCCGGCGCAGCGGCGGCCGGGACTTGCTGGCGCGGCCATGGCTGCAACGCGTTCGGCTTCCAGCATCGCACCAGACGACCGTCGGGGGTGATCGTCATGGGCTGCGGGCCGTCGCTGCACCTCGGTTCGTGGAACGGGCAGCGCGGCTCGAATACGCAGCCGGCGTCCGGCTCTGGTGTCGTCGGGATCTGGCCCGCGATGGCGGCCAGGCGACTTTCCCGCGAGGCCGCCACGAGCGGAGGCCGTGAGGCCAGCAATCCCTTGCTGTAGGGATGGGCGGGCTGCTCCAGAACGCGATGGACATCGCCGAGCTCGACGAGTTGGCTCGCATACATCACCGCGACGTCGTCACAGAGCCGTCGAACGACACTGAGATTATGGCTGATGAACAGGAGGGTAATGCCCTTGTCCCGTCTGAGGCGCGACAGCAAGCGCAGGATCTGCGCCTCGACCGTGACGTCGAGGGCGGTCGTCGGCTCGTCGAGGATTAGGAGCGGCGGTTCGCAGGCGAGCGCGGCGGCGATCAGCGCGCGCTGCTTCATCCCGCCCGAAAGCTGGTGCGGAAAGGCTCGTGCGACTTCGGCAGCACGATCGATCCCCATTTCGTGCAATGCTGTCTCGGCGCGTCTGAGGGCCTCGGTCAGCGGCAGCCCGAGATGCTGCACCATGGGCTCGGCGATCTGCCGGCCGATACGAAGCGCTGGGTTGAGCGATGTGAACGGATCCTGAAAGACAGCACCGATCTGCCGGCCGAGCATTTGCCGACGTTGCGTCGGCGCGAGGCCGATAATGTCCTGGCCCTCGAACAGGATCGTGCCGCTGATCTCGGCTTCGGGGCCGAGAAAGTTGAGAATGGCGCCGGCCACGCTGCTCTTGCCGGACCCGGACTCGCCGACAATGGCGAGCGAGCCACGGGGCTCGATCGCGAAGCTGACGTCGCGTACCGCGGTGACCTTCCGCGCGCCCTCGCGGTAGCGGATCGTCAGATTGCGGATCTCGAGCAGCGGTTCGGTGGGCGGCGAAGGCAGAGCGTTCATCAACGAACGCGGAGCCCCGGGTCGAGCATCTCGCGCAAGCCGTCGCCGACCAGGCTGATCGCGATAACCGTTATGCTCATCGCAATCCCAGGCGCCAGTGAGATCCAGGGCGCGGTGTCGACGAAGGCGCGCCCGTTGCTGATCATCAAGCCCCAGTCGGCGGCGGGCGGCTGCACGCCGAAGCCGAGAAAGCTCAGCACAGCGCCCAGCAGCACCGCGAACACGACGCGCAGGCTAGCCTCCACCATCAGCACCGGCCAGACATTGGGCATCAGTTCTCGCATCAACATGTAGCGCAACCGCTCGCCGCGGGCGCGCGCTGCCTCGATGAACTCGCCGCTCATCAGGTCGAGCGTGACGCTGCGTGTGACGCGCGCGATCGGCGCCACTGCTAGGACACCGATTGCGATCGCGGTCTTCATTAGGCTGGGCGGGGTCACCGCCAGGATCAGCAGCACCAGCATGATCGGTGGAAACGCCATCATCACGTCGAGTGTGCGCGTGATCAGCTCGTCGGTCACGCCCCGGCGGTAGCCGGCGATCAGCCCCAGCGGCACGCCGATCCCCATGCTGATCAGGGTCGCGGTGACGCCCAGCGCCAGTGACAACTGCGATCCAAACAACAGGCGACTAAACACGTCGCGGCCGTATTCGTCGGTGCCGGCAAGGTAATGAACGCTCGGGGGCAAGAAGCGATCGCGAATATGCATCTGGTCGTACGGAAAGGGCGCGATCCATTGCGCCAACGCCGCGATGGCGAGCAGGGCGAGCACCAGCGCGCCACCGACGACGAGTGCGGCGGGAAGCTGCCGTCGTCGGGCGCGGATGACCGGCGCCGCCGCCAACTCAGTCAATCGAACCGCCATAACGGATGCGCGGATTAGCCACGCCGTAGAGCAAATCGGCCGTCAGGTTGGCGAGGCAATAGACCCCGGTGAGCACCAGGATCGCCGCCTGCATCAGGGGCAAATCCTGGCGCTCGAGTGCGCCGACCAACATTCGGCCTAGTCCCGGATAAGCAAAGACGGTCTCGACCGCGACAATGCCGCCGATCAGAAAGCCGAAATCTTGCGCCAATACGGTGATCGAGGGGATCAGCGCGTTACGCAGTGCGTGGCGAACGATCACCAGCCGTTCCGGCAACCCGCGCGCGCGGGCTACTTTCACGTACATGCTTTCGAGCGCCTCGACCATGCTCGAGCGCGTCAACCGCGCGACGTGGGCGAGCAGGGTCAGCGCCAGGGTCGCGACCGGCAGCACGATATGAGCAATGAAGGGGCCGAACCCATCAGAAAGATTGGCGTAGCCGGAGGAGGGGAGCAGGTGGAATGTGCTGCAGAACACCAGGATGAACACGAGGCCCCAATAGAACTCGGGCAGCGAGACGCCGAAGTAAGTGAAGATCGAGGCGGCGTGGTCTGGCCATCGGCCGCGCCACACCGCCGCGACCACGCCGAGCGTCAAGCCCAAGGTCGAGACCACGGCCATCGCGCTCACCGCGAGAATGGCCGAGCGGCTGAGGGCGTCCCACAGCATCGGCGCCACTGGCCGTTCCATGACCAGCGATTGGCCCATGTCGCCCTCTAGCATCCCCTTCGCCCAATGCCAGTACTGCACAGGCAACGGCAGATCGAGACCGAGCTTATGCTCGAGTGCCGCCTGCGTTTCCGGTGTCGAATACTGGCCAAGGATCAGCGCCGCGGTATTGGACGGCAAGGCGTGCGTGGCGAGGAACACCAGCAGCGACATCGCAAGCATGATGACCATGACGGTGCCCAGCCGCTGCACGACATAGGCGACCATTCGCGGCTGGTCCTCAGGAGGTCAGCGCCGCCTTGGTGATGTCGAGCAACATCATCGGCGAGAGTGCGACGTTCTGCACCTTGTTGCTGATGCCGCAGGCAAAGTTCTGCACAAAGATAACGCTGCCCGGGCCGTCGTCGATCACCATCTCCTGGAATTGGCCGTAGAGCTTTTTCTGCTCGGTCGTGGAAGTCGTAGCGCGGGCGGCGTCCAGCACCTTGTCGACCTCGGGATTGTGGTAATGCCACAGCGTGTTGTTCCACGATCCGGTGCTGTGGTACCAGGGATAGACCATCAAATCCGGCGTCGCCCGGCCGTAGAAGCCGTCGGCGGAAAACAGCACCTTGCCTTCCATCTCCGCGAAGAACTTGTCCGGCGGCGCCAGCCGCAGCTGGAGGTTGATGCCCGCCTGCTTGGCGTTGTCGCGGAACGCGGTGGCCAGCCGCTCGCGCGGCGGATTGGCGCCCGGCACGTACATTTCGAGCTCCCAGCCGGGGGCGATCCCGGCCTCGGCCAGCAGCTTTTTCGCGCCGGGGATGTCGGCACCGCCGATTGGGATGTCCTTGCGGAAATACGGGTGAAACGGCGGGATCGGGGTCAATGTCGGCGTGCCATGGCCGAACATCGCGATCTCGGTCAGAGCCGGCTTATCGACCAATTTGTTGAAGGCGCGGCGTACGCGCGGGTCGTCGAACGGCTTCATCTCGCAGTTCCAGATGATCCCCTGCCACCGTCCGGCAACGACCTCCTCGACATGCGCCACAGTGCTGCGCTTCACGTTGTCGACCTGCTCCGGCGGCAGGTCGTAGGCAACATCGACCGCACCGCTCTCGAGCGCCGCCACCGCGGTGGTATATTCCGGAATTATCCGGAGGATCGCACGATCGATTGTCGGCACGCCCGGCAGGAAATAGTCGGGATTGCGCTCTAACGTCATCTGGTCGCCAGGGCGGTATTCGACGAAACGGAACGGGCCGGTGCCGATCGGATGCGTCGTCAAGGTGTCGACAATGCTTTCGCTGACGATCAACGCCTGGTAACCGGCGGTGGCCGCGGCAAAGTCCGCATAAGGCGACGACAGCGTGAACCTGACCGTCAGCGGGTCGACTGCTTCGATGTTGGTCACGATGCTGAAATTTACGCGCAAGACCGAGGCGACTTCCTTGTCCAGGATCCGCTTGTAGGTGAAGACCACGTCGGAGGCGTCGAACGGCTTGCCGTCGTGGAATTTCACTCCCGGCCGCAAATGGAAGGTCCAAGTCTTGAGGTCCTCGCTCGCCTCCCAGCTCGTCGCCAGGTCCGGCTGGACCTGGAGCTGCGGGTCCTGCTGCGTCAGCCGGTTGAAGCAGTAGACCGCAGCGTTGTATTCGAGGCCGCCGACGCGCATTTTCTGCGGGTCGAGTGTCGCCGGCTGCACGGCGAAGGCCATGCGGAGGACCGACGGCTCCGCCGCCCGCGCCCACGGGATCAACGCCGGCAGCGCCACCGCCCCCGCCATCTTCAAAGCGCCGCGCCGAGTAATCCGCGGCTTCAAGTGTGTGTCGCGCATCGGGAGCCCTCTGGCCGGGGATTGGTCGTGTAACAAAGAGCAATTTCCATGCCAGACTCGGCGGCTGCCTCGTCACTTCAAGCAGGTCGCGGCCCACCCCCTGACGCCCGGAGTGCCTTTCGTGCGTGCCTCTGACCGCTCCTCCGCTTGCAAAATTTCGGTCTGTTCGGGAAGGCGGATGGCGCGGAATTTGCGTGAGGTACTCGAACCGAGCGGTAGCGGGGAGCCTGGCGATGACGAAACGGCTTGGTTGGGTGCGCCGTGTCTGCGGTAATGGCGCTCGTTGCCCTCGGTACGATAGCTCAGGCGAAAACCTTCCGCTGGTCGAATGACGGGGATCCCACCACGATGGATCCTCACGCTCGCAGCGACGGGTTCGTCACCTCCTTCGACATGAACATGTACGAACCGCTACTTCGCCGAGATCGCGATCTGAAGCTCGAGCCGGCGCTCGCGACCGAGTGGTCCGACGTCGACCCGTCGACTTGGCGTTTCAAGCTCCGCCAAGGGGTCAAGTTCCACGATGGAACGCCGTTCACCGCGGATGATGTCATCTTCTCGTGGCAGCGTGCAGTTGCCCCGGGATCGGACGTTTCGGCCCTAATATCGATGGTGAAAGAGGTCAAAAAGGTCGACGACTACACTGTCGATCTCATTACCGACGGGCCCATCCCGATCTTGCCGAATTACCTCGTCAACATCGCGATCATGAGCCAGAAATGGTGCGAAGCCCACAATACGGTACGCGCCGCAGCACACGAGGATCAGGAGAACTACGCGACACGTAACGAAAATGGGACCGGACCTTTCATGTTGAAGGACCGCCAGCCCGCCGTGCGCACCGTGCTTGCCAAGAACCCGAATTGGTGGGGCGAGAAGAACTGGCCGATCGACATCGATGAAGTCGTATTCAGCCGCATCGAGAACGCAGCGACCCGGGCCGCCGCCCTGCTGTCGGGTCAGCTCGACATGGTCTACAACGTTCCCCCACAAGACATCGAGCGGATCCGTAATACGCCGGGGATGAAAATCTGGCAGACGCCCGAGTTGCGGACGATCTTTCTGGGGATGGACCAGGCGCGCGACGAGCTGCTCGAGTCCAATCTCAAAGGCAAAAACCCGTTCAAGGACAAGCGCGTTCGCCAAGCTTTTTACCAGGCGATCGACGAGGAGGCGATGAAGACCAAGGTCATGCGCGGCTTTGCCCGTCCGACGGCGCTGATGGTAGGGCCGGGCGTCAATGGCAACGACCCCACCCTCGATAAGCGCTATCCCTATGACCCAGCCGCCGCAAAGAAACTGCTCGCCGAAGCCGGCTATCCCGATGGGTTCGAGGTCGGGTTCGATTGTCCGAACGACCGCTATGTCAATGACGAGGCGATCTGTCAGGCAGTTGTCGCGATGCTCGCCCGCATTGGCGTCAAGGCCGACCTCCTCGCCCAGACAAAAGCGAAATATTTCGGCAAGATTAACGCGCCCCGTTTTGATACGAGCTTTTATATGTTGGGTTGGACCCCGGGGACATTAGACGCGTAATCTCACTGCAACACGTAGCGAGGGTTTCCGCGAGGGGCTATACAACAATGGCGGATATTCGAACCCGTCGCTCGATCGGCTGATCGAGAAGATCCAGGTCGAGCTCGACAGCGAAAGGCGCAACGAGCTGATCAGCGAAGCGCTGAGCATCGTCAAGGACGACTTCTTATACATCCCGCTGCATCAGCAGATCGTGGTATGGGCAGGCCGAGACGATGTCGATCTGGCGCAACTGGGCAACAACGACTTCCAGCTGCGTTACGTGAAGCTGAAATAACCCGGTTTCGGGCGGGTAAATGCTCGCCTTTTCGTCAGACGCGTCCTTCCCGCCGCCTTATGACGCTTCCAGTGGCTTTCGCGTGTGCCCCTGACCGCTGCCCCGCCCGCGAATTCCAGTCTATTTGGGATGGTGGGCGGCTGGCGCGGAAATTGCTTGAGTTACTCAAACCGAGCGGTAGCGGGGAGCCTAGCGATGACGAAACGGCTTGGTTGGGTGTGGCGGTGTGCAGCATCCGCGATGGTATTCATCGCTGCGCTCGGCGTAACTGTAGAGGCGAAGACCTTTCGCTGGGCGAATGACGGCGATCCCACCACGATGGATCCCCATGCTCGGGCGGACTTATTCGTCACGACCTTCGACATGAACATGTACGAGGCGCTGCTTCGTCGAGACCGTGAACTGAAGCTCAAGCCGGCGCTAGCCACCGAGTGGTCGAACATCGATCCGACGACTTGGCGGTTCAAGCTCCGGCAGGGGGTCAAGTTCCATGACGGAACACCGTTCACCGCGGATGATGTCATCTTCTCCGTTCGCCGTGCGACCGCTCCGGGGTCGGATCTTGCCGGTCAATTAGCGGTCGTCAAAGAGGTCAAGAAAGTCGACGACAGTACTGTCGACTTCATCACCGACGGGCCGGCTCCTATCTTGCCGAATTACCTCGTCGGCATCGCGATCATGAGTAAGGCGTGGTGCGAAGCGCACGACACGACGAGTGCCGCCATGCTCAAGGATGAGGAGAGCTACGCGACGCGTAACGCGAACGGGACGGGACCTTTCATGTTGAAGGACCGGCAGCCCGCCGTGCGCACCGTACTCGTCAAGAACCCGAATTGGTGGGGGCTTAAAGACCAGCCGATTGACGTCGACGAGGTCGTCTTCACCCGCATCGAGAACGCGGCGACCCGGGTCGCCGCCCTCTTATCGGGCGAGCTCGACATGGTCTACAACGTTCCTCCACAAGACATCGAGCGCATCAAAACAACGCGAGGGATGAAGATTTGGGAGACGCCCGAGCTACGCACGATCTTTCTTGGGATGGACCAGTCGCGCGACGAGTTGCTCGAATCCAACGTCAAAGGCAAAAACCCCTTCAAGGACAAGCGCGTTCGCCAAGCTTTCTACCAGGCGATCGACGAGGACGCGATCAAGACAAAGGTCATGCGCGGCTTCGCCCGTCCGACGGCGCTGATGGTCGGGCCCGGCATAAACGGTTTTGATCCTACGCTCGACAAACGATATCCCTATGACCCGGTCGGCGCCAAGAAGCTGATTGCCGAAGCCGGCTATCCCGATGGGTTCCAGGTCGGTTTCGACTGTCCAAACGACCGCTATGTCAATGACGAGGCGATCTGCCAGGCGGTCGTCGCGATGCTCGCCCGCATCGGCGTCAAGGTCAATCTTCTCGCTCAGACAAAGGCCAAATACTTCGCCAAAATCAACGCACCCGGATATCAGACGAGCTTTTATCTATTGGGTTGGACTCCGACGCCGTTGGACACGCTGCACATGTTGAGCAACCTGACCCAGACGCGAAGCAAGGATTTCCGAGACGGCGCGTGGAACGAGGGCGGTTATTCGAACCCGTCGCTCGATCAGCTGATCAAGCAGATCCAGATCGAGCTCGACAGCGAAAAGCGCAACGAGCTGATCAGCAAAGCTCTCAGCATCGTCAAGGAGGATTTTGCATATATCCCGCTGCATCAGCAGATCGTGGTATGGGCGACCCGAGACAATGTCGATTTGGCGCCGATGGGCAATAATGACTTCCAGCTGCGCTACGTGAAGCTTAACTAGCGAGATCGGGGCAAGGCGATGCTCGCCTTTCTCGTTCAGCGCCTCTTTCAGGCCGTTCTGGTGATGCTGGCAGTGGCAGTGATCGCCTTTGCTCTGTTCAATTACGTTGGCGACCCGATCAGCAGCATGGTCGGGCAGGATACCAGTGTCGCCGATCGCGAGCGATTGCGGCAGGAGCTCGGGCTCGATGACAGCTTCATCGTTCAGTTCGCCCGGTTTGTCGGTCGCGCCGCTCGGGGCAATTTCGGCCTCTCCTACCAGCAAGCGCGGCCTGTCGGGCAGATCATTCTAGAGAAGATGCCGGCCACACTCGAGCTCAGCTTTGTGGCGGCGACTCTTGCGCTGATCATCGGCGTGCCGATGGGCATCTATACCGGACTCCATCGGGACACTTGGCTATCCCAGCTGCTGCTGGCGGTTTCGCTGGTCGGAGTTTCGCTCCCGACCTTTCTGATCGGCATTCTGCTGATCCTGGTTTTTGCCGTCATGCTTGGTTGGCTGCCGTCTTTCGGCCGCGGCAGCGTCGTCCACTTTGGCTGGTGGAGCTCGGGCCTCGTCACACTCGATGGCTGGCGGGCGATCATCATGCCGGCGGTGACACTCTCTCTGTTTCAGATGACTTTGATCATGCGCTTGGTGCGCGCCGAGATGTTCGAGGTATTGCGCACCGACTATATTAAATTCGCCCGGGCGCGGGGATTGACCAACCGGACGGTCAATTTCGGACACGCGCTCAAGAACACGCTGGTGCCGGTGATTACGATTGCCGGTCTTCAGCTCGGCTCGATCATTGCTTTCGCGATCATCACTGAGACCGTATTCCAATGGCCGGGCATGGGGCTGATGTTCATCCAGGCGGTGAGCTTTGCCGACATCCCGGTGATGGCTGCCTATCTGGTTCTGGTCGGCTTCTTCTTTGTCGTCATCAACCTCGTTGTCGATCTCCTCTATCACGCTGTCGACCCGCGGCTCCGGCTGGATCGCGAGCGAGTCGGCGTTGGTTGAGGGGGTATTAACGGCGGCGGCTGCAGTACGGCTGCCGCCGGGGCTGCGGCGTGTCCTCGACAGCGACCTCTGGTGGAGCTTCAGCCGGTCACCGGTAACGGTGGCAGCCGCAATGGTGGCTCTGATGATTATCGGCGGCGCACTTTTCGCGCCGTGGATCGCGCCACATGATCCCTGGGATCCAGCATCATTGAGCCTGCTCGACGCATCAAACCCGCCAGCTTGGCTCGACGGCGGCAGCTGGACCTATCCGCTCGGTACCGACAACCAAGGCCGCGACGTGCTTTCAGCGATCCTCTATGGTTCCCGCTTATCATTGTTTGTCGGTTCGCTGGCGGTGCTCCTGGCGTTGCTTATCGGGGTGACCTTGGGGCTTCTCGCCGGTTGGTGCGGCGGCCTCACCGACACGATCATCATGCGGATCGCCGACGTTAAACTCAGCTTCCCGGCGATCCTGCTCGCACTGCTGATAGACGGGGTGGTCCGCGGCATGCTGCCCCGGGACGCCCAGTCGGAAATTGCTTCCTATGTGCTGATTGCGGCGATCGCATTGTCGTTCTGGGTCCAATACGCTCGTACGGTGCGAGCGTCGACCTTGGTGGAGCGCAATAAAGAGTACATTCAGGCGGCGCGGGTCATTGGTGTTCACCCGGCAAAGATCGTACTCGGTCATTTGTTGCCGAATGTGATCGGGCCGATACTGGTGATTGCCACAATCAATTTGGCGCTCGCCATTTTGACCGAAGCAACGTTGTCATTTCTCGGGGTCGGACTGCCGCCCACCCAGCCGTCGCTCGGCACGTTGATCCGCAATGGCAACGACTATTTGTTCTCTGGCGACTGGTGGATCTCGATTTTCCCGGGAGTGGTGCTGGCCGTTCTAATCCTGTCGGTCAATCTCCTGGGCGACTGGTTGCGCGACGCGTTCAATCCGAAATTGCGCTGACATGCTGGAACCGCTTTTGCGGGTCGAGAATTTGCGGATCGAGCTTCCGACCCGGCGGGGTGTGCTGACCGCGATCGACGATATCAGTTTCGCGATCGCCCCGGGCGAAGTGCTGGGCGTCGTCGGCGAATCGGGCGCTGGCAAATCACTGACCGGGACCGCGATCATCGGGCTCCTCGAGCCACCGCTGCGCATTGCCGGCGGGCGGATCACGCTGGCAGGCCGGCGGATCGACAACTTGCCAAGCGAGGCGATGCGGCGCATTCGCGGCCGAGAGATCGGCGCCATCTTTCAGGACCCGCTGACCAGCCTCAATCCGCTCTATACGATTGGCCGGCAGCTCGTCGAGACGATCCGCACGCATCTCGATCTGAGCCCGGCTGCAGCCCGCGACCAGGCGTTGGCACTACTGCGTGAAGTCGGCATTGCCGGCGCCGAGGCACGCATCGATCATTATCCGCATCAATTTTCCGGCGGCATGCGCCAGCGCGTCGTCATCGCTTTGGCAATTGCCGCCAATCCGCGGCTGATCATTGCGGATGAGCCGACAACCGCGCTCGACGTGTCGATCCAGGCGCAGATCATAGCTTTATTGAAGCGGCTGTGCCGCGATCACGGCACCGCCATCATGCTGGTCACTCACGACATGGGGGTCATCGCCGAGACGGCGCATCGTGTCGCCGTCATGTATGCCGGACGCATCGTCGAGATCGGCGCGGTAGCCGAGATTGTTGCACATCCGCGTCACCCCTACACGCGTGGCTTGATGGATTCGATCCCGCGCATCGGCGGCCGCCGCCAGCGGCTGCGCCAAATCGACGGAGCGATGCCGCGGCTGGGTGCAATTCCGGCCGGCTGTCCGTTCAACCAGCGCTGCCCCGAGGTGGCCGATCGTTGCCGGAGGCAACGGCCGGATCTGCTGCCGGCGGCCGGTACCGAGGCGGCATGCTGGCTTTACGACAAGGTGCTATTGCCGGCACAGGAGGCTTTCGATGGCTGAGCCGGAGACCCTGCTCCATGTGGAGGAGTTGCACCGTTCTTTCGATGTGTCGCTGCCGGCGATCGAACGGCTAATGCGGGGAAAGAAACGGGCAACGCTGAAGGCTGTCGACGGCATCAGCTTCACGATGCGGCGGGGTGAGACTTTCGCACTGGTCGGCGAATCCGGCTGCGGTAAATCGACGGTCGCCCGGCTCGTCGTCGGACTTTACCGCCCGACGTCCGGACGCGTCGTCTTCGCTGGTCAGGAACTCGCTCGTCTGAAGAGCCGTAAAGCGGCGGCGCCGCTGCGCCGGCGGCTGCAAATGATTTTTCAGGACCCCTATGCGAGTCTCAACCCGCGCTGGCAGGTCAAGCGGATCATTGCCGAGCCATTGCGTACCCACCGGCTCGTCGCGAGCGAGGCGGCTTTGCGCCAGCGGGTCGCCGAATTATTGCTGCAGGTGCGATTGTCACCGGTGGACGGCGATAAATTCCCGCACGAATTCTCCGGCGGTCAGCGGCAGCGGATTTCGATTGCTCGCGCACTCGCCTCGAACCCGGAATTCCTTGTTTGCGATGAACCGACTTCCGCGCTCGACGTCTCGGTCCAGGCGCAGATCCTCAATCTGATGAAGGATCTGCAGCGCCAACTCGGACTGACCTACCTGTTCATCTCGCACAACCTCGCGGTCATCTACCAGATGTCGGACCGCGTCGGTGTCATGTATCTGGGGCGGCTTGTCGAGATCGCCTCCGCCGAACGGCTCTTCGCCGCGCCGCGCCACCCTTACACTCAATTGCTGCTTGACACGATCCCGAGCATTGAGATTACCGGCCGAGAGCGCGAACCGGTGGGTGGTGAAGTACCCAATCCGATCAATCCACCCCCCGGCTGCAGCTTTCACCCGCGCTGTCCCTTCGCCTACGAGCGCTGCCGCCGCGAGCGGCCCGAGTTGATCGATGTCGGCGGGACGCTCGTTGCCTGTCACGCCGTCGAAGAAGACCGGTTGCCGCAGGCGCGAGCTTACACGGAATATGAGACTTAGCCCCAATAAGCGCTTGCCGTATCACCAACAGGCAAGCGGCCAGATCCGGATGGCCTCTTTCCCACAGCGCCGGCAGCGGCAGATCTGCGCATACCATCCGGGGCCGAACTCATCAAAGCCCTCATGCGGGGTATCTTCCTCGCAATCATGGCAGAAGCGCCGGAACCGATCGGTTCGATCGTCCGAAGGAGTCTCGCCGCGCCAAGCGAGCTCCGACACTGACGACCAATCTCCGAAGGCCGCAACTATACGCTGCCAGGGCCTCAGGGGAATCCCTCCGCCACGACTGGCAGGCCGCAGCCCCGTGGCAAGACGAGGTTCGTTGCTTCCGAGCAGGAGGCGAACACACTGATGGAGCCAAAGCCTTGCTGCAGAGTGACCAAGGTGGTCGAGGATGTTGCGGACTGTGAGAGGCGGGGCGGACCGGACGATCATAGCCTCCTCCTACGCGGCGATAATCGCAGTGCATTAAACATGCCAGACGGATCCTGGGGCTGTTCCTCGGTTCCCGCCGCCGAAAACCAAAATCTGTGACGCCGGATCGGGCATCTGCATCGGCTCCGGGCAAGACAAGCGTCACGGTTGAGCTGGCGAGATCATGAGACGGTCTTGCTCAAGGTGGCGCCGTCTCGCATTGTCTCGACGGCACAGGATGGGAAGGCCGCCATGAAATCGATATTCAACCCCGATCGACGGTCGATCGTTGCGGCGGGTCGCCGGGTCGCCGATCCTTCGCCGAGCCATCGTCGCCACCACCATCCGGATTTCGACAGGAAGGGCCTCCAAGGCTGGCGGGCCGTCCACCGCGGGGCATCGTTGCCGCAGGCCGCGTGGAAGGCCGAGCAGGAGCGGGCGGTCAGGATGGGTCTGCCCGGGGCGGAGAGCATCGAAGACCGGGGCGAGCTGCCGCATTACGCGGGGATCAACACTTTCCTGAAGGCGCCCTATGTCGAGGATGTTCGTGACGCCGGGAAGTACGACGTGGCAATTCTCGGCGCACCCTTCGACGGCGGCACCACTTTTCGGCCCGGCACTCGCTTCGGGCCACAAGCCATCCGCCGGATATCCGCCCTCTACACGCCCTATAATTTCGAAATCGGGGTCGATCTGCGCGAGCAGATGACGATGTGTGACCTCGGTGACGTCTTCACGATCCCCGCCAATCTAGAGAAAACCTTCGATCAGATTACCCGGGCCGTCGCCCACGTGTTCTCACAGGGCGCGTTGCCGGTAATTCTCGGCGGCGATCACTCGATCGGCTTTCCAACCATGCGCGGCATCGCGCAATGCACCTCCCGGCGCATCGGCATCATTCATTTCGATCGCCACGCGGACATTCAGGAAAGAGACCTGGACGAGCGGATGCACACGACGCCGTGGTTCCACGCGACCAATTTGCCGAACGTCCCGGCGAGCAATCTCTGAAAGGGGGA
>Ga0306925_10003678_pt1 | contig 13663 bp, 8 predicted proteins | sample flu12Cox44000176_FD_203755 | JGI IMG/M metagenome (GOLD analysis project Ga0306925, IMG submission 203755) | Lab enrichment of tropical soil microbial communities from Luquillo Experimental Forest, Puerto Rico - flux8day.12C.oxic.44.000.176 (v2)... | ecosystem: Environmental > Terrestrial > Soil... | reverse complement strand
TTTCCCAGAGTCAGCCGCAACCCCGCCGCCGCACATCGGTGATGGCGTCCAAATGGGTCCCGAATGCGGCGGCCCCAGTCCATGACTTGTATTTGGGATTTTGTCCAGCAAGGCCGCAACTTTATCGTCACGTGGTAAAATCTGCCGCAGATCCAGCCTTGGACGGATTCGGATCGCGCGACGTCTCTTGCGTTCCTCTTCCTCTTGGCAGAAGGCCGGCGAGACGCTAATCGACGACCCCCTTCCCGGAGGACGGAGCCAATTTCCTTTCGTACGCCACTGGCGCTTCTGCTGATTTCCCTCGGCGTGATTGTTGCGGTGTGGTGGTGGCTTGCCACCCCGATCGTGCTTGCGCGCGCGCCGATCGATCCGAACGAGAAGCTGACCTGTGTGTCCTACGCGCCGTTCCGTGGCGACCAGACGCCGCTCGAGGCAAGGATCGGCGTGACGGCCGAGTGGATCGAGCAGGATCTTGCGCAGCTTGCGAAAATCTCAGCATGCATCCGCACCTATTCGATCGAGAACGGGCAGGACCAGGTGGCGGGGATCGCCGCGAAATTCGGGCTGAAGGTGATGCAGGGAATCTGGCTCAGCTCCAACCGGCAGAAAAACCTGGCACAGATCGCAACCGCCGTCAGGCTCGCCAAGGAATTTCCGGACACGATCACCTCGCTTGTCGTCGGCAATGAAGTGCTGCTGCGCGGGGAGATGACAACCAACGATCTCGCCGCCACGATCCGCTCGGTGAAAGCTCAGGTCACCGTTCCCGTGACCTATGCGGACGTCTGGGAATACTGGTTGCGCTATCGCGAAATCTACGAGGTGGTCGATTTCATCACCATCCACATCCTGCCTTATTGGGAAGATTTCCCGATCCGCGCGAAATTTGCCGCGACCCATGTCGATTCCATCCGCCGGCGGATGGCGATCGCCTTTCCCGGCAAGGAAATCCTGATCGGCGAGACCGGCTGGCCGAGCGAGGGGCGGATGCGTGAAGGTGCGCTGCCGTCGCGCACCAACCAGGCGCGCGTGGTCTCGGAAATCCTCTCACTTGCCAAAGCAGAAAACTTCCGCGTCAACCTGATCGAGGCCTATGACCAACCCTGGAAGCGCCAGCTTGAGGGGACCGTCGGCGGCTATTGGGGCCTGTTCTATTCAGCCAGGCGCACGCTGAAATATCCGCCCGGCCAGGCCGTCAGCAATTTTCCGCTCTGGAGATGGCAGATGGGGGTTGGGCTCATCGCGAGCATGATGGTCTTCGTCTCGGCCTGGCTCACCACCCGCCGCAGGCCCTGGACGCCCAGGCTCTCCTTCTGGATTGCGGTTGCGCTGTCGGCGACGACGGCCGGCGCGCTGCTCGGGATAGCGGCCGACAAGATGTTTTATGAGAGTTACGGGTTTGGCGGCTGGCTGCAATGGGGCGCGCTTCTGGCCGCAGCGCTCGCCTCATCGGTCCTGAGCGCCAATGCGGTCATTTCTGGCCGGACGCTGCCGACCTTCCTCGACCTGTTCGGCCCCGAGGGCCGGGGCGGGGACCTGCCGCTGTCGATGAAATGCCTTGGGCTTGCGCTGGTTGTTGCCGCGCTGATCGGCAGCGAAACCGCGCTCGGCTTTGTGTTTGACCCGCGCTACAGGGATTTTCCGTATGCTGCTATGACCATGGCGGTGGTGCCGTTTGCAACGCTTCTGCTCAATCGTCCCAAGGTCGGGCGGCGTCCGGTTGCGGAAACGGTGTTTGCCGGACTGCTTGCGGGTTCCGCCGTCTATATCGGCCTCAACGAGGGCCGGGACAATTGGCAGTCGCTGTGGACCTGCGCCATCTACCTGCTGTTTGCATTCACGCTGTGGCAGGCGCGGGCCGCGCAAAGCCCAAAATAAGCAGCCCGATTGCGAGCCCCGACAGCGCGGCATTGTAGAGCACGATGCCCAGGCAGGCGGCGATCAGCCCGCCGGTCAGGAGCACAATTGAAGGGCGGATGAAATGCAGGGCCGCGATCACAAGCGCAGTGATCCCAAACACCGAGTTTTTAAACAGCACCATTGCGAGCGCGCGCGACTTGCAGAGAAGCGTCTGCAGCCCGGCGTCGCAGGCGAGCGCAACTTGCGAAAACTCGACCGCGAGATAGCGGAGATAAAGCGCATAGCCGAGGGTTACAAAGCCGACCACGAGCAGAAACTGCACCTGATAGGGGGTGAGCCGAAACGGGATCTTTTTCATGCGCGCACTATCCTTTGCCAGGGCTCTCGGCACAACCGCTCAGCGACGAGGCGATGCAAGGCGGCAACGTTTTCCAAGTCATTGGAATCGTGGATAGTTAATGCTTGGCGGTACCAAACCAGGATGACAGCGTTGAGGTTTCCACCTTGGGCGGCGCATCGTCCTGCTTGCCGTGCCTTTGATTGTAACCCCGCCTGGCGGGCTTGATCGCAGGCGGTGCTCTGGCGCCGGCACCCGGCTGGGCGTCGTCAGCGGCCATCGCAAGCTTTTGACCGTCGAACACTGTCGTCTCGCAGCTGCGCTGGCTTTCGAGCAGGGCTGCGCAGATTTTCGCCGCGGCGGTTGCGTCCTGGAGCGGCCCCGCCGCGAGGCGAAGCTGGATGCCAAGCCCGCTTGTGCCTTCCTTCACCACAATGATCGGATGAAGCGCGGCCAACTCCGCGTTGGATTTCAAAATCCCGCGCCACAGCGCGCGCAGCCCTCCAATTGAGCTCGCACCACCGAGATCGACGGCAAAGTCAGTGCGCTGGACTTCGGCCTTGGGAGCATCAGCCTCGGTCGCGGTGGGCTGCGGTGTTTCAGCTGATGGGGCGGCCATGGCTGCGACTGGCGGCTTCGGCGCCTCGACCATTTTCGGCGCGGCCGGATCGGGCGGGCTCATCATGGATTTCGCCGTCCCCAACGGCGCAGGCGCTGCGGCGGGAGCAGCGGTTGCCGAGGCTGGCGCAGCCAGCGGAACCGACGTCGCGGCATTCGGTACGGGCTTGGTTTCGCGAGGCTTTTCGACCGCTGCGGGGGGCGGCGCGGTCGCAAGTGGAGCAACTGCCGGAAAAGGGGCAGAAATCGGGCCCGGTGGGGCGGGCTGCCCGTCCGAAGCTGGTGAAGCCGCAGCCGGTCCGTTGAGGGGCACTGCCGCGGGCGGAGGTTCGCCTGCGGCTGCGCTCGGCTTGGCAAGCGCGCCGGTCACGGAGTCGAGAGCCTGCTCCAGCACGGTCAATCGCGAATAGAGCCGGTCGCGGTCGCTGTTCAAGATGTCGATGGCGGATGCGAGCCGCCGGGTCTCGTTCTGGCTCTCCCGTGCAAGCAACTGGATCTGCTGCGCCTGGCGCGCCAGATCGCCGGCGGCGACCTGCTCGCGGCGCCATCCGAGCGAGGACTGATTGGCCATCATGGCGGCGATTACGGCGCCCAGGGCGGCAACCGCCCACGAGCCGATCCGCCACAGCGAGCCTCGGTCGAACTCGGGTTCCTCGGCCAAAAGTGCCGATAGCCAGCCGCCGCCATTGTCGGCATCGGGGGCGCCGGCCGACCGGTTGGAATCCTTTGCCATGCCCCTCAAGAAAATCCCTGAATCCTCAAGCGAATCACAGGGGAACATTACAGGATTTGGGGTCTGAGCTTGAATCCCACCCGTTTGCGGAGAGCGGAAAACGCTTTATGACGGCGCACTGGAGTTACGGTTCTGACATTCGCATGATTTTGCGCATGATCTTACGCATGATCTTGCGGCAGGCCCGCTTGCGAATGTTAAAATTAAAGGGACACTAAACAAATATCGGATTCCAATGCGGTTTTTGGATTTGACATTCGCTCTCGGGATTGGTGGCGATATTGGCCAGGGAAGACTCTTGGCCCATAACGGAACTCTTGCCCACAGCTTTCAGGGGGTAGCATGTCGACTCGATCCAGCCTGACCGTGGTGCTTGCAGCCGGTGAGGGCACGCGCATGTGCTCGACGCTGCCGAAGGTGCTGCATCAGGTGGCTGGCCAGTCGCTCTTGGCGCATGTGCTGCAGGCAGCACCTTCGGGCGCCAAAACGTCGCTTGCTGTCGTGATCGGGCCCGCGCATGCTGCCGTGGCAGACGAGGCGCGTCGCGTTCGTTCCGACGCGCAAACCTTTATTCAGCGAAAACAGCTCGGCACTGCGCATGCGGTGCTGGCGGCGCGCAAGGCGATGGCCAAGGGCGTTGACGATCTCCTCGTCGCCTTCGGCGACACGCCGCTGATCTGCGGTGAAACCTTTGCGCGGCTGCGCGCGCCCTTGAAGAATGGTGCGGCGCTCGCTGTGCTCGGCTTCCGCGCGGCCGATCCGACCGGCTATGGCCGGCTTTTGATGCAGGGCGAGCAGCTGTTGGCGATCCGCGAACATGCCGATGCTAGCGCAGACGAGCGCCGGATCACGCTGTGCAATGCCGGGGCGATGGCGTTTGCCGGGACATCGGCGCTCGCGATCCTCGATGAGATCGGCAATGCCAACGGGAAAGGTGAATATTATCTGGTCGATGCCCTCGGCATCGCCCGCAGAAAGGGATTGGAGGCCGTCGTGATCGAAACCAGCGAAGATGAAGCGCGCGGCATTAACACCAAGGCGCAGCTGGCGGAAGCGGAAGCCGTCATGCAGACGCGGTTGCGCAAGCGGGCGCTGGACGCTGGCGTTACGCTCGTCGCGCCCGAGACCGTCTATCTCGCTGCCGACACGAAATTTGGCCGCGACGTGACCATCGAACCCTTCGTGGTGATCGGGCCGGGCGTCACAATTGCCGACGGCGCGGTCATCCGTTCGTTCTCCCACATCGAAAAATCCACGATCGGCGAGAACGCTTCCGTCGGCCCTTTTGCGCGGTTGCGGCCTGGCAACACACTCGGCGTCGGCGTGCGCGTTGGCAATTTCGTGGAGATGAAAGCGGCAACGCTGGAGGCCGGCGTCAAGGTCAACCATCTCTCCTACATCGGCGATGCCGAGGTCGGTGCCAACAGCAACATTGGTGCAGGCACCATCACCTGCAATTACAACGGCTTCTTCAAGTCCAAGACCACGATTGGCAAGGCGGCGTTCATCGGCAGCAATTCCTCACTGGTTGCCCCGGTGACCATTGGCGACGGTGCCTATATCGGCTCGGGTTCGGTAATCAGCAAGGACGTGTCTGGCGGCGCGATGGCGGTCGAGCGCAGCCAGCAGTCCAATCGCGAAGGAGGAGCCGGGCACTATCGTGAGGTGAAGCTGCGCGAGATGAAGGCAAAGGGGATAGAGCCGAAGGCTCGCTAGTGCGGATTCGTTAAGCTTGCGGCTTTACCCTGCAGCAATCAGCAATAAATATTGAGTTTCTTGTGAGCGGCGATTTTCGTTAAGAGTGACGGGCGCTCGTCGTCGATTTGAGGATTGTCTTCCGAATGTGCGGCATTATTGGCATTTTGGGGCGCGGAGCAGTCGCCGAGCGATTGGTCGATTCACTGAAGCGGCTCGAATATCGCGGCTATGATTCCGCAGGTGTGGCGACGCTCGAAGGAGGCGAGCTCGAGCGGCGGCGTGCCGAAGGCAAGCTGAAGAATCTGGAAGCGCGGCTGCGCGAAGACCCGCTCACCGGCTTTATCGGCATCGGCCACACCCGGTGGGCCACTCATGGCAAGCCCAATGAGAACAACGCCCATCCGCATGCGACCGAGAACGTGGCGGTGGTGCACAATGGCATCATCGAGAATTTCCGCGAGCTACGCAACGAACTGCAGGAGCAGGGCGCCAGATTCGTCACCGAGACCGACACCGAAGTGGTGGCGCATCTCGTCAATTCCTATTTGCTGAAGGGGCATTCGCCTCAGGAAGCGGTCAAAGCCTCGCTGCCCAAGCTGCGCGGCGCTTTCGCACTCGCCTTTCTGTTCAAGGGCCATGACGACTTGTTGATTGGTGCTCGCAAGGGCTCGCCGCTTGCGGTCGGCCACGGCGATGGCGAGATGTATCTCGGCTCGGACGCGATTGCGCTCGCGCCGTTCACAGACACGATCAGCTATCTCGAGGACGGCGACTGGGTGGTTTTGACCCGCGAGGTTGGCGTGATCTACGACGTTCACGGCGCGGTCGCCAAACGCGAGATTTTGAAATCGGGCGCGTCGTCATTGCTGGTCGACAAGGCGAATTACCGCCATTTCATGGCCAAGGAAATCCACGAGCAGCCGGAAGTCGTCGGCCACACGCTGGCGCGCTATGTCGACATGGCCGCCGAGCGTGTGGCATTGCCCATCAAGTTGCCGTTCGACTTCACGGACATCCAGCGCATCACGATCAGCGCCTGCGGCACCGCAAGCTATGCCGGCTTTATCGCCAAATACTGGTTCGAGCGGCTGGCACGCATTCCCGCCGAGATCGATATCGCGTCGGAATTCCGTTACCGCGAGCCACCGTTGCGCAAGGGGGATCTTGCGATCTTCATCTCGCAGTCCGGCGAGACTGCCGATACGCTTGCGGCGCTTCGCTATGCGAAGGCCGAAGGGCTGCACACGCTCTCCATCGTCAACGTGCCGAGCTCGACGATCGCGCGCGAAAGCGAGACGGTGCTGCAGACGCTCGCTGGCCCCGAGATCGGCGTCGCCTCGACCAAAGCGTTCACCTGCCAGCTGATGGTGCTGGCGGCGCTTGCAGTGGCGGCCGGCAAGGCGCGCGGCGAAGTGTCCGACGCCGACGAGAGCAAGCTCGTGCATGGACTGATCGAAATCCCGCGCCTGATGGCGGCCGCGCTGGCGAACGAACCGCAAATCGAGAAGCTCGCACGCGACATCGCAAAGTCGCGCGACGTGCTGTATCTTGGCCGCGGCACCTCCTATCCGCTGGCGCTGGAAGGCGCGCTGAAGCTGAAGGAAATTTCCTACATCCACGCCGAAGGCTATGCTGCGGGCGAGCTCAAGCACGGGCCGATTGCGCTGATCGACGAAACCATACCGGTCGTGGTGATCGGGCCCTTCGACCGGGTTTTCGACAAGACCGTTTCAAATATGCAGGAAGTGGCGGCAAGGGGCGGCAACCTCATCCTGATGACGGATGCCAAGGGGGCGGCGGAAGCGGCGGTCGGGTCGCTTGTCAGCATCGTGCTGCCGGATATGGCCGCGACCTTTACCCCGATGGTCTATGCCATACCCGTACAGCTTTTGGCCTATCACACGGCGGTTATCATGGGCACCGACGTCGATCAGCCGCGCAATCTCGCCAAATCCGTCACCGTGGAGTAGGTCGGCCCGCCGGGTGCATCATGGTGCTGCGCCCTTCAAAAATCTGCTAGAACACCTAGCTGATAGCAGTACCCGACCTGGAACCCGATGAACGCCCGCGAAGACTTAAGCCCATCTCCCGCGCCTCTGCCCGAAGCGCCGACGGAAGCCCATAGCGGCCTGATGGCGCGCTTTCGCAACTATTTCTTGACCGGCCTTGTCGTTGCGGGCCCCGTGGCAATCACGCTCTATATCACCTGGTGGTTCGTCACCTGGGTCGATGGCCTGATCCGCCCGTTCGTTCCCGTCGCCTATCGGCCGGAGACCTATCTGCCGTTCGGCCTGCCGGGCTCAGGCCTGATTGTTGCCGTGATCGCGCTGACATTGCTCGGCTTCCTCACCGCGAACCTGATCGGTCGGACGCTGGTTGATCTTGGCGACCGCCTGCTCGGGCGCATTCCTGCCGTGCGCGCGATTTATCGCGGCCTGAAGCAGGTGTTCGAGACGCTGTTTACGGGCACGGGCTCAAGCTTTCGTCGCGTCGGCCTCGTCGAATTTCCTTCGCCCGGCATGTGGTCGATCGTTTTGATCTCGCAGTCGCCGAGCGTCGACGTCGCGCGTAGCCTACCTGGAGAAGAGGAGCATATCTCGGTGTTTTTGCCCTGCGCGCCGAACCCGACCACCGGCTTCTTCTTCTATGTGCCGCGGAGCAAGATCGTCGAGCTCGACATGAGCGCGGAGGACGCGGCGACGCTGATCATGTCCTGCGGCGTGGTGCAGCCGGGCTCCGATCCCCAGAAGAAGGTTGCAGGCCTTGCCGGCATGGCGAACGCCGCGCGCCTTGCCAATGCATCGGCGATACAACCGCAGCCGGAGAAGGTGGAATGAGGTGAGGCGTGGCAAGACCTTCCGCGAGCGCCCGTACAAGGCCCACAAGACGGTTGCCATCACCACGCCGGACGTAGGCCAAGCCGCGACTTGACGCCGGCGGGGCGACGCTGATTGACGAGGAGTGGCAGTTAGGCGAGCGCGCGACGATCGCTGGCGCGCGCAATATCATGCGTGGCGAGCTTAAGATTAAAGTCGATACGGAACAGGAGCGCCGTGATCCGGCGCTTAAGGACCCCGCGCGGGCGATCATCCTGATCTGTAACGGAGGTGGCAAGGAGACGCTTTAGGCCACCGCCCTGCACCAGATGGGCTTTACAAATGTCTCCACGATCGAGGGCGGATGTCGCCTCTGGCAGAAGGCGGGCGTTCGGCTTGAGCCTTATCCCGCCCCGATCAGCGGAATGGCCTCGTCACGCTCGAACAAATAGAGCAGGCAGCGCAGCGCCTCGCCACGCTCGCCCTTCAGCTTCGCGCTGTCCTTCATGATGCGCAGGGCCTCGTCGCGCGCCTGCACAATCAACTGGGCATGCACGTCGGAGCGCGCGATGCGGTAGCCGGGCAGGCCGCTCTGACGCACTCCGAGCACGTCACCTTCGCCGCGCAGCCGCAGATCTTCCTCCGCGATCCGGAAGCCGTCGGCGGTCTCCCGGATCACCTTCAGCCGCGCTCGTCCCATCTCGTTGAGCGGCTCGTGATAGAGCAGGAGACAGGTCGAGGCTTGCGAACCACGGCCGATGCGACCGCGCAATTGGTGCAGTTGCGCCAAGCCAAAACGCTCGGCGTTTTCGATCACCATGATGGTCGCAGCGGGAACGTCGACGCCGACCTCGACCACGGTGGTGGCGACCAGAAGGCCGATCTCATGTGACGAGAACTGGGCCATCACGCGGTCCTTCTCGGGCCCCTTCATTTGACCATGCACGAGGCCGACTTTGTTGCCAAAGCGCTGCTTGAGACTTTCGAATCGCTCGGTCGCGTTGGTCAGATGGTCCGTGCCTTCGGCTTCCGATTCCGCAACCAACGGACAGATCCAGTACACCAGCTTGCCGGCGTACAGTGCCCGGCCGACCGCCTCCATCACCTGCTCGAGCCGACTGTCGGCAATGGCGCGGGTATCGACCACCTGGCGCCCGGCGGGTTTTTCGCGCAGCTCCGAGACATCCATGTCGCCGAAATACGTCAGGACCAGTGTGCGCGGAATGGGCGTTGCGCTCAAAACCAGCACGTCGACGGCCTCGCCCTTGTCTGTCAACGCAAGCCGCTCGCGCACGCCAAAGCGATGCTGTTCGTCGACAACAGCGAGCGCCAGTGCTTTGAAGACCACATCGTCCTGAATCAGGGCGTGTGTGCCGACCACCAGATCGATCTCGCCGGCCTCCAAGCGCGAAAGGATGTCGCGCCGCTCCCTGCCCTTCTCGCGCCCGGTGAGGATTGCCACGCGCATGCCTGCGCATTCGGCCAGCGGGACGATGGTCTTGACGTGCTGTCGCGCCAGAATTTCGGTTGGGGCCATCAGCGCTGCCTGCTTGCCGGCTTCGGTCACGGCGGCGGCCGCCAGCAGCGCCACCACGGTCTTGCCGCTGCCGACATCGCCCTGCAGGAGCCGCAGCATTCGCAACGGCTGGCGCAGATCGGCGGCGATCGCGGCGAGGGCCTGCTGCTGCGAGGCCGTGAGCGCATAAGGCAGTGCGTCGATGATCTTGTTGCGCAGGCCCCCATCGCCGGCGTGGCGGTTGCCGGCGGGACGGCGCAATTGGGCGCGCACCAGCGCCAGCGCAAGTTGGCCGGCCAGAAGCTCGTCGAAGGCAAGCCGCGACCAGAATGGACTATCCGGCAAGATATCGCTCAATTCCACCGGCTGATGAATGCGGGTCAGCGCCGTCTGGATCGGCGGGAAGTGGCAGCGGCGGATCACCTCCGGGCTGATCCATTCGGGCATGTCGGGCAATTTCGTCAGTGCCTGCGCGATTGCGCGCTTGAGTGCTCCGAGCGCCAGTCCCTGCGTCAGAGGATAGACCGGATCGATCCCGGAGAGCTTTGCAAACGCTCCCTCATCCACGACGCGGTCGGGATGCACGATTTGCGGCATGCCGTCATAGATCTGCAGGGTGCCGGAGATGAAGCGTTTGGCGCCGACCGGCAGGAGCTTCTCCACGAAACCAGGAGGATTGCGAAAATAGGTCAGCACGACATCGCCGGTGTCGTCGCTGGCATAGACCAGATATGGTACGCGCTTGTTGCGCGGTGGCGGCGGCCGATGCCGCTCGACTGTCACCTCCAGCGTCACCACCGTTCCAGGCACCGCATCATGGATTTTCGGGCGCGACCTGCGGTCGATCGCCTGGCTCGGCAGATGCAGCAGCAGGTCGACCAGCCGCGGCGTCTGATCGCGCCCGAAAAGATCGCGCAGCAATTGATCCTGTTTCGGCCCGACGCCGGGAAGGCTCGTGACCGGCACAAACAGTGGATTGAGCAGGGCCGGACGCATGTTGGAGGTGTTAGGGCCGTTCGATGATGTTCGATGCTGTGAAGACCCCGGCTTTATAGCCTAACATCCACGCTTTTTCTGAAACGGAATGGCTGACATTGGCCGCCTGCCTCGCTATATCAGACCCGCCCGGCACGCCCGGGCTTTTGGCGTTGGATTGAGTTTAAGATGACGGGATCGACGCGCTCGAGCATTGGCCTTGATGACCGCCGCAAGCGGCTCTTGTTCCGCTGCTGGCATCGCGGCACGCGCGAGATGGATTTGATTCTCGGCCGCTTCGCCGATGGCGAGATCGCGGCGCTTGGCGACAGCGAGTTGGCCGAACTCGAACGGCTGATTGAGGTGCCGGATCCCGATCTCTATGCGGCTCTCACTGGCGACAGACCGCCGCCGCAAGATGCGGGAGCGCTGTTTGCCCGCATCAAGGCGTTTTGCGCCGTGGCTCACGACCGATGAAGCCGGCCAAATCCTTCGTCGAGCTGCTCTCGCCGGGGCGCGCCTTGACGTTCGCCAACGTCGTGGAAGGCGCGGAGGGCCTCATTGTCTGCGACCTCACGCGCGCGATCGCGGCCAAGCCGAACAAGCCCGCGATCAGCCTTGCGGTCGTCTGCCGTGATGGCCCGCGCATGCAGCAACTGGCTCGTGCGCTGGACTTCTTCGCGCCCGATTTCAGTGTCGTGCAATTTCCGGCCTGGGACTGCCAGCCCTATGACCGGGTCTCGCCGCATGGTGGCATCCTTGCGCAGCGCCTGACCACGCTGGCGCGGCTTGCGCGCCTTGAAGGCAGCGATCGGCCGCTGATCGTCCTGACCACCGTCAATGCCATCCTGCAGCGCGTGCCCGCGCGCGAAGCGGTTGCGGCCCAAGCGTTGTCGGTCGCGCCGGGCAATGTCGTGCCGATGGATTCCATTGTCGCCTGGCTCGAGCACAACGGCTACACGCGTTCGTCGACCGTGCGCGAGACCGGAGAATACGCCGTGCGCGGCGGTATCCTCGATCTGTTTCCGGCAGGCCTCGAGCAACCGGTGCGCCTCGACTTCTTCGGCGACGCCCTTGAATCGATCCGCTCCTTCGATGCCGAGACCCAGCGCACGCTGCTGGACATGCGCTCGCTGGACCTGGTGCCGATCTCGGAATTCCAACTGGTCAGCGAGACCATCCGCCGCTTTCGCATGGGCTATGTCGCCGAGTTCGGTGCGCCCGCGCGAGACGACCAGCTCTATCAGGCGGTGAGCGAAGGTCGCCGTCATCCCGGGATGGAGCATTGGCTGCCGCTGTTCCAGGAGCGGATGGAGGTGCTGTTCGACTATCTCGGCGAAGCACCGATCGCGATCGAATGGCAGGGCGAGGACGCCGCGCGCGAGCGCTTGAAGCAGATCACCGACTACTATGAGGCGCGGCGCGAGGCGCTCGACCATCCTGCAAGTGGCCCGACCTACAAACCGCTGCCACCCGACCGGCTCTATTTGAGTGAAGTCGAATGGCAGAAGCGCCTCGGCGAATCGGCGCTGGCGCGTTTCACGGCCTTTGCGGTGCCCGAAGGCAGCAACGTGTTTGACGTCGGTGTGCGAGGGGGGCGCAATTTCGGCCCCGAGCGCAACGACAATTCTGTAAACGTGTTCGAGGCCGTCGTCGGGCATGTTCATGCTTTGCAGGCCCGGCGCAAGAAGGTCGTGATCGCGCTGTGGAGCGAGGGCTCGCGCGACCGCATGGCGAGCATGCTTGCCGATCACAAGCTCGCCAAGGTCACGAGCGTCAACGCCTGGCGCACGGTGCAGGCGACCCCGCGCAATGAAACCATGCTGGCGGTGCTCGGCATGGAGAGCGGCTTCGAGACGGACGAGCTCGCCGTCATCAGCGAGCAGGACATCTTGGGCGACCGCCTGGTGCGTCCGCGCAAGGCAAGCCGCAGGCTCGACAATTTCATCTCCGAGGTCACGAGCCTCACCACGGGGGATATCGTGGTGCATGTCGAGCACGGCATCGGACGCTTTGTTGGCCTGCAGACGCTTCAGGTCTCAGGCGCGCCGCACGACTGCCTTGAGCTGCACTATGCCGGCGAGACAAAGCTGTTCCTGCCGGTCGAGAATATCGAGCTTTTGTCACGTTACGGCTCCGACCAGACCGAGGTCGAGCTTGATCGTCTGGGCGGCAGCGGCTGGCAGGCACGCAAGGCGAAGCTGAAGAAGCGCATCCGCGAGATCGCCGGCGAGCTCATCAAGATTGCGGCCGAGCGGATGCTGCATGAGGCTCCAAAACTGCCAGTGCCGGCCGGGCTCTATGACGAGTTCTGCGCGCGTTTTCCTTATGAGGAAACCGAGGACCAGCTCGGCGCGATCCAGTCGACGCTCAAAGACCTGGAAACCGGCCGGCCAATGGACCGGCTGATCTGCGGCGACGTTGGCTTTGGCAAGACCGAGGTGGCTCTGCGTGCGGCGTTTGCGGTCGCGCTTGACGGCAAGCAGGTTGCGGTCATCGTGCCGACCACGCTGCTCGCGCGCCAGCATGCCAAGACCTTCACCGAGCGCTTCAAGGGCTTTCCGGTGAACGTCGCGCAGGCCTCGCGGCTCATTGCGCCGAAGGAACTCGCTCAGGTGAAGAAGGGGCTCGCCGGCGGCTCGATCGACATCGTGATCGGCACCCATGTCCTGCTCGGCAAGGCGATCCGATTCCGCGACCTGGGTCTGTTGATCGTCGACGAGGAGCAGCACTTTGGCGTCAGCCACAAGGAGCGCCTGAAGCAGCTGCGCGCCGAGGTGCACGTGCTGACCCTGAGCGCGACGCCGATTCCACGCACGCTGCAATTGGCGCTGACCGGCGTGCGCGAGCTCTCGATCATTGCCTCGCCGCCTGTCGATCGTCTCGCGGTGCGCACCTTCGTCGCTCCCCACGACTTCCTCATGATCCGGGAGGCGCTGTTGCGCGAGCGCTACCGCGGCGGACAGGCATTCTATGTTGTGCCGCGCATCGAGGACCTGGCGGGGGTAAAGGATTTCCTGGAGAAGAACGTGCCGGAGATGAAGGTCGCCGTCGCCCATGGGCAGATGCCGCCGGCTGCTATCGAGGACATCATCTCGGGGTTCTATGAC
>Ga0306925_10003671_pt1 | contig 13677 bp, 15 predicted proteins | sample flu12Cox44000176_FD_203755 | JGI IMG/M metagenome (GOLD analysis project Ga0306925, IMG submission 203755) | Lab enrichment of tropical soil microbial communities from Luquillo Experimental Forest, Puerto Rico - flux8day.12C.oxic.44.000.176 (v2)... | ecosystem: Environmental > Terrestrial >... | reverse complement strand
CAGATCTAGAATCCGGGCACAGCTCGGCTGCCGGGAGGGTGCATGGGAATCAGGGCCATGGCGCTTGGCGCCTTGTTCACGGCGGCCGGGCTGTGCTGCGCGGCGATGCCGGCCGCGGCGGCCACCGCATCGCACCCGGGATTCAGCAGCGAACGGCTCTGGGGGCCGCACAACGACTGGGAGCCGAACATCGCGGCGGCCCCCGGGTCGCCGTGGCTGTACCAGATGACCACGCAGTACGGCGGGCACCGGGTGTGCGCACCCGACATGAACCACTGCATCATGTTCCGGTCCTCGCCGGACCGCGGGCGCACCTGGAGCCGGGCCGCCGTCATGCCCAGGCGGCAGTGCCCGCCAGGCAGGTTCTGCAGGCTGGCCCACTGGCAGAACGACCCGGGGGTCGCCGTGTCCTCCGCCGGGGTCGTCTACGCGGCGTGGATGAACCAGTGGGACGTGACGTTCGCCAAGTCCTACGATCACGGCCGCACCTGGACCGCGCTGCATGACTTCCGGCGGGCCGCCGGCCTGTCGTTCACCGACAAGCCGTGGATCGCGATCTCCCCGAGCGGCAGGGACGTGTATGTCGCGTTCAACAGCAGCGACTCCTACGTCTCCGCCTCACACGACTACGGGCGTACCTGGGCCACGCCGGTCAAGACGAACACGAATGGGCGGTACTGGTTCGCCGAGGGGGGCGCGGTCGCGCCGGACGGCCACGTGTACTTCGCCGAGAGCGCCGAGCACCAGAACGCCAAGGGCGACATCCTGCTCGCTGTGCTCTCCTCCGGCAACAGCGGCGCTTCCTGGCGGACCAGGTACGTGGCGCGCAGCCAGCAGCAGCCGCGCTGCCCGGTCAAGGACTGCCCGAACGACTTCTACGGTGCGCAGGCCTCCCTGGCCGTCGACCCGGCGGGCACGATCATGGTCGCCTACTCGGCGAACGCCGTCTCGCAGGCGCCGATGCGGCCGTACGAGATCACCTCGGCCGATGACGGCCGGTCCTGGACCGCCCCGCATGCCCTGGGCCCGGGCGGGACCAGGGTCGGCGCAGGCTTCGCCAAGGTGGCGGCCGGCCCGCGGCCGGGTGACTTCCGTGCCGCCTGGGAGGACGACCGCAACGGTGCCACGGCGTGGAACGTCTGGTACCGCGCGACCACGAACGGCGGTGCCTCGTGGCGCCCTCCCGTCCGGCTGTCCGGCCGCGGATCCGGTGCGCCGTACAAGAGCCGGGCCGGTTTCCGGTTCCCCTACGGCGACTACTTCGGCATCACGGTGGACAGCCGCGGCACCAGCTACCTGATATGGAGCGAGGGCACCAGCTACGACGGCCCCGGCGGCACCTGGTGGGCCTACGGGCGCTAGCTGAGACAGCGCTCCGCGCCCCGCTCGTCCTGTGGCGGCGACATGCCCGGAATGCGAAAATAACCGGCAGTGAGAAAGTCACTGACCGGCGAGATCCCACTCATGCCGCGCGAGCGGGAAGTCGCCGGTATGGCCGCCGCCGGCGCATCGAGCCGCGAAATAGCCGCCAAGCTGGTGCTGTCGGTGCTGACCGTGGACAATCACCTGCAGAACGCCTACAGCAAGCTCGGCGTGACCAGCCGTGAGGAGCTGGCCCCGGTGCTGCGTTCCTGAGCCCATGAGCGCCGACTATCCCGAGCATCTGCTCGCGCGGGAACCGGCACCCCCGTACGCGGGCGAGGGCCCTTTCGCGCTGTGGCACTTCAGCGAGGATCCGTCTCTCGGCCGGTTCCTGCCGCACACCCCCGCGACCAATCCCCAGGCACCGCCGCTTGTCTGGTCGGTCGACACCCGCCACGCGCCGATGTTCTGGTTCCCCCGGGACTGCCCGCGAGGATGCATCTGGCCGGCCTCGAAGACCAGCGCCGAAGACCGCGAGCGCTTCTTCGGCCAGAGCGACACCCGGCGCATCCACGTCATCGAGGCCGGCTGGCTGGACCGGGTGCTCGCCTGCCGCCTGTACGCCTACCGGCTGCCCACGGGCCAGTTCCGGCCGCACGAGGTAGGCGGGTACTGGGTCACCGATCAGCCGGTGGAGGCCATCGAACGGGTCGTTGTCGACGACCTCGTCGGCCGGCACGCCCGCGCTGGGATCGAGCTGCGCATCACGCCCTCCATCTGGCCCTTCTGGCGCCGGGTCGCCGGTTCGACCGTGGGGTTCAGCGGATCCCGGCTGGGCAACGCCGCGCCCCACCCAGACCGGCCCGGCTGACGGCCGGCGCGACGCACGGTCACGATCACCGGGATGCGGCAGATCGGCATGATGAACTTCGACCTGCTGGTGGAGTTCGACCTGACCGTGCTGCCGGACGGGCTGCCCCCATACCCGGCCACGACCCAGCAGTGTGTCAGCCAGATGCAGATCGGGAAGCTTCAGCCCGGTCTCACCCTGCAGGCCTCGGTGGACCCGTCGAACCCGGCGGCCATCTGGCTGGATCTGGAGAGTGTCCGGTGAGCACCAGGCGCCCCGGCAAGGACCACGGATGGTCCGCGGCGGGGCGCTCGGTGTTCCCGGCAGTGCTTTCCCGGGCCCGTTTGGAACCGTTGCGGCGGGGCATGCGTCCAAGCAGCCGTGATGACCTCCGAAGCACGCACCCGCAGAAGCGCTCGCAGGCCGCACAAGAAGCTGGTGCCTGCCCGGCCGTGGGCCGGGCCACGCGCCATGGTGGGCGGTGGTGCAATCGCTGCCGGAATCCTGCTGGCGGTCCTGCCCAGCACCGGCGCATCCGCCAGCACATCGCCGTCACCCTCGCCCAGCAGGACCAGTGCGGCACCGTCGCCCTCGGCGAGCACGTCATCACCTGCACCCAGCCCGTCGCCGAGCACGTCCTCGCCCGCGCCATCGCCGAGTAACTCGCCCTCGCCCAGCCCGTCCAAGTCACCGTCGCCCTCGCCGTCCCCGAGCAAGTCGGGCTCCCCCAGCCCGTCACCCTCGCCGAGCAAGTCAGCGTGCCCGAGCCCGTCGCCCTCGCCGGGTCCCGCCTCATCATCGCCAAACACTGCACCGTGCCCGAGCCCGTCGCCCTCGCCCGGCAAGTCCCAGTCACCGTCGCCCTCGCCGTCGCACCGCGGCCCCGTGCCACCGGGCCAGAGCGGCAACGGCTCCGCCGGGTCCGCCGTTCTGATCGGGCCGCTCGCCCGCCCGTCGGCCTTGCCGCGCGGCACCGCTACCGGCATGTTGGCGCCAAGCCCGAGCGGCAGCAGCCTTGCCCGGCTGTTCCCCGTCGTCACGCCGGCTCCCGCCGCCCCGGGTGTGGGCCGGGCGCAGCGGTCCGGGCCGTCGGGTATCGGCGACACCACCACCGCGCTGACCGCCGAATCCGGGGTGATCAACACCCGTCAGGGCGGCCTGATCCTCCTGGCGATCTCCGTCGCATTGGGCATCGCCGTGTTCGGTGCCTGGTTCACCATGGCCGGACCGGGCCGCCGGGCTGTGGCCTCGCTGGCTCGCCGCCGCGGCCGCAACCCTCACTAGGGCATGCTCGACGCGGCTTTTATGCCGGGCTAGGCCAGGAAGTCGAGCAGGGCGCGGTTGACCTGGTCGGTGTGGGTCCAGGCGATGGCGTGCGGGCCGCCGTCGATGACGACCAGGTGCATGTCTTTGATCAGGGCCGGTGAGGCTGCTGGCGACGACCCGGGGAAGCTCATGACTCCCCGGGCCGGTAGAGGCCGAGCAGCAGGCCGTATCGAGGGTCGTCGTCGGCGTCGTTCTTCTCGTCGGCGAGGTCGTGCAGCGCCGCGGTGATCTGTTCGACGTGCCGGGGGCTCAGCCTGAGGGTCCGCATGATCAAGAACGGCTCGGGCTCAGCGCCGGCGATCTCCGCGGCGATCGCGCTGAAGGCCACCTGGGTGGTCGCAGCGTCGTGGAACTGCAGGGCACGGTGGGCGCGCCGGTAGTACCGCTCGGTTCCGCCGCGGACCTTGCGCGTCCCGGCGGGCACGGCCAAGCCGGCGTCGGTGAGGACCTTCAGGTGGTGGGCGATGTTGCCCTTGTTGCTGCCCAGGGTTGCGGCGAGCTGGCTGATGGTCGCCTCGCCCTGGCCGAGCGCGAACAGCAGCCGGTGGCGCATCAGGTGGCCCAGCGCCTTGAACTGCTGCGGCGTGACGACGGCGGCGACGTCCTCCTCTTTCACGGCTAAAGTGTTCGCATATCTTGACACTTTGTCAAGCGTATGCTTTTCTTAACTCTATGGCCGAGGCAGAGCTGGCAGACGTCATGAACCAGGTCCGCGCGCTGGTCGAGGAGCACTACATCTTTCCCGAGGTCGCCGCGAAGGTGTCGGGGGTGCTGGCCGCAGGGCTGGCGGGCGGGCGGTATCCCGCCGACATGCCCGCGCTGGCCGCGGCGGTCACCGCCGACCTGCAGTCGGTCAACGGCGACAAGCACCTGCGGCTGCTCTACCACGAAGACGCGATCGCGCCGCGCACGCCCGGCGACGACGCCGAGGAATACGCCGCCATGGCGCACTGGGCCGGCCAGACCTGCGGGGGGGTTGCCTGCGCGCAGCGCCTGGCCGGCAACGTGGGCTATCTCGACCTGCGGCCGGTCCTGTTCCCGGCCGTCCTGGCCGGGGAGGTCATGACCGCCGCGTTGAGCCTGCTCGCGACCACCGACGCGCTCATCATCGACCTGCGCAACTGCCTGGGCGGCGAGCCCAGCATGCCCCCGTTCATCATCAGCTACCTGTGGGACCGAGATCCGGCCCAGCTCTGCGGACTGCGGGAACGCACCGACACCCTGCCCCGGCAGACCTGGACCCTGCCGTACGTCCCTGGCCGCCGCTTCGGCAAGGACAAGCCGGTCTACGTGCTGACGAGCGCTGCCACGTTCTCCGGCGGGGAGCAGCTCAGCTACGACCTCCAGCAGCTTGGCCGGGCCATCATCGTCGGCGAGCCCACCCGCGGCGGCGCCCACGCCCGCGAGGGATTCAGGGTCCACCCTCATCTGGAAGCGACCATCTCGGTCGCCGCGGCCGTCAACCCTAAGACAGGCGGCAACTGGGAAGGAACCGGCGTCACGCCCGATATCCAGAGCACCGCCGACAGTGCCCGTGACACGGCCTACCAGCGCGCCCTGCAGGACGTCATCACGGCCGACGGCGCCGCGGCGCCCGAAGCCAGGGACGCGCTAGCCGCCGCCCTGCCCGGCACCCCATAGGGCTGCCCGCGACTCAGGGCGCCGGCGGGGGCGCCGGGGCGCTGACGGGCTTGCCGGGGAACGTCACCTCGACGTCGAGGCCGCCTTCGGGCTGGGCCCGCGGGGTGAGGGTGGCGCCGTGCGCGCGGGCGATCGCCTGCACGATGGCCAGGCCAAGACCGTGCCCGCCGGTGTGCCGGATCCGCTCGCCGTCGGCCCGGCCGAACGGCTGGAACAGGCGGCCGAGTTGCTCGGGCGGGATCACCGCCCCGGTATTACGGACCCGGATCGTCGCCTGGCCGCCGGCGGCCGTCGTGGAGATCTCGGCCCGGCCGTCGCCGGAGTTGTGCCGAATCGCGTTGTCCACCAGGTTCGCCACCAGGCTCTCAGCCAGCCTCGGATCTCCTGCCGTCGGGGCCTCGGCGAGCCTGGTTTCCAGATGGACGCCCCGGTGCTCGGCTTCCTCGCGGCGGATCGTGACCACGTGCCAGGCGACCGCGGCCAGGTCGAAGGGCTGCCACTGCTCGATGCCGCCCTCGCTGGTGGCCAGGGTAAGCAGCGCCTCGATCAGGCGTTCCTGCTGATCGCCGAGGGCCAGCACCTGTTCGCAGGCGGACCGCAGGTCCTGCGCGGTCGCGTCCGGGTCGGCGAGCGCCACCTGTAGCAGGGTCCGCTCCGCGGTCAGCGGGGTGCGCAGTTCGTGCGAGGCGTTGGCCACGAAGTGCCGCTGTGACTCGAACGATGCCTCCAGCCGCCCGAACAAGTCGTCCAGGGTCTCGCCGAGTTCGGCGAACTCGTCGTCACGGCCGCCCAGGCCCAGCCGCCGGTTCAGGTTGCTGGCCGAGATATCCCTGGCGGTCGCGGTGATCGTGCGCAGCGGCCGCAGCAGCCTCCCGGCGATCAGCCAGCCCCCGGCGAGCGCCAGCAGCACCATGACCGCAAGCGCGATGGCACCGATGATCTCCACGTTGCGGATATGGGCATTCAGCGCGGCCTGCTGGGCGGCGGCCTCGGGGCCGACCCCGACCGACGCGGTCCCCCGCAGCGGGACCAGCCCGACGATCAGCGCGCCGCCCAGCACGGCGAGCAGCCCTGCGTAGAGCAGCGTGAGCTGCGTGCGCAGGGTCGGCCGCAACCGGAACAGCGCGGCCACCTCGCGGTAAACGAACATCACGCCTCCCCGATCCGGTAGCCGCCCTCGCGGACCGTGTGGATGACCGGCGGGTCGCCGAGCTTGGCCCGGAGCCTGCGGATCGTCGTCTTCACCGCGGTGGTGAACGGGTCGGCCGCCTCGTCCCAGGCCCGTTCGAGCAGTTCCTCGGCGGAGACCACCCGGCCGGCGGAGGCGAGCAGGCACTCCAGGACCGCGAACTCCTTCGGGGACAACTCCAGGCGCCGCCCGGCGCGGAACGCCACGTGGCGGCTGGGGTCGAGGGTCACGCCGCCGCTTTCCAGCGTCGGCGGCAGCGCTGGCGCCGAGCGGCGGCCCAGGGCCCGGACGCGGGCCACGAGTTCGGCGAAGTCGAACGGCTTGGGCAGGTAGTCGTCGGCGCCGAGGCCCAGGCCGTCCACCCGCTCCCGCACCGTGCTGGCCGCGGTCAGCATGAGCACCCGGCTCTGCGACCCGCCGGCCACGATCTGGCGGCATACCTCGTCGCCGTGCACCCCGGGCAGGTCACGGTCGAGCACCACGACGTCGTACCTGGTGACCGCCAGGTGCTCGAGCGCGTCGTTCCCGTCGAGCGCCACATCGACGGCCATGCCCTCGCGGCGCAGCCCGTTGCCGATGGCGGTGGCCAGCACCTCGAAGTCCTCAATGACCAGCACTCTCATGACACGCTCGCGGTCCCTTCTCAGGCGGAGCACTTCCGCCCAGTCTCAGGCGGGGCTCCCCCGCACTCCGAATCCTTACCTCGCCACCCCGCCCAGGGTAGGCAGAGTGACCTGGGCCAACGATGACAGGCGCCAGGTGCCAGCACGGTGTCGGCCGCCGACACCGTGCTGACACCGCCGGTGGCATACAACCACTTGCGAACGCAGCGTCCGCCAACGACAATGGACGATGACCAATGCAAGCAACGATCGACGTGCGCGGGCTGCGCAAGAGCTTCGGCCCGACGCTGGCCCTGGACGGCATGACGTTCACCGTGACGCCAGGGCAGGTGACCGGCTTCATCGGCCCGAACGGGGCCGGCAAGACCACCACGATGCGGGTGATCCTCGGCCTGGACGCCCCCGATGCGGGCACCGCCCTGGTCGGCGGGCGGCGGTACGCGGCGCTGGACCGCCCGCTGACGCACCTGGGGTCGCTGCTGGACGCGGCCGCGCTGCAGCCCAGCCGCACCGGGCGCAACCATCTGCTGTGGCTGGCGCACTCCCAGGGCCTGGACGCCGCCCGCGTCGACACGGTCCTGGCCCAGGCCGGCCTGGACAAGGCCGCCCGGCGACGGGCGGGTGGTTACTCACTGGGCATGCGGCAGCGCCTGGGGATCGCCGCGGCCATGCTCGGCGACCCGCCGGTGCTGATGATGGACGAGCCGTTCAACGGCATGGATCCGGAGGGCATTGTATGGATGCGCGGCTTTCTGCGGTCGCTGGCCACCGGCGGCCGGGCGGTGCTGGTGTCCAGCCACCTGATGAGCGAACTCCAGGACACCGCCGACCACCTGATCATCGTCGGCCGCGGCAAGGTCCTCGCCGACACCGGCACCCGCGACCTGCTGGCCGCGGTATCCGGCGACCGGGTCACGCTGCGCACCACGGCACCGGACCGGGCGGCCTCGGCGCTGGCGCGGGCCGGCGCCACGGCCACCGCCGACGGCACCACGGTGACCGTGTCCGGGCTGGCCCCGGAGAAGGTCGTGCTGTTGCTGTCGGAAAACGGGGTGCCGTTCTCGGAGGTGTCAGCACACCGCGCCTCCCTGGAAGAGGCCTACCTGGAACTCACCCGTGACGCGGTCGAGTACCGCGCGCAGGAGGCCCAGGGGGCCCGGCGATGACCGCGACGATGGAACGCTCAGCCACCGGGACGGGCAGCCGCGACGATTTCGGGCGGCTGGTGCGCGCCGAGTGGACCAAGTTCCGCACCGTGCGCGGCTGGGTGATCGCGATGGTGATCGCCGCGGCGCTGACCGCGGGTGTCGGGCTGTGGGCCGCGTCCGGGCCACAGACCGGCTGCCAGCCGGTCAGCCCGAACGGACCCATCGGCCCCCCGGCCCCCTGCAAGCCGTCCAACCCGGTGGGCCCGGGCGGCGAGGCGGTCAGCGACAGCTACTACTTCGTGCACCAGGCAATGCGCGGGAACAGCAGCATCACCGTGCGGGTCACCTCGCTGACCGGCCGCCGCTCGCCGCCGGGCGGCGGGCTCGCACCCGGGACGGACCCGGAGCAGAACTTCACCAGCGGCATCCAGCCCTGGGCCAAGGCCGGGATCCTCATCACCGCGAGCACCCGGCAGGGGTCGCCGTACGCGGCGCTGATGGCCACCGGCGGTCACGGCGTGCGGATGCAGTACAACTACACCGGCGACACGCCGGGCCTGCCCGGGACCGTGTCCGCCGCCTCGCCGCGCTGGCTACGGCTGGTCCGGGCCGGCGACACGCTCACCGGGTACGACTCCGCCGACGGCACGCACTGGGCCAGGGTCGGCACGGTCAGCCTGGCGGGCCTGCCCGCGACGGTGCAGGCGGGCCCGTTCGTCACCTCACCCCCGTGGATACAGCCACAGAACAGCGGCCTCACCGTGGCCATCGCCACGTTCGACCACGTCAGCATCCCGGGGGCGGCACAAGGCACCGGCTGGCACGGTGCGAGCATCGGGGCAAACGCCCAGGCGGCATCGTCCCTTCCAGGCATGTTCCACGCTGCGGACGGCACGTTCACGGTGACCGGCTCCGGCGACATCGCGCCGGCCGGGCCCGGGCCCGCGAACATCGGCGAGCCCGCCGACGACGGTTTCGCCGGGGCGTTCGCAGGGCTGATCGTGGTGATCGTAATGGGGGCGATGTTCATCACCGCGGAGTACCGCCGCGGCCTGATCCGCACCACCCTTGCCGCCGCCCCGGCCAGGGGCCGTGTCCTGGCGGCAAAGGCCATGGTGATCGGCGGAGTTACGTTCGTGGCAGGGGTCATCGGGGCCGCGCCGGTGATCCCGGCCGGTACGCGCCTGCTGCACAGCCACGGCAACTACGTGTTCCCGATGAGCGCGCTCACCGAGGTGCGCCTGGTGGCCGGGACCGCGGCGCTGCTCGCCATCACCGCGGTCCTGGCGCTGGCCGCGGGCACGATCCTGCGCAACGCCGCGGGGGCCATCACCGCGGTCGTCGCGCTCACCGTCGTGGCCTACTTCTTCTCCGTCCCGCTTGCCGTGCTGCCCGCGGGCGCCGCGGACTGGCTGCTGCGGGTCACCCCGGCCGCCGGGTTCGCGATCCAGCAGTACGTTCCGGCCTACCCGCAGGTGAACAACGTCTATACGCCGCAGCACGGCTACTTCCCGCTCGCGCCGTGGGCCGGGTTCGGCGTGCTGTGCCTGTGGGCCGCGGCCGCCCTCTGCCTGGCCACCGTGCTGCTGCGCCGGAGGGACGCGTGAGCGCGGCGCTGCACGCGGAGTGGACGAAGCTGCGCACGCTGCCGGGTACCGGCTGGCTGCTGCTCGGCGTGGTCGCGGCGACCGTGATCATCAGCGCGACCGTGTCCGCGAGCATGGGCTGCTCATCCGCGGCCGCCTGCCACGCCGACGTCACCAAGCTCAGCCTCACCGGCACCTACCTCGGCCAGGCGGTCGTGGCCATCGTGGCCGTGCTCGCGGTCGGCGGCGAGTATGCCACCGGCATGATCAGGACGACGCTGGCCGCCACGCCGCGCCGGACCACACTGCTTGCCGCGAAGGCCGGCGTGGTCACCGCGGTGACGCTGGTCGCCGGCACCCTCGCAGTCCTCGGCTCGCTGCTGGCCGGGCGGCTGATCCTGCCCGGCCACGGGTACACCCCGGCGAACGGGTACCCAGTGCTGTCGCTGGCCAACGGCACGGTGCTGCGCGCCGGCGCGGGGACCGTGCTCTACCTGGCCCTGATCGCGCTGCTCAGCCTCGGCATCGCCGCCGTGGTGCGGGACGCCGCGGTGGCCATCGGGGCCGTGCTCGGCCTGCTGTACCTGTTCCCGATCCTCACCCAGGTGGCCGGCAGCCCCGGGGTCGCGCGGCATCTGCAGCAGATCGGGCCGATGACCGCCGGGCTGGAGATCCAGGCGAGCACCGGCCTGCGCAGCCTGCCGATCGGCCCGTGGGCGGGCCTCGGCGTGCTGGCCGCCTGGGCCGCGGCGGCGCTGCTGGCCGGGGCACTGGTGCTGCGCCTAAGGGACGCCTGATGCCCGGAGCGCCGGCCGCGGCACCCCGGCCCCGGTCCAGCCCCCGGCCCCGGCCCCGGCGCGGCCGCGGCGGGTTCGGCCGGGTGCTGCGCGCGGAGTGGACCAAGTTCCGCACGGTGCGCGGCTGGGTCATCGGCGTGATCGTCGCGCCCCTGGTCACCGTGGGCCTGGGATATCTGATCTCGTCCGGCATCACGTGCAGCCAGGGTCCGCACCCGTGCAGCGCGCCGGTCGGGCCGGGCGGCGAGTCGGTGACCGACAGCTTCTACTTCGTGCATCAGGCGCTCCGCGGCAACGGCAGCATCACGGTCCGGGTCACATCGCTGACCGGCACGGCCGGCCCGGCCAGCAGCGGCGGCGCGGGCGGCCAGGGCACCGCCGGCCTGCAGCCCTGGTCCAAGGCCGGGATCCTAATCAAGGCGGGCACCACGCCGGGCTCCGCGTACGCGGCGATGCTGGTCACGGCCGGCCACGGGGTGCGGATGCAGTACGACTTCACCGGCGACACGGCCGGGCTGCCCGGCGCGGCCTCCCCCGCGTCGCCGCGCTGGCTGCGGCTCACCAGATCCGGCGGCACGGTCACCGGCTACGACTCGGCGGACGGCAGTCACTGGGTCAGGGCCGGCACGGCCAGGCTGCCCGGCCTGCCCGCCACCGTGCAGGCCGGGCTGTTCGCCGCGTCCCCGCCGCCCGGCCAGGGCCCCACCGCGGTGCACGCCGCCGGCCCGGCCGAGGCCACCGCCACCTTCGACCACATCGGCCTGCGCGGCACCTGGCCCGCGGCGGTGTGGACCGGCACCACCGCCGGCGCGGACAGCGGCGCCCGCCAGGCCACGGGCGGCTTCCACCGGACCGGCGGCACGGTCACCGTCAGCGGTTCCGGCGACATCGCACCGGCCGTGGGCGGCCTGGACGGCGGCATGCCGCTCGCGGAGACCCTGACCGGCGCGTTCGCCGGGCTGATCGCGCTGGCCGTGGTCGCGGCGATGTTCGTCGGCGCGGAGTACCAGCGCGGCCTGATCGCCGTCACGCTGGCAGCGAGCCCGCGGCGCGGCCAGGTCCTGGCGGCCAAGGCCATCGTGATCGGCGCGGTCACGTTCGCGGCCGGGCTGGCCGGGGCGGCCGTCGCGGTGCTGGTCGGCAAGCGGGTGCTGCACGCGCACGGCGCCTTCGTGGCCCCGGCAAGCATGCTGACGCAGGTGCGCGTCGTAGCAGGTACCGCCGCACTGCTCGCCGTCACCGCCGTACTCGCGCTCGCGCTGGGCAGCGTGCTGCGGCGCGGCGCCGATGCGGTCACGGCCGTCATCGCCGGGATCGTGCTGCCCTACCTGCTCGCGGTCGCCACTCCCCTGCTGCCGGCCGCCGCCTCGGACTGGCTGCTGCGGGTCACCCCCGCCGCGGCCTTCGCGGTCCAGGGCACCTCGGTGCGGTACCCGCAGGTCAGCAACGCCTATCTGCCGTTCTTCGGCTACTACCCGCTTCCGCCATGGACCGGGTTCGCGGTGCTCTGCGGCTACACCGCCCTGGCCCTTGCCCTGGCCGCCGTCCTGCTCCGCCGCAGGGACGCGTGAGTCGGGGAATGCCCGGAGGGTAATGGCTGTTGGCGCGGTCATGACGCAGCCGGCTGAACGCGAGACCGTGCAGTTCTGGTTCGATCCGGTGTGCCCCTGGGCCTGGATCACCTCCCGGTGGATGCTGGAGGTGGAGAAGGTCCGGCCGGTGCATGTCGAGTGGCGGATCATGTCGCTCGCCTACCTGAACCTCACCCAGCATGAGGGCGAAGGGCTGAACGAGGATTACCTGGAGCGGATGAGCCGGGCCTGGACCCCGGTCCGGATCTGCGCCGCGGCCGCGCAGCACAGCGGCCCGGACATCCTCGGGCCGCTGTACACGGCCATCGGCACCCGGCTGCACAACCAGGGCCGCCGGGAGGACCCCGAGGTAATCCCCGAGGCCCTCGCCGAGGTGGGCCTGCCCGCCGACCTGGCGCAGGCCGCGGCGACCACCGACTTCGACGAGCAGATCAAGGCCTCGCACCACGAGGCCTTCGACGCCGTCGGGCTCGACGTCGGCACGCCGGTGATCCGCCTGCGCGGCAACACCATCTTCGGCCCGGTCATCACCCCGGCGCCCAAGGGCGAGGCCGCCGGGCGGCTGTTCGACGGGCTGGCGCTGGTGACCGAGGCGGACGGCTTCTTCGAGCTCAAGCGGACCAGGGACCGCAAGCCCTCGTTCGACTGAGCCGCCCTCCCCGGGACTGGCTTCATCGGCTGAGGGTTCGATGGATCAGGCGGGCGGCTGGCAGCCGAGGACGGCCAGTTCGGCGCGCCCCTCGTCGGCCCGGCCGTCCATGAGCAGCAGCGTGCAGGCCCGCTCGAAACGGGCGTCGATCCCCTCCCACCCGGCCAGCGACCGGGCCAGTGCCCCCTGGTCGCCATCGAGCCTGCCCGCGGCGCGGGCCAGGCAGGCGGCGGCCCAGTAGTTCTCCTCCCCGGCCGGCGCCGCGGCCGCCAGCCAGTCGGCGGCCTCGGACAGCCCGGCCACGATGGCCACCTCGGCGGCGATCGCCCAGGCATAGGGCCGCGCGGAGTACCAGCGCGGCGCCCCGTACCAGGGCTCCCGCCCCAGCGGCAGGCCGGCCACCGCCGCCACCGCCGCGTCGATGCGCCCCTGATGCAGCGCGATGCGGGCTTCGCTGAACGCCGCGAACGGGGCCAGGTTGGTACCCTGCGGACCGCTGCCGGTGATCTCCCTGAGCCGGACCAGCCAGTCGTCGTGTTCCTTGTCGTCGCCCTGCAGCCCGTGGGCCAGCACCGCCGCGTAGGCGGCCGGGCCCATCCATCTGGCCGGTGGCCGGCCCGCCCGCACCCAGGAGTCCCACATGATGGCCGCCTGGGTGAGCGCCTCATCGAACCGGCCCTGCAGGACCAGCGGCAGGATCGACTTGCTCGCCGCCATGTGCGGCTGCCCGGCCGCGATGTCGTCGTCCTGGGCCAGCCGCGCGGTGCCGAGGGCGCCCGTCAGGTCGCCCGCGGTCACCGCGATCTCGGTGAGCATGTGGAAGGTGTCCACGATCTCGGCGCCGGTGCGCGGGTCGTGCCGGGACAGGCGGTCAAGCAGTTCGGCGCGCTCCTGGTTGACCTGTTGCGCCTCAC
>Ga0306925_10003668_pt1 | contig 13685 bp, 13 predicted proteins | sample flu12Cox44000176_FD_203755 | JGI IMG/M metagenome (GOLD analysis project Ga0306925, IMG submission 203755) | Lab enrichment of tropical soil microbial communities from Luquillo Experimental Forest, Puerto Rico - flux8day.12C.oxic.44.000.176 (v2)... | ecosystem: Environmental > Terrestrial >... | reverse complement strand
GCCCCGCGCCATGGTCCCGCAAGCGTTCAATCGTCAAAGTCATCGTTCTCTGGCCCTCCCAGCCCTATCCAGCATCCACTAAGCTTTTGTTAGTATAATTAAACGCCTCCGCACGAAAAACGGCCCGACTCCGATTTCCGGCAGTCCTATATTTGAATCCGTCGCTCCAAATGCAAACACCATACCGACCACGCCAGGTCTATTCGTCTCTGAAAGTAAGAGCTGAGTTACGGCAGACACTGCTGCGCAATCCGCTCCCGCAAGCGACGCGGCTGCGGGAGGAGATCGAGCGTGTCCGCAAAACGTCGCGTCGATGAAGCATTCTTCTTCATCAAGCGCGCCTCTGTCGCGAAGCTCGTTGGCAACATCCGTCAGCACGAGACACAGAACCTCGTTGCTGCACCACGTCTGAGAGCGCCGATGCACCGTTTTGTAGTTCGGATACTCTGCGGCAGCATGTGCCATTGCGCGCCGGTGTTGAGAATCCACAGCACTGCCTCAAGCACGCGCCGACTGGTTTGCGTCCAGGACGGTCGTCGGCAATATGCTCTTCTGGAAAATGTTTCCGGATGCGTTCCCATTGCTCGTCGCTGAGCCGAATCATTTGACATTTATAGCGGTTCGCGACCGGTCACCAATTTTGAGATAGGTTCTAGCGATTCGAAGGACTTAGTCGCGCAACTTTTTTTCAAGCACCATGAGGGATAACGTAGCTTCGGCTACCATACGCTGCAGGGCGTAAAAAATTCCCGCGCGGCCGTTGAATAAAAGGCCCTTTCCAAAGAGACAGTAGAAAAAGACAGCTATCGGCATGAGCGGTGGTCTGAGCCGCAACCAGCGCGCCGGTCCAGTTTTGTCCATGCGAAGAAAATCGAGCTCCCGTTGCATGTAGCGGGCCTGCCCGATTAGCCATTGTCTGGTTGGCTTCCAATCGTCATGAATGATCACGGCGCTGAGAGTTGCGATCGGACCATTTACTTCCCAAGCCTCGGTGTGTCCCTTGTCCCGGACAGAGAAACATCCCTTGCGCAGCAGGACCGTATTCGGGGGATAGAGCGAAGACAGTAGTTTGCGCGAGAAAATGGCATAGTCGAACGAGACGCGATAGGCGCTAATGGGCGCATTCGGGTCAAGCGCCGCGATTTCCGCGACGAATGCATCGCTGAGCTGATAGTCTGCATCAAGGCGCAGGATCCAATCGGTAGAAATTTGCGTCTCTTCAACTGCATACCGCCACTGGTTGCCATGACTGTCAAAACCGCGCTTGAATACGCGCACATTGGGACACCCCTCCAATACTGCCAGCGTCCCATCCGTACTGCCGCTATCAACAACGACAATGTCCTTAGCCCAGGTAAGGTGTGACAGAGTGCGGGCGATATTTTGCTCTTCATTATGAGTCAGCAGAACCGGTGTTATGTGGTCTAGCATTTGCGATCCATGAACACTTATTCGCTCTAGTGCGAACCGTCACTGAGGCTTTGATACAAATCTTCCATTGCGGCGGCAATCTTCGTCCAAGAATAGTGGGCCACGGCGTGGCGTTGCCCAGCTTCACCCATTGATCGGGCTAAGTTCACATCCGACGTTAGCTGGCAGATAGCCGCACCAAGCGGGACCGGGTCCCCGGCAACCACAAGGCCGCCTCCGGAGTCGCGCACGACGTCGGCTGCGCCCACCTCCGGCGTAACGACTACAGGTACGCGACGCCGCATGGCCTCTAGTACAGTGTTGCCAAAATTCTCCGAATGGGAACTGAGTACAAAAACTCGCGCCGCAGCGAACAGACGCTCTTTTTCTGATCCAATAACGGTCCTCGGCAGGATGTGAACCCGGTCGGCAATTCGCAAGCCTTGAGCAAGTTTCACAAGTCGCGGCGCAAGGCCCTCATCGTCCGTGCCCACGATGGCGAGTTTGCCCGCGGAGGTGTGCGAGAACGCGCGCAGAAGCCGATCAAGTCCCTTCTTCCAGCTGAGCCGCCCGAGAAACAAAACGAGTGGTCGCTCCGCGGCAATCTCATCGACCTCGGTGGCGATCTGTCCGTCCCAAGGCGCCGGTTCGTCAACGCCATTTGGAATAACGGCCAGCCGCGGCAATTGCCATCCAAAGCGGCGGAGCTCGTCGGCTTCGAGCTGCGATGTCAAATGAACGGCGGCAGCCCGCTCGATGTTCGATTTCTCGATCACTCGGATCCAGGCCGATTTAATGAGCCTGCTGCGCCGATCGATCAGGCTCTTGATCAGCATCCCCCTTGGCGAGAGCACGTAATGAACGCTAGCCTTGTGTGCAGCACGAGCTGCCGCCCAGGTCGGCCACAGAAAAGCTGAATGAAGATGTAACACATCGAATTTGCCGATTTCACTCTCAAGCGCACGACCCAGTGCAGGTGCCCAATAGAGTCGTCTGAGCAAAGGACACGGAAAATATTGGACTTGAACGCCTTCCAGACTAACCGGAAGTCCGATTGGCACAGGGCTGTTTCCTGACCCATCAATGTTCGTCGTAAAGACCTGGACCTCATGCCCTCTCGCCGCCAGCGCCTTGCAGAGGCCATGAGTTGCAAAGATTGGTCCTCCATAGCGCACAGCCGGCAAATAGCTCGGGATGACGTGAAGGATGCGCATAAATGATACTTGCAGACCGGCTGCAGTTTGCGCCGGCCAGACTAAAGTAAAAGCCTCTTCATGCTCGTGCCCGGGTCGCGGAGCGCGCAGCGAACCATGCTGAATATTTTACCAAGTGATCCCTCCTCCATCTTCAATTTGTTTGTGTCGGCGTCCGAGATCGGGCCATCGGTGGAGGATCCTCGCCCCGATCGCCCGGATAAGCTATGCAAAGCCTGAGAATTTCTGGTGGTCGACGAACGGAGATGCGAATTGTCCGGCGTTGTGCCTGTTTTCAACGAGGAAGAGAGCATAGCACCGCTCGTAAATGCTCTTACGTCTGTGCTCCGCCGAACTAGGCGCCCTTTCGAGATCATCTTCGTGGACGACGGCAGCACCGACAACTCGGCAGAAAGGCTTGCCACCGCCGTCGCCACACACCCAGAAATTAAAATCATGGAATGTGCGCTGGAGGCGCTCGGGCTGTTTCGGCTGATTTCCCTGAACTTGCCAACCACCTCATCAACGATAAGCTGGCCTATGGCGTGCCGAATACTCATGCTGTACGACGCTGCCTTGCACGCTGGCCCGCCTATCCGCTACATGCTTTGTGCATAGAGGATCAAGTGTCCATGTCAGCGACCCTCAAACGCCAGTCAAACCGCGGCGCTAATGGCCGGCATCGATCATGCTTCTGGTGATACCATCGTCACAATCGATGCCGATCTCCAAAGCGATCCAGAGGATATTCCGATTCTGCTGAACAAGCTCGACGAGGGTGCTGACGTCGTATCCGGGTGGCGAAAAGACAGGCAGGATGCGCCGCTCCGACGCAATTTTGTGAGTCGGATCGCTAATAGTCTGATCTCCCGCATCTCTGGCGTCAGGTTGCACGATTACGGCTGCACATTGAAGGCCTATCGAAGAGAAGTCCTCGGCGGGATGCGGCTTTATGGCGAGATGCACCGCTTCGTGCCGGTCTATGCGTCATGGATGGGAGCCAAAGTGGTGGAACTGCCAGTGCGCCATCACGCTCGGCGCTTCGGTAAGTCGAAATATGGCCTGAATCGTACCCTGAAGGTCGTGCTCGATCTCATGGTAGTGAAGTTTTTTTCCCGCTACCTCGTCAAGCCTATTTACGTGTTCGGCGGATTTGGTCTCTGGTCAATCCTTGGCGGCGTCGCGGTGATTAGCTACGCATTGTATCTCAAGTTCTTCGAAGCCACGTCGCTGATCCAGACGCCATTGCCGGTGCTCGCCGCAATGTTGTTCCTGATCGGTATCACGAGCATTCTAATGGGTCTCCTAGCTGAAATCGTAGTGCGCACCTACTTTGAATCCCAGGGCCTCAACTCCTACAACGTCCGTAAGTTACAGAATTTCGAGGGGAACCAATAGGCGTCGCTTCACGCAGACACGTCTATCCCAACGCGTTTACTCCTACAATTGTAAACGGTCGCCACGCCGCTCACTTGCTTGCGGCTGCGCCAAGGCGCCCTGTTAGGCAGGTTTGTAGCTAAGTCATTGACGGATGCGAATCCCCGCAATCGAAAGGCCACGCGGATTGGTTCGCGGCAATTATGGATTTGCAACGCCATTGCGATCGAAACTCCGGGCCTGGTAGTCGATCAGCGAGGCAGGGCATAAAGAGCATTCGAGATATTGCGTTGCGATCTCTCCAGAGGTGTTTTGTAGTCAGGCGATTCCGTCTCCGAGTTCCTCTGCGAGTACTCGTAAAAGTCCCTCGACGTCTGCTCGAAGACCACTCTGTAACGAGCCCTGCAGGGAGACCCCGACGTGCCTTCCACCGGTGAACAGAGTCAGGGCCTGATAGGCCAGGGCGCGCTGGAACGCCTGGAAGTCCGGCTGCACCCAGTCTGGGGGGAAGAGTTCGATCACGGTCGGCGCCGTCGAAAAAACCAGATTCGCGAGTCCGGCGCCATGAGCCGCAACGACGACCCGAGCCGCGGCGAAGAGTCTCACCTGATCATCGATCTCTAGGTTTCCTAGAGCCACAGTCTGGAACCCCCGCCGCTCAAGCGTCCGAGCTATCTCTTCCTCATTTTTGATGGGCCTGTGAGCGCCGCTGTCTCGACGCGAGATAAACAACCTGCGAGTTCTAGGCTGCTCCTTCAACTCCAGTGCCGTAAGGATTCTCGACCTTACCCAAGTGAGCCGCTCCGGCGTGGCCGGAAGGGCGAGGTTCCCGGGATACCCAGGATAGCTGGCCACTGCGGCAACCTCCGCCATGGAGTGCCTTAGTGAGTAAGAGACGCTGAGGTCTCGGCTTACGCCGAGTAGCTCTAGCAGCCTAATCTGCCAGAGGCCCGGGGCAAGCAGCAGCTTCGCGTTTGGCGCAGCGACCGTGCGCCAAAGAAGGAAGTCCTCCACGCGAGGGAGATATTGGGTCAGCCAATGAAAATAGTTGTGCGAGGACGGCCCGAGTAGTGAAAAGACTGCTCCGAGCCGGTCCTCGACGGGAGAAAAGCTCCGAACAAAGGCGCCCAAGACGCCGTGCTTCAGCGCGGCCGCCTCCTCACCGTTGAGGTTCTCAGTGACGAAGCGGCGGCCTTGGCTAAGGATAATATCAGGCGGGAGAAGGTGCGCCTCCGGAACCTCGCGAACATATCGACTCGACGCTTCGAACACGAGAGAACGGCCCGCGGACACGATGCCTCGACTTCGACCCTCGCTGCTGCGCACGACGAGCTGGGGAAGCTCCAGCCGTCTTTGAGAGGGGTCTTGCGCGAAGTGGCGCAGCTCCGACTCGAATCTTCTAACGCCGCCGGTCGCCGACCACGACCGCACAAGCGCCACTTTAAATCGATGCCGTTTTCGAACGAACCTTAGGATATTGCCGCAGATGGGAACCGGACGAAGGGCAGCGATGAACTTTTCCCCTCGCTTTTCCGAATTGCTCATGCTCAGAAGGGGTTCGCTGGAGCTGTGTGTGGCGCTGTGTCCCGGGCGGAGAAATTTTGCATGGTGTGCAGCGCCCGCCCGATCCTTTTTGCGAGTCTTTGATGTGGAAGCCATCCATTAGAATAGTGAAACCGCCATGACGACCATCGTTCCCTATAATCGGGGCATATGCCGCCTCTTTTGTCCATTAGCTCAACTGCTGAATGTAGCATGGCGCGGAATTTGTTTGGTTCGGCAAAATGCAATTCCCAGACCTCCCGCGCCGCCATTCCAAGGCGCTCCGCATTAGATTCTTGTTGTGTCAATATATCCGCGCAATAAGGTATGTCCCTTTCCTTGATTACGATGCAGCACCGCTCCCACGGCACTCCCTGGATAGGAACCCAATCATCGGAGATAATTACTGGACAGCGTCCCAGCTCCATTACTTCAAACAACCGGTATGTGGTTGGGGACCAGCCACGGGGACACAGAACAAAGCTACTTGACAGGATATCGTCCACGTACTCGCGCTTTTCCTGAGAGGAATGACTGTGAAAGCGTGTCAAGGTTCGCGCAATTTTTGCGCGCGGGTGCGCGCTAAGGCACCGGAACAGCTTTCTCCGCATTGGATGCGAAATGTCAGTCCCACGGAAAGAAAAAAGCCATTTAGCACTTCGCTGTTCGTGCCTAGATGCTATTTCGACCAGCTCATTGTAGGTGTACGGGTATGCACATGCTCGATGCAATTCCGGCTCAAAATTGCGCCGAGTGAGAGAAGTGTAACAGCCAGGTAGAAATCCTCGACCGAGATCGTCGCAATTTATCGTCACGATGCGATCCCAGTGCGCCCCAAAAAAAGAATCCTTGTCCAAAACGTCGGAATAACACCAAAAACGAGAGTCCCATTCTTCAAACAAAACAATAATATCTGCCGTTCTGGGTTCTGAAACCCAAGTGACACCGTTATTTGCATTATGCTTTCGAAACGCATTTATGCTGCTGTCATATATCGTGACCAACTTGCATTCGGCCGCCGTTGGGACAAAAACTTTCATTCGAGTAATCCCTGAATCATCACCGATTCGACGGGAAAAAGGCGCGTGTGTTAGGCACTTCTGCCTCGAGCTATCCTAAACTCGAATGCTTCACGACACGTCTTTAACGTAGCGTCGATTTCCTCATCTCGAGCTTTGCTTCGCTTCAAGAAGGCGCTCCATCTGATCCAGTGTGCAATATGTCACTGTTGCGGGGAATAAACCTAACTTTGTTCGGTCCCCCTGTTTGGCTATGGTCACCGGTGGCAGACGCAAAACCAAGGTACAAATTTTTTTTGGGGCTCGCGTTTATCTAACGTCTACCAGCAGACCCGCGATCGCCGGCCATTGGTGGACAAGCCTTTTGGGCTTTGAAGCAATCCTCTTTGGCGTCCACAGCGCCAATGCACCATGTTGGCGAGACCCCAGAAGATGATGAATTGGATGCGGCTCGCTCCAAATAGAGATTCTCAACAGCATCAATCGTCTTGCTGACATCGTACTTGGAAATGTGCGCTCTCAGAACTTCCGGGGCCGGGGCCTTCGTGATTACTGCCGCCATCGCGCGCTCCAAGGCTATAATGTCTCCAACTGGATAGCAAAGATTGGGCAGGATTGGCTCGACGAGGTCCTCCACACAACCGCAGGCGTTACTCACAATGCACGGCAGGCCGCTCGCCATTGCCTCGTTGATAACGAGGCCCCAGGTCTCCTTTGCATTGCTGGGTAGAACAAGACAATCAGCGGCGACATAAGCTCGGCTGATTTCCGACTGGTTTAAGAAGCCGACGAACGAAGCGCTCGGTCTATCGCAAGCGTTTGCAACATTGATGCATTCTCTCCCTTCGGCATCAAAACACACATGACAAGATTGCCTGAGTTCGAGACCAAGGCTGCCCGTACCTACCCATAACAGGTGTATTTTCCTTGCCCGAACTTTATCTAGAAGTCGTTTCGTTGCCAGGATGATATCCAATGGCCGTTTCTTGGCGAGGAATTTTCCCGCAAAGAGGAAACAGAATGCCTCTGATGGTATCTGCCATTCCCTCCGAATTCGGTCACGTTCGCTGCGAGCGGCTGCGGCTGCGGTGATGAACCGCACATTGTCGACGCAATGCGGCGCGGGAGCCAGCCGCGCTTCCGAAATGCCCTGCGCCAAATAGAACTGTCGATTGGCTTCGCCAACGTACAACAGTCGATCGACACGACGAAGCAATTGGCGCAGCAATAGACGCTTGAGTTTTTGCCCGGTTCCTCCCGCGTTACTGCGCGCATTGGTGTCCCCTCGGAGCCAAACCCTGACACCAGCCCGTTGCGCCTCGAACACGGCCTGCCAGTAGGCGGCGACCTGCCAGCCTTGGATCCAAAGGGTGTCCGCCCGCATTCCGCGCAGTGCGTTCCTAAAGCCGGGATTGAGTCGCAAGTCCCAAAATGATTCTAGCCGTTGATGCTTAAAGGCATTTAGAAACTCACTTTCATAGCCGCCCAATAGATCGATGTCCCACGACAGCGACTTGCCAAAGCCCGGGTCGAACCGCGCTTCTAGCCCCTGATCACACATGTAGAAGACCTTGAAGGGTACACTTCCCCTTCTCGCCAGCCCCTTCCATAAAGGAACTTGGTACTGGATTGGGTGAGTTGTCAGAATAGCAAGCATAAACCAGTCCTATTCGTGGAGCCGGTCAACTGATCCAGTTACTAGGCGGATCGAGGCCGGAAGACGGGAGAGATTCGTTCAACGGTCGCCACCTGTCGCGCGCGCACCTCCCGTTCAAGCAGCATCGGAACAGTAAAGAGGAAACCGACCACCCAGCTCAAGATTAACAATATAAATAAGTCCCCGTAAGCCTGAGTGGCAACAGAGAACCCTGCAATATTGGCCACAAGAAAACTAAAAAGAGCAGAGCAAAGTCGACCCATCCGTCGCGAGTGCTGCGATGCAATTCTCATGATCTTCCAGAGATACCGTAAAACCAAAATTGCAAGCCACCCCATAACAAAAAGACCGGGCACTCCCAACTCAAGGGTGATCTTGCCCAGGCCGCCTTCTGCTGCACCCGCCTTCGCCCCTCCCCCTCCGAAATGTTGGGCGCCCTGCGTCCCTGCCCCCAGTCCCGCGCCAAATAATCCAAAACCATCATACGCCCACGTTACAGGTGCTATGCCTAACTCAACAAAACGCGACGGCACTGCGTGGAAAACGGCTTCGCTATGCGCAACGTAGCGGGAATAGCTCGTTAATAATTCTCGGTCGTAGCGCGTTGTAACAGTATCTTCTCGCAGTTCTGCTGCCAGCCAGAAATATCCGATCACTGCAGCGCCTGTAACAGCGATGCCGACTAAATTGCTCGCATGCCTTTCTAAGATTATCCAGAGAATAAAGTAAGCGCTAATAAAGACCGCGAACTCAATGACAATTTTCCGACGACCCGTGAGAAGCCCGAGTCCTATAAGGAATGTGGCAACGGCCATAGCTGTCAATATTCGCGTGAAGCTGATCCCTCGCGAAAAGATCAATAACAGGGCGAATGATGCGGCCGTCATCGCATGCCATGCCGCGATCTCAGGTGCGCGGAATACTCCTGCATATGCTTGCAATATTTGATTTGACACTGTGTCGAATATTACCAGGCGTGGACCCACCGTCCCCAGCACTTGCCAGTGGTAACCCGAATATTCCAGGTAGACCGATGTCAAGGCAAGAGCCATACAAACCACGTACCATTTGATGAACTGGTAGATACGGAGCCCGCCTTGGCGAAAAACTAGCTGGTATGAGCAGGCAATAGAAATTAATGGCAGTACATATGTCAGTAATCCGAGCAGCGTTATCATCGGATTGCCAAAACGCAAGTAAGAATTGAATGCTTGCACGATGATCAGCAAAAAAAACATCGAGAAAGGCGTAGCAAGGTGCCGGTATCGTTTGAATATGATGTTCGGGTTCAACGAAACTCCCCGAACGAGAGCCCCGAGGCACATGCCAGCAAATACCACTGCCACAAACGCGACATAAAAAACGGGCTGACCCGGTGTAAGCTTTCTCAACGGATCCTGCACAATCGCCGTCACAAGACACAGTAACAAGCCGAAACGCCATTCGGCGATTGCCAAGAAAACTGGAAGCGTCAGCAACGAAATGGCCAACTCAAGCATTGGATGCCCGATCCGTAATGCATGTGCCGGAGCTCAAATACCGGGGTCCTTGCGCGGCTAGCACCAGCGCCCAAACCATTCCAGTAGCTTCCGCTATGAGGGTGGCTGGGATCCACCAAGGCTGGCGAAGGTGATGTCGGGTGGCGACAGACCGCAATGGGCGGGCCAGAAGGCGACCTAGGCTGCGCCAACCCGACCAAGTGCGCAAAATAAAATAATAGGCGCCCACTGCGTGATTGGGCCGGTGGCCCCGCAAGTGATCCCCAAATGCTCTGGTGCCACCACTGCCGACTCGTACATGATGAATGGAAGCCGTTGGCTCGTAATAGATCCGATAACCGGCACGGCGGAGTCGATGCGCGAATTCAGCCTCAAAATTGTAGGCTACACGTACGAACCGTTCGTCAAACCCCCCGACCCGCAGCATTATATCGCGACGTGCTGAAAAATTGCATCCCATAAAATCTGGGATCCATGCAGGTCGGATAGAGGCGAAGTGAAAGTCAGATTCACCCCGGAAGTCCAGATCCGCTTGCCACGGTTGAATGACGCGACCAGCCACAAGCGCCGCGTCAGTTTTTTCCAATGCGCTGGCATGTGCCTCAACCAGCCCGGAATGTGGGATGATGTCATCATCAAGAAATAACACTATTGGGTGGCTTGCCTCGAGCAGTCCGCGGTTCATCGCTCCCGGAATGCTGGGATGCTTTAGACGCAACCATCGCATCCAGCCCAATACTTGCCACGAGTCAAGGGCACACGAAACCTCGTCACTATGCTGCTCCGTCTGATCGACAACGATGATCTCGGACGCGGAAGGGTTCAGCGCAAAGAGACGCTTCAGAGTCTCCAGAAGAACCCCTTCACGCCGGTAGGTTGGAACGACGATGGTTAGCGCTTGTGACAATGTTTGATCCCAATTCTTTAATTACAACCGCGCTTTAATCAAAAGATTGATCTAAGAAATAATCCAATCTGCCTCATCAAACCAAGCATCCCCACACGTCCCATTATTTCTCTTGTTACCTCGTGGTAATATCGCGTCTGCGATATAATAAAGTTTATTTTCGAAAAATATCCGCTTTTCCAGCCGCTGAATCCGCTCGTATGTTTCTGCGATCCAAACTTGTTGCAACGCTGAAGTCATGCCCGGTGCTTTCCTTGCCGCCGACCCCATCACGGCAATCCGCGTCAACCACGGCTCGTCTACCTATTTTGGCGGCCTGTAATGCCCAAAATTCCCGCCATCCACGTAGATACTGCTGCCACCTGCTCATGGGTGTTTGGCGACAATCATAAGCTGATGCGCCAGGTAGCGCGCCATGGGCGAGGCTAGAGCCAAGCGGTCTAATGAACGCAGCAAGCTCAGCGGAACCAATCGGTGGAGGTAGCGTAGCTTTAGGTGACCTGAAACGAACGGCGATTCGAAGAAGTAATTTCTAATACTTTCAAAACCTGCAACCAAAAAAATCTGTTCCAACTCGCCCGGCTTATATGCAAAAAAATGTCCGTCTCCATCGGCAGTGAATTGTAGATGCTCGAATTGGCTGGGATCCCCGATATCTCCAAAGCTAGGCAAATTGTTGCGTATGTAATACCAGTTAGGCGTGGTCATGACAACCTTGCCTCCCGCGTTCAACACGCGTTTGAGCCCTCTGATGAGCCTGTCGGGATAAACCAGATGTTCGACAATCTGGTTAGCAAAAACAAGATCAAAACGTTCATCGAATTCACACTCTAAAGCATTACCGGCTACGAATCGAATTCGGCCGTGCGTATACCGAGATCGTGCGTATTCGATAAAATGAGGGCGCAAGTCCAAGGCCACGACATCGTGCCCTCTTTCGGCCAACAAAAGCGCCAGTGTTCCTTGCGCACATCCGACATCGAGAATCTTTTTCTGACCTGTTAACTTCGGAACTCCCGCAAGTTCCAAATAAAGCTGCAATTGGTTGTGGTATTGATTCCAGATATGTCTGTTAATGGAGGCATCCCAAATTTCTTGGATATCGTGACGGTACAGCGCCTTAGTTTCCTCACTCCAGTTCGCGTTGAAAACCGGGGGTTTCATATCTACCTCGACGCTCGCAAGAGCAAAATGCGATACCAAGCTCTCGGGTATGCAACCCAGCTACCTACTGCTCGCCAAAAATAAAGTTGTGCCTGCTGTGGTTGGCGGTGACGCAACAGTGAGCCTATGAAATAATAGAATCTAGCCTCCTGAAGCCTTCGTGGAGACCAGGAAAAAATGGGGCGGCATTTGTGCTTTGCCGTCCACTTTGTAATTATTAATGAATCATCGCGGCCAGACCGTCGTGCCTCAGCACATTTAACGATAACTTTCGCTGAGCGAATTTGCTCGCTTCTGCGATTAGCGCTGATCGAATTCTTATTTAGGTGAACTACACAGAGCACATCAGGAGTGGCCCAACAAACGCCAACTTCAGATAACCTGATCCATAAATCCAAATCCTGAGCAACTTTGAACTGAGGGCGATAGCCCCCCACCGTCTCAAAACTTTTTCTCCTAAACATCACGCTTGGGTGAGAGGAGACGCCCTTTAGATGTTTGATTCGACGGCGTTGAAGCCCGCGGTGGAGTTCGTCGCCAGTTTGGCACACTTCGTATAGGACCTCGCCATCGGGCCCGGCGAATCGTGTTCCGCAGGAAGTCATCACCACACTTACGTTGTTCTTGAAAACATTCAACTGCGCAGCCAATCTTCCCGGGAGGGACACATCCCCCACGTCTTGTCTAGCGATGAACTCGCCGGTGGCAAGCGCGCACCCGCGGATCAGAGCACGCGTCAGCCCGGTATTAGCTTGGTGAATTACCCGCACGCGATCGTCAAGCCGCGCATAGTCTTCTAGAATCTCACCGCTTTTGTCAGTAGAGCCGTCATTAACGACAATAAACTCAAACTCAACCCCTTCCTGTGACAAAATGCTGTCCATGGTGACGGCGAGATCCGAAGCGCCATTGTAAACGCTCATCACTACCGATACTTCGGGACGCGTGTTCATGTCCTGAAGCGTTCCAAACCCGTTGTAGTTGTGCAACATTTACCCGCCAGAGCGGGGGGTGTGGCACCAGCCAAAGTCAGAAGTCCAACTTTCAAAAATTCGATTTTGTTGCATCGCAGCCCCACTCGTCTAAGGGCGCTTTCCCGCTCTCTCATATCCACAAAATGCGGTCGTTCAACATCATTTACCGCCACCCACGCCAGCGTAATTTGTCGTGTAAGCTTCGTTTATTCTGAACATTTTTTCGAAGACTTATATTATCGACATGATGTTAGAATGAGGCCAGCGACGGACGTCTTCCCTTGTATTCAAGGCGGCGTTCTTCAACACGAATATAGAAAGATTTCATGTTCGTCAGAGCATGTTAGAGCTGATAAGTGGTGCGCGCTCATGCCCTGAAGCGGTCCAAGCTGCAGGTAAGGCTTCCCATCGCACGCCATCCGACCAGCCGAGCTCCCGCGCTATAGAGAAGAAAGTCGATGCGGCGGCCGCGCTCCTTTCCCGAGGCTTGCCGCGCCAGCCCGAACAAAATCCGCGCTTCTCCGGCAAGTCCGGCGGCACCACACTGCCGCGCTAAAAGGAAAAGTTCTCGAGCAAAGTGCTGCATCTCGGCGGTCTCATGAGGGATCCTCGCCGCAAAGGCGTGTTCTAAAATTAACCTGTGCGCTGTGGCTCGGTCTCGAAGCTTATACGGATCATTTGAGTCGCTCTTACTCAGCTGATTTCCGGTGGTCACCCGTGTGTCGGAGACAAACACATCGCAATAATGCAAACGGCAACCCTTGCTTGCAATGCGGCAGTCATATTCCCAATCCTCTTCGTGTCCGAGACTAGTCCATGCCCCCGCCAAATCCGTCACTTCGCGGCGGTAAAGAGGCGTCGATGTATCCCACCAACGGGACTGCAGAAACGATGGAAACATCGTAGCAATCAGCTGCCCGGTTCGCTTCCATGGCGTATCGAC
>Ga0306925_10003665_pt1 | contig 13690 bp, 8 predicted proteins | sample flu12Cox44000176_FD_203755 | JGI IMG/M metagenome (GOLD analysis project Ga0306925, IMG submission 203755) | Lab enrichment of tropical soil microbial communities from Luquillo Experimental Forest, Puerto Rico - flux8day.12C.oxic.44.000.176 (v2)... | ecosystem: Environmental > Terrestrial > Soil... | reverse complement strand
CACTGCTGACCGCACCCGAGGATGAAGAAGTTTTGAAAGATTTCTACCGGCGTGTGCGTCCATGGGGCTTGTGGGGTCCAATTCTGAAGAAGTTGCAGCAGGAGGATCCTTCCTTCGGCCCGAACAAGGACTTTGCTCGCGACGTCTTTAACATTGTGGTGGGAATGATCTGGCAGATCGCCCTGGTGGCTCTGCCCATCTACATCGTGACCTGGAGGTTGCGGCAGGCTGCGCTGACTCTGCTCATCATCGTCATCACTTCTGTTGTCCTGAAATTTACGTGGTACGACCATCTGAAAGAACTCGAACACATCAACGGGTACCGAGGCCCGCTCAACGCTGTTCGAGAGCCACACACGGCCGGCAAGTTGTGATCACCGATCGGTTGCCTCGATTCTCGGCGCTAACCCGAATTCTTCACTCCTAAGGGTCGCTCTCGGCATTGATGGTTGTTGCCAACGGTTTCTGATTCGCCTTCTCGAGTTGACCGTTGACGTTGGCCAAATCCTCTTTGAGGAATGCTCGCCAGCGGGCGAGCGTCTCGTCCGCCGCCGCGAACCAGGCTTCGCTCGAGGTATTCATGTCCGTGGTGGGAGCGGCGTCCGCGCTTTCAACGTAGGAGATCAGCGCGCCTAGGGCCAAAACAATCCGCGCGAGCGGCTCCGGCTGCTTTTCCGGCAGGGAAAGACCGAGCTGTATAAAGTCTTCGTCGGTCTCCGCAGCCACAGCCCAAGTCCACTTCTTTTGCAGATCATTCAAGAGCTGTTCGAGCTCCAAGTTACCCGCGAGCTCCTTCTTGCGCCTCTCAACGTGCTTCTGTAGCACGCTGAACTCGAGCCGCGCCGTGGAAGCGTCGCCAAGTTTCGCCGAGAGCCGCGAGGCCAACGCGAATTGCCGCCGGAGCGCGTCTTGCGGCGTCTTCACGCGAGGATCAAGTATTACCGTCAATGGCTGCGCGGCGCTCTGGCCATTTACCGTCAGCTTCACCGTGTACTTCCCGGGCAGCGCAAATACGGTTCGGGGTCGCCACGAGGAATCACGGACACCCGGAGGCAAGGCATAACGCAAGTCCCAAACGAACCGATGCATGCCGGCCTCAGCGGAAAGAGGCTGTCGCTCGTGCACCCAATACATCGGGAAAGGCACATCGGTAGGACTGGTTTTGTGCGGCGGGTCGTCGCTTGAGAATCTCCGGACTAATTTTCCATCGGCATCCGAAATCTCCAACTGAATGGACGTCGTCGGTTTCTCTCTCAGGTAGTAGTCAATTACCGCTCCTTCCTGCGGGTTCGCGCTTTGAGGCTCGTCGAAGGGCAACTCCGTGCCTTGATCTCTCCCTTGGCGAACGCGGTAGGCAGTCTGCGGTTCGAAAAGCCATGTTTCGCTCGCGGCGATTTGTGGATTGAGCTGGCGCAAAGGTGTGATGTCATCGAGTATCCAAAAGGAACGCCCGAAGGTTGCGACCACCAAGTCGTCTTCATGGATTACCAGGTCGCGCACGGAAGTCACCGGCAGGTTAAGCTGCAGGCTCTGCCAGTTATCGCCATCGTCGAAGGAGATGTACACACCCTTTTCCGTGCAGGCGTAAAGCAATCCCTTTCGTTGCGGGTCTTCGCGTACGCAATTCAGAAAACTTCCTTCGGGGATTCCGTTCGAGACCCGTTGCCAGCTTTTGCCGAAGTCCCGCGTACGGTACAGAAAGGGCCGCAGGTCTTCCAACCGGTGGCGGTCAATGGCGGCGTAGGCGGTAGAAGCGGCATGGTGCGAGGCTTCGATGTGGGTGACCTTGCTCCAGGGTGTTAACTCGGGTGGGGTGACGTTTTCCCAGGTCCTTCCTTCGTCGTCCGTGCGATGGATCAAGCCGTCATCCGTGCCGACCCAGATTTGCCCGGTCTTCACCGGCGATGGTGCAATCGTGTAGATCACCCCGCGGCGCTTGCCTTTCGGCGCGTCGGCTACGGTAGCGGGATCGAGATTTGGAGGCACTCCAGGATCTTCGCGCGTGAGATCGGGACTGATCGCTTGCCAGGAATTCCCGGCATCCGCGGTGCGGAACAATACTTGCGAACTGAAGTATAAGACCTGGGGATCGTGCGGCGAAAAGACCAAAGGCAGCGTCCAGGTGCGGCGAAAGTCTCCGGCATGCGCCAGCGTCGGCGGAACCCTCTGGATCTGTTCGTTAGCAAATTCCTGACGGTCAACGAAGCCTCCAAAGATCACCCCAGGATGCAATGGATCGGGGGCGATGTAGCCGTTCTCGTCGCCAGCCTCCATGGGCCGCCAGTCCCTGGAGCCGAGCGCGCGGAACTTGCCTCGACTCGAGACCGCCGCGGAGCCGCTGTCCTGCTGTGCACCGTAAATCCAGTAGGGGTACTGATTGTCGGTGGCGACGTGGTAAAACTGCCCGTTCGGTTGGTTGTACCAGGAACTCCACGTTTCGCCGCCGTTCAGCGTGACAATGGCGCCCTGATCGCAACTCAGAATCATGCGCTTCGGCTCGTCGGGGTCGATCCACAATTCGTGATAATCGTCGCCGTCCGGCGCACCCTTCAGAGCCGTAAAGGTTTTCCCGCCGTCGCTTGACTTATAAAGAGAAGTGTTGGGGACATAGACGATATCCGGATTTTTCGGATCCACGGTTACTTCGCCGAAGTACCACCCTCGTCCCCAAGTGCGCTTCTCGTTCGAAACGCGCTGCCAGTCTTGCCCGCCATCATCCGAGCGGTACAAGCCACCATCCTTGGCATCAACGATCAGATAAATTCGCCGGGGGCTGCTCGGGGCGAACGCAATGCCGATGCGCCCGAGTCCTTCGGATGGCAACCCCTTTCCTGCCACCGGCTCCCAATGTTCTCCCCCGTCTTTGGAGCGATACAGCCCGCTGCCAGGGCCGTTTGAGGGCGCATAAATGCTCCAGGGGGGCCGGCGCGTCTGCCAAAGAGCAGCGTAAATGGTTCGAACATCACCTGGATCGAAGGCCAGATCAATCGCACCGGTGTTCTCGTCGCGAAAGAGCATGCGCTTCCAGGTCTTGCCGCCGTCTTCGGAGCGATAAACCCCGCGCTCGGCATTGGGACCATAGGCGTGACCCAAAGCGGCTACAAAGATCCGGTTGGGATTGTGGGGATCAACGAGAATCCGCCCAATTTGCCGCGAGTCCTCTAACCCCATGTGTGTCCAGGTCTTTCCCGCGTTGACGGACTTGTACACGCCGTCACCGTAGGAGATAGAAGAGCGCATATCGGCCTCGCCCGAGCCCACATATATAATGTTCGGCTCCGAGGGTGCCACGGCAATGGCTCCAATCGAAGCGATCGACTGCGAATCGAAGATCGGATTCCACGTCCGCCCCGCATCATTCGTCTTCCAGATACCCCCTCCCACGCTTCCCGAATAGAAAATGCTGGGCTCGCCGCGCACCCCGGTCACGGGCAGAACACGCCCACCGCGGAAGGGACCGACCGAGCGCCAGCGCAGCGCCTCGAAAAACTTCGGACTGATCGGCGCGGTTGATTCGGGTAAGGCCAGCATTCCTAGCGTTGCCGTTAAGGCCAGCAGCGCTAGAAACAAACACAGCAGTCGCAGAGGTTTCAAGATTTCCTTCCCGAAGATGAGCCTTTCAAGACGTCAGAGTATATCTCAGCATCTGGCAAACCTGTCGGTCCCTTGTCGACCACGGACGAACCTTCGACGGTTTTGGTGCGCGATTTCTGGCAAGCTTGCTATATTTTGAAGTCAAGCTTCACGCGAACCACATGAGCCACTTCGAAGATAACAGTGATCACTCCAGGAACAGCCTCCTGCGTGCGGCAAAACGTGTGGTGATTAAGGTGGGAACCAGCACCGTCACGGGCTCCCACGGCGAACTGTCCTTAGAACGGATCGAACCCATGGTGCGTTGCATCGCGGCTCTGCAGGCGGGCCGCCGCCAGGTCGTCCTCGTATCTTCCGGTGCGGTGGGACTCGGCCGTGGCTGGCTTGGACTGCACCCTTCGAGGTTGAAGGACATGGCGACGAAGCAGGCTTGCGCCGCGGTTGGACAGAGCTTGTTGATGGAAGCGTATAAGCGCCTGTTTGCCGCCTACGACGTGAAAATAGCCCAGGTTCTGCTGACCGAGGAAGATTTCAGCAACTGGCAGCGTTATTCGAACCTGCGGCGAACGATGGAAAAGCTGATCGGGTTTGGCGTTGTGCCCATTGTCAACGAAAATGACACCGTCTCGACAGCGGAACTCGAGGCGGTTGGCGCGAGTCCGCGGTCGGCAGCCTTCAGTGACAATGATCGACTAGCCGCTCTTGTCATGAGCGGAATGGAAGCGGATGCATTGGTGCTCCTCACCAATGTGGATGGTCTCTTGGGGGAAGTGGAGACTCCTTCGAAAAGCAAGCGAACCGGGCCGCTCGGCCGTTCGCGAGTGATTCCGATGATTTCCAAAGTCACGCCGGAATTGCGAACCCTGGCAAGCGGACCTTCCGATTCTGGCCGCGGCGGCATGATCACCAAGCTCGAAGCGGCCGAAATTGCAATGAATTGTGGCGGTGTGGCGGTGATCGCCAACGGCGGGCGGGCGGAAGCGCTTGACCGAATCTTTCGGGGAGCCCCCGAGGGCACTGTTTTCCTTCCGTCCAGCCGAATGAAAGGCAAACGCAGGTGGCTGGCCTATGCGGCCGGAGTGCGCGGCCGAGTTGTCGTTGACCCCGGTGCGCAGCGCGCCATAACACGCGGCAAAGCCAGCTTGCTTTCCTCGGGCGTGGTACGCGTTGAGAAGCCGTTTGGGCCCATGGACGTCGTAAGCATCGCGAGCCTTGAAGGTGAAGAGTTCGCCCGCGGGATCGCCAACTGCGCCAGCGAGGCTGCTCCGACCACCCGCGTGCTCTTCACCAGGGATAACATTGTTCTTCTGGAGCGTGAAGCTTGAGCGAGACAACTTCCCCTACATCTCCCACCGATGTCGCTTCGATCGCGCGTTCGGCGCGGGAAGCGTCCCGAAAACTCGCCGTCCTTTCTGACGAAACACGCAAAACCGCGCTCACGGCGCTTGCCGATGCACTCGAAACCGGCGGCGCGCAAATTCTGGCTGCCAATGCGAAAGACTGCGCCGCCGCTCGGAAGCTTCTATCCAACGGACAGATGAGCCAAGCCGTGTTTTCACGGCTACGGATCAAAGAGAGTGGCATCGGCGAGATGGCGGCTCGCGTGCGCGAAGTGGCGAACCTGCCTGATCCGTTAGGAAGGCGGTTGGCGGCCACCGCGCTCGACCAAGGCCTCGTCCTGCACAAAGAATCCTGTCCGCTTGGGGTGATTGCGGTGGTATTCGAATCGCGGCCCGATGTCGTTCCGCAGATCGCCTCGCTGGCGCTCAAATCCGGAAACGCGGTTCTTCTGAAGGGCGGAGCAGAAGCTGCGCATAGCAACGAAACCATTGTGGACGTTTGGAGACAGGCGCTTCGCCAGTTTCCCGAAATACCTCAGGAATCGATTTACCTGCTGCAGTCTCGCTCGGACGTGATGGAACTTTTGCGTCTCGAGGGTGAAGTCGACTTGCTCGTCCCGCGGGGTTCGAAGGAGTTTGTATCCTTCATCGAGCGGAACAGCCGGATCGCCGTCTTGGGCCACGGCGAGGGAATTTGCCATGTGCTTGTCGATCGCGCGGCCGATCTGAAAAAGGCTGTGTCCATCACGCTGGATTCGAAGGTTCAGTATCCTGCGGCCTGCAACTCCGCGGAGACGTTGCTTGTGCATAAGGACATTGCGGCGGCATTGCTGCCGATAGTCGTCAGCGAGCTGAAAAAGGCAAGGGTGGAAGTTCGCGGCTGTCCGCGCGTCCTGGCGCTCCTGCCGGAGGAGAAGTTGCGCCCGGCGCTCGAACAGGATTGGTCGACCGAATACTCCGACCTAATCCTCTCGGTGAAAGTTGTGGATTGCTTGGAGCAGGGGCTGGAGCACATTCACAAATACGGTTCAAAACACACCGAATGTATTGTCACGGAAGATCGGGAGGCCGCGGAGCGTTTTTTGAAGGAAGTCGATGCGGCCGGCGTTTTCCACAATGCCTCGACACGTTTTGCGGACGGCTACCGTTACGGCCTCGGCGCCGAAGTAGGAATCAGCAACGGCAAACTGCACGCACGGGGCCCGATGGGGATCGAAGGCCTTACCACCTACAAGTACAAGCTGCGTGGCGACGGCCACATTGTCGCCGACTACAGCAACGGGGTCCGCCAATTCAAACACAGGCCCTTCGCGTGAAATCCAATCAACGGTCGAACTCAATTCACAACGCTGTAATCTGGGCGTAATTATTTCGCACGGTTCCGGCATCAGAATCCCCATCCTCTGGGAGGTGCGGGATGATGCTTCGCCAATTCCAACAAACTGCCACGATCTTTGCATTCACTGTTGTTCTGGTCCTTCTGCCTCAGGCCGCCTAAGACATCGCTCGAGGAAATCATGGACCGTGACAGCGAAAGTGGCGACCCGCCGTTGGAGCTCGGTACCCGCGACCAGCACCTTGAGGCCACAGCGGACCGCATGATCCTCCGACTCGCAGTTTCAAAATTGTCCCAGGGCTTTCGACGGGCCCTGCTCCTTCATGACGTTCACGGTTATGAACACAAGGAAGTCGCTGCCATATTGGGTTGGGCCCCCGGGACTTCGAAGTCCCAATTGCACAAAGCCCGTGTTCGCGTCCGCGAAGCCCTCAAGAAGTTTTTCACTAGACATAGGCATAACGACAATCGCGCGGACGGGGGCTCCGCCGACAAAGCTCTTAGCCCGCCGGCACAAAACGATAATTTGCCTGCCGATGGCGACCGCGAGTCTAAACTGGACAACGGTCCTCGCAAACGCGAGCGCGCCATCCCGAGCTGGTGTGAACCGCTCGATGAAAAAGTAACCAACCCGAGCAAATGACTCTTACACGCGGCGAGCCTTGGCATCGTTCGCGCCCAGACCCGTCGTCCAACCGCGAACTAGCGTCTAACGAGCCTCCCTTTCGGGCCGGTCGTGTCAGCCGCTCTCGATTGGCTGCGGAAACGGGCGGGCGGAAGCATGAACTCGCGCTTGAACGCACGGTTGAAAGCCGCTTCGGACTCATAGCCCACTTCGGAAGCGATCTGCGCCACCGAATAACTGCTGGAGGCCAGCTTCTGCGCTCCCAACTGAAGTCGCCAGCGCGTGAGGTAGGCCATGGGAGCCTGGTTCAGGTAACGGCGGAAGCGCTCAGCGAGCACCGAACGTGACACCCCCACTTCGGTTGCCAGGGAAGCGATGGTCCATGGATGCGCAGGACTTCGGTGCATCAGCGCCAGCGCTTTTCCGACCTCCCCATCGCGGGCGCCGGCAAGCCAACCGGTTTGGTCGGCGGGCAGCTGCGCGATGTAGGCCCGCAGTGTTTCGACAAACAATACCTCTGACAGTTTGGCCAAGACGACTTCTCCGCCTGCGCGAGAAGCGCCGGCCTCATCAACAGAAAAGCGGATTGAGTTTTCCAACCACCTACCCGATGCGATGTTGCGAATGGTGACTTTGAACACAGGCGGCAGGCCGCTCAGAAAGACCTGGCTCAGTTGTGGGTCGCACGCCATGAAGCCACAAATAAATCTCGTAACTTCTCCACCGCCGCCGAGGCGCGATAGTTTCAAACCCTGGGCCACGACTCGAGCCACTTCCTTCGCCAAATCCACCGTCTTGGTTGGCGGGCCGTTTTCTATGATGTGCGGATCTCCATGGGGAAAAATCACGAGGTCACCGGCGTCGAGTGCGACGCGCTCCCCGTCCACTAGCCGGGCAGAAGCGTGTCCTTCCGTTAGCAAATGGTAGATGATGACGTGTCCTGCGCCTGGTGCGAGATAGGGCGCAACCGTGCGGGAACCTGGCGAACCGAGACTCCACGGGGAGGAAAATTCTCCGTTGTAGAACACGGCCCCCTGGAGCTTCACCACCTTCAACACTTCGGAAAGGACATCCACACGGCCTCCCGGCAAACCCCGCCAGACTCCTGAGCAAATCATCATACGGCAACTATGCTGTGAGCAAAAAAGGCGGACGCGCGGACAAGTATCGAGGCCAAAGCTGCGCCATAGTGAGGCGGTCGGGACAGGCGAACAGAGAATCGCTGGTCCTCGATTGATCAAATTTCGAGCCTAAGGAGATAGAGCAATGTCATCCCGTCAAGAAAAAGCAACCGCTGAAATCCTCGAACCCGCCTCGCAGGCTGAAAATACCGTCAACGGCGTCAATGTCACCGCGCTGTTCCAGACGGTCGAGGCCGTGAAAGTCAACCCGCTAATCGCGAAGTTTCGCTTCAACGTGAAAAATGAGTGGCTCGATGGAGCCCACAACCGCTCGATCATCAACGGATTTCACGGAGCCATGCAGGATATCGAGCGCTCCCAATCGTTCGAGCTCCATGCCGACGAGCACCCGATCCTTCTGGGCCGCGACCAGGGTCCGAACGCCGGGGAATATCTGCTGCAAGCCCTGGCCGCGTGCGTGACCTCAACCCTCGTCTATCACGCTGCCGCCCGAGGGATCGTGATCGAAGAGCTGGAGTCGACGGTCGAAGGTGACATCGACTTGCGGGGGTTCCTCGGGACCGACAAGAGCGTGCGCAACGGATTTCAAAATATCCGCATGAGCTTCGCTATCTGCGCAGACTTGAGCGACCAGGAATTGCAGGAACTCGCCAAGCTCGGTCCAACGTTCTCGCCGGTGCTCGACTCCCTCACCAAAGGGGTTCCCGTCACCGTTCAAGCGCAACGCATGAATAAGAAGTAGAAGGAAATTGAGGAGGAACCATGAGTACGACTGTACCGGAAATCGACGGCCTGAAGTCGCGGCTGAAAGAAACCTGGATGGCTGGAGACTACGACCGCTTCTCCCGCTATATGGAGCAGGGCGCACGCATTTTCTACGAACAACTCGACATTCCTTCCGGATGTCAGCTGCTCGACGTGGCTTGCGGCTCGGGTCAGCTCGCGCTGTGGGCAGCACGCGATGGAGTGCGCGTCACGGGAGTGGACATCGCGCCGAACCTGGTAGAGCGTGCCCAGGCGCGGGCCAGAGCGGAAGGTCTCAACGCTCGTTTCATGGAAGGCGACGCCGAAGCGCTCCCGTTTGAAGACGGCAGCTTCGATGTCGTAACGAGTCTGGTTGGAGCCATGTTTGCTCCGCGGCCGGACCTCGTGGCCCGCGAGCTGTTGCGAGTGTGTAGTCCCGGAGGCACCATCGCGATGGGAAATTGGACGCGCGAAGGATTCGTGGGGCGGATGTTCAAAACCTTCGCCAAGTTCATCGCTCCCTCCGGCATGCCCGCTCCGGTGCTGTGGGGCGACGAGACGGTGGTTCGCCAAAGGTTGGGCCACGGAGTTTCGGATCTAAGGATGACCCGACGCCACTACAACTTTACCTACCCCTTCCCCCCGGCAGAAGTGGTGGAGTTCTTTCGTCAGTATTATGGGCCCACCCATTGCGCATTCGCATCGTTGAATGAAGCTGCCGCCCGACAGCTCCGTGAAGAACTGGAAGCGTTGTGGTCCGCCCACAATCGCGGAGGGGATGAGCTCACGGTGGTCTCATCCGAGTACCTGGAAGTTATTGCAGTGCGAGCTTGAGGTTCAGAGGATCGGCAGTTCGAGAATCGTCAGCTCGTACGGACCATCTTCGTCTGAGCCAGCATTGTCGTTTCGGCGATAAAGGAGAAACCGTCATGTTACCGAGGAGACTTCGCTTCTGGTTGTTTGAAACCCTGTCACTTCAGACCATGCGGTACGTGCACGCGATTTCGCGACGCACGGCCACTGGGCTCGTGGCCCAGGTGTACGAAATGATCGAGGAAGACTTTTTCATTAATGGCTCGCTCACCAGTCGCTCGAAGGTACCGCGGCTGATGGCCGGCATCTGGACCGCCGGCCGTGAAAGTATCCTGGTGGACGACCACTTGGATCGCACCACCAAGGAGGCGATGAACGCCGCGCTGTCGCAGGTCAACGACTGCCCGTACTGCGGCGACATGTTGATCAGCCTTGTCCACGCCGGCGGCAAGCACGAGGCGGCCTCGTGCATCTTCGCCGAGAACGAGGCGCACATCTCCAACAGCACTCTCGGCAAGCGACTCTCCTGGGTAAAGTCAGTCGCGACCCCGGGGGCCAAAATGGACATGCCAGTCCCGTTCACGGCTGAGCAACTGCCGGAAGCCATCGCAGCCTTAATGGCCATGAGCGATATCAACCGCTTCAGCCACGTCGTGATGGATGGCTCGCCCGTGAGCGTACCTCTGGGGCTGCAGAGCGTCAAAGCTGCAGCCCTCCGGCTCTTTGGCGGCGAATTGAGAGCGACCCATCTCAAACCGCTTACGCCGGGACGCGCTCTACGACTGCTACCACCTGCCCCGCTGCCTACCGATATGCAGTGGGCTACGCCAAATCCTCGCATCGCGGATGCCCTCGCACGGTGGGCGGCCGTCGTCGAACTTGAGGCTTCCTGCGTCGTCTCGACGGAGGTTCGGGAGTTCGTTGTCCGCAATCTGCAACATTGGGACGGTGAACGGATGCCCCTCAGCCGCAGTTGGGTGGACTCGGAAGTCGCGGCGCTGACCGGGCAGGATCGGGCGATCGCGCGGTTGGCCCTCGTACTTGCGAAGGCACCCTATCAACTGGATGAGGCACTCGTTGAGGACGTCCTCCGTGAAGATCGCTGCGAAGAACGATTCATCCGCGTTCTGGCATGGGCGTCTTTTTCGGGCGCGCGTAGATTTGCCGAGCGTATCGCCGAAGCGGCAGCTTGTTCGTCTGAGCTCGATTACGCCTCATAATCTGCTCCCACAATTGGGTCCATGCCTCTCGCAAGGACCGCTCAGTTTGGCGATGATCGCCAGCCTGGACGTGAATAGCGCCCTCCGCAAGTGCCACCGCCCGGCCGACAATCGTTAGGCCTAAATCAGGCGCTTTTCTGCGAAAAGGAAGTTGCCGTTTTGCTTTCTGGACTAGTGCGGCAGAAGTCCGTACACGTCGAGTTCGCCCGGAACGGTTGTCGAAGACGTTACACCGCCGGTGTTGTTGCCTCGCGTGCCCACGTAGACCTTGCCGTTGGCTATCGTAGGCACGGTGAACTTCACCGCGTTGCCGGCCGCGTTACCTGTGCCTTGCGAACTGTTCCACAGCTCCGTGGCCAGATTTGTGGCGTCATAGGCATGAAGAACCGCAGGACCGCATCCATGCGACTGGTTTGTGCAATACTGCCCATTGTCCAGTGCCCACACGATACCGTTCGCGTTGCCATTCGCTGAAACCGAGGGTGTTGCGCCTGGAAATCCGAAGTTGGCAGCCGACTGCGACGACGCCGGCGTAATGAACAAATTCGTAGTGCTATCGAAAGAATAGGACAGTAGGGGACCGTTAACACCCGCAATGTAAAAGTGGTTGTTCCAAAAAGCCCCAGTCGCAAAAATAGCGCTCCCAATACTGAAGTTTTGTCTCGCGTTCGCGTCGCCCAGCCCCCCCATACTGTCGCCGTTCAAAAGATAAAGAACCATGTCCTTGCCACCGCCGATCACCAAGTGTTTGAGAGTCCCCGAAGTAAGGTTCAGCACGACCGCTGAACCTCCGGCACCGAAGTCACTATCAAGCTGTCGATCCAAATCCTGGTCCGTGGGAGTGAAATACGACGTGATCTTCAGCCCGCTGGACAATTGCAGGAACGAATCACCATAGTCGTTGTTGGGAGGAGTGGAGCTGTTCGCGTCAAAATAGGCGTTACCCGTGATCAAGTAGAGGTTGCCGCTCGAATCCGCCGCCGGAGCGCCTCCACCCATCCAGATGCCGCCAGCGCCGACATTCGGCGCCACGTTCAACACGCTCACCTGGGAGAGTGTCGACGCGTTGTAACCGATAACCCAGCCGTAATACGGATGGACGCCCCCGACGTCCTCGTGGGAAGCCCAGGCGATGTACACGATGCCATTCGCCAGCGCCAACCCGGGACGCTGGTTCTGCAGGCCTGGGTTGAACGTGTCCGTCGTGCTCCCGTCACCCGTGCCGGGGTATGTGGCTGAGATAGCAACGGGGCCGGAAAACTTCTCGCTACCCGTTGCCAGATCGATGGCGTGTAAGCGCTGGAAAAATGTCGGACCTGGAACGACGACGGATTTGGAGACAACATAAAGCGTATTCGTCGATGAGTCGATTACGGGCGTGCCGGTGACGCCTACTTCAGGGGTAATGTCTCCCGATGTGCCTCCTACGAGGAAGCCGGAGACGCCCGAGGGCACGGAAGTCTCCCCCGTGGTACCACCGTGCGCGGAGTCAATCAGATTGACATGCCATAGCTGCACACACGGAGAAGCGTCCGCGTCGAAGGCGTACAGACTTTCGTGCTGAGTGGCCACAAATACCACGTTGTGTTGCGCGCCGTTAATCGTAAGGTTCGCCACCCACAGCGGTTGTGCATAGATCGCTCCATCGGCGGTGCACGAGAAGAGCTTGCCAAATGTAGCGGAATTCACATTCGACAAGGTCAAGGCGTACTCGCTGGTGTTGCTGCCATCTCTTGCCAGATCGCTGTGATAAGTGAACACTCCCGCCAGGTTCGTTACAGCAAGGGTCGCACTGGCGGACTTGGTATTGTCAGCCTTGCTGGTTGCCGTAATGGTGTAGGAGCCAACAGTCGCGGAACTGAAGTTAGTCGTGTTTGTGGTTTGACCTGACAGCATTCCGCCTGAGGAAACTGTCCAGGATACGCCCGCACCCCCAACATCATTGGTTACCGTTGCCGTCAGTTGGACCAGTTGGGTTGTCGTCGCACCACCTCGCACCGGTGTAACGGAAACCGAGATCTGCGTCACCGTGAAAGTCAGGCTGTTGCTGGCCTGACCCCCAGCCGTGACCACCACGTTTCCAGTTGTCGCTCCCGAGGGTACCGTCACGGCGATGCTGGTTGCGCTCCAACTCGTCGCCGTTGCCGTAATCCCATTAAAGGTCACCGTGTTGGTGCCTTGTGCGGCTCCAAAATTCGCGCCGCTGATGGTTACCGGTGTACCTACGGCCCCCGTGTTTGGAGTGAGGCTCGTGATACTCGGCGGTGGCACGATCGCCGTGAAGCTCACGCCGTTGCTGGCCTGACCCGCGACGGTCACCACCACGTTTCCGCTTGTGGCTCCCGAGGGAACCGTCACGCCAATGCTGGTTGCACTCCAACTCGTTGCCGTTGCCGTAACCCCATTAAAGGTCACCGTGCTGCTGCCTTGGGTAGCCCCAAAATTCGCGCCGCTGATGGTTACCGCTGTGCCTGGAGCCCCCGTGTTGGGAGCGAGGCTGGTGATACTCGGTGGCGGTAACACGATCACCGTGAAGCTCACGCCGTTACTGGCCTGACCCGCGACGGTCACCACCGCGTTTCCGGTTGTGGCTCCCAAGGGAACCGTCACGCCAATGCTGGTTGCGCTCCAACTCGTTGCCGTCGCGGCCGTGCCGTTGAAGGTCACGGTGCTGGTGCCTTGCGTGGCACCAAAGTTCGTACCGCTGATGGTTACAGCGGTGCCCACAGTCCCCGTGTTGGGAGTGAGGCTCGTGATCCTCGGCGCTGCAGCAACCACCGTAAGGGTCGTTGAACCAGAGACAGTTCCGAATGTAGCGCCGATCGTTGTGGAACCGGCCTGTATCGTCGTGGCCATGCCAGACGCATCGATGGTCG
>Ga0306925_10003659_pt1 | contig 13698 bp, 18 predicted proteins | sample flu12Cox44000176_FD_203755 | JGI IMG/M metagenome (GOLD analysis project Ga0306925, IMG submission 203755) | Lab enrichment of tropical soil microbial communities from Luquillo Experimental Forest, Puerto Rico - flux8day.12C.oxic.44.000.176 (v2)... | ecosystem: Environmental > Terrestrial >... | reverse complement strand
GCGCGCCGTTTGAGATCGAAGTCGCAGCCGCACCCGAATGGCTACTTTCGGAAATCGAAAAGCTGGTGAATGAGCATGGGGGCGACAAGGGAGGCGCCCGAAGGGCTGAACAAACGGCATCACCCGGAAGCGACTTCGACGGTTTCGGCAATCGTGTTGATGGTCGCGAAAAGTATATGGCCGATCTGGTTTGGGCCGCGGTGATTGATCTTTGGCGCACTTCACCGACAAAGCCGGCCGAGCAAGAGCAGCGCCTTCATGCCCAGACGGCATATGCCATTTACGAACGCGGTGTCAAAAGCCGACTGGAAGGCACAGACAAAACCGACGCCCTCGAGCGCGAGGGTCGCGGGCCGTCGGCGTTCTGGCGAAAGTGGCGCGCTGCCATGAAGCAGTGGGATACGGAAGTAGCCGCCGAAGGACGCAAGTCGAAGCCTGACAGCACATCAAATTCCGATCCTGACTTCGAGGCTGAATCGGCGAAGGCAGAAGAGAAAGCCAAGACAGATCCGGACGGTGCCCTTTTTGAATACCTGACGATCCCGCAGATCAAGAACATGCCAGATCCGGAATGGCTGATCTTGGGATTAGTGATCGAGCAGGCGCTTGGCTTCATCTACGGACCACCGGGCTGTCTCAAGACATTCATAGCCCTAAGCATGGGCCTGTCGTTTGCGATGGGGATGCCGGATTGGTGGGGACGCAGAATACAGCGCCAGGGCGCCGTCATTTACATATCAAGCGAAGGACAATCCGATCTGAAATTCCGCATTCAGGCATGGGAGCAGAAAAATAGGGTGCTGTCGGATGACAGCCCATTCTACCTGATCCGGCAGACCATCAACTTCATGAATGCAGAGGATGTCGGAAAGCTGCTTGCCACGGTGCAGGCGATCACCGCCCTCGCCAACACCGAAATATCGGCTGTCTTCGTCGACACGGTCAGTCGCGTTCTGCCCGGCGCGGACGAGAACCTCCAGAAGGACATGACCCTGTTTGTGGCGGCCTGTGATGCCGTCAGGCAACGCTTCAAGGCCACCGTTATCGGCGTGCACCACACGAGCCGCAACGGCAACATCCGCGGCTCTACGGTCTTCCCAGGCGCGGGAGACTTCCTGATCGAAGTCAAACGGGAGGAAGGCGCAATGCTGGGCTCCATCAAGGCCGTCAAAATCAAAGCCGCCGAAGACGGTTGGGAGCAATTCTTCAAAGTCGAGCAGATCGAGCTCGGCGATATCGGCGGCAATAAGTCTTTGGTTGTCGAAGCAACCGAAGAAACCCCCAAAGAGACCGTGTCGGCATGGCCCGACAAGGAAACTTGCCGCAGGATCCTTAGCACAGCCAACGATGCGTGGATCAAAAAACAGCCTTGGTCGCCCTATCCGCAGACGAAGGCCCAGGGGCGCTACGCGCCGTCCGTCATCTCAGCCTCGTTCAAAATTGAGTATGGCGTGGCGGAACACATGATCGAGACATGGCTGATGAACGGCGTCTTGGGGATCGAACCTTATGACAGTCACACCAAGGCAAAGGGCATCAAGGTCACGGGATCAATCGATTGATGTTTGCGGAAGTCTGCGGAGGTTGGTCTCTAAGTCTTTGAAATCATTGTGCGGAAGTTCTGCGGAAGTACCGCGGAAGTTGCGGAAGTTAGCCTGCCAAGTCGTTGAAAACATTGCGGAGGTCAAAATGCGGAAGTGCGGAAGTCTCCCTCTATATGCGACTCCCGCGCCGCTTGGGCGGCGCGTACGTCGCAAAGGAAAGGCCAGCCACCAATGGCAAGGATGAAAGATAAAGCAACGCCAACTCGGGACGCTCGCCCTTTAGGTGGCGAGCGTTCCTGGGCGCGCACCAACGGCAGCTACATTGCTGGCCGCGCCTACGTGGACGGCGCGGAAATGACGGCATGCGAGATGGAAACCAAATGGGGCGCCGATCGCTTGCGGCTCCTCGTCTCGCCGGAGCTCCGCGAAAAGTTCGATCGGCAACGCTACCTCTTCAACCAGGCGATCTGGCACGGCGAGCTCGAAGCCGTGCGCCGCGAAGCCGGTCGCATGGTCAACGCCTGGATAGCTCTAGATCACGCTGCGGAGTCTGCTGGGGCGTTAAAATTATCCCGCGAGGTTTGGGAGGTCGCGCTTGCTGACGGCTCTGTAGCGGCCATTGTGTCCGATGATAGCCATGCCGCGCTTGTCAATGCCGAAGGGCGTCAAGTCGCAGTTTACACGCTCGAGGAGATCGGTCGGTTGCTGTCGGCTCATCCGCACATCGTGAAAACCAAGCAAGTCTTTCCAGGGGCGACAGTAACCGCGGTTAGGCGATCCGTTGAAAATCCGCTGAATGCGGTGTGGGACACGGCGCAGCCGCTCGATCCTGAGGGCCAACACAGTACTGAGAGAGACTTCACGGTTTCAGCGACCGCCCTGAGCGACACAGGATAGAATGGAACTTATGACAATGACACCAGCCATCGCACCTGCGGCGAGCTCGACTGCCTTCGCGACAGAAGGGCACTCTTGTTGCACCTTGTCCCTCTGTCAAAACCGGGATCGCGGAGGCATTTTCCGCCCTGTTTGCCTACAACGATTGAGGTTTCTGCGCACCGACTATCACTGCGCACAGGACTGCGTACAAACCTCGCTTGCGCGCGACGGCTTTTTGCGGTACGGTTCGGGTGTCGGTTAATTTGCGCCGACCTGCCCATGGCGGTCTTTGAACCGAGCGGGCTCTCCGGACACACGAGAGCAAAGCATCCATGGGCGCTATTTCACGCCGTTGCCAAGTTTGCCGACACCCGGAAAGGTGGAGGCTAGAGCTATTACGCGCTGGCGGCGCCTCCCTCGATAGCTTGGCAGAGAAGTTCGGCTTGGATCGCGACGCGATCTGGCGACATTGGAATCGCCACGTCAGCGTCGAAATGAAAGCTGGCTATCTGGCCGGTCCGGTGCAGTTGCAGGAACTAGCCGCGAAGGCGGCTGATACTGGCGGCTCGGTGCTTGACCATCTCCAAGCGGTTCGCACCGTCCTTATGGGCATTCTCGCCAACATGACAGAAGGCGGGGATGGTCGCGGTGCTGCCTATGTCGCCGGCCGTCTCACGACGACATTGGAGGTGATCGCTCGCGTCTCTGGCGAGTTGGGAGACTTGGCGAAGACCACAACGTATAACATCGGCAACGTCACCGCCGTGACGGTCCTGGCCGAGCATCCCCACTTCCTCCGCGTGCAAGCAACCTTACTGCGCGCGCTAGCGCCGTTCCCCGAGGCGCGGAACGCCGTAGTGACTGCTCTGCGCAGCCTCGACTCAGAAAACGCACAGGCAGCCACGGGGACGCCGGCAATCGGCAAATTAATTGAACATGCCGCCGCCTAGCCTCGCCGCTAAACTAGCGGACGCGCTAGCTGATGGCGGCTGGCGGGCGCGGGCGCGCCACTCGCAATTGCCCCCGTCCGGAAATTGGAATGGCTGGCTCATTAAGGCGGGTCGTGGCTTTGGGAAGACTTGGGTCGGCTCAAATTACACCAATGAGCTAGCCGAAGCGGGAACTGTCTCGCGTATAGCGCTTATCGGAGCGACAGCGGCCGACGTAAGAGACATCATGATTGAAGGTCCTGCGGGCATTTTAAGAACCGCGCCAAAATGGTTTGAGCCAACGTTTGAGTCTTCGAAGAGAAAACTCGCTTGGCCAAATGGTGCGATCGCCCATGCCTTTTCAGCCGAAGAGGCAGATCGACTGCGGGGTCCACAATTTGATTTCGGATGGTGCGACGAATTTGCCGCGTGGCAAGGCGCAGAGGCCACATGGTCCATGTTCGAATTCGCACTTCGACTGGGCGCTCATCCACGTTGGCTTGTCACAACGACCCCACGACCAATCAAAATTGTAAAAGAACTATTGGCTCGACCCGATGTGGTCGTCACGTCGGGAAGTACTTTCGAAAACGCTGATAACCTAGCGCCGAGTTTTTTGGATGCGATCAAAGCTCGATACGCCGGCACTCGTTTAGGTCGGCAAGAGCTAAACGCGGAGGTTCTCGACGACACGCCCGGCGCGCTCTGGTCGTGCATCAATATCGATCAGAACCGCATTCGGCCGGACGAGGTCCCGACTTTGATCCGCATAGTGGTGGCAATTGATCCGGCGGTCACTTCTAACGAGGATTCCGACGAAACCGGCCTCATCGTTGCCGGAATGGATCAACGCCGTCACATCTACGTGGTTGAGGACGGTTCCGGAATTTACAAACCCCACGAGTGGGCGCAGCGGGCGATCGCGCTCCATCGCGCCCGGCAATGCGACCTTATCGTCGCGGAAGTCAATAATGGTGGCGAGATGGTCGAGTCGACATTGCGCGTGCTCGACGCAGAAATTCCCTTCCGAGCAGTGCACGCCTCACGCGGTAAGCTGGCTCGCGCCGAGCCGATCGCGACGAAGTACGAGCGCAACGAGGTTCACCACGTCGGTGTTTTTCCACAGCTTGAGGACCAAATGTGTGCGTTTACGACAGACTTTGATCGAAAGAGGTCGGGCTACTCGCCGGACCGGATGGACGCGTTGGTATGGGCCTGCAGCGATCTTATGACACCAGTCATCGACGACGACATCGGTGGCATTATTTCCGTTCCGAACTGGCCTGCAAAACTATGGTGAGTCCGCTGGCAGTCGAGCCGGAAGCGGCCCCCCCGGAGCTCGTCGCCCGGCTTTCGACGCGATGCTCGAAGAGGCGATTCGACTGTGCAATGCTGTGTCAGGGCATTTCCGAGTCTATGATGGGAATGGGTTTCCGCTCGCCGCGGTGCGGGGCGACTATGCGGCTTTCTACTCCGCGGGCTGCAGGTTCGAGTCCTGCCGGGATCGCCATAGTTTTTTTACATCAATGATTCCAATAGCTTACATACATGTTGTCTAACCTTTTTATGAAGGTTAGACAACGACACTCGAAAACTACGCACATCCCCAGATTGTTTCTGGTTTAATCCTCAACACAAGCGCATTTGGCGCACCAGCGCGGCTATTGAGCCGGATGCTCGACTGTTTCATCGCAATCGGCGGCGTAGCTGCTCGATGAGGCTTGATTTTCCATCTTGCCGGGCCGGCTCCCGAGATGCTCGATTGAAAGTCAAACAAGAAAGACACAAAGCATGACAACGCCGGGATGGGGAGCTGTCGTACAGGGCGAGTCTGCCGACTTGGCAGATTGGGCAAATACATTGAAGCAGCCGTTCGATCCGTGGGTTGAAATGCACGGGAAAGATATGGTGCTTCGATCTTCTTCCCTAGATAATTTGCCGACAGCAATTGATGTTCGCGACCAGGCGATAGCGCATATCGAGCGACTAAATGGAGCCGTCGCCTTGTCTCAAGGAGCAAAACCACTCCTGTTCGGGGGCGTCATCGAGATCGCGCCTGACGGTCAGCTTCATCGTACCATGTTCCTCGAAGCTGCCTTGTACGAAGATCGCGATAGGTTTGGTGCCATAGGTACGGTGCTTGGAGTTGACGGCAAAGCCAGCCATCCCGGTCCGCAACCGTCCGAAGTACAAATCTGGACCGAAATTGCCGAAGACGATGACTTGCTCGACGATGCTTTGATCTACTTTGGCAGATCAGCCGATTGGTTTGATATCTATAAAGCGTTGGAAAGCTTGATTATGAAGTTCGGGGGAGAAGGGGCGTTTGTCTCAAAGGGTTGGGCGCCAGCAGACGAGATCACCCGCCTCAAACGGACCGCAAACGCGGCTCGGCATGCGAAGCGAAAGTACAAGCCACAGCCAAATCCGATGAACGTCAACGAAGCACGTCTGTTACTCGGTCAACTTCTCCGACGAGCATTCGGTGAGGCCAAGAAGAGCACGAACTCGACCTGTTTCGCGCCGCCTGCGACATGGGATTGGAGGGACTGGTGAGCAAGCGACGGGATCGGCCTTACCAGGCGGGTCGGTCGAAGTATTGGGTCAAGGTGAAGAACCGGAAGCATCCGGCGATGAGCCGCGTACTGTAGCGTGCGTTTCCCTGCCAGCCGCAAGCTGTAGCGGCTTGCCGACGGCCGCAAGGCTGGCGCATCCTCCCGCCATGGGCACCAAATCGCGCGAGAGCATGTTCGGCCCTTCCGTCCGGGCCTCGGCTGAGCGAGCCGCCGCTGCCCGCAAGGAAGCCGACCGCCTTGCCTGCGAAGCGTGGAACACGCGCATGCTCGGCTATCGCGGTCCGGCGCAGCCGTCGCCGACGCTCGGCGATGCCCTCAATGCTGGTTACCTTTATCTCGAAGTGCGATGCCTCGGCTGCGACACGCACCAGACCGTCGCGCTCGACATCGTGCGCCGACCGAAGTCTACGCCCATCCACGGTACCGGAGGCGATTCTTGCTCTTAACGCCACCAATATGCGACCAACTTTCAGGTGATGTCTATTGAATACTCAGTAGTTTACGCCTCAGGCTGCTGCCGGCATGCAATTGAGTTGCGCAGCTTTGTTGCTGCGCTTGTCCTTCCTCACTCGACTTTTCGGCTTTGTGAGCAAAAGGATCTCCTTCTGACGCGCCAAGAGCCGACAAATCAGCTCGGTCCAGATAAGTGATCGTTTGGGGGCGAGTGGTGACCATCTTGCCGATGGCCGAGTGGGGAATACCTTGCTCTGCCCAGAGCCTCGCGAGCTTGATGGTCAGAAGTTTAGATCCGGCGTCTTCGATATCTTGATCGTTAGAAACAGCATGGACACCGATCTTTGCATCGACTCCAAAATATCGCTTCGTTCCAGCAAAAAAAACATCCGCGCAAACGGAGCTGCATTCGCCGCCGACATAGACGGTAAGCTTTTTGCGGCGTGTAAGATCTGCGATACGGAGGCCCTCCTCGAGAATTCCCCCATCAGAACTTAGATCAAAACCAACGATGGCTTCTTTTCCTCTGAAATGCGCGTTTAACCGCGAAAAATCACCTTCGTAAATGTCACCGCGCAACCGCAAGACCATCCCTGAGCAGGTCTGCACGCGTCGTATTTCAAGAGCGGAGCATGTGGCGGGCAGCACGACACTCAGCAGCGTGCACACGATGCGCCCCAAAACCAACATGCCACTCTCCCGGTGATCCTGAGCAATAAGTGCGGTAGGAAATGCGCAGCGTTGCCTCTTCGCGACGTCGGCATTTGATCCAAGTCAAGGGAACCTGTTGGGTATCAATCTCTCGCCAAGGTACAGGGGGGATGGCGCATTCGCGCAGGTTTGGCCGTCTTTGGATCAGCTCCGATCTACTCCAATAATCAGACGTATCGGCGTCGAGTACGGCTGTCAGTGGCCGTTACGTTAAGCGTCACGCTAAGCCTCTTGCGATAGGCACTCTGCCTGCACGCCGGCGAGCAAAACCGGGCGCTGGATCGCTCCGGCTCGTCCGATTTACCGCATCGCTCGCACGTCTTGCGCGGTGCAGGTGCGATTTCGCTATGGTCGCGCCCATGAAAAAACGGGGCTGCTTACGTGCGAATTATGTCCACGTACTCGGAGGCGCGACGAGTCGACGGTCGTACCCCGTACGAGATCAATCCGCCCGCCTCGGGAAACGCTCTGCTTCCGTAAACGATCGGCGGCCGGGTCGTTATGGCGCGCTCGGCGATTTGCCGACGATGACTCGCCAGCAATGCACCTTCCAGCGAGAGTAGGCGGCGTGCGCCAGTGTCCATGGCGGCTTCGACGCCGACCGACGCCTGCATCGGGTTTCACTGGAGCGAGGATTGGTTTCGTAGACGGGACAACACGGAAAGCTGCCGCTCCATTGTGAATATCGGTTCACAGAGGAACACGGCAAAAAAGTCGGGAACATCTGGGCACGAGGCTACTTACCTTTCGTCAAGTCTTGCGGCGGCTAAAGGAGGAGAGCCGATGAAACGCCCATTGATAGTACTTGCTGCGATCTGCGCTGTATCCATGAGTTTGCCCGCTTCTGCCATACCAATCGCTCATCTGGCGCCGCCCAGCGCGACAGAATCCGGCGTTGTGTCCGTACACTATGGCCATCATTATCATTATGGCTGGCACCATGGTCGAGGCCATCACTATGGCTGGTGGCGTGGCCGACATCACGGATGGAGGTAGAGCGCGGGTGCATTTCCTGCGAAAAAAAACATCCAGATGAAGAGCGGGAGGAACCGGCCAAGGATGAGGCTCGCAAGAAGATAATTGAGGAGTACGCAAACTCCCTTCGAGAACTCATCCTCCACCAAAAGGGCGCGGAGCCCGAAAGCTGCGCGCGGTCTGTGCCAGCATTGCGCCTCTACTAGCGGCCCACCTTGTTGGGGGCTCCGCTGGATCGGGGAACACCGCGGGGGGCTTCGCGTTTATTGTATCAAGCAAGAATGAGCCGGCTAGGCTTAACCCTACCTAACCGGCGTTAGCCGAGCGGTGATCGTTCCCCATTGCCACCGCTTCGGCCCGCGAGGTCCGGAGAGTGTCAGAGTAGTCCGGGCCTCGTTTGCCTGTAGGACGGCTTCCGTGGATGGCATCGGGAAAAGTAATCATGCCTAAGGTGGCTGCTGGCGCAAAGCGCGCTGATAGACGGTCTTTGCATGAGCGCCACCGCCTAGAAGTGCAATTGCGGCAATGGTTGGCCCAGTCGGCACGCTCCCATATTTCGGTGGCTGGTGAACTCGCCGCGACAATTGCGCACGAAATTAACCAGCCATTGGGTGCCATTCTTACCAATAGCGAGACGTTGGAGGCGGTGCTGCAATCGCCTGCGCCGGACTTGATGGAAGTGAAGGAAATAGCTGCCGATATCGGGCGCGACAGTCAACGCGCAGCCGACGTTATCCGGCACCTGCGAAATCTCTTGAAGAAATCGTCGCCTGTTGTGTAGCCCGAACTATGTCAGCTTTCGTGGCGGAAATGCGTTGGCTACCGCGAGCGCGTTGTGCTCGTTCGTTTCCAGGGCAATCTTTTGAGCAAGCATGATATCAGCCGCTACTAGCCGGCCAGTCGGCAGGAAACACCAAGCCACTTTGGGTCGGCCTGCGTCGTCGATCTCATAAACATTCGTCACATTCCGGTTGGTCATGCGGTTATATATCCGATATCGTCTCCGGCTGTCGCAACCGACGACTTCAAAATAGTCCTTATCATCAAACTGGGCTCGTTGATCTAGCGAGAGCCATTCTCGCAGAAGCCGCCTGCCACGAGCTTCCTTGGTGTTTTCGGCAAAGAAGTTCCGGTACAGCTCGCGTACTGCATCCGATCTGGATCGGCGAACGAGGAACATGCCCTCAACCGCCAACGAGGCGAGGAAAAAATAGAGTTTCTTCAGCAGTCGGATCGAACGACCTAACCTGGGAAACTTCGCCTGAAGCGGTGCGGACGGCAGCGGTAAAGCCAAGGCGCGTTAGCTCCCGAAACCGCATTTCCGCCTTTGCCAGTGCTAGTGCGTCATTTGGGTTGAAAGGATGGCGACTGTCGCCGGTGTGGTCCATCACGATCTGGATCGCCATTATCGTCCTCCCTAAGTGGCCGACTGGATCAAACGGATTGACATTGCACTTCCACAAGCCCGCTTGAGGCTTGACCTGAATCAAACGGTGCCGTCCGCGCGTCATTTGCGAGCTGCGCATTTCAAGTACGCACTACCACTGTGACTGACCCTGGCTCCCAACCCCCGAGCCGGGGCCGTTTGTTTTGCGCCCAGATCAAGGCGCGGTCCTGCGCACAGCGCGTATTTTTCAAACTCCATTTGAACGGAACCGGCGTCCCCGAGATTGTTGGTCGGGTGTGGAGCGATCCGATGCGTAAAATCATCTCACGGCTTGATGAACAGCAGCGCGAAGCCCTGGGTGAATTTGGCACTGCAGTATTTTCGGCGGGGCTTGTAGTTGCGGCCCTCAAAGGCTTTGTTGATCTCGTGATGTGAGCAGTGGCCTGATAGTGGGGCGAGCGTCCGGTGAGCTTGATTTGGATCGACCATCGCGCGAACCAAAAGATACCATTATTAGTCTGGGCGGACGCAAATAAGGAGATACGAGATGGGCATCTTGAGCTGGATCATCCTTGGTCTGATCGCAGGTTTCATCGGAAGCAAGATCGTCAACAGGCAAGGCCAAGGCTTCTGGCTGGATATCCTGCTTGGAATTATAGGCGCGTTTGTCGGAGGCTATCTGTTCAGTTTCTTTGGCAAGGAAGGTGTGACAGGCCTGAACCTCTACAGCATGCTTGTCGCGGTTGCTGGCTCCGTGGTCGTGCTTCTGATTTACAATTTGGTCCGCCGCTCGGTTTGATTTTACTCCAGTAAGCGCAATGACCTAGCGGCTTCCTTCCCGGCTTGATCGGCAACAGGATGATTGGCCATGAATCGCCCTCAAGGCGTGCGAGGCCTGCTGATCTATTGCGCTGACTATCGCTGCAGCCATTCGCCCTTTTGGGAAGCCCCACTGACGCTTGCGCCAGATCAAGCCGCGCACTTCTTGGCTCCATACCCTTACGCTGGCCTTAGCTCGCTGGCCGCGACAACCTTCGAGCCTGGGCCAGTCCGGCGCGGCCCTCCTTGCGGCGGCACAAAGCCGCGCCCGGGCTCGACAAGCCAAGAGGCTCGGCTAGGTAGCGGGCCTCCGAAATCGTAAGAGGAGGTAGCAATGATGAGGTTGGTTGCAGTTGCGTTTGTTCTGGCCGTGGCTTCATCCGCTCAGGCCATTCAGCCCGCGCTCATTCAGCAGACGAACGATGTCGTCATCAAAGTCCGGGAAGCGTGCGGACCCGGTTTTCACATGGTCGGTGGTACGTGCGTAAGAACCCCCGCCCGCCGTGCGGCGAGCAGGTGTGCACGGGGAGTGACTTGCTGACACCAGTGATGGCTTCGGGTCGCTAACCGCTAGCGGCGGGTCGGCGCTGGATGAGTGTTTCGAATTGGCATGTTTGCCGAACCGCGCAAAGAGAAAGCGCGGAGCCCGAAAGCCCCGCGCCGACGATACTCAGGCCGGATTTGGCAGGCTACAGCAAAGAGCCGACGCGCGTACGGTCCCAGCCGACGTGCGATAGTTTTTCGGGTGATACCCGGACTCGCGTAGCATTTTCCTATAATTGTCACAGTCTACTGGTAGTAGCGCGGGAACAACGTCGGCCGTCCGGTGACGTAGCTGCGATTTGCGTAGCCACCGTAGCCGGGGTAGGCAGTGCCCCAGCCGCCGCCGTAGCCATAGTCGCCGCCGTAGTAGCGCGGGAACAACGTCGGCCGTCCGGTGACGTAGCTGCGATTTGCGTAGCCACCGTAGGTGGGGTAGGCAGTGCCCCAGCCGCCGCCGTAGTAGGGCTGGCCCCAGCCGCCACCCAATCCGGAGTAGCCGCCGCCGTAGTAAGGCTGACCCCAGCCCCATCCGGTTCCAGCAACTGCCGCAGTGCCCGCCGCCACGGCAGCGCCGCGCGCCACCGGATGACCATAGTAACCGCGACCGTAACCGCCAGCGTAGCGCCCGCGATAGGCACCGCGATACGCGGCGCCACGGCCCGCAACGCCAACGGCACCACCTCGGACACCCGCCGCGCGAACCCCTCCGCCGGCACGGGCTCCGCCACCACGGTAAGCGAGCGCATCATCAGGAATGAAGGCCATCCCCATAAGGAGGGCGGCCGTGAGACCTACAAAGACATTACGCAACATTGGTTCCTCCTACGGATGTCCCTGCCGACAATTACGGTAAGTCGAGATCGCGCGCGAAGGTTCCTGGATCAACGCCGGGGCGGCCATGCCCGAGCCCGGCTGCCTCATCAAACATGAAGCCGTGCCCAAATGCGGGAGCTTTGAAGTCCGGTTTTCGGACGGCAGCTCCTCGCGCTATTTCTACTGGGACGACATCCCAGGCCGCCGCTTAAATCCGGACCAGGTTGACAGCGAGAAGGCTCTGGAACGGGCAACGGCGATCGCTAGGGCAGAGCGGGGATCGGCGATGACGGCGCCCAGATGCCCAGGGTGCCCGAACCTTGCGTGATGCCGCCGTGAGAGCGGCCCATTGTCGCCCACAGTCCGCAATATATCCTCCTTAATGATGTCAGACCTGTAGGTCCGATGGGCGACGACGTTAATCGAGATCATAAGGGCAGCGAGCTAGCGCGACCGCGTTGGATGCCTTTATGGCTGTTCCTTCTTATCGCTGTCTCCCTAGCCTGGGCGGCCTTTTGGGGGAATAATCGTCGTGAGAAGGATTCCCCTCAGGTAGCCGCCGTCCAGGCCAAAGCCGAGTCCTCAACATCGTCCCAGAACGATAAAGGCGAGACCGCAGGTGCCCTGCAGCAACAGATCACCGAGCTGCAGCGGCAGGTTGGCTCACTTGCTGCTCGTGTGGATAGTCTCGAAAAAGGGGCTCCGAAAAAGCGAAGCAGTCCGCACTAAGCTCGATTGCCGCTCGGACTCGCATGATCGGCCTCGGTAGCCTATCTAAAGGCCATGCCACCGTTTGAGTTCTGCATCCCCACAGTCGGGACCAAGTTTCCGTCAGGTCCGGAATGGCTTCACGAGATCAAGTACGACGGATACCGCCTGCGGCTTGAGCGCGACGGCGACCGCGTCCGCCTGATCACGCGCGGCGGCTACAACTGGACCGATCCGTGGATCGTGGAAGCGGCGCTGAAGAACCGCGTCAGGCGGTTCGTGATCGACGGCGAGGCGGTGGTGCTCGGCGTCGACGGCGTCTCCGACTTCGATGCCCTGCACTCCGGCAAACAGAACGACGAGGTCCAGCTCTACGCCTTTGACATCCTCGCGCTCGACGGCGACGATCTGCGCGGCCTTGCCGATGCGCAAGACCAATCTCGCGCGGCTATTGGCGCGGCGTCCCGACGGCATCTTCGCCGCGCCGTTCGAACAGGGCGAGATTGGGCCTGACCTGTTTCGCGCCGCCCGGTGCGGCTCTATGCGGTTCGCTCGGCCTCGTTTTCGACCGAGACAACCCCCGCCGTGGGCGAAATGCCACTTCCGCTCCCCGATAAGCCTTCCATCGCGGTTCTGCTGTTCGAGAACATGAGCGGCGACCCCGAACAGGAGTACTTCGCGGACGGGATGGTTGAGGAGATCATCACCGCGCTTTCACGGTTCAAGTCGTTGTTCGTCATCGCGCGCAATTCGAGCTTCACCTACAAGGGTAAGGCTGTCGATGTTAAACGGATCGGACGCGAGCTTGGCGTGCGCTATGTCCTTGAGGGGTCCGTGCGCAAGGCATTGGGGAAGGTTCGGATCACAGGGCAGTTGATTGATGCTCAGTCGGGCGCGCACATTTGGGCGGATAGGTTCGAACGCGACCTGACGGACGTTTTCGCGCTTCAGGACGAAGTGTCGGTCGCCGTTGTCTCAGCCATTCAACCAAGATTGCTTCAGACAGAAATCGCATTGGCGGAGCGCCAGCGACCGGAGAACCTCACCGCCTATGATTTTTATCTCCGCGCGGTGCCGCAGCTTCACCTGGCGACCCGCGAAGGGATGGCCGAGGCGCTCAAGCTGGCGCATCGGGCTTTGGAACTCGACCCACGGTTCGGCTTGGTCGCCGACTTGGCAGCTCGCTGCCACTTGCGGAACGTTCTTTGGGGCTATGCGAACGATCCTGAATTCGAGCGCGAGGAAGCACTTCGGCTTGTTCGTCTGGCCTTGCGTGTCGACGATGGTGATCCGGAGACGCTCGCGACGGCTAGCGCGGTCTCGGCGTGGCTGGTTGGCGCTAGCGAAAGCGAGATAGAAAT
>Ga0306925_10003656_pt1 | contig 13702 bp, 8 predicted proteins | sample flu12Cox44000176_FD_203755 | JGI IMG/M metagenome (GOLD analysis project Ga0306925, IMG submission 203755) | Lab enrichment of tropical soil microbial communities from Luquillo Experimental Forest, Puerto Rico - flux8day.12C.oxic.44.000.176 (v2)... | ecosystem: Environmental > Terrestrial > Soil... | reverse complement strand
GTTGCCGCCGAGCGGCCGGTTCCGGTCGAGCCGGCGCCGGAGCTTCCCTTTGAGCGCACTGCGGCCGAGGCCAATGCGGAAGCGAAAAAGGACGAGCTCAGTCTTGCTATTTACGACGCAGCAATAAACCAGGGTTATGCCGACATTCCGAAGGAGGAAATCGGCCGCATCGCCGACAAGATGATGGCGGCAACACCGGAGCAAGCGGCAAAAATCTTTCGCGATTTCCAGATGTCGCCGCGCCAGGTCGCCGACGCGCCGACGCATATCGAGCCGCCGGCCGAGCCGCTGCCGGTCCTGGTATCGCCGATCGAGGACATTCGCGCGCCGGATTATCAGGCGGCGGTTCGTGCCGACATCGACCGCGAGCTCGCCAGGGTGCCGCCGCATCCCGAGCCAAGGTCGCTCGGCGAGATCGATAAGGGCGCGGCACCGACCCATTTGCCGGAACAGCACGAACTTTATTTCAATCTCGACCAGCATACGCGCATGGTGCCGATTGAGGATCTGATTTCATCAAAGACGCCCGAGGAAAATGCCAAAGGCGCTGCCAATGGCGCAAAGCGCATGGCGGCATCCGCTGCCGGCGAGATCGGGCGCCGGGCGCCAATTACGGTGCGGCCATTGCCCGACGGCAAATATCTGGTGCTCGACGGCAATGGCACACTGACAGCCGCGCAAAATTACGGCTGGCGGCACATGCCGGTTAAGCCGGAAGTCAGTCAGATTTCGGATTTGGGAAAGCCTTCGCGGGCGGCCATTGCGGGCGAAACCGGCTTCATGGCGCCTGGCATGAAATCGGAAAGGGCCATTGAGCCTTCCGGCGCCTCGATCCAGCCGACACCCTTGGACCAGGCTTCTATGCGCAGCCCGCCATTGGGTTCGTTGATTAGCCGACCGATCGAGCCGTCCTTAACGACAACCGGCCCGAGAAAAACATTCGGCGAATTTAATTTGGGAGACATCGATACTGGCTCCAATAAGAAAATAATGCAGGGGACTAATGATTACAAGGCTTTACTTGCCAAAGCGGAAGAAAACAAGCCGCTAGTCGACCAGGCGCTACAGGAAATAGTCGATAAAGTGCCCGGCGTTTATTTGCACAAAGGCGGTGCCAGGGTCAAAAAGGAAAGCACAATGGCGGCCAAAGTCGCCGCCAACGCCAAAGAGGGCCGATCGCCGAATGATTTGGGCGATTATCTCGGCGCCCGCATTGTCGGCAATAATCCCGACGCATTAAGCGAAGTTGCCCAACGGTTGTTAGATACCGGCGCGGTGATCGACGACGAGAATTTTCTCGAAACCGGCAAGGAGAATTATTTCGCGCGGCACATGCAAGTCGCGCTCGATGACGGCACGTCGGTCGAGGTTCAATTAGTTCCGAAGCCGATCGCCGAGGTTCAAGACGAGGCGCACGACATACGCGATCCGGTCAAGCGGCTTAAAAATTCCAAGGATCCGTCGGAGGCCTTATTATACAAAGAAACGATGGCCAAGGCGGCAAAGGTATTTGCCGATCCCTGGGAAAAAGCCGCGCCGATATGGCGCCGTCCGACCGAGCGCATTGCCGGCGTTGCCGTCCGCGACCGCGATACCGGCCAGGTTTGGTCTGCGCCGAACGTAATGCACGTCGATATGTATAATCGCGCCGCCAAAGATCTCGGCATGACCTATGAGCAGGCTTTTAACGCCAGGGCCAGAAGCGGCAACCGCGGCCGCTTTGATGAAGGCTTTACCACCAATACCGGCCGTTACGTCGGGCGCAGCGAGGCTGCGGACATTGCACAGCGCAGAGGCCAGGCCGTCGAGATCCGCGCCAAGGGGCTCGATGCCGGCGATCTCAAGCCGATCGAAACCGAACTGCCGCACGGCCTGGCGACGTTCTCGCCCTACGAGCTCGGCGTTGATCCTAACAAATTCCAGTTCAAGGCCGGCGGCGATGAGGCCGGCGTTACCGATCGTTTGAAGGACGTTAAGACTTGGGATCCGATCAAGGCCGGTACGTCAATTGTCTGGATCGACAAGACCGGTAAGCCGTGGATCGTCGACGGCCATCAGCGGCTCGGCCTGGCACGACGCATTGCCGCCGAGGATCCGGCGCAAAACCCGCAAATGCTGGCGATGACATTGCGCGAGGATGAAGGATATACGCCGGAAAAGGCGCGTGCGGTCGCGGCGCTTACAAACATTGCGCAAGGCACCGGCACCGCGATCGACGCCGCCAAGGTGCTGCGCGATCATCCCGAAATGGCCGGCGATCTGCCACCGCGTTCCGAGCTCGTCAAGCAGGCGCGCGGCTTGGTCAACCTGTCGCCGGATGCTTTCGGCATGGTGGTTAACGACGTTGTGCCGGCGAACTATGCGGCGATCGTTGGCCGCCTGGTGCCGGCCGATCCCGAAATGCAGCGGGCGATTATTCAATTGCTCGTCAAGACCGATCCGGCGAATGCGGTGCAGGCCGAGGCAATCGCGCGCCAGGGCATTGAGGCTGGGCTCGCCAAGGCCGAGGCTGGCAAGCAGATCTCATTGTTTGGCGATCAGGAGGTGGCGCAAAGTCTTTACACCGAACGCGCCAAGGTGCTCGACCGTGCGCTTAAGACGCTGCGGCGCGACAAGGCCGTATTTGGTACGCTGGTCAAGGAAGCCGAAACTTTGGAAACGGCCGGTAATGTGCTGGCCAAGGACATCAACGAGCAAAGGGCAATAGCCGATGGTCAAGCGCTCCAAATCCTCCAAACCCTCGCCAATCGCGCCGGGCCAATTTCCGACGCCCTCAGGGCCGCCGCCGGTAAAGCCGGCACCGACGGATATGCAAGCGCAACCCGCGAGTTCGTCCAAGCTGTCCGCGAGCTTCATGCGTCAGGCGAGCTCGTTCGCGCAGCAAATAGCCTCGAACGAGGCGCAAGCCATGTTGGCAGCGAAAACACGGCAGACATTATCGACCGCGGATTTGCCGCCGAGTCTAGTGAGCCCGCCGCCGTTGATGCCGCCGAGCAACAGGTAAGGGACGCGATCGATCGCGGCAAAGCGACGCCGGCATTTGAGCCGGGCGCCGAGGGCAAGCCGCAAGCCATCATGTCCGGCATGGAGCCATCGGCCAGGCAGTTAGCGGCGGCGCGGGCCGGTCCGCTGCGTGCTGGCGTGCCGCAAGAGGAGCCCGGCGAATTGTTTGGGCCGGCGCACGTCGCTATGCCCGATATGTTCTCTGATATCCGTGGTCAACCGCAGAGTTTTGCCGACGCCATGCGCGAGCTCGACCAATACAAGATTGCCGCTGATCAGATCGCGGCTTGTGCCGCGTCGGAACAACAGGCCGCCTGATGGCTGACGTTGCCGAATGCCTTGGTAAGCTCGTTGCCGCTCGCGTCATTAGCCAAGCGGTCGGCGACCAGGCGCTCGATATGTTTCGCGCCTCGAAAGAGGAATACCGCAGGGGCATGGGGCCAGCGAGCTCCGATGCCGCTGCGGCGCTCGAGGCGGCAAAGAAGATGCGCGAAACCGCCGCCAACAAGCAGCTTGCAATTGCTCATGGCGTTAAAGCCTGGCGCGATACCGAGCGCCGCGTGATCGAAGATCCGCGCGGCGGCATGCTGCAAGTCAATGCAATGAATAGCAAGGATACATTGTTGGGCGATCCGCGCTTGAACGATTTGCGCCGCAACGATCCGCATCATCCGATTTTTGTCGCCGGCAATGTCGATGAGATTTTCAAGCAAACCCGCACGCAGCTTTACAACATGCTGCAACCCTATATCGAAAAATTCAAAGGCGCCGGCGCGGCAATGGCGCCCGATGTCATCCGCGAGATCAAGGGCGTCGATACCGGCAACAAATGGGCCAAAGGATTTGCTCAAGCCTGGAAGCCAATGCACGAAAAAGCCGAACAGATGGCGCGCCTGGTCGGCCGGCAATTTGAGACGAATGAACATTGGGACAATCCGCAACCCTGGACCAGCCGGCGTGTCGCAAAGTTCTCACAAGACGAATTTCTCAAAGACACCCACGGCTGGCTCGATAGCGGCGGCGTCAAGCTGATTGACAAGGAAACGCCGCCAAGCGCCGCGACGTTATTTGCGCCGGCGCGACCCGGTTTTTATGCGACGCCGGCGCGCACCGACGACATTCTTAAAAAAGCCTATGCCGACATTGCCTATGAGGGCGGCGCCGATAGTCCGTTCTCGTCGCAAATGCGCACATTTGAATTTCAGCCCGGCGAGGCCGGCGCTAAGGCTTGGCTAGAAATGCAAGGCAAATACGGCGTCGGCAATGAAATCATGTCGATGCTCGATCAGCACATTGATCACATGGCGAAGGAAATTGCGCTGCACAAAATATGGGGACCAAATCCGCGGGCGTCGTTCGAGGCCGCGATACGACTGGCCAAGGAAAAAAACCCGGTTCAGGCGCCGGCGGCAACACGGTTCTTTCATAGCGAAAGCGCGGCGCGCTATACATTCGACGCGCTGGCCGGCAATAGGGGATCTTCCGTCGGCAATGTCGGCAACGAATTTTGGGGCCGATTTGGCGCCGGCGTGCGAGCCGTGGTCGGCGCCGCCACGCTGCGCAATCTGCCGATCAGCATCATTCCGTCCGATAGCGCAATGGTATTTCTCGGCACGCAACATGATGGCATGTCGTCAATCGATGTGTTCAAGCATACTTTCTATGGCGACATGACCCGGCAGGAAGCGGCGCATTTACAGATTGCGGCGCATTCCTATACCGATTTTGTTCAGAACAAATATCGCCGCTATGAGGACGAGCTCAACGTGTCGGGCATGGCGCGCGCGGTGCCGAACTTCGTGGTACGCGCGACCGGCGCGAATAAGTGGACCGAGAACGTTCGGCTTGGTTCGCAACTTTCCTATTTCCACCAGCTTGCCGATATGGCCGATCGGCCTTTTGACAAATTGGATCCGGCAATTCGTGACAATCTGTTAGGTCAATACGGATTTACGCCGGAAGATTGGGACAAGATCAGAAACGTCGCGCCGCATGTCGCGCCGAACGGCGCCCATTACGTTAATCTGCCCGAGCTTAACAAGGTCGATCCCGATCTAAACGCACGCTTGCAGCGCATGGTCAGCGAGCGCTCGAGCTATATCGCGCACCAGCCCGACGCTCGCACCCGCGCGATTGCAATGGGCGGCGCGCAGCCTGGCACGATCGGCGGCGAGGCGCGAATGGCCGCGGTGCAATACAAGCAATTCGGGCTCGAGCGCATGTCGACGCATTTAATGCGCGTGCTCTATGAGGGCTCGGGCAGCGATCGGGTCAAGCGCGGCCTGGCGTTCACATTGGCGAGCCTGGGCGCCGGCGTGGTATCGTTGCAGACTGCGGAGATCCTCGCCGGCAAGAACCCGCACAATATGGACGATCCGAAATTCTGGGTTCGCGCCTTTGTCAAGGGCGGCGCCGGCGGCGTTTATAGCGACATGCTCGCCGACTTGATAATGGGCGATCAATACGGCGGCCGATCCGGTCCGGCATTTGGTTTCTTTGGCGGCGCCGCCGGCGGCTTGGCCGGCGATATTGCCAAAAGTGCGTGGTCGCCGTTTCGCCATGAGATCTTCGACCAGGAGGGCAATCGGACCAGCCAGGGACCGGGCAACGAGATCTTCTCGAGCTTACGGCGCTGGTCGCCGAATACCTGGTACACCAAGCTCGCGGTCGATCGGCTGCTTTGGGATCAGTTGCAGACGCTTCTCGATCCGCATTACCGTGAGAGTTTCCGCCGTGCCGAGCAATATGCCAGCCGTCGCGGCGGCGGCGGCTATTGGTGGGCGCCAGGCGAGGCAACGCCCCCGGCGCTGCAATAGGGTGCGTTGCCGCTGCGATAGTCATCGCCATGCTAGCCGGCGATGCGCAAGTTACTCGCCGTCATAGGGCTTTTGGCGGGCCTCGTCGGCACTGCTTTGGCTCAGGCGCCGCCGCCGGTGCCGGCATTGCCGGACACCCAGCGCATTACCTCTTATTCGCTGTCGAGTTCGTTGTGCAATTGCGCTGTCGGTTTTGCGCTTTATGGTGATGGGACCGACGCCGACAATTGGATCAAGGTTACTATTAACGGCGCGGCCTATCTGTCGACCGATCCGGCGCATGGCTGGTTCTTGTCGAGCCCGTCGGGCACGGTCGGTTCCATTGCATTGCCGATTACTGATGCGATCCTGCACTTCACTAATCCGCAGAGTGGCGCAGTGCAGATCATTGGCGCCAGGCGGCCGCGGCGACTATCGCAATTTCCCGAAAACCGCGGCGTTGCCGCGCGCGATCTCAATCAAGCCTTGACCGACATTGTTGCCCAGAACCGCGAAAACTGGGACTTGGTTCGCAGTGGTGGTGGCGGTGGCGGTGGCGGTGGTGGCAGTTTGACCATTGGCGTCACTCCTATTATCGGCGGCACCAGCGGGCAATGCCTCAATATCAACGGCAGTGTGTTGGGGCAGATGATTTGTGGCGGTGGCGGCGGCAGCAGCACCATAGTTCTCGGCACCACGCCGGTCAGCGGAACGCCGCCGCCGGTTATTGGCAATTGCTTGTCGATCACTTCGGGGCCGGTGGTAAGCCAGTCGGCTTGTGGTGGTGGTGGCGGCGGCGGCGGTTTGAGTATCACGCGCGCGCAAATACCGAGCAATAATTTAACCGGCGTTAGCTTTTTTCAAACAACCGGCTATTCCGCCGCAAACGACAACGGCGGCGGCGCACCGTACACATGCATTGCTCAGAGCTCGACCAGTGTTGGTGCTATTCAGGATAGCGTTGGCAACTGGTGTGCGTTTGATGTCAACCGCGTGCGCAACATGGGCGGGTTTAATCCCACCTGGTTCGGCGCGGTTCATAATGGCTTAGACAACGGCGGCATCCAAGCGGCAATCGATGCCACTTACACAACCGGGATAAACAACACTTATTGCAACGGCACATTTGAAACCACACTGCCGATCTACAACGACGCGCCAGGAGCGATGCGCGGCGGGGCGCTATGGGTGCCACAGTTTCAATTTATATCAAGCTCCACTGGCGGCTATCAGCCTGGCGCTGTTGTCAGCGGCGGCACTACCATTGGCAGCACTCCGCTCTACGCCAATAACGACAACATCGGCTATTGGGGCTTCCCTGGCTCGCCAGACTCGACAGGTTACGCAACGGACCTTTCTTGGCAGATAGTCTCATCCACAGCGTCCGTCACCTACAACCCATCTTGGACCCCACGTGTCTCGGTTCCTCCTGAAGATAATGGGGCTGTCATAGCCTCGTTCAAAGGTACCGGCACTATAGGCACTCCCAATCCTTTGGTAGTGTCTGGGCCTGGTCAAACGGCGGGTACTCCAATCACGACGACTGGCAGTGCACCAGCAGGCGCGCTTATTGTCGTCTCGGTTCAGGACATTTCCGGCAATGCAGTCACCGGCGTTACAGACAATGCCACTGGTGGCGCCAACGTCTACACGCGAGCGGTTTTCGTCGACAACGGCACGCTCGGGGGTATTTACATTTTCTTTTCGACCACTGGCCATGCCTTGCCTGCTGGTGGTCAGATAACGGTCAACAACCCCTCCGCGACTACTATTTCAGTCATCGCGTTTTCGGTCACTAATGCGACCGGTGGCCTCGACAAGACGAACTCTGTCGACAATACCGGTGCCAACACAAGCGGCACCTCGGTCGCCACCGGTGTGCTCGCGCAGAGCAACGAGATTGTCTTTGCTGCTATCACCAGTCAAAACGGACGCATATCGGCCGGCTGGACCGAGCCTGCTGGGTGGACGACGGCAACCACCAGCCTATGGTCGCCAGGGGCATGGAATAACGCCACGGTTTATAACGCCGGCGACCATGTCTATCGCGGCGGCATTCCATGGTCATCGTTGCGAACTCAAAGCGGCAACGATCCGCTCAACGAGTTGGGGATCAATGTTCGGCTGGTGAATTGGAAGCCGATCAACTTCCAAACTTCCAATACTAATGCGGGCGGCACGTTCTACGGACCACCGCAGCTGACGCCTGGGGCGACGCTGTCGGGTTGCGTCATTCGCCCGCGGTTCAACAACAGTGTTTATTTTGTGATGGGCTACGGCAATGGCCCTACCCTTGAGAACGTAACTTTCTATCCGGTTGGGACCACTAGCGGATATTGCTCGCAGCCGATTACCGGTGCGGCCGTTGCAATCCTTGGCACCGCACCCTCGGGCGGCGGCGCTAATCGCACGCTGTTGCGCAATGTCGCTGCGCAATATGCCTATTACGGCGTGATCATCGGCCCCAACACGATAGAAAACTTCAACAACGGAGGAGTTTTGTCTGCCGAAACCAAAGTCGACAATCTCAATGTGATCGGGGCTTGCGTGGGATATTTTGTGACTAACAGTCAGGGCTTTATCAACAACCTGACAAATTCGACCATAGACGCCACCACTGCGATTTGGACGCAATCGCCGGTCGGTGTTGCGGTCTACAACGGCAACATCTCGCACACACAAGCCTCGAACGCGACAAGCTTTGGGCTCTCAGCCGTCACTGCGGTGTTTGATGGGGTGGGACTGAGGGTCACCGGCACTTTGGCGTTGGCTGGCGACCCGTGGATGAATGTCAGCTGCACCGATCCTGGCGGCGTTGCCGCGAACAATTACAACCGCTTCAACAATCAATGCCATCAGAACTTGTACAACGCCTGGGCTCTCAAACTGAGCGGCAATATCCTAGTGCCGCTCGTGTTGGTAGCGTTCAATCCAGGCACCGGTGTTGCTACTTGGCGGGGATTGGACGAATGGCTGCAAGGCTACGGTGGCGTTACTGGCCCCCTAGCAACTGGATCCGTCGCCACCGCTTTGACGACCGAGATTAACACACAGACGCGAATTTGGGGCGCCGAGACTTCGCGCAGCTTTGTCGGCTCCGGTATCACTGCCGATCAAATTCACGTCGAAACTTTACAACCCTATGAGTTGGTCGATACCACTTGGACGGCCGGCACCACGCAGGCAACAATCCTGCGGAATATTTATTTGAACACCGAATTTACCTTTGCCACCGCGTACAGCCCCGGCAACTCTGTCAGCGAGGCGCAGTTTTTTGCTGCGCAGCAATTCTCTTTCATCAAGATCGGTGTCGGCGCCAATGCCAGCGGCGGCAACGTGATCCTCGAGAGCGTTTGCTGCAACACGACAGCGGCCGGCGTCAGTCAAGAACCGATGATCGTCGATCTGCAATCGGGCCTCACCGCCGGTGACGGGCGACTGATTGTCAAGGGTGGCACGCTTATTCATTTCAACCACCGCTTTCCGGCGGCCGCCAATGGTGCTGGCAACATGACCGGCGGCAGCAATTGGAGCAACAATGGCTCCGCTGCGTTCGGCCAAGGAGATTATGACAGCACGCCGTTCCTCGGCGTCGGCACGATCAATACGGGCGCCAACGATATCATGCGATCGAACGGCTGGAATTCGGGGCCGTTTTGGGGCGTGCGACCGGCGCCCTGGACGATGCCTTGCGTGTCGCCGGCACAGTACGTCACGCTGATCGGCACGCTGCCGGCAATCAGCGGCTCATACACTGTCAGTTACCCGCTGTTGTGGTCGGGACAGATGTATCGCATCTGTGACTGGAACATGACGCCCACCGTTTACAGCGCCGGCTCAACATATCCGTTTGGCGCGTTGGTATGTACCGCCGCGCTGCCTTGCCCTCCCGGCTCGCAGTACATCTCCCGTATCAATGGCAATATCGGCAACACGCCCGCTTCCTCGCCAACTCAGTGGGCGCCGTTCTTTTACAGGTTCGTTTCCAATCATGGCGTTGGATATTCATTTGGACAGAACATTACGTTCAATTGGACGATTAGGAACAACTATCCTTGGGTGCAGTGGGGGAACACGATTGCAATCCCATTTTTCCCAGGCCTCGAGCTCGGCCTGGCCGGCACCCAAGCGGGATGTACCACGCAAGAAAATTTTATCCTTCGTGAGGTGCACTATACTCTGCAGTATGGCGCGCTGTTTTTGACCGACAATGATGTGGCAGGCGCGATGGTTCCGCAGTTTGGTGCTGCGCTCTGCTCCAACACCGTGATGAATCAGGCGCCTTATGCGTTCACAGGCTTGAACTGACATGCGAGCACTTATTGTTGCATTGGTGCTGTTAACATCGGCCTGGCCGGTATTCGGCGCGACCGATGTTTGGCTATTTTACGGGTGGGGGCCTGATGGATGGTCGAGCGGCATCGACCAGATTGCGCGGCGAGTGCGGACATTGCGCGGCGTGCACAGTGTTCATGTCAGCGATTACCGTGACACACAAGCCGCATACAATTATTTAGTCGCTAGGCCAGCCGAGCATTCGGTGATGACGGTCGGCTATTCCTGCGGCGGCAACGCCGCGTTATCGGTGGCCGGATCGCTGCGGCGCACGACCCACGTTGTCATGCTGCAACCGAGCGAGTGGTGCGGCCGATATGAAACAACGCCGGCCATGCGCTACGTGCAAGATAGCTGGAGCTCCCGTACCTGGGGGCTCGGATCTTACATGCCCGAAGGCCCGCCGGCGGGCTACACCGTATTTGTCGAGCGTCCGAACCCGCACGGCGCGGCCGACACCGATGTTTTATATCAGCGTGACGCGGTGATGGCGGTCGGCGCCGTAGCTGACCCGTCGCGGCGGTGGATCCTCGAACGGCATCTGCAGCGAACTGCACCGCATGTCGATCGCCAGGATGCAACAGTAATTTGGCGGCGCGAATGAGCCCGGGTCCGGTTGAGGAAGGCGCCAAGGTCGCCACCAGTGTCGTCGAGGGCCTGAAATCTCAGCCGCTCAGCCTTGCTTTGATCGTTGTCAATCTGGTCTTTGTGCTGTTTGTCGGCTGGCTGGCACACGAGTTCAATGAACGGACAACAAGTCAGTATGCTGTGAAGGATCAACTGATCGCCAAGCTGCTGGACCAATGCAAAACCGGCCAGCAGTCGCAGCAGTAACATGGCTGACTTTAACGGCAAATTTGAGAGTGCTAGGCAAGACTGGGAAACGCCAATGGACCTTTTCCAGCCACTTGATGATGAGTTTGCTTTTACTCTGGACGCTGCCGCTTCTGCTGAAAATAGCAAAGCTTCAAAGTTTTTTACTAAGGATGACGATGGTCTTTTACAAGATTGGGGTACTGAAACAGTATGGCTTAATCCGCCCTATGGTGATGGTTCAGCAAAGCTGTCAGAGTGGATTGCCAAAGCATATAAATCGAGCCAGAAAGGCGCGATTGTTGTAATACTTATACCTGCGCGGACTAATACATCTTGGTTCCATGATTTTTGCTTACGCTATGGCGAAATTCGTTTCATAAAAGGTCGGCCACGATTTGGAAATGCGGAACATGGTCTACCGCAGCCGCTTTGTATTGTTATTTTTCGTCCGAAACTAAGTAGTTTTGAGCCTCGTTTAATTTCACGACAAGTCACAACGCAGTTATCATTTGAGTTGATAGATGAATGAATACACAATCAGTCGCAGCAGCAATAGCCTGCCTGATTGTGCTGCATAGGCCGGATGGGGCAGAGGTCGCTGTCGATACAAGGCATATTGACGTAATCGAGCCGATACAGACACATCATCATTACGTGTACGGTGCTAGAACATTAGTGCACGTGAGCGGCGACAAAGTATCGGTGAATGAACTGCCGCATGAAGTCGAGTACCTGATCAAAGTTTGTGTGGATGGTGAACGATGAAAATCGTAATCAGCTCGGGGCACGGCAAGTATGTGCGCGGCGCTGCGGGACCGGCGCCCTGGGGGCTCGACGAAGTCAACGAGGCTCGCCGCGTCGTTGCCGAGCTGGTCGATTTGCTTACTCTCGACGGTTACGATGTTGAGCAATTGCACGATGACGTATCAAAAAACCAAAGCGATAATCTGCATTGGATTGTGTCGCATCACAACAAATTTGCCGCCGCCGATAGGCTCGATGTCTCCATTCATTTCAACGCCTATATTGCCGACCCTGACATCGGCCGCGGCACCGAATGTTTATACATTACCCAGAAGGAGCTCGCAGCCAGAGTTGCCACGGCGATCTCGAGCGTAAGCGGACTGATCAATCGCGGCGCCAAATATCGCAGCGACCTTTATTTTCTCAACGGCACTACCGGATCGCTCGGCGCCATACTCGTTGAAGTCTGTTTCGTCGATGCCGGCATCGATTGTGAAATTTACGAGGAAAAGTTTTTGCAGATTACTGCCGCGATCGCCGAGGCAATCACAGGAGAAGAAGAAGATTATCCGCGGCCGCCGTTTCATCTGGTCGGAACATGCTCATGGTTTGGCGGCCCCGAGGATACTGGCGTCGACGAGAACGAACAACTCGCTTGGTGGGGATCGACCGAAGCCGGCAAGGCCGATGCGCCGGAATTGTTTCTACCGTATCAGCCCGCAGGAACCTCGGGGGCGGCTCGAGCTCTGGATCCGGCAAGTTCATACATTGCGATGCGGTTCGATTATCAGAACCAATGGAGCAAGGAAGAACTCGCTTCCGGCAAGATAATGTTCTGGGTGCGCGCGACAAAGACCGGCAAGCGCTACAAGGCGCGGCCGGCGGATTGGGGACCGCATACCGACACAGGTCGCTGTTGTGATCTCAGTCCTGGACTGATGAAAGCGCTTGGGATCGATACCGATGAAGAAGTCGAAATCACGCAAGTCAGGCAAGACGACGACGACGAGGCGTAAGCAGCAATCGTCGATCACGCAATTATCGTCGCCAAGCATTGCGCCAGCTATAACGCCGCCAGCAGCGGGCACTTGCGCAACATGCTTCTATGGTCAGACCACTTCATCAATCAGCGGTTCGCCGGAGCGGCTGTGCCGGCTCAACAATCCGAGTGTTACGCCGGCGGCGCCTGGTCGCTGGCCGAGCGTACTAGACGATGATTGGTGCGGTGAGGGCAGAGACAAGGATAGTTACAATTCGTTCAGTCCGATCGTAATGGATCAAACAAGCGGCGCTGCCGAGCCGGTTTGGATCGCGCCTAATCCCAATCCCGGCGGTACGCTCACGCATCTTGTTGGTTCGGCCGGCGGCTCGAGCACGCTCGTTCGTTCCGGCGCCGGCTGGGTTACCGGCATCTCAGTGAATTCGGTCGCGACCGGCAGTGCAACGATGACTTGTTATGACGGGATCGACGCGACCGGCATAGTCATTGCGGTGATCGATGTGTCGAGAAGTAATCCGTCGCCGCAGACTGCGGCACCGTGGGGATTTCACACCGGGTTTTTCGTTGTATTTTCTAATGGCACTACTGGCGCCGATGTGACCATCGTCAGCCATAGCGTATAAAAGCCCCATTTGGCGGTGCACAATAGCGGTGGAAGGCTCCCCGCGAATAGCGCTCGGGGGTCATCGGGGGATGGGGTTTCGAAACGCCATCCGGCTTGTCGGGGGGCCTTCCGCTTTCCAATATAGCACGAATTGGAACTTTGCCCCGAATTATCTTTTGGATGGTAAGGGCGCCGTCGTGCCCTTGTGCTCTCGTGCCAACACTAGCAAACGGCGGCGCCCGCTGATGCTGTCAATGCCGGGCTCGAGCGGCTAGGCATCAGGCTAGCAGGAATATTATTACCATTAGTCGCCACTGCAACACCAGCGCAACACGAAACTAGATCAGAGCATGATCTCTTGGGGAATAAGCCGCCCCTCGCGCCTGGCGTTGTGCCTGAATGCTT
>Ga0306925_10003652_pt1 | contig 13706 bp, 8 predicted proteins | sample flu12Cox44000176_FD_203755 | JGI IMG/M metagenome (GOLD analysis project Ga0306925, IMG submission 203755) | Lab enrichment of tropical soil microbial communities from Luquillo Experimental Forest, Puerto Rico - flux8day.12C.oxic.44.000.176 (v2)... | ecosystem: Environmental > Terrestrial > Soil... | reverse complement strand
CGCAGTGCTGTGAACCAACTTCCGAAGAGCGTTGGTGCGGGAAATCCGCACGCCACGTTCTGTGGGAACCGGGGGCGGGTGACCGCCTCCGGTGACCCGGTGGATGTGGAAACGGAGCCACGGCCGAGCCAGTGAGGCACCGCCACACGAAAGGGGCGGCAACAGATATGTTCGGCCTACAGCCACTGCGCCACATCTCGACTCCACTCTTGCCGAAGCACCAACGACCCTGATGGGGCCGTTGCTCGTTGTATTCGGCGATCCAAGCATCAAGGTCGGTCTGCAGTTCGTCGATCGTGCGGTAGATCTTTTTGCGGAACGCCACCCGGTAGAACTCATCCAAAACGGTGCGATGGAAGCGCTCGCAAATTCCATTCGTTTGGGGGCTCTTGGTCTTGGTACGGCTGTGATCAACGTCCTCGACGGCGAGATAGAGCTCGTATTCGTGGCTCTGGGTGCCGCAAAATTCGGTACCGCGATCGGTGAGCATCCGCGACAACCGGATGCCGTGCTCATCGTAGAATGGTACCACCCGGTCGTTGAGGATCTCGGCGGCGGTGATCGGGGTCTTGCGATCATACAATTTGGCGAACGCGACCTTGGCGTAGGTGTCGATCACGGTCTGCTGATAGACCCGACCGACGCCCTTCAAGGTGCCGATATAGAAGGTATCTTGGGCGCCGCAATAGCCCGGGCATTCGCTTTCGAACTCGCCATGGGCTTCCTTGTCGGCCTTGGCTTTCTCGAGGGCGGCGATCTGGGCTTCGGTCAATAGGATGCCATCCTGCGCCACCTTGGCTTCGAGCGCCTTGAGGCGGTGTTTGATCGAGGTCAGATCGTGGCGCTGCCACACGCAGCGCACGCCCGCCGGCGAGATCGACAGGCCCTGCCGCTTCAGGGCCTCCGACACCCGGACCTGGCCCCAAGCCGGCTGCTCGATCGCCAGCGCGACGGCCGCTTGTTCGATCTCGATCGGGGTGCGGTTCTTCAACACTGGTTTGCGCCGGCTGATCTCCTGCAGCGCCAGCTCGCCGCCTTTATCGTACAGCTCCTTAAACCGGTAAAAGCTGTCTCGGCTGTAGCCCATCATTTTGCAGGCTCGGCTGACGTTGCCGAGCTGTTTGGCCAGCTCCAGTAAACCGAGCTTGGCTCGGATGATCTTTTGCTCCTGGGTCATCTTGTGATCTCCGTTCCCGCGTTCCCGCCGGGGGCGGGTCGCGGTCCCAGCTTCGGGTGAGAACCGCGCCCTGCCCCTCCGGCTCCGCTTCGGAAACCAACAACGACTGTCAGATTAAGTTCAAACTATTACACATAAGATAACTGCCCGACGAATATTGGCCGCCGCATTGACGTTCGTTGATCTAGGTCAATCCCTCCCCGGCCTGCTTCTGATTTAGAGCGGAGACGACTCCGTTTGAAGGCCCATTCACCCCCGCCGACGAGGAGCTTTCGGATGTCATCAGTCGAACCCTTCCTCGCGCGCACTCACATCGCCTATTTTACGATGGAGATGGCGGTGCGGCCGGAAATGCACACCTATGCTGGTGGGCTCGGCGTGCTCGCCGGCGATACGGCGCGTTCCTGTGCCGAATTGGAGCTTCCCGTCGTCTTCGTGACGTTGTTGAGCCGGGCTGGTTATTTCCGCCAGGAGATCGATGCCGAAGGACGGCAAATCGAGCATCCGGACTGGTGGGAGCCTGAGCGCTGGTGCGCGCCGCTCAACGCGATGGTCGCCGTCGACATTGAACAGAAACCTGTGTGGATCCGTCCCTGGCTCTACATTCACAGCTGTCCCCATGGTGAGCAGATCCCGATCCTGCTGCTCGACACGCAGCTCGACCAGAATGTTGAACAAGACCGCGTGCTGACGCATTACCTCTATGGCGGCGACGAAACCTACCGGCTCAAGCAGGAGACCGTCCTCGGCATCGGCGGCATTCGCATTTTGCGGGCGCTCGGCTTCGATCTCCATACCTATCACTTGAACGAGGGCCACGCGGCGTTGCTGACCCTCGACCTGTTGAACCGTTGGCGGATCCCACTACAGGATCTCGCGCCTGGCGAACCACCTTACGACATCGCCGAGGTCCGCTCCCGCTGCGTGTTTACTACTCACACGCCGGTCGATACGGGCCACGACCGTTTTTCATACGAGGTCCTTGATCGGCTGCTGCCCGATTTCGTCGATCTCGACACGCTGAAGCACCTCGCCGGCGATGATCGCCTCAACATGACCCGCCTCGCCCTCAATCTGTCCGATTACGTCAATGGCGTCGCGACGCGTCATGCGCAGACAACCGAGCACATGTTTCCCGGCTATCGGATCCACGCGATCACCAATGGCGTGCATGTTGGAACCTGGACGCACCCGGCCTTTGCCAAGCTCTACGACGAGAACTTTCCGCAATGGCAGCACGAGCCCGAGATCCTCGTGCGCGCCCTCCAGCTGTCCGAAGAGGCTATCTGGGAGTGCCACCGCCGCGCCAAGCAGGACCTCGTCGAGTTGGTCAGAGCCTCGGTCGGTGCGGATCTCGATCCGGACATTGTGATCCTCGGCTTTGCTCGCCGGATGACCGGTTACAAGCGCCCGCTGCTGCTCTTTGAAGATCCTGGCCGATTGACAGCCCTCGCCGGTCAACACCCGTTTCAGGTGGTCATGGCCGGCAAGGCGCATCCTCGAGACGACGCCGGCAAGGAAGCCGTCCGCCGGCTGCACGAGCTGCTCCGAGATCTTCGCGGCAAGCTGACCTGCGTTTTCCTGCCCGATTACGACATGCAGATCGCCGCGGCAATGGTTTCGGGCTGCGATTTGTGGCTGAACACGCCGTTGCCGCCGCTGGAGGCTTCGGGCACGAGCGGCATGAAAGCGGCGCTCAACGGTGTCATCAATTTGAGCATTCTCGACGGCTGGTGGATCGAAGCCTGCGTCGAGGGCGTAACCGGCTGGTCAATCGGCCATGACGGTGGGGCCGAAGCGGAACAGCGGCACGCCGGCGCCTTGTATGACAAGCTCGAGCGCACCGTCCTCCCCCTCTACTACGAAAATCCGGCCCAATGGCGCTGGATGATGAAGCAGGCGATCGGCAACATCGCCTATTACTTCAACAGCCAGCGCATGATGCGCCGCTATGCGAGCGAAGCCTATTTGCGATAGGCTCAGGCCGCTTAGGCAGTAGAGAGGTCATGGGTATCTGGCCCGCTACGGCTACCGCAGCCAAGCGCTCCAGGACACTATGGGAAAACCTTCACGCAAATCGCGGCCCGTGATCTCGACGTTCCATCCTCGGTCAATTGACGGCGCCGCAGCTTCCGCTCGGCGGCTCGCACAAAGCTTGTCCGCTGAAGGTGATACGCTTCAACACAGCGCCCGGGAGTAGGGGTATCGGGCAACAGGCGCTGGAAAACACGCCGAGGTTTCCCCACAACGCCGTGGTATTCGCCAATTTCAACTTCGAACTCAACAGCCCGCCGCTCGGCAGTCCATCGGGCGTCATCGGAAAAGTGAACAACATCGGCGCGTTCGGCAGAGTGGAGAGCAAGCGAATAACGTTCGCAGCAACAAAGCAACGACAACGGCGGCCGGCTAGTGTAAGGCAATCATCCCGGGGGCTTCGACCACTGTTGGCGAAAATTTGCGCGCCCGCAAACGCGCCGCCGAACGATATCGTCGCCGATGCAGTCTGACGAAACCACGGGAAAAGCAGAACGCGACCGTAGACCAGATTGCACCCGTCGAATCATTCCTTTCAGCGAAATCTGAGACTTGCTCGCGCCTCGGTAACGCTTGGGAACTGCTGATCCAAATCCAGGGCCTCACAACCTCTGAGACACCGCGTGGCTCAGACTTGGTGGGTCTGCCGCTAAGAAACATGCGGTTGACCGGAGCACGCGGTTGACCGGAACAACCACCAGGGCCGAGCGCCAAGCAAGTGTTTGAGCCTCGCCCTCGCCGCCGCCGCGGCGTTTCCGGTCCCTGGATCGGGTCCGGCTCTCCCAGCCCTATCCTGAGGCCTCCTGCCCCGAACTCCCCCGCGCCGTTCGCAAAAGAGGCAGGGACAACAGGGCGATGGCGAGGGGAAGGACAGGGGAGTGCCGCTACCGCATGAGCCGGCGGCGCCGCAAGGGAAGCCGCTCGAGCGGCCGCCCATGGCGCCCTTGCCCCGCCGCCGGCTTCGCGGTCGCCGGGTTCCTGGAAGGCGAAGTGAAGCGAATGGCGAACCCGCCATCCGCGCGATCGCCCGTTCAGGAGAGCCATCAAATGCAAGCCGAGGATGCGGAGCTGGAGCAGTTCCGAAGAGGGGTGAACTGCGCTGCACTGCTCGAAGGGTGGTCCCCGTCGTGGCGTCTCGACAGGAGGGAGAGCACGCGCCGTGCCCTCAAATATCGCCGCGAAGAGGGCGAGGTGCTGATCGTCAACCATGATGGCCGCGGCTGGTGGGACCCGCAGAGCACGGCCAAGGGCGACATCTTCGATCTCGTGCAATACCTCGATCCGAACCTCAACTTCGGGCACGTGCGCCGGGAGCTGAGACGGTTCGTAGGCGTCGAGCCCACCTTCCCGCTGGCCCTGAGCACCCGAGAAAAAAATAGCCCCGAGGTGCCGATCGCCGCACGCTGGGCGGAGCGGCGTCGACTGCAGCGCGGGTCAGCCGTCTGGGCCTATCTCGCTGGACTCCGCAGGCTGCCGGTCCGGGTCCTCGAGGCCGCGGATCGAGCGGACATCCTCCGCGAAGGGCCCTATGGCAGCGGCTGGTTCGCACATCGCGACAACGCGAATACCCTGACGCATGTCGAGATCCGCGGGCCCGGCTTCAAAGGCTCGCTTCGAGGCGGAACGAAAACTCTGTTCCGACTATCCGAGGCCGGGCCACGGCGCAGCCGCCTGGTAATCACCGAAGCGCCGATCGACACGCTGAGCGTCGCGGCGATCGAACGGATACGCGCTGACACGCTCTATGCCGCGACCGGCGGCGGCATGGGACCCGGGACCGTGCAGGCGATCGAGCGCGTGCTTGGCGAAATGGCGCAGTGGCCGGACGCCTTGCTCGTCGGCGCCACCGACGCCAACCGCGCTGGCGAGCGCTACGCCGCCCGCCATGCCGAGCTCGCTTCTGCAGCCGGCGTCGCCTTCGAACGGCTGGCACCGCCGCTAGGTAACGACTGGAATGATGTCCTCGTGCAACGGAGGCCGAGATGATTACGAACCGCGCCTGGGTGCTGCTGCCCTCAGGGCGCCGCCTGGATCTTCTCAATCCCGACCCTCAGGCATGGACCGACCACGATCTCTCGGTCGGGCTGTCGCGCACCTATCGCTGGGCCGGGTATTCGGCCTGGGACCTGCCGTTGTCCGTTGCGCAGCACAGCTTGACGGTGCTGGCGATCCGCCAGGCATCGCCCGGTCTCCGCCTGACGCCGCTAGAAGCCTTGCGCGAGCTGCTGCGCGACGCTGAGGAGGCTCTGCTAGGCGGCTGGGATCCGATCACCCCGCTCAAGCCGCATCTCGGACCGGGCTTTGATGCATTGGTACGGCGGCTGCAAGCGGCCGTCGCTGAGCGCTACCGGCTGCCTGCCTGGACACCGGCGAGTTACGCCGTGCACAAGCATGCCGACCGGCTCGCCGCCGCCAGCGAGGCGTTCCATGTCGCCGGCTGGAGCCGGGAGGCAATGCGAGAAAGTCCCGGCATCACGCTTGAGCCGCTCGCGGAGGATCCACTGCCAGCGCCCGAGGGCACGCGCCCTTGGGAACCATGGCCGCCCAATCTGGCGGCGCATCTCTTCCTCACCCGCATGAACGAATTGCAGACGGCCTCCAGCCAAGACCGGGCTGCCGAGAGGTGCCGCCATGCACGGCCCCGCTGAGTCGCGGTCGTACCCAATGATGACCGGTCTGACCACGGGACAGGCAAGAGCCGCCGCGCAATACGGCCCCGTCCTGGTGCTCGCCGGCGCCGGTACCGGCAAGACGAAGACGCTGACCGCTGCGGTTCTGCACCGCATAACGAGTGGTAGTATTGCCGCTAGCCGGGTTCTCGCCGTCACCTTCACCAACAAGGCGGCGACCGAAATGAGCTGCCGGATCCGGACGGTGCTCGACGGCGGACCGGCGCCATCCTGGCTCGGGACTTTCCACGGCCTTACCGCGCGCCAGCTCCGGATCGAACCCGAGGTCGCCGGCCTGCGGCCCGGGTTCGACATTCTCGATGCCGATGACAGCCGTCGGATCGTCAGGCGCACGCTCCAGGCGCTGAACCTGGCCAGCGGAGACGGCGTCATGGCGATTGGCCGCGATCCGCTGAAACTCATGTGCGGCCGCCTGTCCAAGTTCAAGGACAACCTGATCACGCCCGACGAGGCGCCGGCGGAAGTGGAGGCTATCATCGCCGAGGCCAATCGCAATGCCCTGTCGGTGGACGCGCATGGCCTGCGCGCCGCTGCCCGCGTCTATGCCGATTACCAACGCCGATTGCGGGACGCCAACGCCGCCGATTTCGGGGATCTGCTGTTGTGGCCGGCGCGGGCGATGCAGAGCCGCGAGAGCTACCGCACCCGCTGGGCATCGCAGTTCGACTGCGTGCTCGCCGACGAGTTTCAGGACGTCAACTTTGCGCAGTTCACCTGGCTGCGGCAGCTGGCCGTCGCGCATGGCGAGATCTTCGTGGTCGGCGACGACGACCAGAGCGTCTATGGCTGGCGCGGCGCCGATGTCGGTTACATCCGCCGGTTCACGCGCGATTTCCCCAATGCCGCGGTGTACCGCCTCGAGGAGAACTTTCGCTCCACCGGTCACATCCTCGGCGCCGCCAACACCATCATCGCGCAAGATCCCGCGCGTCTCGGCAAGACGCTGTTCACGCGCAAACCGGGCGGCGATCCGGTCGAGATCGTCCGCTTCCGCAATGCGGAGGCCGAGGCCTCCGGCATTGTCTCCGAAATCACCCGCCGCCACGCCGAAGGCCTCGTTTGGGACGACATCGCGATCCTTTACCGCGGCAATGCGCTCTCGCGCAGCTTTGAGGAGGCGCTGATGCGGGCGCGCATCCCCTACGCGCTGATCGGCGACGTCGGGTTCTACCAGCGAGCCGAGATCAAGGACGCTCTCGCTTTGCTGAGACTGGCAACGACGCCGGATGATGCGCAGGCCGACGAAGCGTTCCGGCGGATGATCAATGTGCCGGCGCCGGCGCGCGGGTTCGGCGCCAAAGCAATGGACATCGTCGAGGCTGAAGCGGCCTGGCGGCGGGTTTCGCTGCTCGTGGCATTGGAGACCGCGCCGCTGCCGCCCAAAGCCCGCATTGCGGGGCTGGGCTTTGTCGACGCCATCCGCCGTGCCGGCCGGGATCACGACGCGACGCTCGCGGACCAGTTGTCACTGCTGCTCGATGCCACCGGCTATCGCAGCATGCTGCGCGAAAGCCGCGCCGAAGCGATGGAAGGGCGGCTCGAGAACCTGCAGGAGCTCGTGCAGCTCGCCGGCGGCTTTAATATGGCGCGCGAGCTTCTCGACCATGCCGCCCTCTCGACCGGCGGTCCCGACGAAGAGAAGACCGGCCGCGTGCAGCTCATGACACTGCACAAGGCCAAGGGTCTGGAGTTTCCGCAGGTCTTCCTGCCGGCCTGGGAAGCGGGCGTCTTCCCGCCGGACTACGGCGATCCGGCCGAGGAGCGCCGGCTCGCCTATGTCGCAATCACCCGCGGCATGCGCCGCGTCACGATCTCCTATTGCGATTACCGCCGCGGGCCCGCCACCCCGTCGTTGTTCATCGATGATATTCCAGATCCGCACCGGGTGTCCGGGTGGCTGCACCAGCTGGGCACAACGCCAGTCCCGGTGCGCAGATAGATCGGCAGGCTCAATGCCGCCGAATTGCTGCGGCGGTTCTGAGCGAATACCGCCCTGCCGGCACAAAAGAGGCAAGCAGAAAAGAGGAAGTCGATACGGGTGCCACGCGTCGCCGGCCGCCGCAAGGGTGCGTCGCGCCCGCGCTCCCGCCAATGGCGCCCTTGCCCCGGCCGGCGCCGCGCGCCGTTCGTGAGAGGCACAGAGAAGACCAGGAGAGCACGATGGATATGCAGATTACGGCTCTCGAGCCCAATCCGGCCAGCCTCGGATCCAGATCCGGGAGCTGCGGCAGAACCGGCCCTGAGGGCGGTGTCCTCGGCAAACTTTCCCCGCTATCGCAGCAGATCTGGGACGCCAAGTATCGGCTGAAGGCCGACGACGGCACGCCAATCGATGTCACTGTCGAGGACAGCTGGCGCCGTGTCGCCCGCGCGCTCGCGGCTGCGGAGAAGAGCCCCGAGCAATGGGAGGTGCCTTTCTACCAGGCCCTCGAGGATTTTCGCTTATTGCCGGCGGGCCGGATCCTGGCCGGCGCCGGCACCGGGCGGCGAGTGACCTTGTTCAACTGCTTTGTCATGGGCAATGTCGAAGACGATCTCGGCGCGATCTTCAATCACCTGCGCGAGGCCGCCCTGACGATGCAGCAAGGCGGCGGCATCGGCTACGACTTTTCTTCGCTCCGGCCCAAAGGCGCTCCGGTCAGAGGTGTTGGCGCCGACGCCTCGGGGCCACTCTCGTTCATGGACGTCTGGAACGCGATGTGCCGCACGATCATGTCCGCCGGCGCCCGCCGCGGCGCCATGATGGCGACCCTGCGATGCGACCATCCCGACATCGAAGCCTTCATTGCCGCCAAGCGCGAGCCCGGCCGCTTGCGCAACTTCAACCTCTCGGTCCTGGTCAGCGACGCCTTCATGGCGGCGGTCGAACGCGACGAGGACTGGCCGCTCGTGTTCGCCGGGCAAGTGTTCCGCACCGTCCGCGCCAAAGCACTGTGGGACAGCATCACGCGGGCTACCTACGACTGCGCCGAACCGGGTGTGATCTTCATCGACCGGATCAATGCCCGCAACAATCTTGCCTATTGCGAGACGATCACCGCGACCAATCCATGCGGCGAGGAACCGCTGCCGCCCTATGGCGCCTGCCTGCTCGGCTCCATCAACCTGGCGCCGCTGGTTCGCCAGCCCTTTACACCCCAGGCCCGAATCAATGAGGACGAACTCGCCGGGCTCGTCGGCATCGCCGTCCGCATGATGGACAACACGATCGACGTCTCCCGCTTCCCGTTGGAAGCGCAACGGCACGAGGCGTTCGCAAAACGCCGCATCGGCCTCGGGATGACGGGCTTGGCCGATGCGCTGATCATGACCGGGCTGTGTTACGGCTCGCCGGAAGCGGCCGCCCAGGCCGAGCGATGGGCCGCGCGGATCAGTCATACCGCCTACCGCATGTCCTGCGGCCTTGCGGTCGAGAAAGGGGCGTTCCCGCTGTTCGACAGGGAGGCCTATCTTGCGGGCGAGACAATCAGCGCGTTGCCAGATGATATCCGGGAGCGGATCGCAGCTGGCGGCATTCGCAATGCGCTGCTGACCTCGATTGCCCCGACCGGCACGATCTCCCTGTTTGCCGATAACGTCTCCAGCGGCATCGAGCCGGTATTTGCGCTGAGCTACACGCGCAAGGTCCTGCTGCGGGACGGTTCTACGCTTGAGGAAGAAGTGTGCGACTACGCGCTGCGGCGCTTCCGCGACCAGTTCGGGACTGATACGCCGCTGCCGGAACCCTTCGTCACCGCGCAGGACCTCACATCCGCCGAGCACGTCCGCATGCAGGCGGCCGTGCAGCGCCGCGTCGACAGCGCCATCTCGAAGACGGTCAACCTGCCCGAAGACATGCCCTTCGAGGTATTCCAGGATGTGTATTGGGACGCCTACAGGAGCGGCTGCAAGGGCTGCACGACCTACCGGCCCAACCCGATCACGGGAGCGGTCCTCTCGGCGTTCGCTCCGCGAACGCCTGACCCGACAGGCGAAGCTTCGCTTCGCCGAGAGCTCGAGGCAAAGAGCGTCGAGGCCACGCCGGTGCTCCCAACAGGCCTCCAATCGCCGGCGGGGCTGCTTGTCCGCTCGGAGAAGCTCATCGGCGCCACCTATAAGCTGCGCTGGCCGGACAGCGAGCACGCATTCTACGTCACCATCAATGACATCGAGGCTGACGGCGTACGGCGCCCGTTCGAGATCTTCGTCAACTCGAAGAACCTCGAGCACTATTCGTGGGTCGTCGCACTCACGCGCATGATCAGCGCCGTCTTCCGACGCGGCGGGGATGTCTCCTTTGTAGCCGACGAATTGAAGCAGGTATTCGATCCGCGTGGCGGCCAATGGGCCGATCGCCGCTATGTGCCGTCGCTGGTTGCCGCGATCGGCGAGATCCTCGAGCGCCACATGATCGATACCGGGTTCCTGCCACTTGCGGACTCCGCGGTAAGACCGAAGCAAACCGGCAACGCAGCTGGCCGCCCGCAGTCCTTACTCGGGCCGCTCTGCCCGAAATGCTGCCAGCCCGGACTGGTCAAAGAAGCTGGCTGCCCCACCTGCGTCCACTGCGGGTGGTCAAAATGCGGCTAATGGGAAAACCACTGCAGAGACCTGATTGACGAAGCGAGCGGTACCGGGGGTGACAGTTAGTTAATTCGCGCACGAGGTGGCCAGCTCGCCGCGCCCAGGTCAATAAATTACCGAATAAGCCCTCGCTGTGTCCGTGGTCCCTCGAGAGAGCAACCGCCTTGCTTCCGAACACTGAGGCGAACGGACGCCGGCAACACCGCCAAGCCGGTAAAGCCCAGTACATAGCGGTACCAGGACGGGAAGTGAAATGAAGCGCTGCCGCTTGCGCTCCCGCCGCCGCAAGGGTCCGTCGCGCGACCGCTCCCGCCGCCGCCCCCGCTTAGAGCCAACCATCCGTAACAAGCGTCGTTCGGGGGCGCGGCGCCCTTGCCCCGTCGTCGCGAAGCGGCCTGCGGGCGGGGTTTTCGAACCCATGAAAGGGAGTACGATGAACGCGCTGACCAGAACTGCCAAGCACCGGCCGCGCAGTAGAAAGGTGTATGCCGGTTGCCGGGGTCCGGACGGATGTGTCGTCTGGGTTATTGGCGGAAACAGCCAACGCAAACCCCTCAACCCGCGCCGCACGCTCCGCAACCACAGCCCTACCGGTTTCGAATGGGGGTATGGCGGCAGCGGCCCGGCGCAGCTGGCGCTCGCCATTCTGGCAGAACACCTCGGCGACGATCACGCTGCGCTGAGACTGTACCAGGCTTTCAAGTGGTCATGCATTTCGCAGATACGGGACGCCAACTGGTCGCTGTCCAGCGAGGAGATCGACAATTGCCTCGCTCGATGTCGGAACAGCAACAGGGCAATCAACCCCTCGTTGATCCTTTCCCATTCTAACCCCGACACTGGTGACCCCGGGCGGCCGCGGCAGAGAAGCAATACAGCAAGCGGTGAATCGCAGTCGGCCAGCAGCCGCAAGGTCCGCCTTTTGGTGGCCACCCGCGAACGTGGTCGACCTCGGCGAGGAACTGTTCCTCGAGCCGATCACGACCCGCGGGGTCAATAGCGAGGCCTGCCGGATCGTGCTTCCGAAATCGGCCATCACCGCGCTGATCGAGGCACTCGCGGAGTTTGCCCGGGTTTCGCGCCACAGCCTGCCCGGGAAGGAGTCCGTAGAGCAGGCGCCTCGACCACCTCTCCACTCGCACTCGCGGCGCTGCGGCCGCAGCGGAATGAGAGCGGCGCGCTCAAATTCCAGGAGCAACCCAATGCCTCGCTATCTCATAGAACGGCAGTATCTGCTGCCGGTGTATCAGCATCTGGCTATTGAAGCGCCGGATCTCGACACGGCATGCCGTGAAGCGCTCGACGACGGCCAACATGACTGGGAGGACGCCCAGGAAGACTATGAAAGCTCGCGGCCGGCCACAATCGTCTCCGCAATCGAGATCGCCGCCGAAGAGGAATGGCTCATTGCGAACGAGTCGCAATATGAACGATCCGGCCTGATTTATGACGGCAGTCGTGAGCTGATCGAGATTCCTCGCGAATTCACCGAAAGGGATCCCTTGGCCGAGCTCGCGGAAGTTCTCGAACGGAGTGACTGCGGCAAAGGCCGCGTGCTGATCGACGGCGACGATCTCAAACGCCTCAAATCGATGGCGGGAATGGGGATCGACCAATGACCCTCTTTTTCGTGCACTGGCCGATGGAGGTCGAAGCCGATATCGCTGACCGGCATCTGACCTGTCCACACTGCGCAGACGATTGGGAGTCGTTCGATGGTCCCGAGAGGGCGATCATCGGACGCACCGGCCCGCGACGGCGCTGCCCGTCCTGCGGCTCTTGGCTGGATTGCCCGGAGACGACAAATGCCGTGTGAACCCGGACCCCAAAAAACTCGCGTCGCGCTGGCCGCCGACCTGTTCTGCGGCGCCGGTGGCTCCAGCACCGGGGCGCGGCGGGCGCTCGCAGACCTCGGCTTCCAGATGAATCTGGTCGCCGTGAACCACTGGAACGTCGCGATCGAGACGCACAGCCGGAACCATCCCGAAGCGCGGCACTATTGCCAGGACGTCAACGCGGTCAAGCCCGCCGAGGTCGTGCCCGAAGGAAAGCTCGACCTATTGATGGCGAGCCCTACATGTACTTATCACTCGCGCGCCCGCGGCGGCAAACCGATCAACGATCAGGGCCGCATGGATCCCTGGGCGATCGTGCACTGGTGCACCAAATTGCGGGTCAGACGGCTGCTCGTCGAGAACGTGCCCGAATTCGTCGATTGGGGCCCAGTCGATCTGCGGACCGGACGGCCGATCAAACGCCGGCGCGGCGAATATTTCCGCGCCTGGACTGCAGCACTGCAAGGTGCGGGGTTCAAGCTCGACTGGCGCGTACTCAATGCCGCCGATTTCGGCGACGCGACGACGCGCGAGCGGTTCTTTTTGATGGCGCGCTCCGACGGCAGGCGGGTCCACTGGCCAGACCCGACCCACAGCCGATCGGGCGAGGCCGACCTGCTGGGCCACGGCGGCCATAAATGGCGAGCGGCGCGCGAGATCATCGATTGGTCCATCGAAGGCAAGTCGATCTTCCATCGCAAGCGGCCCTTGAGCCGAAAGACCGTCGCCCGCATCTACGCGGGTGCCGTAAAATTCCGCTGGCCGGAACCATTCCTTGTGATCCTGCGCCAGCACATGGTCGCGCAGAGCATCGATGACCCTCTGCCGACAATATGTGCCGGGGGAACCCCCATCGGCCTCGCAGAACCATTCCTACTCAACCGGCAGGGCGACAACGGTGCCGTCCGCGCACACCACATCGATCAGCCCGTGCCAACGGTGGACTGCCGCGGTGATGGATATCTGTGCGAGCCCTTTATCGCCAACCTCGCCCACACGGGTGCGGACCAAAGCCCCCACGGGACAAGCCCGTGGGCCGAAGGCTCACGCCGTACCATCGCGGAGCCGCTGCAGACGCTGCACGCCGGCGGCCTGTCACATGCTCTTGTCGAGGCCTTCATCATGTCAGGCCAGAGCGGCGGCAGTCCGCGCCCGGTTGACGAGCCGATGCCGGGGATGACCGGGCGGCTCGGCTCGGCGCTGATAGTGCCGTTCTATGGCTCCGGCAGCGGCGAGACATGCAGTTCGATCGACAAGCCGCTGCCTACGGTCACGACCAAGGCCCGCTTTGGGCTGGTCATGCCGGTCACCCACGGCAAGCGCGGCAATCGCACCCGTGATCTTGGAGAGCCGCTCCCGAGGGTGACCGGCGCGCACCGCGGGGAACTCGCCTGCATCGTCGCCGCT
>Ga0306925_10003644_pt1 | contig 13712 bp, 15 predicted proteins | sample flu12Cox44000176_FD_203755 | JGI IMG/M metagenome (GOLD analysis project Ga0306925, IMG submission 203755) | Lab enrichment of tropical soil microbial communities from Luquillo Experimental Forest, Puerto Rico - flux8day.12C.oxic.44.000.176 (v2)... | ecosystem: Environmental > Terrestrial >... | reverse complement strand
CTGGCTCACTGCACTGATCCCGCCACAGCATGAGGGGATCAGGGCGCGCTTTACCCACACGGTCGACGTTGGCGTAGATCGCTATCAAACCGATTTCCTCGGACCGGAAGTGACGGTTTTGCCCGGGGGTACTGCCGGGGCGTCGGCCCGTTTTTTTGCCGGAGCCAAAGAAGTTAATCTCCTCGACGCTTACGAGAGTTCTCAGATTCCACTCTTCGATCACGCCATCGATTTCGGCTGGTTCTACTTCCTGACCAAACCAATCTTTTTGACACTCCAGTTCTTCGACCGTCTTCTCGGTAATTTCGGCCTAGCGATCCTGCTGCTCACATTGTGCGTCAAGCTGCTCTTCTTCCCGCTCGCCAATAAATCCTACAACGCGATGAGCAAGATGAAGCTCTTGCAGCCGGAGATCCAGAAACTGCGGGAGCGCTTTCCCGACGACAAGGCCCGCCAACAGCAGGAGATGATGGCGCTTTACAAGCGTGTCGGCGCGAATCCGTTGGCCGGCTGCCTACCGATCGTCATCCAAATCCCGGTCTTCTTCTCGCTCTACAAGGTGCTGTTCGTGACGATCGAGATGCGGCATGCGCCGTTCTTCGGCTGGATCCACGATCTTTCGGCCCCCGACCCGACCTCCTTTGCCAACCTCTTCGGCCTCCTACCGTTTACACCGCCGCTGATCCTGATGATCGGCGCCTGGCCGCTGATCATGGGCTTGACGATGTTCCTGCAGCAAAAGCTGAACCCGCAACCGGTCGACCCGGTCCAAGCCCGGATGTTCATGTTTCTCCCCATCGTCTTCACCTACATGCTGGCCTCTTTTCCTGCTGGGCTGGTGATCTATTGGGCGTGGAATAATTTGCTCAGTATTGGCCAGCAATGGACGATCATGCACCGTGCGGGCGCCGCCTGACGACGGCCAATGCGATAACTGAGGTCGCGGCGGAAATATTTCCGCCGCGTGCCCTAGATCCCGATCTTGTCGAAGTCGGACGGCGTCTTTTCTCTCGCGAGGCCCGCTTCCTCGCAGGCGCTCGCACGGGTGCCGCGCTTCCCCGAGATACGTTGCCCGAGATCGCCTTTGCCGGACGCTCGAACGTCGGCAAGTCCTGCCTCGTCAACGCGTTGACCGGGCGCCGAACGCTCGCGCGAACCTCGAACACCCCAGGCCGCACTCGGCAGATCAACTTTTTCGATCTGGACGCCCGCTTGATGCTCGTGGATCTGCCGGGTTACGGCTATGCCGAAGCGCCGAAGATCGAGGTGAGGCGTTGGACCGCCCTGCTGCGCCGCTATCTGCAGACCCGCGCGGCGTTGCAAAGGGTCTGCCTGTTGATCGATTCGCGCCATGGCATCAAGGACGTAGACTACCCGTTGATGCTCATGCTCGACAATGCGGGGGTTTCCTACCAGATCGTCCTGACCAAGACCGACAAACTCGGAGCCGGCGAACTAGCGCTGATCGCCGAACGAACCCGCGCCGAAATGGCCGCCCACGCGGCGGCGCACCCCGAAATCCATCTGACGAGCGCCCTGAAGCGGCGCGGCATCGCGGAATTGCGTGCGACGCTGGGCACCTTTGCGGTTTGCGCCGCGCCGTGTTCTATCGTGGCGGCGCCCGCGCCGCCACGATAGAATGTGGAGCTTGATGAGCTCCGCTACGAGACCTCCCGTCTCTTCTGTGATCCCAAACCCCGATTCCGTGGTCAAGGCGACGGTTCTGGCTGAAGCGCTACCCTATATGCGCCGCTACGCCGGCCGGACGCTCGTGGTCAAGTACGGCGGCCATGCGATGGGCGACGCGACGACGGGAGATTCGTTCGCCCGCGACGTCGTCCTCCTCCAGCAGGTCGGCATCAACCCGATCGTTGTTCACGGCGGCGGGCCGCAGATTGCCCACATGTTGCAGCGCCTCGGCATCAAAAGCATCATCGTCGACGGGTTGCGGGTCACCGATGCAGCGACGATGGAAGTGGTCGAGATGGTTCTCGCCGGGACGATCAATAAGCAGCTGGTCTCGGCGATCAACGCCGAAGGAGGTTGCGCGATCGGGCTTTGCGGCAAAGATGGTGGCTTGATCCAGGCGAGGAAAATGGTCCTCACGCGGGTTGAGGCCGGTGCTAGGACCGAAATCGATCTCGGTTTTGTCGGCGAGCCGCAGCAGATTGCCGCCCACGTGCTCGATACCTTCAAACAGTCCGACATCATCCCGGTCATCGCTCCGATTGGCGTTGGTCCGCGGGGCGAGACCTACAACATCAACGCGGACACGGTGGCCGGTGCCGTCGCGGCCGCAGTCAGGGCGACGCGGCTGCTGCTGTTGACCGATGTCACCGGGGTCCTCGATGCCGACCAGCGGCTTATCTCGGAAATCACCACGGCGAGCGCACGGCAGCTGATCGCCGAGGGCGTCATCTCGGGTGGCATGATCCCCAAGGTCGAGACCTGCCTTCAGGCGCTCGACGGCGGGGTCGAGGCGGCAGTGATCCTCGACGGGCGGGTGCCGCACGCGATCCTCCTCGAGCTGTTTACCGACACCTCGGGTGCGGGAACGTTGATCCGAGCCGGCTGAGGCGATCTCGATGCCGACAACGGGCGGCCGGCCCTTGGCCGAGATCGAGACCTGGATCTTTGATCTCGACAACACGCTCTACCCGGTCTCTTGTCGGCTTTTCAACCAGATCCATGCGCGGATGACTCGCTTTATCGCTGATCGCCTGGATCTAACGGCGGAGGCGGCGCTAGTTGTTCAGAAAACCTATTTCCGCCAGCACGGGACGACCTTGCGGGGGTTGATGACGATCGACCGGATCGACCCTGACGACTTTCTCGCTTTTGTCCACGAGGTCGACTTATCCTGCGTTCCCCAGGATCCCGTCCTCGTCGCGGCGCTATCGGCCCTACCCGGCCGCAAGATCGTTCACACCAACGGCTCGCGGCGCCACGCCGAGCGCCTGCTCGATCATCTCGGCATCGCGGAGTCTTTCTGCGGCATTCTCGACATCGCCGCAGCAGCCTATCAGCCCAAGCCAGCGCTCGCCGGCTATCACGAGCTGCTGCGGCGACACCAGGTGGCGCCGCCAACCGCGTTGATGATCGAAGACATGGCGAAGAACCTCGTCCCTGCGGCGGCGCTCGGGATGACCACGGCCTGGGTCCGCAACCCGGTCGACTGGGCCGCCGCGGGCTCGGGGGGCGACCATGTTCACCATGTGGTCGACAATCTCGGCCGCTTTCTGACCGATGCTTGCGGAGGAGGAGAAGGTCGGCAGCTTGAAAACACCGCCACTCGCATCAGCTCCGCGTAATGCGCGTCGCCGATACGATCCGCGCCAAATTAACCGAGCGGTTTACCCCGATCCGGCTTGAGATCAGCGACGAATCCCACCGCCACGCCGGACACGAGGGCGCGCGGCCGGAAGGAGAGACGCATTTCTCAGTTGTGATTGTTTCCGCGGCCTTTATCGGTCGAAACCGGGTCGACCGGCAGCGCTTGGTCTATCAGACGCTGGCCGCAGAGCTCGCGACGCACGTTCACGCGCTGTCGCTGACCACCCTCGCCCCGGACGAGGATAACCGATGAAAAGGCTGTTACCCAGCCCCAGCGAGAAAATTTCGGAGCTCGTCGAGCGGCGCATCCTTCATCACGAACGCCTCGCCGATTCGCCGCGGTAGAATAAGCGTGATCCGGCCATCGCGGACCTTCTTGTCTTTGCTCATTTGCGCAATCAACCGATCGGCGGAAATGCCTGCCAATCCGATCGCTGAGAGCTGCGTCGGCAGGCCTATCTCATCTAGGTGACGTCGTACCCGCCTCGCCTCTTCCGGCGTGGTGAGATCCATGCGCGCGGCGAAGTCGAAGGCCAAGACCATGCCGATCCCGACCGCCTCGCCGTGCAGCAGCCGCGCGCCGAACCCGGTTACCGTCTCCAGAGCGTGCCCGAAGGTGTGACCGAAATTCAACAGCGCGCGCTCGCGTTCCTCACGCTCGTCGGCAGCGACGATGTCGGCCTTCATCGCGCAGCTCTTCATCACCGCACGGCGCAACGGCGCCGACGCCAATTCGCAGACCGCACGGCCCTCGGCCTCAAGCCAAGCGAAGAACCCGGCGTCGCGAATGAGCCCGTACTTGGCGATTTCCGCATAGCCAGCAAGCAGCTCGCGATGCGGCAGGGTCGATAGGGTGGTGGTATCGGCCAGCACCAAGCGGGGCTGGTAGAAGGCCCCGATCAGGTTCTTGCCGATCGGGGTGTTAATTCCGGTTTTGCCGCCGACCGAGCTGTCGACTTGCGCCAACAATGTCGTCGGGATCTGCACGAAATCGATTCCGCGCAACAGTGTCGCCGCTGCAAAGCCCGTAACGTCGCCTACCACCCCACCGCCGAGCGCCACCAGCATCGACCCGCGCTCTATGCCGAAGGCGAGGATCTCCTCCGCCAGCCGACCAAAATGGTCGAGATCCTTGGTCTCCTCGCCGGGCGGCAGCAAGACTGTGTGATGGGCGATCCCGGCTTCGCTGAGGCTATCGCGCAATTGGGGGAGGCAATGCCGAGCAACGGTCTCGTCGGATACGATCACCACTTGGCGGCGGCGCAGCAGAGGCTGGATCTCGCGGCCGGCGCGCTCGATCAGGCGCGGCCCAACGAGAATTTCATAGGCGCGATCGCCCAGCTCGACCCGCAGCCTCTCGACTTCGTCGGTCATTTAGCTCTCCGCTTGCGGCGGCGTTGTCGCGAGCGGGCAGCCGGCGAGAGCCGCGATCGCGCGGGTCACCGTCAACTCCGGCGAGCCCTCGCCACTCTCGATCATCACATTTGCTTCGGCGTAGACCGGATAGCGCTGCTCGATCAGCTCGCCAAGAACCATCCTGGCATCCCCCACTTTCAACAGTCGAGGTCCGCGCGCAGCCACAATGAGACGCCGCGGCGCTCGATTACCCCGCGGGTCATCTCGTCCATGAAGGCGCCGCCGCCCGTGGCCAATACGTGAACTGGCTGGGCGAGCAGCCGGGCGATGACCCGGCGCTCTCCGTCGCGGAACACCCGTTCTCCGCGATTGGCAAAAATCTCCTCGATGCTCTCGCCAGCGGCCATCTCGATCTCGTGATCCGAATCGAAGAACGGCAGATTGAGCCGCGCCCCCAGCCGACGACCGATCTTGGATTTTCCCGCCCCCATCAAACCGACAAGGACGACGGTTCGGCATGGGACAAACCGGCGCGCCTGAGCCGTTCGCCGCTGCGCTACCACCGCGTCAATCTCCACTCGGATATCCTCCGCGCTCACCGTTCTTTTTCCCGGTGCGCCGGAAGGGTACTAGCATATCCTCCAGCCCGGTCGTCATTCGACACACGCCGATCGACAATCTGAGACGGGAACTAAGAGTTTAGGGGCATGGGGAAGATCACCATCGCATTTGTGCTAGTGGTCGCCCTGCTGTTGATTGGCGGCGGGATTTTCCTCACGCTGTGGAACCCGCCGGCACCCTCTGCACCGGTCGAAAAGGTCCTGCCCGATGCGCGCTTCCCCAAGTGACCGGTCGGCGGATCCGACCCCCACCCTCCCCCGCACGCAACGAAGGGCAAGGGAGCCGGTCTCGAAACATCTCGATGCGTTTCTCGAGATGCTGGCCGCCGAACGCGGCGCCGCGCCCTTGACTCTGGCCGCCTACCGCAACGATCTGTCCGATCTTGCCCTGTTTCTCGCTGCCCGCGGGTCCTCGCTCGAGGTAGCCGACGCAGCGGTTCTGCATGCGTATCTTGCGTCCGCAACGGGCCTCGGGCCAAGAACGCTCGCCCGCCGCATTTCGGCCATGCGCCAGTTTTACAAATTCCTAGTGATCGACGGCATTCGACGCGACGATCCGGCGGCAGACCTCGAAACGCCGGGTCTCGGTCGCCCGTTGCCGAAAATCCTTTCAGAGAACGAGGTCGCCAGCTTGATCGCTGCCGCCCGCGCCGGGATCGAGAGTGAAGGAGTTCGCCTGGTCTGTCTTGTCGAGTTGCTTTATGCCTCCGGCTTGCGAATATCCGAATTGGTCAGGTTGCCGCTCGCTATGGCGCAGCGCGACCCGCGATTTCTCGTTATAACGGGCAAAGGCGGCAGGGAGCGCGTGGTGCCGCTGAGCGAGCCGAGCCGAGCAGCGCTTGCCGGCTATCTGGCGTGTCGCGCCCGCTTCCTAGCCGGTTCGCGACCCTCTCGCTGGCTTTTCCCGTCGCGCGGGCGCGCCGGGCATTTGACGCGGCAGCGCGCGGGTCAGCTGTTGAAGGGGCTGGCGGTCAAGGCCGGGCTCGACCCGGACCGCCTGTCACCGCATGTGCTGCGCCATGCCTTTGCCAGCCACCTTTTGGACCACGGGGCCGACCTCCGAAGCGTCCAGCAGATGCTGGGGCATGCCGACGTCGCCACGACGCAGATCTACACGCATGTCTTGAGCGACCGGCTACGAAAGCTGGTAGAAACCGCGCACCCGCTCGCACGCCGCAAATGATGCGGCACTTCCTGGATTTCGAACGGCCAATCGCGGAACTCGAGGGCAAGATTGGAGAGCTTCGGCACCTTTCCACCACCAGCGAGATCAACATCGCCGACGAGGTGGGCCGGCTCGAAAATACCGCCAACAGATTGCTGCGCCAAACCTATGCGCGGCTCACCCCCTGGCAGAAGGTGCAAGTGGCGCGGCACCCGGAACGACCGCATTGCCTCGATTACATCGCCGGGCTGATTACCGAGTTCGTGCCGCTCGCCGGCGATCGGGTATTCGCCGAGGATGCAGCGGTCATTGGTGGCATCGGTCGTTTTCGGGGGCGGAGCGTTCTGGCGCTCGGCACCGAGAAGGGCGCCGACACGCCGGCGAGGCTGCACCACAATTTTGGCATGGCCAGACCCGAAGGTTATCGCAAGGCACGGCGGCTGATGCGTCTCGCCGACCGCTTCGGGCTCCCCGTCTTGACCTTTGTCGACACCAACGGAGCCTTTCCTGGCATTGACGCCGAGGCGAGGGGCCAAGCCGAGGCGATCGCGCGCGCGATTGAGACGTGCCTCGACATTAGGGTTCCATTCGTGGCCTCGGTCATCGGCGAAGGTGGGTCGGGGGGGGCCATCGCGCTAGCCGCCGGCAACACCGTACTGATGCTGGAGCACGCGGTCTATTCGGTGATCCCTCCCGAAGGTTGCTCCGCGATCTTGTGGCGAGATGGCGAGCACACCCAAGAGGCGGCGGAAGCGCTGCGTCTGACAGCCCAGGATCTCCTGCGCTTAGGGGTGGTCGACCAGATTGTACCCGAGCCGCTAGGCGGGGCGCAGCGCTCGCCGAAACAGGCCGTCGAACAGCTCGGCGCGGCGATCGACGAGGCATTGAGCCCTCTGCTGGCCCTCGATGGGAGTGCATTGCGCGACCAGCGCCGCGAAAAATTTCTCGCGATGGGCCAGCGGGGGCTCTAGGCGCCTGATCATTGATCGACAGTCCGCGCTACCCACATCTAGCGCGGCGCGCAGACCCTGGCGGGTCACCGGCGCTGATGCTCTTCATGAGGCATTCATGACACCCCAGGAAAAAGACCTGATCACTACCCTGCTCACGCGCCTCAAAAACGCGGGCGGTCAGCCCAAGGATCCCGAGGCCGAGGCGCTGATCCGCCAAGCGATGTCCGAGCAGCCGGATGCCCCCTACTATCTCACACAAACAGTGCTGATCCAGGATCTGAGCCTGCACAATGCGCAGCAGCGGATCGCCGATTTGGAGAAGCAGCTCGCCGACGCGCAACAGGCGGCCAAGCCGACGGTGACGAGCTTCCTTGGTGGTCTGTTCGGTTCACATCCGCCAGCTCCCGCAACCGGCGGCGGCCCACCCGCCGGTCCATGGACGCGCGCGCCTCAGGTCGCCGCAGCCCCGCCGGCACAGCCCTATGGGCAGGGCGGCTATGCGCAGCCGGGCTATGGCCAGCCGACGCCGGGAGGCGGCGGCTTTATGGGTGGCGGCATGGGAGGCGGCGGTGGCTTCCTGCGGTCGGCGGCGGCAACCGCGGCCGGAGTCGCCGGCGGTGCGCTGTTGTTCCAAGGCATCTCGTCCTTGTTTGGCAACCATTACGCCGGTGGCCTGATGGGCGCAGGAATGACGCCAGGACTCGGCGAGACCGTCGTCAACAATTACTATGGCAGCGACACCGGAAGCGACTTCTCGCGTGGCGACGCCGGTGCCGGAAGTGATTATGCGAGCGCCGGTTTCGATCCCGGCGGGTCCGGCAGCGACCAGGACTACTCGAGTTCGGACTACGATTCCGGTCAGGATTACAGCTCGGATCAGGATTTTAGCGGCGGCGACTTCGGCGGCGGGAACGACAATATTTCCTGCTGACGCGCGGCATTCTAGCTGGCTTCAGCTGTGATCATGTCGTAGGCGGGAAGGGTTAGGAACTCCGGGAAGGTCGGGGCTTCGATCAGCTCGCGGAAGAGCTTGGCCGCGTCCTCGTAGCGGCCACCCTCTGTGGCAGTTTCGCGCAGTTTTGCGAGCTCCTCATCGAGAACCGCACAGCACAGCGCGGCGTTGACGGTACGCACCTCGTCGAGCTTCGCACCGTGGCGGATCCATTGCCAGACTTGGGCGCGGCTGATCTCTGCGGTGGCGGCGTCCTCCATCAGATGATAGAGCGGCACGCAGCCGGTGCCGCGCAGCCAAGCCTCGATATATCCGATCCCGACATTCAGATTCTGCCGCAACCCGGCCTCGGTGATCGAGCCTTGAGGGACGACGAGAAGATCGGACGCGGCAACATGGACGTCCTGGCGCTTGCGAGCGATCTGGTTCGGCTGTGGCATCTCGCGGTCGAAGATTTCCTTGGCGATCGCGACGAGACCCGGATGCGCCACCCAGGTGCCGTCATGCCCGTCGCCGGCCTCGCGCTGTTTGTCGGCGCGGACCTTCTCCATCGCCGCCTCGTTCGCCGCGGGATCGTCGCGGATCGGGATTTGCGCCGCCATCCCGCCCATCGCGTGAATCTCACGGCGATGGCAGGTCTTGATCAGCAAGAGGCTGTAGCTCCGCAGGAAGTGGCTGGTCATCGTGACCTGCGCCCGATCCGGCATCACGCAAGCCGGGTCCTCGGCGAATTTCTTGATGAAGCTGTATATGTAGTCCCAGCGGCCGCAATTGAGGCCAGCCGAGTGGTCGCGCAATTCCCAAAGGATCTCGTCCATCTCAAAGGCGGCCATGATCGTCTCGATCAGCACGGTCGCGCGAATGGTGCCCTTCGGCAGCCCGAGCTTTTCCTGGGCGTGCAGGAACACGTCGTTCCACAATCGCACCTCGAGATGGCTTTCGATTTTCGGCAGGTAGAAGTAGGGGCCGGTACCGCGCGCCAGCAACTCCTTGGCATTGTGGAAGAAGAATAGCCCGAAATCGAACAAGGCGCCGGACATCGGCTCGCCGTCGACGACGACGTGTTTTTCGGGGAGGTGCCAGCCCCGCGGGCGAACGAACACCACCGCCGTCTTGTCGTTCAGCGCATAGTGCCGGCCGGTCTCCGGATCGTCGAAGGTGATCTGCCGGCGCACCGCGTCAATGAGGTTCGCCTGGCCTTCGATCAGATTGTCCCAGCTCGGCGTCGTCGCGTCCTCGAAATCGGCCATGTAGACATTGGCCCCGCAATTGAGCGCGTTGATCACCATCTTGCGGTCGGTCGGGCCGGTGATCTCGATGCGGCGGTCCTGAATGTCGCGCGGGATCGGTGCCGCCCGCCAATCGCCATCGCGGATCGGCTTGGTCTCGGGCAGGAAATCGGGCTTCCACCCGGCATCGAGCCGGCGCTGGATGTCGGCACGTCGAGCAAGCAGCCGCCGCCGCTCTGTACCGAATTTGCGCTCGAGCCCGGCGATGAAGGCGATCGCCGCCGGGGTCAGCACCTTCTGATAGCCCGACCTCAGCTCACCGCGAATGACGAGGTGCTCGGTCTGATCGGAGGTTTTGGCCATAGCAGAGATCTCCGGATGGCGCGTTGCATCTGCCGTCGGCAGCGACCCGTTCGGTGCCGACACCCCAAAACCGCCTTCAAAGCGTTCCTGTCGGTGATCCCCCTCGACCTGTTCGCGCTTATTCGCTCGCGCAGCATGGGCGGCGAGTTTCTCGATGGTACGCCCGCTTTCGCTATGATGCAGTGCAACATCGCGACGGTCAACTCGGTCGCGCGTCCTCTTTGCCGAAACCCTTGAGTTCCCGGTTCTTCCGGGTAAAACCGGGTAAAATTTCTGCTTCACCCGGAGCTCGACCGAAATATTTCTTTTCAATCAGTCGCTTAGAATCTGTTCACCGGCTCGGCAAACCGGGAATTCTTCGCCCTAAAACCGGGAAACAAACGGCCTAACCGGGAAATAACCGGGAAGCGGCTTCTTTGCGGTCCCCTTCCGATCGATCCGAATGCATAGGATACACGCCCATCTTGATGCGAAGATGGCAGCGGTCAGGTGACCGCTTCGGCCTGACCCGACGGATCAATAGATCCCGAGATGCTGACGGAGTTCGTTCCCGTCACGCTTCAGTTGCGTCGCCGGCGCGTCGACCACCACGCGCCCGCTGTTGAGAATAACGATGTCATCCGCTACCTCGAACACCAGCTTGGCGTTCTGCTCCACCAGCACGATTGACAGCCCTTGCTCCTTGAGCCGGCGGATCGTTGCCATCACCTCGCCGACGATCTGCGGCGCCAACCCTTCGGACGGCTCGTCCATCAGCAGGATCCGCGGGTTCGCCATCAGCGCGCGGCCGATTGCCAGCATCTGCTGCTCGCCGCCGGAGAGGGTGCCGGCAAACTGGTCGCGCCGCTCGTGGAGCCGCGGGAAGGCGCTGAACACCGTGTCGACGGTCCACGACAGCGGCAGACCGCCCCTCGGCTTACGCGCCGCCACGGTCAGGTTTTCTCGCACGGTGAGGCTGCGGAAGATGCGGCGTCCTTGCGGCACCAGCGCGACACCTTGCGCGGCGATCGCCTCGGGCGGCCAGCCTGCGACCGGCATGCCATAGATCGCCACTGATCCGTGGCGCGGCGGAAGGAGGCCGACGGTCACGTTGATGCTTGTCGTCTTGCCGGCGCCGTTGCGCCCGAGCAGACCGAGGAGGCGTCCTGAACCGCAGCGGAACGAAACGCCGTGGAGGACGTGGCTGTCGCCGTAAAAGGCGTCGATGCCGGCGATCGAAAGGGCGTCATTCGCCAAGATAGATCTCCTTGGTCTGCGGGTCGGCCACCACCGCGGCGCGGGTTCCCTCGACCAGCACCTTGCCGAAATGCAGAACCGTGATTTGCTCGGCGAAGTCGAGCGCGACGTCCATGTCGTGCTCGATCATGACGACGGTGACGTCGCGCGGGATCGCGGCCAGGAGGTCCTGGACGTCGCGACGCTCGGCGATCGAGAGCCCGGCAAAAGGCTCGTCGAGCAGCAGGATTCTCGGGTTCTGCGCCAGGGCCATTGCGATCTCGACCCGGCGCCGCTCGCCATAGGCGGTCTGGCCGAGCGGCCGGTCGGCGAGATGGCCGAGCCCGACCCGTTCGAGCGCCGCGCGGGCGCCGGCGATCAGCGCCTCTTGCCGGCCGAGCCTGACGAATGGGTTCCAGCGCAGCCGCGACCGCCCGAGGAGCGAGAGCGTGACGTTGCGCAGCAAGGTCTCGCCCGCGAACAATGTAATGATCTGGTAGGTGCGCGCCAGACCAAGATGGGCCCGCCGCCGGCTCGGGATGCGGGTGATCTCGCGGTCGAACAACCGGATCGAGCCGCGGTCCGGGCGCAGCTCGCCGGTAATCAGGTTGAACAGCGTCGTCTTGCCGGCGCCGTTGGGGCCGATGATCAGACGGCGCTCACCCGGCTCGACGGCAAGGCTCACCGCGGCGGTGACGCGCAGACCGCCAAACGATTTTTCCAGATCGTCCAGCACCAGCGCGGTCACGCGCCGCTCTTCTGTCGCGCACCGCGGCCGGGCTCGACGTCGCGGGGGTGCAACCGATCGACGGCCCAGCGCCACAGGCGCACCGAGCCCGGCACCAATCCCTCGGGCATGAAGATGACGATCGTGACGAAAATCGCCCCCAGAACAAGGTTCCAACGGGAGATGTAGGCTCTCGCCACGTTTTTCATGACGACGACGAGCGCTGCTCCGGCGATCGGTCCGAGCAATGTGCCGGTGCCGCCCGCGATCACCATCAATAGCGCCTCGGCCGAGGCGCCGAGCGCCACCACCTGCGGGCTGACGAATTGGTTGTAATAGAGAAACAGCATGCCGGCCACACCGCTCCACAACCCCGAGAACAAAAAGGCGAGGAAGCGGATCATCCAGACATGATAGCCGAGCGCGTTCATCCGCCGCGGCTGGTCGCGGGTGCCGCGCAGGCTGGCGCCGAAGGGCGAGCCGACGAAAATCGCGATCGTCACGACGGCGGCCAAAAAAACCAGGAGGGTCGCCCAGTAAAATCCCGGTGCCGTTGCCAGCGACAGCCCGAACGGGCTCGGCCGGGTGGCGATCGAGACGCCGTTGTCGCCGTTGGTGATGCTGATCCAGCGATAGGCGACGCCCCAGACGATCTGCCCCAGGGCGACGGTGATCATGACAAAGCCGAGCCCGGTGCCGCGCAACGTCAACACGGCAAAGACCGCTGCGGCGAGCAGCGTCGCCGCGAGCGCGCCGAGGATGGCGATGAGGTGGTCGGCACCGCCATTGATAAAGATCGCACCGGCATAGGCGGCAATGCCGAACAGCCCTGCATGGCCGAGCGAGACGAGGCCCGTATAGCCGACCAACACGTTGAGCCCCAGCGCAAAGACGGCGTAGAGCAGGATCTGGGAGGCGATGTTCACGTAGTAGTCGCTGGCGACCCAGAACGGGACTGTCGCCAGAAGGACCAGCGAGACGGAAAGGGCGAGCCACCTCAAGGTGCGGCCCTGCCGAAGAGGCCCTGTGGTCGCAGCACCAGGACAATCAGCATCGGCAGGAACAGCACGACATAGGCGAGCTCCGGCAGCATCGCCTGACCGAAATTGTAGAGGAAGCCGACAACGAAGCTGCCGACAAACGAACCGACAAGGCTGCCCGAGCCCCCGAGGATGACCACGACCAGAGCGAGCGGCAGCATGTCCTGGTCGAGCCCGGGGTAGACAGAGAGGATCGGACCGCCGATGACGCCGGCGAAGCCGGCCAAGCCGGCGCCGAGACAGAAGACGATGGTGAAGAGCCGAGACACCCGGATGCCGACCACCCGCGCCATTGCCGGGTCGTCGACGCCGGCGCGGATCATCGCGCCCAGCCGGGTCCGTTCGAGCAACACCCACAGTCCCGAAGCGATAACGGTGGCGACGGTGATGACAGCTACGCGATAGGTCGGAAAGGCGACGCCGGCGATCAAAGTGGCGCCGCGCAGCACCGGCGGGGTCGCGATCTCGATCGGATCGCCGCCCCAGCCCATCAGGCAGAGATCGGCGATCATGAAGGACAGGCCGAGCGTGACCAGCACCTGCGCCAGCTCGGCGCCGGGCAGCCGGCGCAGCAGCAGCCGCTCGATCAGACCGCCGAGGATCGCCACCCCAATCCCGGCCGCGATCGCCGCCGCCCAAAAGCCGCAGCCTGCGGCGATCAGGCTCGTTCCGAAATAGGCACCAATCATGGACAGAGAGCCGTGCGTCAAGTTGGGGATGCGCATCAGCCCGAAAATCAACGAAAAGCCCGCGGACAAC